>Ga0209643_1000055_pt1 | contig 320196 bp, 291 predicted proteins | sample AutmiccBRH37_all_FD_187383 | JGI IMG/M metagenome (GOLD analysis project Ga0209643, IMG submission 187383) | Deep subsurface microbial communities from Mt. Terri, Switzerland - Autotrophic microbial communities BRH/37_all (SPAdes) (version 2) | ecosystem: Environmental > Aquatic > Deep... | reverse complement strand
CCCGCCGCAACGGGGGTGGTCATGTCATCCCCGCGAGTCGCTCGGGGTCGAGTACCGGCGCATGGCGATGACGTTCCGTCGCGGCCCCTTCCACGCCGTCGTCGCCTTCCTCGCCGTCCTCGTCCGCCGGCCGGATCGTCTGCGACCAGTCCTCCTCGCCGTAGATGCGCGTGAGGACGTCGGCGGTCAGGCCGTCGGGCGGGCCGTCATAGACGATCTCGCCCGCCTGCAGCCCGACGATCCGCTGCGCGAACATCTGCGCCAGCATCACGTCGTGGATGTTGATGATCGCCGCCAGCCCACGCTCGGCGCAGAGTTCGCGGATGAGGCGCATGATCTGGCGCGACGTCTTGGGGTCGAGGCTGGCCGTCGGCTCGTCGACGAGCAGCAGGTCCGGCTGCTGGATCAGCGCCCGGGCGATGCCGACCCGCTGGCGCTGGCCGCCCGAAAGCGCGTCGGCCCGCTTGTCGACCATGTGGTCGAGACCGACCCGGCCGAGCAGGCGGAACGCCTCGTCGACGTCCGACTGCGGGAAGCGGCGGAACCAGCTGCGCCAGAAGCCGACATAACCGAGCCGGCCGGAGAGCACGTTCTCCATCACCGACAGCCGCTCCACCAGGGCATATTCCTGGAAGATCATGCCCATGCGCCGGCGCACGCGGCGCAGCGCGCCGATTCCCAGCCCGGTGACCTCGCGGTCGCCCAGGAAGATGCGGCCGCCCGTCGGTTCCACCAGCCGATTGACGCAGCGGATGAGCGTGCTCTTGCCGGCGCCGGACGGGCCGATCAGCGCCATGACCTGACCGTCGGGGACGGTCAGGTCGACGGTCTTCAGAGCGAGATCGCCGGTCGGATAGCGCTTGACCAGTCCCTCGATGCGCAGCACGGGCGGACTACTTGCACTCGTAGGAGACGCCGAGCGCAGCGTCGATCTTGCGGATGATGTCCCAATCGTTCTTGTGACGGATACCGATGAATCGGTCCTCCGCCTTGAACTCCTTCTTCAGCTCCGAACCTTCCCAGTCGAACGTGAAGAAGGCCTGCTTCACCTTCGCCGCCAGCGTCGGGTCCAGGTTGTAGACATGGCCGTAGCCGGTGGTCGGGAAGGTCTGCGACTTGTAGACCGTGCGGATCTTCGACGCGTCGACGACGCCACGGTCGACCATGCGCTTCATGACCGAGTTGGCGATCGCCGCCGCGTCATAGTCCTTGTTGGCGACGCCGAGGATCGAATTGTCGTGCTTGCCGGAGAACTCCGCGGTGAAGTCCTTCTCGGCCTCCAGCCCGAACTCGGACTTGAGCAGCGCGGACGGCGCCTTGAAGCCGGAATTCGACGTGGGCGAGGTGAAGGCGACCTTCTTGCCCTTCAGGTCCTCCACCTTCTGGATGGGGCCGTCGGCCTGGACGATGATCTCCATCTCGTAGCCGAAGGAGCCGTCCTTCGACGCCATCATGGCGAACGGCACGAAGCCGGCGCATGTGGTGGCGATCGGGTTGCTGCCGGTGTTGAAGCCGGCGATGTGCAAGCGGCCCGACCGCATCGCCTCGAGCTGTGCGGCGTTGGACTGGACCGGGAAGAACTGGATGCGCTTGCCGGTGACCTTGCCCAGATGTGCCAGGAAGCCGTCCCAGACCTTGGCGTAGACGGCGGGATCCTCGACCGGCGTGTAGGCGAAGATCAGGGTGCCGGGATCGATCCAGTCCTTCCGGTCCAGCGGCAGGTCGGCGACGAGGTCGCCGTCCCAGTCGCAGTAGCGGTCTCCCAGCTTGCTCGGGCATTCGCGGTCGGCGGCCAGCGCGGGCGTGGCGGCGGGCGTCGCGGCGGCCGCCATCAGGCCCAAGCCGCCGAGCAGGGCGGCCATGAGGGTCTTCTTCAATGACATGATCGTTCAGCCCTTTTTCGAGCGTTGCATCTCCCTCCCTTCATCCTAGTGCAACGCTACAGCGGCGTGAAAGAACGATGACAGTATGATGACGCCGATCGATGCCGCCGATTGCTGAAAGGGGCGTCGACCGGTACGACAGTCGCGGATGCGGGCCGTCCGGCATGGCCGTGACCGCCGCACGCGAAAGGGGACAGGGCCACGGACACTCTGCTGCATATCGCCGGCGGCGTCGCTTTGCTGCTGTGGAGCGTGCGGATGGTCCGCACCGGTATGACCCGCGCCTTCGGCGCGGCGCTGCGCCGGGCGATCGCCAAGGGTACCGGCACGCGCGTGACGGCGCTGATGACTGGCGTCGCCGTCACCACCGTCCTGCAGAGCAGCACCGCCACCGCCCTCCTCCTCGTCTCCTTCGTCCAGCGCGGCGCGATCGCGGTGACCGCCGGGCTCGCCATCATGCTGGGCGCCAACATCGGCACCACGGTGGTCGCGCAGATCCTGTCGTTCGGCCTGGACTGGCTGGCGCCGCTGCTGCTGATCGCCGGCTTCGTCTCGTTCAGCGCGGTCGGCTCCGGCCGCTGGCGGCACATCGGGCGCATGATGATCGGGCTCGGGCTGATGCTCGTCTCGCTCGACCTGATCGGCGCCGGCTCCGCACCGCTGCGCGATTCGCCGACGTTGCAGCTCGTGCTGGCACCGCTCGCCGGCGAACCGCTGCTCGCGGTGCTGGTGTCCGCGGCGCTGACCTGGCTGTCGCATTCCAGCCTGGCGATCGTGCTGCTGGTGATGTCGTGGACGCTGCACGGCGTCATCCCTGAGCCGCTCGCCTTCGCCTTCGTGATCGGCGCCAACATCGGCGGCGCCCTGGCACCCCTGGCGGTCGGCTGGAGCGCCGGGCCGGTGGCCCGCCGCGTCCCCGCCGGCAACCTGGCGACGCGCGCGGTGGCCGGGCTGCTGCTGCTGCCGCTCATCGCGTGGATCGGGCCGTGGATCGCGGCGATCGACGCCGATCCGGCGCGCCAGGTCGCCAACTTCCACACCGCGTTCAACATCGCCTCGGCGCTCGTCTTCCTGCCGCTGGTCGGCATCGTCGCGGCAGGCTGCGCGCGACTCTTCCCGGCGCGGGCGACGCCGGACGATGCGAAGCGGCCGCGCTACCTGGACGACGACGCGCTCGACACGCCGTCCGTGGCGCTCGCCGCCGCGGCGCGCGAGACGCTGCGCATGGGCGACCTCGTCGAGGACATGCTGCGGCGGAGCATCGACGTCTTCCGCACGGACGACGCCAAGCTGGCCCAGGCGATCGAGGCGGAGGACGACCAGGTCGACAGCCTGAACGAGGCGATCAAGCTCTACCTCACCAGCGTGTCGCAGGCCGGCCTGGACGAGGACGAGAGCCGGCGCATGACCGACATCCTGACCTTCACGACCAACCTGGAACATGTCGGCGACATCATCGACAAGAACCTGATGGAACTGGCGCGCAAGAAGATCCGCCACCGCATGCTGTTCTCCGAGGCGGGCTTCGCCGAGATCAGCGCCTTCCACGCCCGGGTGCTGGACAATCTGCAGCTGGCGCTCAACGTCTTCATGTCGCGCGACGTCAACCTCGCCCGGCGGCTACTGAACGAGAAGGTCGCGATCCGCGACGCCGAGCGCGCCGCGGCCGAGAGCCATATCGGCCGCCTGCGCGCCGGCCGGCCGGAGTCGATCGAGAGCAGCAGCCTGCACCTGGACGTGATCCGCGACCTGAAGCGGATCAACAGCCACGTCACGTCGGTGGCCTATCCGCTGCTGGAGCAGACCGGCGCGCTGCGCGCCAGCCGGCTCCAGTCGGCGGACTGAGGAGACACGCGGGGCATGGCGACCAACTGTCTCATGTGCAGGTTCGCCGCCGACGGCCTACGGTGAGCCGAACAACGTTGTTTTGGGGGAGCCAGCCATGCCCACACCGTTCGAGATCGTCCGCCGCCACGTCGACGCCGCCCTGACCGAGGCCGCCGCCAACGGCATCGCCGCCGACCAGGTCGGCCGCACGCTGCTCGACGTCGCCGCCGAGGTCCTCGGCCGCGACCGCTCGCCCCAGGAAGTCGCCGACGAGATGACCTTCATCGCCCGCAACATCGCGGACGAGGAGGATCACTCGTTCATGCGGCCGTGAGGAGCGACCGTAGGTCCCCTCACCCGGCGAGCGCCTCGCCGGCCAGCGCCTTGTCCAGCAGCGTCACGAAGGCGGCGCGGCCGTAGAGGGCGATGAAGGAGCCCATGCGGGGGCCTTCGCTCTGGCCGAGGAGCACTTCGTAGAGGGCCTTGAACCAGTCGCGCAGATTGGCGAAGCCGTGGCGCTTGCCGACCTCGTAGACCTCGTTCTGGAAGGCCTCGGCGCCCGCATCGTCGGCCAGCGCCGCAAGGGCGGCGCGCAGGTCCAGCAGCGCGGCGCGCTCCTGCTCGGTCGGCGCGCGGTAGCTCTTCTTCGGCTTCACGAAGTCGCGGTAGTAGTTCAACGCATAGCCGACGAGGCTGTCGAGCATCGGCGCCGTCGCCGGGGTCGCCTCCGGCGCGTAGCCGCTGATGAAGCCCCACAGCACCGCCTTGTCCTCGGCGTTGCAGACGCTGGCGAGGTTCAGCAGCATCGTATAGCTGAGATCGGCGCGGTCCAGCGTCGGGATGTCGCCGGCGTGGATGTGCCAGGCCGGGTTCTCCAGCAGCGCCGCCGGCTCCATGGCGGGCGCCTTGTCGACCCAGGTGCGGTAGTCGTCGACGGCGCGCGGCAGCACGTCGAAATAGAGGCGCTTCGCCGCCTTCGGCTTCTGGAACATGAAGAGCGCGAGGCTCTCCGGCGGCGCGTAGGTCAGCCACTCGTCGACCGTCAGGCCGTTGCCCTTCGACTTCGAGATCTTCTCGCCCTTCTCGTCGAGGAAGAGCTCGTAGGTCAGGTCGACCGGCGGCCGGCCGCCGAGGACGCGGCAGATCTGCGACGACAGGCGGACCGAGTCGATCAGGTCCTTGCCGGACATCTCGTAGTCGACCTCGAGCGCATACCAGCGCATCGCCCAGTCGGCCTTCCACTGCAGCTTGCAATGGCCGCCGGTGACCGGCACCTCGACCTTCGCCCCGCTCTCGTCCTCGTAGACGACGGTGCCGGCGTCGACGTCGCGTGCCACGATCGGCACCTGCAGGACGCGCCCGGTCTTCGGGCAGAGCGGCAGGAACGGGCTGTAGGTCGCCCGGCGCTCCGGCCCGAGGGTCGGCAGGATGACCTTGATCACGTCGTCATAGTTGCGCAGCACCGCCAACAGCGCCGCGTCGAAGCGGCCCGAGCGGTAGCAGTCGGTGGCGCTCTGGAACTCGTAGTCGAAGCCGAAGCGGTCGAGGAAGACGCGCAGGCGGGCGTTGTTGTGGTGGCCGAAGCTCTCGTGCGTGCCGAACGGATCCGGCACTGCGGTCAGCGGCTTGCCGAGATGCTGGGCCATCATCTCCTTGTTCGGGACGTTATCGGGCACGCGGCGCAGCCCGTCCATGTCGTCGGAGAAGGCGAAGAGGCGCGTCGGCAGGTCGGAGATGCACGCGAAGGCGTTGCGCACCCAGGACGTGCGGGCGACCTCGCCGAAGGTTCCGATGTGCGGCAGGCCCGAAGGGCCGTAGCCGGTCTCGAACAGCACGTAGCCCTTCTCGGGCGGCGCTTTCTCGAACCGGGCCAGCAGCTTGCGCGCCTCCTCGAACGGCCAAGCCCGCGCCTGCATCGCCAGATCCCGATCCGCACCCATATCGCCCTGCCTTTCCGAGTGCGGCGGAAGGTAGCGACGATCACACGGGGGTCAAGCCGTTGTAGGGGCGTGAGGGGCCGGAGCGCAGGCGTCCCGCCCGCGCTCCGGAGGGAAGATCAGATGTCGGCGTAGGACTTGATCTCGGCCGCGGCACCCGGATGGGTGACCGCGCCCTTGCTCGCCGGGCCGACCGTCTGGGCGTATTTCCAGATGGCGCCGGAGCGCAGGTCGGGGGTACGCGGCTGCCAGGACTTGCGGCGCTCGGCCAGTTCGGCGTCGGAGACGGCAACGTCGAGCGTCCCCTTCACCGCGTCGATGGTGATGACGTCGCCGTCCTTCAGCAGGCCGATCGGGCCGCCGACAGCCGCCTCCGGCCCGACATGGCCGATGCAGAAGCCGCGGGTGGCGCCGGAGAAGCGGCCGTCCGTGATCAGGGCCACGCTCTCGCCCAGGCCCTTGCCGTAGATCGCCGAGGTGGTCGACAGCATCTCGCGCATGCCGGGACCGCCCTTCGGACCCTCGTAGCGGATGACGATAACGTCGCCCGCCTGGACCTTGTTCTTCATCACCGCCTCGAACGCGTCCTCCTCGCAGTCGAAGCAGCGGGCGGGGCCGGAGAAGGTCAGCTTCTCCATGCCGGCGACCTTCACGATCGCGCCGTCGGTGGCGAGGTTGCCCTTGAGGCCGACGACGCCGCCCGTCGGGGTGATCGCGTCCTTCACGCGGCGGATGACCTTCTGGTCGTCGCGAAAGCGCACGCTCTCCATGTTCTCCGCCAGGGTCTTGCCGGAGACGGTCATGCAGTCGCCGTGCAGGAAGCCGGCGTCGAGCAGTTCCTTCAGCAGCGCCGGGATCCCGCCCGCGTCCCACATGTCCTTGGCGGCGTATTTGCCGCCCGGCTGCAGGTCGGTGATGTAGGGCGTGCGCTTGAAGATCTCGGCCACGGCGTCGAGGTCGAAGTCGATGCCGGCCTCGTGCGCGATCGCCGGCAGGTGCAGGGCGCCGTTGGTCGAGCCGCCGGTCGCCGCAACGACGGTCGCCGCGTTCTCCAGCGCCTTGCGGGTGACGATGTCGCGCGGCCGCAGGCCGAGCTCGAGCAGGTTCATCACCTGCTGGCCGGCCGCCTCGCACAGGGCGTCGCGGGATTCGTAGGGTGCCGGCGCGCTGCAGGAGAAGGGCAGCGCCAGGCCGATCGCCTCGGCCACCGTCGCCATGGTGTTGGCGGTGAACTGGCCGCCGCACGCACCGCCCGACGGGCAGGCGTGGCATTCCATCTCGTGCAGGTCGGCATCGCTGTACTCGCCCGAGGCGTGCTTGCCGACCGCCTCGAACACGTTGAGGACGGTCACTTCCTGGCCGCGGAAGCGGCCGGGCAGGATCGAGCCGCCATAGAGGAAGACCGACGGCACGTTGAGGCGGACCATCGCCATCATCATGCCGGGCAGCGACTTGTCGCAGCCGGCGAGGCCGACGAGCGCGTCGTAGCAATGGCCGCGCATGGTGAGTTCGACAGAGTCCGCGATGACCTCGCGGCTGACCAGCGAGGCCTTCATGCCCTGGTGGCCCATGGCGATGCCGTCGGTGACGGTGATCGTCGTGAACTCGCGCGGGCTGCCGCCGGCGGCCTTGACGCCCTTCTTCGCCGCCTGCGCCTGGCGCGACAGGGTGATGTTGCAGGGCGCGGCCTCGTTCCAGCAGGTCGCGACGCCGACGAGGGGCTGATGGATCTCCTCCTCGGTCATGCCCATCGCATAATAGAACGACCGGTGCGGCGCGCGCTCCGGGCCCTCGGTGACGTGGCGGCTGGGCAGCTTCGACTTGTCGAAGCGGCGCTTTGCTGCGTCGAGCGGCATGCGATCCTCCCTCGCCGCTGCCTTGCGGTGCGGCCGTTTTTGAACTGCTGCGGTGCGGCGGCGAACTGCCGCGGCGCGGCGACGTTGAACTGGTGCCGACGATACGTGCTGATATCGGCGCTGGCCAGACCGACGTCCGCTGCACGGCGACACGCGGATGACGGCACCGCCGGCCCGACGACGCGGGCGCATTCATATCGACGAACGATGGTCTTGGTCGCATGATACCGGGCATGGCTTCCCTGGCGCACCGACAGGCTGACGACGTCTTCATAACGGACGAGCTGAACACGCGGGCGCCGAGCCGCGTCGATTCGCTGAAGGAAAAGCAGGCGCTGCAGGATCTCGCCGCCCGCATGTCGAGCTGGCCGGAAGAGGTCCTGCCGCGCTTCGTCGAACTGGCCATGGAAATGACCGAAGGCAGCTCGGCGGGGCTGAGCCTCTACGAGGAGGAGCCGGCGCCGGGCGTCTTCCGCTGGCGCTGGCTGCAGGGCCTGCTTTCGCCGTTCGAGGGCACGACGGTACCGCGCGATTTCAGCCCCTGCGGCGTGGCCCTCGACCGGAACGACATCGTACTCTGCGCGCATCCGGAGCGGGTCTACAACTGGATCGCCGAGGCAGGACTGACGATACCCGAGGCGCTGCTCGTGCCCCTCTACCTGGGCGGCACGGTCCCCCTCGGAACGCTCTGGATCATCGGCCGGGGCCCGCGGCATTTCGACCGCGGCCACGCGCGAGCCATGAAGGAGCTGGCGAGCTTCGTCGACATCGCGCTGCGCATGGTCCGGACCGAAGAACGCCTGCAGCAGGCACTGGATGCGCAGCAGATGCTCGCGCGCGAGATGAGCCACAGGATCAAGAACCTGTTCGCCATGACGAACGGCCTGCTGCGGCTGAGCGCCCATGCGGCCTCGGACAAGGACGAACTGGTGCAGCTGATGTCGGGCCGGCTGCAGGCGCTGGCGACGGCGCATGCGCTCGTCCGGCCCGCCTTCCGGGGGCCGGTGCGCGGCGACCGCGACCACGCGGGCGCTGCGAAGGCGGCCGGACACGACCTCGACACGCTGATCCGGACGATCGTTAGCCCTTACGAACGCTCCGGAACGGAGCAGGGATCGCGCTTCGCGATCGCAGGCCCCGGCGTCTCCTGCGGCGAACAGAGCTCCAACGGCATGGCCCTGGTCCTCCACGAACTGGCGACCAATGCGGCCAAATATGGCGCGCTGACGACGGAGCACGGCCGCATTGCCGTCGACTGGCGGCTGAGCGACGGCAAACTGGCGCTGCAATGGGAGGAAACCGGCGGGCGGCCTATTGAGGCGGAACCCGCGAGCACCGGCTTCGGCGGCTCCCTGGTCAGAACGATCGTCCAGCACCAATTCGGCGGCACCCTGTCGTATGACTGGCGCGACGACGGCATCACCGTGCGCATCGCCGTCCCGGCGGACCGCCTGTCGGCCTGACGGGGCCACCCGCCGCACGGCGGCGAGGCCGACGCCCGGCGGAGTCCGCATATCCTCATGCCGATGCCGAAGCTTGCCGGCAGGCGTATTTCCGCCACCTTCCCCGCAGAAGACCGAGCACACGACGCCATCCGTGCAGGGGACATCCATGAAGAACGCCGCCATTCTCTCGATCTGCGCCATCGCCCTCGTCGCCGCATGCGCCCCGCACCGCGACCATGCCCCGCCTGCAAGCCCCCCGACCGACAGCGCCTGCAACGCCGACGCCGCGTCCTTCGCGGTCGGGCGGCCGGCCACGGCGGCGCTGGGCGAGGAGGTCCGGCAGGCTGCAGGCGCGCGGCGGGTGCGGGTGATGGAGCCCGACAAGGCCTATACGATGGAGTTCGACGCGCAGCGCGTGAACCTCGTCCTCGACCGCGCCGGCAACGTCCAGGCGGTCCGCTGCGGCTGACGGAGGCCTGTTCGGATTTCCGGACATCGCCGGCTTCCGGCGTTCGGATCTCCTGACGCGCGGCATCGCGACATTTCCCTAAGAGACTGATTTTCCTTCATTCGTTCGGCTGGCACCGGCATTGCGACGTGTTCCGCACCAGAGCGCGGAGCATCATGTGCCGGAACTGCTGATCTACGTCCTGCTGCCCTTCTTCCTCGCAGGCCTGCTGTGCGCCTTGCCGGGCGGCCTGCGGGCATACGGTGCGGCCATGGCCGCGCTGCTGTGCGCGGTGCTGTTCGGCCTGTTCGCCACGGCGCTGCCGACGGTGGGCGCCGGCGGGGCGGTGGTGCAGTCGATGCCCTGGCTGCCGTCGCACGGCGTCGAGCTGGCGCTGCGGCTCGACGGCCTGTCGATGCTGTTCGCGCTGCTGATCACCGGCATCGGTGCCTTCATCTTCCTCTATGTCGGCCGCTATCTGGCCGGGTCGGCGATGCTGACGCGCTGCGTCGTCCTGCTGCTGCTGTTCATGGGCGCCATGCTGGGCTCGGTGCTGGCGGACGACGTGGTCATGCTCTTCGTCTTCTGGGAGCTGACCAGCCTGATGTCCTTCCTGCTGATCGGCTTCGACGGCAAGGAGGCCAAGGGCCGCGCCGCGGCGCTGCAGTCGCTGCTGGTGACCGGCGGCGGCGGCCTCGCACTGCTCGCCGGCCTGCTGCTGCTCGGCAACGTGGTCGGCACGTTCCGCATCTCCGAGATGATCGCGGCGACGCCGCTGGTGCTGGAATCGCCGCTGCTGCCGGCGATCGTGCTGCTGATCCTGGGCGGCGCCTTCACGAAGTCGGCGCAGTTCCCGTTCCACTTCTGGCTGCCGAACGCCATGGCGGCGCCGACCCCGGTCAGCGCCTACCTGCACTCCGCGACGATGGTGAAGCTGGGCGTCTACCTGATGGCGCGCTTCACCCCCGTGTTCGGCGAAGATCCGCTGTGGACCGGCGCGCTGCTGACGGCCGGCAGCATCACCATGCTGCTGGGCTGCGCCCTGGCGCTGCGCGAGCGCGACCTGAAGCGCATCCTGGCCTACACGACCGTCGTCGGCCTCGGCACCCTGACCATGCTGCTGGGCATCGGCGGCGAGGTGGCGGCGCTCGCCGCGGTGATCTTCCTGGTCGTCCACGCCCTCTATAAGGCGTGCCTCTTCCTGGTCGCCGGCGCGATCGACAAGGCGACCGGCACCCGCGACATCACCCGTCTCGGCAAGCTGGCGCGCGCGATGCCGGTCACCGCCTGCGCCGCCATCCTGGCCGGCCTGTCGATGGCCGGCCTGCCGCCGCTGGTCGGCTTCCTCGGCAAGGAGCTGGTCTACGAGGCCGCGCTGGGCGGATCGGCGGTCGTCGTCGTTGTCGCGCTGCTGACCAACGCCGCGACCGTTGCCGCCGCCGGCGTCCTGGTCTACCGGCCGATGTTCGGCCCCGGCCATCCGCTGCCGAAGGCGCCGAAGGAGGTCTATCTCAGCCTCTATGCCGGCCCGATCGTGCTAGCCGTGCTCGGTCTGCTCTGCGGCCTGGTGCCGGCCCTGATGCTGGGCCCGCTCGCCAGCGCGGCGGCCGCGGCCATCGGCGGGCACGAGTACGTCCTCATCGACCTCTATCTGTGGCACGGCTTCACGCCGATGCTGCTGCTGAGCATCGTGACCGTCGCACTCGGCCTCCTCATCTTCCGGTTCGCCGATCGCTGGCGCCGGGCGGAACTGCCCGGCTCCGTCAGCGCGGAGGGCGTGTACGCCACGCTGCTGGAAGGCATGCAGCGTCTGGCCGTGTGGCAGACGCGGCGCCTGCAGACCGGCAGCCTGCGCGGCTACATGCGGGCTGTCTTCGCGGTGATCGTCGTGACGATCGGCTCGGCGCTGCTGGTCTTCGACGGGCTCGCGATCCCGGACGACGTGCTCGCGCCGCGCCTGCTCGACATGATCGTGATCGGCCTCGTCCTGCTCGGCGCCGTCGCGACCGCCCTGCTCTCCTCCCTGCTCGCCGGCATCGCCGCTGTCGGCCTGGTCGGCTTCGGCGTGGCGCTGATCTTCCTGCTGTTCGGCGCACCGGACTTGGCCTTCACCCAGTTCGCGGTGGAGACGCTGTTCCTCGTGATCCTGACGGTGCTGCTGCTGCACCTGCCGCACCGCGAGCCCGAGCACCGGACGCGCGGCCAGCGTCTCGCCGACGGGGCCGTGGCCATCGGCGTCGGCACGGTGGCGTGCCTGCTGCTGCTGGCGGTGCTGTCGCAGCCGTTCGACCGCTCCGTGACCGCCTTCTACGAGACCGTGAGCCTGCCGCTCGCGCACGGAAAGAACATCGTCAACGTCATCCTCGTCGACTTCCGCGCTCTCGACACGCTGGGCGAGATCGCCGTGCTCGGCTTCGCCGGGCTGGCCCTGGCAGCGCTGCTGCGGGTGACGCGCGGTGACGACGAAGCCGAGAGGAGCGCCGACCGATGAACTCGCTGATCCTGCGCACCAGCGCGCGCCTGCTCCTGCCGGCGATGCTGATCTTCTCGCTGATCGTCCTCTTCCGCGGCCACAACGACCCCGGCGGCGGCTTCATCGGCGGACTGATCGCCGCGAGCGGCGTGGCGGTCTTCGCCTTCGGCTTCGGCCGCGAGTCCGCCCTGCGCGTCCTGCGCGTCGATCCGATCGTGATGCTCGGCATCGGCGTGCTCGTGGCCCTGAGCAGCGGTCTCCTGGGCCTGTTCGCCGGCGAAGCCTTCCTGACCCACCACTGGACGTTCCCGGGCGGCCTGCCGATCGGCACGGCCCTGGTCTTCGACGTCGGCGTGTACCTGGTCGTGCTGGGCGCCGTCACGTCGATCCTCTTCGAGTTCATGGAGCGCTGACATGGAAGCCCTGATCGCCATCGCCGTGGGCGTCCTCCTCGCGTCCGCCACCTATCTGCTGCTGAGCCGCAACCTGCTCCGGCTGATCCTCGGCCTCGTGCTGATCGGCAATGCCGCCAACCTGACGATCTTCGCCGGCGGGCGGCTGGTCGGATCGACGCCGCCGCTGCTCGGCGGCAGCGACGCCGGCGTCATGGCGAACGCCCTGCCGCAGGCACTGATCCTGACCGCCATCGTCATCAGCTTCGCGCTGATCGCCTTCACCATGGGCCTGATCTACCGCGCCCAGGCGACGCTGGAGACGGTCGACACCGACGGCATGCGCCTGGCCGAGCCGCCGAACGAGCCGCCGGCGGTGCCCGGCACCGAGATCGCCGAGCCGGCCGCCGCGCCGGCCTCGCGGCCCGCGCCGCGGCCGCGGCGCACCGCTGCCGGAGCCGCCGAATGACCGATTCCATGACGATCGCGGCACCGATCCTGATTCCGCTGATCGCGGCGGCGCTCTGCGCGGTCTTCTGGCGCTCCGCCTCGGTCCAGCGCGCGATCAGCCTGGCGAGCTCGGTGCTGCTGCTGGCGGCGGCCGTCTGGCTGCTCCGCACCGTCACGACGCAGGGCATCATCGCCAGCAACATGGGCGGCTGGCAGGCCCCCTTCGGCATCACCATGGTCGCCGACACCTTCTCGGCCGTGATGGTCGTCATCACCGCGGTCATGGGCATGGCGGTGGCGATCTACAGCGTCGCCTACCCGGACACCGCCGCACGCGAGGCCGCCGGATATCACCCGCTGTTCCAGGGCATGATCTTCGGCGTGACGGGCGCCTTCATGACCGGCGACCTGTTCAACCTCTACGTCTGGTTCGAGGTCATGCTGATCACGTCGTTCGGCCTGCTGGTGCTGGGCGGGCGGCGCGACGCGATCGACGGCGGCGTGAAGTACGTGGCGCTGAACCTGGTCGCGACCACCGTCTTCCTGATCGCCATCGGGCTGCTCTACGGCGTCGCCGGCACGCTCAACATGGCCGATCTCTCCGGCAAGCTGGCGCTGGTCGAGAACCAGGGCCTCGTGACGGTCATCGGCCTGCTGTTCCTGCTGGCCTTCGGTATGAAGGGGGCGGTGTTCCCGCTGTTCTTCTGGCTGCCGGCCTCGTACCACACGGCACCGATGCCGATCGCGGCGATCTTCGCGGCACTGCTGACCAAGGTGGGCGTCTACGCGATCATCCGCGCCTTCACCCTGATCTTCACCGGCGACGTCGGCTTCTTCTCGAACGCCATCGCGTTGATCGCAGCCGCGACGATGATCACCGGCGTCCTGGGTGCGGCCGCGCACTACGACATCCGGCGGATCCTGTCGTTCCACATCATCAGCCAGATCGGCTATATGCTGATGGGACTGGCGATCTACACGCCGCTCGCGGTGGCCGGGGCGATCCTCTACATCGTCCACCACATCGTCGTGAAGGCGAACCTGTTCCTGATCGCCGGCGCGATCCGGCAGGCTGGCGGCTCGTTCCAGCTCAAGAAGCTGGGCGGCCTCTATCACACCCGACCGCTGCTCGGCGTGCTCTTCCTGATTCCCGCTCTGTCGCTCGCCGGCATTCCGCCCTTCTCCGGCTTCTGGGGCAAGCTGCTGGTGATCGACGCCAGCCTGCAGGCCGAGCACTACGCGCTGGCCGGGATCGCTCTGGCCGTCGGCCTGCTGACCCTCTACTCGATGATCAAGATCTGGCTGGAGGCCTTCTGGAAGCCGGTTCCCGAAGAAGGCTCCGCGTATGGCGGTGCCGTGCCGGTCACGCTCAGCCGTCTCCGCTTCGCGGTGATGCTGACGCCGATCGTCGGCCTGGCCGCGATGACGATGACCATCGGCATCTGGACGGAACCCTTCGTCGCACTGGCGGGCGACGCCGCGGCGCAGCTGCTCGACCCGCGTGCCTATATCGCCGCCGTCATGGGAGCGCCGCGATGATGCGCCGCCTGCTGCTCGTCCCGAAGGTCGGGATCCTCGGCCTGATCTTCCTGCGCGAACTGATCCTCTCGAGCCTGGCCGTCGCCCGCGACGTGCTGCGGCCCGGGCACGCCTACCGGTCGGCGATCGTCGGGGTGCCGCTCGACCTGCGCAATGACGCGCAGATCACCGTGCTGGCGAACATGGTCACGCTGACGCCGGGGACGACGAGCCTGTTCATCTCCGACGACCACGAGACCCTCTACGTCCACGTCATGGACACGCCGTCCCCCGAGGCGACGATCGCGTCGATCAAGGACGGCTTCGAAAAGAAGGTGATGGAGACGTTCCGATGATCCCCGAAGGCGCGATGTTCTCCGAAGGCGCGACGTTCGTCGACATGGTCACGATCCCGGTCGTCGCGATGCTGCTTGCCGCCGTCCTGGTGGCGGCGTGGCGGATGGTGCACGGACCCACGCTGGCGGACCGCATCGTCGCCCTCGACATGCTGGGCGTGATCGCGATCGGCTTCACCGCGGTGGCGGCCCTGCTCGCCGGTCACTTGGGCTTCCTCGACGTCGGGCTGGGCGTGGCGCTGTTCGGCTTCCTCGGCACCGTGGCCTTCGCGGCCTTCGTCGAGCGTTCCGCGAGGGCGCCGCGATGAACGGGATCCTCGACGCGGCCGCAGCCGTCCTGATGCTGCTTGGCGCCGGTTTCGTGCTGGTCGCCGCGATCGGCGTGGCGCGCCTGCCCGACATCTTCATCCGGATGCATGCGGCGACGAAGGCGGGGGTGGTCGGCGTCGGTCTGCTCCTGCTCGGCGTCGCCCTGTCGTTCGACGAGGCGGGGGCCTGGGTGCGGGTGCTGCCGGCCATCGTCTTCCTGATCGTGACGACACCGATCGCGGCGCATGCCCTGGCCCGCGCCGCCTATTGCGCCGGCGCCCAGCTCTGGCCCGGCACGTTCGCCGACGAACTCTCCGAAGTCATTCCACGGCGCGTCCAGCGCCTCGACGCCGGCCGGCCGCAAGCAGACGAACGCGAGCCCGCATCGGCGGACCCGGCAAGACAGAAAACGGCAAGCGAGGTCGACCCCATGACGATCCTTCCCTTCGACGGCCGCTCGACGGCCGAGCGCCACATGCCGGCCACCATGCGCACGCGGCCGGACACCGGACTGCGCCGCCTGCTCGTCGGGCTCGCCCCGGGAGACGCCGGTCGCATCGCAATCGACCAGGCGGTCCGGCTCGCCCGCGAGACCGGCGCCGAGCTCGTCGGCCTGTCGATGGTGGACGTCCCGGCGGCCCGGCGGGTGGGCGCCGTGCCGCTCGGTGCCATGCACTATGCGCGGCGCCTGTCGGAACATCGCCTGCACGAGGCGCGCGACAAGGCTGCGGACGTCGTCTCGGCTTTCGAGGTCGCCGCGGCGGCAGCCGGCGTCCGGTACGAGGTCCGCCACGAGGAGGGCGATCCGCGGACGCTGCTCGCCGACGCCTCCGGCTCGTTCGATCTTGTCGCCATGCCGGCCTATGGCTGGGAGAGCGACGGCGCCGAGCCGAACGGCCCCGGCCTCGACCCGCTGCTGGCCGCCGGGGTACGCCCGCTGCTGACCGGCACGCCGGCACGGCGCGAGGTCCGGCACGTCCTGCTGGTTCACGATCTGAGCCAGCGCGCCGGCCAGACCGTCCGCTGGTTCGGCCAGACGCGGCTGTGGCCGAACGCCACGATCCACGTCGCCGGCATCGGTGAGGCGAAGCCGACGATGGACGCGACGCTGGAGGAGGCCGCGGCCTATCTCGGCGCTCACGGCTATGCCGCCGAAGCGATCGGGCCGATGCCGCAGTCCTCGGTCGCGGCCGACCCGCTCGCGGACCTGCCGTTCCGGTGCGACGTCGCGATCATCGCGAATGCGGGCAGCGGCGGACGGCTGCAGCGGCTCCAGGCCGATCCGGGACGCCGGCTGCGCGACGCCCGCTGCACGCTCGTGCTGGGCTGAGGACTTCGCGCCGCGTTCCGGTGGCGGCGTGCGGCTGCTAACCTGCCGCACCGCGCCCCGGAAGCCGCAGGCAAGCATTTGAAGCGCATCGGCGTCCCCGCCCTTCGTCGGGTTCCCATCGCCGTCCGGCTGCCGATCGTCATGGCAGCCTTCTTCCTGGCCGGCATGATCGGCACCTCGCATGTCGCGCTGCTGTCGATGCTGACCGAGCTGGAGCGGCAGGTCGAAAGGGTCGGCGCGGTCTATGTCGACGCGATCTCGATCATGGCGGCGCCGCACATCCTGGCGAAGGACCGCCAGGCGGTCTATTATGCGCTCGACCGCGCGATGCGCCTCGCACGGAGCGTGCACAAGCACCAGGTGCTGGCGCTCGACGCCGAGGGCAACGTCCTCGCCCACATCGTCCGCGACGCGGACGCCGACCCCGACATCCCCCGGCCGGCCAACAGCCTCTTCCGCATGGGTGCGGGCGGCGAGTCCGCGTGGGTCGGGGAGGCGGTCTGGATCGACGGCGACGTCATCGGCTACCTGATGACGGAGATCGACATCAGCGACATCCGGGCGCACCACACCTGGCTGCGCTGGACCGTCATGGTGGTCGACCTCGTCATCGGCGTGTTCTGCGCCCTGCTCGGCTTCGCCCTGATGCACCGGATGCTGACGCCGATTCGCGTCCTGACGGACCGGCTGACGGCGTTCGGCCACGGCGACGTGCGGGTCATGCCGTCCGAGGAACTGCCGCCGGCATCCACCGAGTTCGGGCGGCTGATGCGGAGCTTCAACGGCATGGCGGCGGCCGTGCGCGACCGCGAGCGGCTGGCGGCCGACATGGCGGCGCACGATCGCAGTGCTGCCCTGGGCAAGCTGGCGGCGACGGTCGCGCACGAGGTGCGGAACCCGCTGGCGGGCATGTCCAACGCCGTCGCCACCATCCGCCGGTTCGGCGACTCGCCGACCGTCCGGGACCAGTCCCTGAGCCTGCTGGAGCGCGGGCTCGAGAGCATCGGCGACGTGGTGCAGGCGACCCTCTCGACCCATCGCGGCGGGCCGGGCCAGCGCGTCCTCACCGCGGCCGACCTGGAGGACCTGCGGCTGCTGGTGGCGCCGGAGGCGCGCCGGCGCGGCGTGGTACTGGAATGGACCGTGGCGGTTCCCGACACGGCGGACGTGCGGGCCACCGAACTGCGCCAGATCCTGCTGAACCTGCTGCTGAACGCCTGCGCGACGACGCCCGCGGGCGGCACGGTCCGCTTCACGGCCGAGCGCGGCGGCGATGCCCTGTCCTTCTCGATCGAGGACCAGGGTGGCGGCATGCCGCCGGAGGTGGCGCGCAGCCTGGAGCGCCAGGAGGAGGATCCGGGACTGCCGCCGAAGGGGCTCGGCACGCGCGTCGTCATGCATCTGGTCCGCGAACTGAGCGGCAAGGTCAGCGTCGCATCGTCGCCGGACACGGGAACGCGCATTACATTGACGATACCATTGAACCAGGAGTGACCGTGTCGGAACGCAGCGCGCTGCGGGTGGCCCTGATCGAGGATGATCCGATCCTCGGCGAATCGCTCGTGCAGCGCCTGACCTTGGAGGGGATGGAGGTCGTCTGGTGCCGCAGCGGCGCCGAGGCGGTGACGCGCCTGCGCCGGTCGCGCTGGGACTTCGTCGTCTGCGACATCCGCCTGCCCGACATGAACGGCGAGGAGGTCTACGGCGCCGTCATGCCCGAACTGGGCGGCGCGCCGATCATCTTCATGACGGCGTTCGGCGACATCGAACAGGCGGTACGCCTGATGCGCGCCGGCGCCGACGATTATCTGATCAAGCCGTTCAAGATCGAGGAACTGGTCGAGCGGCTCGACAGGCAGCGCCGCCTCGCACCCGAGGGTCGCGAGGGCGAGCCGGTGCTCGGCCTGTCGCCCGCCATGCGCCAGGTCGAGACGGTGCTGCGGCGCGTTGCCTCGCTGGACACGACGGTGCTGCTCCTGGGCGAGAGCGGCGCCGGCAAGGAGGTCGCCGCGCGCTTCCTCCACGGCGCGGGAAACCGGGCGACGAAGCCGTTCGTCGGCGTGAACTGCGCCGCACTGGCGCCCGAACTCGCCGACAGCGAGATTTTCGGCCACGAGCGCGGCGCCTTCACCAGCGCCGTCGGCCGCCACACCGGCGTCGCGGAGCGTGCGGCGGACGGCATTCTGTTCCTGGACGAGGTCGCAGAACTGCCGGCCGGGCTGCAGGCGAAGCTGCTGCGCCTGATCGAGGAGCGCAGCTTCACCCGGGTCGGCGGCGAAAAGGCGATCCCCTTCCGCGCCAAGCTCGTCTGCGCCACGAACGCCGACCTGCGCGCCCGGATCGCGGAGGGCAGCTTCCGCGAGGATCTCTACTACCGGATCAACGTGATCGAGGTGACGGTGCCGCCGCTGCGCGACCGGCGGATGGAGATCGTTCCCCTCGCCCGCCACTTCCTGCAGCGGTTCGGCGCGCGCTTCGAGCGCGGCGCCATGCGGCTGTCGCCGGATGCCGAGACGGTACTCATGGCGCACGACTGGCCCGGCAACGTGCGCGAGCTGCGCAACCGCTGCGAGCGGGCGGTGGCGCTGGCCGAGACGCAGACCGTCGATGCGCGCGCCCTCTTCCCGGAACGGACGCTAAGCGGCCGGGGGCCCGGGGGCGAGGCCGCGGTCAGCATGGAGGCCGCCATCGAAGACCTGGGCGCCGTGCGCGAACGGGCGGAACGCGAGCACATCCGCAACGTCCTGGTCCAGACCGAAGGTCAGGTGGGCCGCGCCGCGGGCATCCTCGGCATCTCGCGGACGACGCTGTGGGAGAAGATGCGCCGCTTCGGCATCGGTGGCGACGGCTGAAGCCACAGGGGCCGGGTTTCGGCGCCGCGGCCATACCGAACGTTAACCATCGGTCGATAAGTTGTTCTAAGTTGTGCGCCGCGCGGCGCCCGGGTGCGGGTGCCGGACCATCGGCGCGGAAGCGTGGTCGGGGCATCGACGCCTCGGTGCCGCCGGACTGGTGCGGCAGAGACGAACGGAACGTGAGGAGCGGCGGCGGCATGCGGATTTCGAGACGGTCTCTGCTCGGCGGCGTCCTCGCCGCCCCGGTAGCAGGCTCCGCGTGGCCCACCCTCGTCGAACCCCGGTTCCTGGAAATCCGCCACCGCACGCTGACGCTGCCGCACATGCCGGCGGCGCACGGGCCGCTGCGCATCGTCTTCCTGACGGACCTGCATGTCGGCTGCCCGCACGTGACGCTCGACCGCACGGCGGCATTGGTCGAGCAGGCGAACGCGCTGTCCCCGGACGTGATTCTGCTCGGCGGCGACTATGTGGTGCAGGGCGTCGTCGGCGGCCGGTTCGTGGCACCCGAGGACACGGCACGGGTGCTCGGCGGCCTGCGCGCGCCGCGCGGCGTCTACACCGTTCTGGGCAATCACGACTGGTGGCTGGACGGCTGGCGCGTGCGCAAAGCCTTCGAGGCGGCCGGCATCCCGGTGCTGGAGAACGAGGCGATACCACTGCCGGAGGGTCCGAAGATGTGGCTCGCCGGGCTCGCCGACGAGCAGACCCGCACGCCCGACGCGGTTGCGACCCTGGCCCGCGTGCCCGAGGACGCGCCGGTCGTCGTGCTCGCCCACAATCCGGCGACCTTCGCGACGGTGCCGGACAGGGCGCTGGTCACGCTGTGCGGCCACACCCACGGCGGGCAGGTCTCCCTGCCCTTCTACGGGCCGCTGGTCAACGCCACGAAGTCGCCGCTGCGCTGGACTTACGGCCACATCGTCGAGGGCGGCCGCAACATGATCATCTCCGCCGGGATCGGCACCAGCGTGCTGCCGATCCGCTTCAACATGCCCCCGGAGATCACGGTCGTCGACCTGCAGCCCGCCGCAGCGGCCGAGGCGCTCGCCGCCTGACGCGGCGAGGCCCCTCCCCGCGTCAGGCGGCGGCCCTGCGGGCGGCGTAGCCCCAGAGATAGACCACGCCGACGATCGCGGCACCGCCGAGGTCCGACCAGGTGCCCGGGATCAGGAGCACCAGCGCACCGGCGAGCAGCAGGATCCGCTTGACCGGGTCCAGCCGGCCGACCCCGTAGAGCCACCCTTCGAAGCCGGACGCGATCAGCCAGACCGCGAAGACGGCGGTCGTGACGTCGTGCGCCACGTCGATGGGATCGCCCTGGAGAATCAGCGTCGGGTTCAGCACGAACAGGAACGGCAGGATGAAGTTGATCGCCCCCATGCGCATCGACTTGAAGCCGGTGGCGAGGGCGTTCGCCTTGGCGATGCTCGCCGCCGCCACCGCCGCCAGTGCCACCGGCGGAGTGATGAAGCTGAGCATGCCCCAGTAGAGGATGAACAGGTGGCTGGCGATCGGGTCGAGACCGCCGCCGATCAGCGCCGGGCCGAGCACGATCGCGAGGAAGATGTAGCAGGCCGATGCGGTCATCCCCATGCCGAGGATGAAGCTGGTGATCGCGCCGAAGATCAGCAGCAGGTAGATGTTGCCGCCGGCGAACTGCAGCAGTTCGCGCGAGAAGGCGCCGCCGACACCGGTGTAGGACAGCGCGCCGACGATCATGCCGATGCCGACCAGGATGCCGACGATGTTCGCGATATTCTTGGTGGAGTCGACGATGAGTTCGAGCATCGCCGCGAGGCCGAAGCGGTTGGTGGGCCTGAGGGCGCAGGTGACGAGGAGGACGGCCGTCGCGAAATAGGGCGCGTAGGACTCGATCCGCATCGCCAGCAGCATGTAGACGAGCAGGACGAGGCTGAAGAGATAGTACCAGCCGCCCTTGAGCACCTGCCAGAGGTCGGGGATCTCCGACGCAGGCTGACCCTTGAGCCCGTGCCGCGCGGCGTAGTTGTCCACCTGGAGCAGCAATGCCAGATAGAAGAGCAGCGCTGGGACCAGGGCCGCGAGCATGATCGTGCTGTAGGGCACGTTCAGGAATTCGGCCATGATGAAGGCGACCGCGCCCATCACCGGCGGCATCAGCGCGCCGCCGGTGGACGCGCATGCCTCGACCGAGGCGGCATAGACCGACGGATAGCCGATCCGCTTCATCGTCGGGATCGTCAGCTGCCCCGTCGTGACGACGTTGGAGATGACGCTGCCCGAGAGCGAGCCGAAGAAGCCGCTCGACAGGATGGCCACCTTGGCCGGGCCGCCCCGCGACTTGCCCATCAGCGCGGTGGCGAACGCCATGAAGAAGTCGCCGCCGCCGGTCACCACCAGGGCCGAGCCGAAGATCAGGAAGCCGAGGAGCAGGCTCGCGACCGTGCGCATCGGCACGCCGATGATGCTCTCCGACCCGAGGGCATGGCTGGTGAAGACCTCCTCGATCGGGCTCGACGGGCCCCAGAGGAAGCCGGGCATCTGTTCCGCGAACAGCGGGTACAGGAAGAAGAAGCCGCAGATGATGAACAGCGGCAGGCCGCCGCAGCGCCGGACCGCCTCCAGCCCCAGGATGCAGAGCACCGCTGCGGCGACGACGCCCTCGGTCGGAGCGATGATGTCCCATCCCTCCTGGATGATCTGACCGCCGTGCCAGGCGAGCCACATGGTGGCGCCGAACGCCGCGGCCGCCAGCAGCCAGTCGTACCACGGCACGTTGGTGGCGGCGCCGCGCCAGGCCGGGAAGATCAGCAGCGAGAGGGAGAGGAAGATGGCGACGAGGACGTAGAAGTATGAGGTGTCGATCAGCAGGAGACCGAACACCTGCAGATTGAAGACCTGGTTGATGTTGATCAGGATCCCGGCCGCGCCGAGGACCAGAACCACCCAATAGGCGACCCCGGTCAGCCTGTGCGGGTCGCCCTGCCCGTATCCCTCGCTCTCATAGCCCCCAGCAACCACGGCCGCTTTTGCGGTCGGTTCCGCCATCCGCCCAACCTCCCGTTCTCCCTATTGCCTTGGGGAGGTACCGGACGAGGGCAGCGCTGTCCACCGAGAACGGCCCGGCCCCCGGTTGAGGAGAGTCGGTGCCGCCCGCCGTGCCCACGTCAGGCCAGCGATTCGAGCTCTTCGTCGGACAGATTGCCGGGCACGATCACCAGCGGCACGCGCAGCCGCCCGATCTGCTTGCCGGTCAAGGACGAGACCAGCGGTCCGGGGCCCTGCGGCCCGACATCGGCGCCGAGAATCAGCAGCGCGACGTCCTCGTCCTCCTGGATCAGGGTGATCAACTCGTCGATCATCGGCCCTTCCCGGACATAGACGACCGGTATCTTGCCGCTCCAGCGCTGAACCTGGCTGGCGGCGCGCAGGAGGTTCTGCTCGGCCTCGTCGCGCGCTTCCTCGCGCATCAGGTCGCCGACCGCCGCCCAGTGCTGAAAGTCGGCCGGGGCATCGATGACATAGGCGATGCCGACGCGCGTGTTCGGCAGGCGTTTCGCCCGCAACGAAGCGAACTCGAGCGCCGCATGCAGTTCTTCGGTATCGTCGACGACGCAGAGAAAGACCCGGTTCCGTGCGCGGGCGCGGGGTTCCTGCGACGCTCCGGTCTCTTCGGCCATGGTCACGTCCGAGGAAAAATCACGCCTTCCGGAACATCGTTCCAGCACCCCATCCTGCCACCAGGGCGACGGCGATGGCAACCAGACCGTAGGCCGGCGAATAGTCATGGGCAAAGTCGTAGACCGCGGCGCCGAAACCGGCCCGGCTCACCAGCAGCGGCGTGGACGACATCTCGCGGATCCGGCCATCGCCGACGCTGTAGACCTCGACGTTGTAGCGGCCCGTGGGCACGTTGGCGGGAAAGGGAATCGTCGTCCTGAACAGGCGGTCGCCGACGAACGTTACCGGCCAGACCTCGCTGGCATAGAGGTCGGCCGCCTGCTTGTTGCGGATCAGCGCATCGCGGAAGGCGGCGACCCGCATCTTGTTGGCGTCCGGCTCGTCCGATTCCGCGGCCAGAAGATCGCGGCCCAGACCGTAGCGCTCCAGCAGCTTGCGGACCGGCTCGTCCGCGAGTTCCCCGGTCGCGGCGACGTGGAAGAAGGCCGGTACCGCCTTGAAGCCGACGCTGTCGCGGTTCACCCAGATGCCGGCGATCCGGTCCTTGCGCCGTACCGTCGTCGTCTCTGGCGGCCCGCGCACGACGACGACGATGTCGCCGACGCCTTCGCGCACGCCGAACAGCAGGACATCCGCCCCGGTGAACCCCGTGGTGATCGCCACCAGATGCTGCGAGATGTCGACGATGAGGTCTTCGGCCCGCGCCGAGGATCGCCATGCCTCGACCAGCAGCCCCACTGCCAGAGCCGCGCACAGCGCCATGCCGGCACAGCATCTGCGCACGCGGCGGCCGCCGACTGACGGTGCGGCTGACGGTCGAGCGGTGGTGGGGCGGTGGGTTGACATCAGCCTGCCGGACGCACGGCCGGCACGCCGCGCGCGGCGCAAATCCTACTGGGGCTACCGATTCGAAAACAACCCCGGCCGACCGGCGAACACGATCTTTTGCAACGGTCGCCGTGGCGCCGGCGCCTCACCGGGAAGCCCGCCGGCCACTAAAAGCGATGGGGGGCTGTTGAGGAACATAAGGATATGTTTATATAGCGATGCACCTGCCGCCCCGTGGCGGGTGCCATGCTTTGGAGAATCACGATGAGCACGACCGCCGAGCGGGTCGAGGCCCTCAAGAAGGCAGCAGCGGAGCGGATCCTGGTCCTCGACGGCGCCATGGGCACCGTCATCCAGGGCTACAAACTGGAGGAAGCCGACTTCCGCGGCGAGCGCTTCGCCGGCTGGCCGAAGGATCTGAAGGGCAACAACGACCTGCTGATCCTGACGCGGCCCGACGTGATCCGCGAGATCCACCAGGCCTATTTCGAGGCCGGCGCCGACATCGTCGAGACGAACACGTTCAGCTCGACGACGATCGCCCAGGCCGACTACGGCATGGAGGAGCTGGCCTACGAGCTGAACCTGCAGGGCGCGCGGCTGGCGCGCGAGGCCGCCGACATCGTCACGGCGAAGGACCCGTCGCGTCCTCGCTGGGTCGCCGGCGCCATCGGGCCGACCAACCGGACAGCGTCGATCTCGCCGGACGTGAACAACCCCGCCTTCCGCAACGTCAGCTTCGACGAGCTGCGCGAGGCCTATGCCCAGGCGGCGCGCGGCCTGATGGAGGGCGGCGCGGACATCCTGCTGGTCGAGACGATCTTCGACACGCTGAACGCCAAGGCGGCGCTGTTCGGCATCGAAGAGGTCTTCGAGGAGCGCGGCGAGACGCTGCCGATCATGATCTCCGGCACGATCACCGACATGTCCGGGCGCACGCTTTCGGGCCAGACGGTCGAAGCCTTCTGGAATTCGATCCGGCACGTGAAGCCGTTCTCGGTCGGACTGAACTGCGCTCTCGGTGCCGAGCAGATGCGGCCGTTCCTGGCCGACCTGTCGCGCGTCGCCGATACGCTGATCTCGACCTACCCGAACGCCGGCCTGCCGAACGAATTCGGCGAGTATGACGAGACGCCCGAACACATGTGCGTGCAGATCGAGGAGTGGGCCAGGGCGGGCCTGCTCAACATCGTCGGCGGCTGCTGCGGGACGACCCCGCCGCACATCAAGCACATCGCGGCCCACGTGGCGGGCGTTCCGCCGCGCGAGGTGCCCGAGAAGCCGATCGCCATGAGACTCTCCGGACTGGAGCCTTTCGAGCTCGCATCATGAACCAGGAAAACCTCACAAGCCGCTTCGTCAACGTCGGCGAGCGCACCAATGTCACCGGCTCGGCCAAGTTCAAGAAGCTGATCGTCGAGGGCGACTTCGAAGCCGCCCTCGCCGTGGCCCGCGAGCAGGTCGAGAACGGCGCCCAGGTCATCGACGTCAACATGGACGAGGCGATGCTGGATTCGGAGGCGGCAATGGTCCGCTTCCTGAACCTCATCGCTACCGAACCGGCGATCAGCCGCGTGCCGATCATGATCGATTCGTCGAAATGGTCGGTGATCGAGGCCGGCCTGAAATGCGTGCAGGGCAAGGCGATCGTCAACTCGATCAGCATGAAGGAAGGCGAAGAAGCCTTCATCGCGCAGGCCCGCGCCGTGCGCCGCTACGGTGCCGCGACCGTCGTCATGGCCTTCGACGAAAAGGGCCAGGCCGACACCGAGGCGCGCAAGTTCGAGATCTGCGAGCGCTCCTATCGGATCCTCGTCGACAAGGTCGGCTTCCCGCCCGAGGACATCATCTTCGATCCCAACATCTTCGCGATCGCGACGGGCATCGAGGAGCACAACAACTACGCGGTCGACTTCATCGAGGCGACGCGGCGGATCCGCAGGGAGCTGCCGCACTGCCACGTGTCGGGCGGCGTCTCCAACGTCTCCTTCTCGTTCCGCGGCAACGAGCCCGTGCGGCAGGCGATGCACTCGGTGTTCCTGTACCACGCGATCCGCGCGGGCATGGACATGGGCATCGTCAACGCCGGCCAGCTCGCCGTCTACGAGGACATCCCGGCCGAGCTGCGCGAGCGCTGCGAGGACGTGATCCTGAACAAGCGGCCGGACGCGACCGACCGCCTGCTGGAGATCGCCGAGCAGTTCAAGGGCGGCGGCAAGAAGCGCGAGGTCGACCTCAAGTGGCGCGAGGCGCCGGTGGCGGAGCGGCTGACGCACTCCCTCGTCCACGGCATCACCGAGTGGATCGACGAGGACACCGAGGAGGCGCGCAAGCTCTTCGACAAGCCGCTCGAGGTGATCGAGGGGCCGCTGATGGACGGCATGAACGTCGTCGGCGACCTGTTCGGCGCGGGCAAGATGTTCCTGCCGCAGGTGGTGAAGAGCGCGCGCGTGATGAAGCGCGCCGTCGCCTGGCTGATGCCTTACCTCGAAGAGGAAAAGGCGAAGAACCCGGTCAAGGAGAAGAAGGGCAAGGTCCTTCTCGCCACCGTGAAGGGCGACGTCCACGACATCGGCAAGAACATCGTCGGCGTCGTGCTGCAGTGCAACAACTACGACGTCGTCGACATGGGCGTCATGGTGCCCTGCGCGAAGATCCTGGACGCGGCGCGCAAGGAGGAGGCGAACATCATCGGCCTCTCCGGCCTGATCACGCCGAGCCTGGACGAGATGTGCTACGTCGCGGCGGAAATGCAGCGCGAGGGCATGAACCTGCCGCTGCTGATCGGTGGCGCCACGACCAGCAAGATCCATACGGCGGTCAAGGTCGCTCCGAACTACCAGAGCCCGGTCGTCTACGTCATCGACGCGTCGCGCGCCGTGGGCGTCGTCGGCAACCTGCTCTCCGCCGGCAATCGCGACGCCTATGCGGCCTCCATCCGCGAGGAATACGCCAAGATGCGGGACGCGCATTCGCTGCAGCAGGAGGCGAAGACGCGTGTCGCCATCGCCGCGGCGCGTGCCAACCGCGTGCCGATCGACTGGGAGGCTTATGAACCGCCGCAGCCGCTGAAGCCCGGCATCACCGTTTTCGACGATTACGATCTGGCCGAACTCGCCTCCTGCATCGACTGGAAGCCCTTCTTCGAGACGTGGGAACTGTCGGGCCGCTATCCCGACATCCTGGAGGACGAGGTGGTCGGCGAGGTCGCGACGTCGCTGTTCGCCGATGCCCAGGCGATGCTGCAGCGGCTGATCGGCGAGAAGTGGACGACGGCCCGCGGCATGGTCGGCCTGTGGCCGGCGAACGCCGTCGGCGACGACATCGAGGTGTATGCCGACGAGGGTCGCACGAAGCTCGCGGCGCGTTTCCACACCCTGCGCCAGCAGATGGCGCGCGAGGGTCGTGCCCGTGCGCACAACGCGCTGTCGGACTTCGTCGCGCCGAAGGAAAGCGGCCGCCCCGACTGGCTCGGCGGTTTCGTGGTCACGGCCGGCCACGGCATCGAGGAAAAGGCGCGCGAGTTCAAGGCGAACGGCGACGACTATAACGGCATCCTGGCGCAGGCGCTGGGCGACCGACTGGCCGAGGCCTTCGCCGAGCGGCTGCACGAGCGCGTCCGCAGGGAGATCTGGGGCTATGCGCCGGACGAGACGCTCTCGAACGAGGAGCTGATCGCCGAGAAGTACCAGGGCATCCGCCCCGCCCCGGGCTACCCGTCCTGCCCCGACCATACCGAGAAGCGGACCCTGTTCGACCTGCTCGACGCTGAGAAGGCGGTCGGCGTCGAACTGACCGAGAGCTATGCCATGTGGCCCGGCTCGGCGGTCAGCGGCTTCTACTTCGCCCACCCGCAGAGCCGCTATTTCGGCCTCGGCCGCATCGGTCAGGACCAGGTCGAGGACTATGCGAAGCGCAAGGGCATGACGGTGCAGGAGGTCGAGCGCTGGCTCGCCCCGAACCTCGCCTACGACCCGAACGCGAAGAAGGCGGAAGCGGCGTAGCCGCTGCCGCGCGGCGGACGACGGAAAACGGGGCCGGCATCGATGTGCCGGCCCCGTTTCGTTCGTGTTGCCTTCACCGCGCCGGCTTCGGCGATCAGACCGGGACGACGGCCGCCTGCGCCGGATCGACCTCGAGCAGGCGGTTGCGCAGGCGCACGAGGAGGCTGTCGATCTCCGCCATGCCTTCGCGGCCGAGGCTCGGCGCCGGCCAGCGGGCACGAGCGGACTTCGCCCCGCCGCGGCGGCGCAGGATCTCCTTCCGGACGGCGAGGCCGTAGCCGGGCTGCTGCTCGTAGCGGATGAACGGCATGTAGGCGTCGAACAGCGCCGCGGCGCCGTCCCGGTCGCCGGCGGTGAAGCGGTCGTAGACGCCGACCAGCATCTCCGGGAAGCCGAAGCCGGTCATCGCGCCGTCGGCGCCGCGCTCCATCTCCTCCAGATAATAGAGGGCGCCGTTGCCGACGAGGATGCTGACCCGTCGGCGGCCCGCCTCGTCCGCACGCACCCGCGACAGCTTGGCGAGGCCGGGGCAGTCCTCGTGCTTCAGCATGACGATGCTGGGGAACGCGTCGGCGATGCGGTTCCAGAGCGGCACCGAGAGGTGAATGCCGGTCGACTGCGGATAGTCCTGGTAGACGACCGGCACATCCGGGCCCAGCGCGGCCGTGACCGCTTCCATGTAGCCGAAGGTCTGGTCGTCGGTCTTCAGCGGGCCGGACGGCGCCACCATGACGCCGGCGGCGCCCTGGTCCATCACCTTGCGCGACAGGTCGGTGACGCTGGCGAGCGCCGTAGCACTGGTGCCGACGATCACCGGTACCCTTCCGTCAACGGCCTTCAGGAAGCGCGCGGCAACAGCCTCGGTCTCCGCGGCGGTGAGCTTGTTCGCCTCGCCCATCATGCCGAGGATGGTGAGGCCGTGCACGCCGCAGCCGAGATAGAAATCGACCAGCCGGTCGATGCCCTCCAGGTCGAGGGCACCGTCGTCTTCGAACGGCGTGGCGGCGATCAGATAGACGCCCTTGGCGTCCTCGGTCAGACGATGGCCCATGTCCCCTGCCCTCCGCGGCGCCTGGCTCAGCTTCTGTTCTCGGGTGCCGTCACGTCGCGCAGGCCGTCGCCCATCAGGTTGATCGCCATGACGAGCGCGAACAGCGCGAATCCGGGGATGCAGATGACCCAGGGCATGAAGAACATGAAGCCCTTGCCCTCCGAGATCATCAGGCCCCAGGATGGCGTCGGCGGCTGTACGCCGAGGCCGAGGAACGAGAGCGCAGCTTCCAGAAGGATCGCGTGCGCGACCTCCAGCGTGGCCACGACGATCAGCGGGTTGGCAATGTTCGGCAGGATCTCGCTGCTCAGGATCCGCCAGCGCGAGCAGCCGACGGCCTCTGCCGAAGCGACATAGTCCAAGCCGCGTACCTGTTGCGTGGCGGCGCGCACGACCACCGCGAACCTGTCCCAGATCAGCAGGCCGAGGACGATGATGACGATCTGCAGCGAGCTGCCGATCAGCGCGACCACGGCGAGCGCGATCAGGATCGCCGGCATGGCAAGACGCGTCGTCACGATCAGTGTGATGATCATGTCGATGCGGCCGCCGAAATAGCCGGCGGCGATACCCATCGCCGTGCCGATGATCCCGGAGATCGCCATCGCGGCGAAGCCGATCAGCAGCGACACCTGGGCGCCGTACATGATCCGGGAGAGGTAGTCGCGGCCGAAGGCGTCGGTGCCGAGCGGATGCTCCCACGTGCCGTTGGCGTGCCAGAACGGCGCGATCAGCCGCTTCGACAGATCCTGCGCATAGGGATCGTGCAGGGGCAGGATCGGGGCCAGCAGCGCCATCAGCACGATGACGAGCAGGACCGAGCCGCCGATCATCAGACCGGTGTGCCCGAAAATCCGTCCCCGGAGGATCGCAGCCGGCGACGGGCCGGTATTGGCTTCGGCGGCCGGGCCCGCGGTGGCGGACGACGGTGCGGTGGGCGCCGGTGCGGAATTGGCGACGGCCATCTCAACTCACCCGAATTCGCGGATCGAGGAATGCGTTCAGCAGATCGGCCAGGAAGGTCAGCACGACATAGACGCTGGCGATCACGAGAATGACGGCCTGCATGACTTCAAGGTCGGACCGCTGGATCGACTGCCAGGCGAGCCGGCCGAGGCCGTTGAGCGAAAAGATCGTTTCGATGACGATCGAGCCGCCGAGCATGAAACCCAACTGAACTGCGGCAACCGACACAACGGGAATGACCGCGTTGCGCAGCGCATGCTTGAACAGGACGACCCGGGGACGCAGCCCTTTCGCGTAGGCGGTGCGGATGTAGTCCGACGACAGCACCTCGATCATGCCCGTACGGGTCAGACGCATGAGGGCCGGCGTCGCGTAATAGCCCAGAGCCAGCGAAGGCATGATGAAGTGCAGCCAGGTGTCGCTGCCGGTGATCGGCAGCCAACGCAACTGCACGCCCAGAACAAGGATCAGGATGAGCGCAAAGAAGAAGCTGGGCATCGCCTGCCCGACCACGGCGATAGACAGTGCCATGCGGTCGAGCAGGGTGTTCGGTCGAAGCGCCGCCAGGACGCCGAGGGGAATCGACACGATCAAGGCAAAGGTTAGGGACAAGAGCCCCAGCGTCATCGTGACCGGCGCCCGCTCCCAGATGATCTGCGCGACCGGCTGCTTGAGATATATGGAAATGCCGAAATTGCCCTGGATCGCCCTGCCCGCCCAGTCGAGATACTGGACGATCAGGGGACGATCGAAGCCGTACTGCTTGCGGACATAGTCGATGTCCGACGGTGTCGCGTTCTCGCCGGCCATCGCTGCGGCGGGGTCGCCCGCCAGATGCAGAAGGCTGAAGGTGGCGACCGACACCAGGAAAGCGACGAGGAGGGCGAGCCCCAGCCGCCGTGCTGTAAATCTGAGCATAAGTGCTCGCCCTTCTCGATCAGTAGGGGGTTACTTCCAGCTCGCGCGGTAGAATTCCGGGATCTCGTCGGCGCTCGGCTCGAACTTCAGACCGTCCGCGAAGGCGTAGTACTTGCTGTAGGTGAAGAGAGGCACCCAGCAGGCCAACTCGGCGATGCGGGTCAGCGCCTTCTTGTAGATCGCCTTCCGCTCTTCCGCATCGACGGTGATGTCACCCTTCTTGAGAAGCTCGATGACCTGATCGTCGCGGCAGTTGTCGTCGCGGCCGCCCTCGAAGAACAGGCTGGTGAACGCCGAGATGTCGTTCACGGAACTCGACCCCCAGGTCATGTTGTAGATCGGGGTCTTGCCGTCCCAGACGAGGCCGCGCAGGGCCTGATACTGCATGTACTTCAGGCTGGCACGGATCCCGACCGCCTGAAGGTCGCCCAACACCGCCTCGGCGATATGCCGCTCGCGATAGGCGTACAGTTCCGTCTCGAAGCCGTTCGGATAGCCGGCCTCTTCGAGGAGCTTTTTCGCCTTCTCCGGGTTGTAGTCGTACTTCGGAACGTCCTGCGTGCAGCCGACCTGGCTGGGATAGCAGGGGGAATGGACGACTTTCGACGCACCGCCCATCAGGTTCTTGGCGATCGACTCGCGATTGATCGCATGAGCCACCGCCTGACGGACCTTCAGCTTGGTGAACGGCGTCTCGCCGCCGCGACCGGTCGCCTCCATGCCGACATAGCTGACCCGCATCGTGTCGGCGTTAACCACCGTCAACTGCGGCATCATCTCCAGCTGCTCGGCCTTCTCCTTCGGCACGTCCCAGATCCAGTCGATCCCGCCCGTCATGATCTCGGCGATCTGCGTCTCAGGGTCGGCGATCGTGCGGAACTTGACGGTCTTGATCGTGGGCTTGGGCCGGGGACCGTCGAAGTAATCCTCGTTACGGACCATCGTGAAGGATTCGCTCGGCTCGAAGCTGGCCAGCTTGTAAGGCCCGGTCCCGATCGCCGGGATCGTGCCGTAGTCGACCTTGCCGGTCTGATCCTTCTTCGCCTTGTCCCAGATCCCTTCCGGCATCATCGCGATCGGCCCGGCGAGCATTTCGAGCGCTGCGGGGTACGGATCCTTCAGATGAATGCGGACCTTGTATTCGCCGAGCTTCTCCGCGCTCTTCATCCAGTCGTAGTAGTTGCGCGAGAGGACCCCGCTGTCCGGCTTGACGATGTGGTTGACCGTGGCGACCACGTCGTCCGCATCGAACTTGCTGCCGTCGTGGAACTTGACACCCTCGCGCAGTTCGAACTCCAGCGTGAGGTCATCAACCCACTTGTAGGACTTCGCGAGCAGCGGCTCGTACTCGAAGTTCTCTGGATTGCGATACAGAAGCGTGTCCCACATGTGGCGGGCGCTGATGACCGTCTCGCGCAGGTTGTTGTAGAAGGGCAGAACGACGTTCACTTCCTTGTTCGTCGCCCAGACCAGCGTGTCGTTGGCCTTGCCCGCGAAGGCCGCCGGAGCGGCGGCCATGCAGATCGCGCCGATGGCCCCGCCCAGAATGCTCCCGTATCTCATCCCATCTCCTTTCAGTGAACAGCGTCGCGGCCTTCTGACCGGCCGTTCCTCCACGCCAGCGCCCTGCCGAAACCCGCGTTGATTGTCGGGCGGGCCGCCTCGACGCACGGAGAGCGCCGAACGGCAGGCAGGGTCGAGTTGCGCGCATTCTAGAAGCTGACGCGCGATACCGAAAGCCCGCTGGACGGAAAAAAGGCTGCATTGCGGCTCGAATGAGCCGTGCGGCCGGTACGTCGTCAGACGGGAGCGGGAAGTCTGGGCCGGCTGCGCCGCCTACCAGAGGGTGCGGCGGATCCCGTAGCGGCGCAGACGCGGCGAACGCGTGGCCCGCTCGATGTGCCGGGCCGTCGGGACCGAGCCGATCCCGAGCGCCAGAGTGAACGCGAGGCTGACGCCGGTCGGCGCGGCCCAGAAGCCGTGCAGGATCATCACCGCCGCGACGACGGCCATGATGCAGCCGGTCCAGATCAGGGGCAAACGGTATCCAGGCATGACAACCCTCCACCGACAGACGGGCGGGTTTAAACCCGCACCGCGGCGCCGGTACAGTGACCCGGCGCACAGACTGGAAGGTTGGTCGCCCCGGAAGGCGAAATTGCGGCGGCGGCGGGGTTTTGTTCGGCCGCGCGCCGCGATCGCCATCAGTCCCGCTTTGGGAAGAAATCCGGACCGCCGAAATTGCCGCGGTTCCAGGTGGGCGTCACGAGCAGTTCGTTGATGCAGACATGCTTGGGCTGGCGCGCGAGAAACAGGATGATCTCGCCCATGTCCTCGGACTGGACCATCTTCGCACGCGCCTCCTCGGTGACCGGAACGGGCCGCTTCTCGAGGATCTCCGTCGCCACTTCGCCGGGCGACAGGGCGGTCGCGCGGATGCCGTTGTGGCACTCCTCGAAGTTGATCGTCTCGTTCATGGCGACCAGGCCGTGCTTGGCCGCCGTATAGGGCACGCCGGAGACGTAGCCGACGCGCTTTCCTGCCATCGAGGCCACGTTGATGATCAGGCCGTCCTTCTGCGCGCGCATGATCGGCAACGCCGCGTGGACGACGTAGAAGGCGCCGTTGAGGTCGACCTGGACGATCTTCTCCCAGCTCTCCAGGTCCATGTCGTTCCAGTGCCGCTTCGCCATGTTGAGGCCGGCGTTGTTCACCAGAATGTCGAGCCGTCCGAAGCGATCGGCGATCCGCTTCGCCACGGCGGCGACGGCCTGGGCGTCAGCCACGTCGAGCGCCTCGACGATCGCCTCCCCGCCCCTGTCGCGGATGGTGGCCGCCGTCTTCTCCAGCGCGTCGACCCGGCGCCCCGAAAGAACGACCTTGGCCCCCGCGCCCGCGAGCGCCTCCGCACCGGCGCGGCCGATGCCGGAACCGGCACCGGTGACCCACGCCACCATTCCATCGATCGTACGCATGTCGCTCCCCCTTCGGGCCGCTATGGGATTGTGGCAGCGACCGCCGCAGGGCCGCTCCGCCGCAGCCTACTCTATCCGCTCGTCGGGATAGACCCCCCATCCCTCCACCTTGCGCAGCCACCCTTCCCGCCCGGCGACCGACACGTGGCACCATTCCTGGTCGCAGGTCTGGACGTCGACGATGACGCCGGGCTCCAGCCGGGCGACGGGCGGCGCCCACGTCGCAGGCTCGGCGTGCATGGTGCGGATCTCCCCCTGGATCACGATCGTGCGCTGGGCACTCAGCAGCGCGCGGTGCATCCAGCCCTCGGTCCTGTCCGGCGCGCGCACACGGCGCCAATGCTCGAACTCGGCGACGACCTCGACGGGGAGCCCCCGCCGCCTGTACACCCATTCGATCGGGTACTGATCCCCCGGACCGGCGCGCATGCGCGCCTCGTCCGACTTCAGGGAGACGAAACGCGGCAGCGACTGGCTCGTTTCCGACTGCGCCGCAGCCTGCGGCGCCGCCGGTATCGTGCCGAGCAGAAGGGTACAAAGCAAAGCCGCCGCGGCGCGCCTGCGGCGGCAGCTGATGGGACGGCGTCCTGCCGGATCTGTCATGCGAACAACGATGCTCCCGTTCCGGTGCGGAACCCGCTCGCGTATTGTCCCGGCCGGGCCCCGGGGGTCAAGGTGTCCGACCGTCGCGCCCCGTCAACGCAGTCCAGAGAGCAGAGATACGCGCATGAGGAAGAAACCGCTCGTCGTCGTCACCCGCAAGCTTCCCGATGCGGTGGAGACGCGGATGATGGAGCTTTTCGATGCGCGGCTGAATGTCGACGACCGACCGATGCCGCGCGCCGCGCTGGCGGAGGCGATGAAGACCGCCGACGTGCTGGTTCCGACGGTGACCGACCGGATCGATGCGGAGCTGATCGGCGAGGCCGGTCCGCAGCTGCGGCTGCTGGCGAATTTCGGCGCCGGCGTCGACCATATCGACCTGAAGACGGCCAAGGCGCGCGGCCTGACGGTGACGAACACGCCGGGGGTGCTGACCGAGGATACGGCAGACATGACGATGGCCCTGATGCTGGCCGTCATGCGCCGCCTGATCGAGGGCGAGCGCGTCGCCCGCTCCGGCGACTGGCAGGGCTGGGCGCCGACCGCGATGCTCGGCCGGCGAATGCGCGGCAAACGCCTCGGGATCGTCGGCATGGGCCGCATCGGTCGCGCCCTGGCGCGCCGGGCCGGCGCTTTCGGCCTGACCGTGCACTATCACAACCGCCGCCGCGTGGCCCCGGAGGTCGAGGCCGACCTGGAAGCGACCTGGTGGGAGAGCCTCGACCAGATGCTGGCCCACATGGACATCGTCTCGGTCAACTGCCCGCGCACGCCCGCGACCTATCACCTGCTCTCGGCTCGGCGGCTGGCGCTGCTGCGCCCCCAGGCGGTGATCGTCAACACCTCGCGCGGCGAGGTGATCGACGAGACGGCGATGGCGCGGATGCTGGAGCAGGGCAAGCTCGCCGGCGCTGGCCTCGACGTGTTCGAGAACGAGCCCGCGATCAGCCCGAAGCTGCTGAAGCTGGAGAACGTCGTGCTGCTGCCGCACATGGGATCCGCCACCATCGAGAGCCGCATCGAGACCGGCGAGAAGGTCATCGTGAACATCAAGACCTTCGTCGACGGCCATAAGCCGCCCGACCGCGTGATCGAGGAACTGTTCTGATCGCACCATAGAGAGGAGACGCGCATGTCCGTGATCCTGGGAAGCGGCGAGCACCGCTATCGCGTCGTCGAGGACTGGGCGAAGCTCCCCGACGGCTGGTCCTTCCGCGACGTCGCCGCCGTCGCCACGGACAGTCGGGACAATGTCTACGTCTTCAATCGCGGCGAGCACCCGATGATGGTGTTCGACCGCGACGGCAACTTCCTGCGCTCCTGGGGTGAAGGCCTGTTCCGGCGCGCGCACGGCCTGCATATCGGTGCCGACGACCGCCTCTACTGCACCGACGACGGCGACCATACCGTCCGCGTGTGCGACGGCGACGGCAAGGTGCACCTGACCATCGGCGTTCCGGGAAAGCCCACGCCCTACATGAGCGGCGAGCCGTTCCACCGCTGCACCCATACCGCCCTGTCGCCGAACGGCGACATCTACGTCTCCGACGGCTACGGCAATTCCTGCGTGCACAAATACGCGCCGGACGGACGCCTGCTGAAGACCTGGGGCGGCCCCGGCACCGACCCCGGCCAGTTCAACATCGTTCACAACATCTGCTGCGACGTGGACGGCTGGGTCTATGTCGCCGACCGCGAGAACCACCGCGTCCAGGTGTTCGGCGGCGACGGCGCCTATGAGACGCAGTGGAACAACCTGCACCGGCCGTGCGGCCTGTTCATGTGCGCCGGGCGGCATCAGCACTGCTATATCGGCGAACTCGGCCCCGGCATGCCGGTGAACCGCAACATGCCGAACCTCGGGCCGCGGATCAGCATCGTCACCCACGAGGGCAAGCTGGTCGCGCGGCTCGGCGGTGAGGAAGGGCCCGGACTGACGGCGGGCAAGTTCCAGGCGCCGCACGGCATCGCCGTCGACGGCCGCGGCGACATCTATGTGGGCGAGGTCGCCTACACCAACTGGCCGAGCACCTATCCCGACAAGCCGGTGCCGGCGCACGTCCGCACGCTGCAGAAGCTGGTGAAGGTCAGCTGACCTCGTGCCGCGCCTGCCCGGCGACGTGCCAGGGCGGGCCGGCGGCGAGCGCCCGGGCGTGCGCCGGGCAGTCCTCGCGGTGGGCACCCGGCAGGTAGCCCGTGCTCATCAGGAACTCGCCGACGATCTCGCCGCCCATGAAGCGGAAGGTGGCGCGGAACAGCTTCACCCATTCCGGCAACGTGCGCGGATGGTGCGCGTCCAGCCACGCAGCGAAGGACCCGTGCGTCTCGCGGATCGCCACCAGCCGGCGCGCATTCTCGATGACGGCGTCGACCTTCAGGCGGTTGCGGATGATCGCCGCGTCCTGGAGCAGCCGCTCGCGGTCGGCCTCGCCGAAGGCCGCGACGGCGTCGATGTCGAAGCCGACGAAGGCGGCGTTGAACGCGGCGCGCTTCTTCAGCACGGTCAGCCAGGAAAGGCCGGCCTGGTTGATTTCCAGCGCCAGCCGCTCGAACAGAACGTGGTCGTCGCGGACCGGAAAGCCGTATTCCGTGTCGTGGTACGGGCCGTGCCATTCGTGGCCGGGCGCGCTGTCGCAATAGCTCATGCTGCCCCTCGCTCTCCCGGTGTCAGGGCTGCCGGAAGCTGAACACGTCCGACACGATGAAGACGTCGATTCCCACCCAGAGCACGGCGGCGACCAGGGTGGTGATCAGGGCCTTGAGCCACATCCGCGGCGCCTGTGGCGCACCGGCCTGGTGACCGACTTCCTGTTCCTCCGGCGCGCGCACGCCCCATGGCAGCACCATGAAGAACACCAGCCACCAGACGATGACGTAGACGACGATGCCGGAGACGATGCCCACGGGATCAGGCCTGTTCGAGTTCAATCAGGGTGCCGTTGAAGTCCTTGGGGTGCAGGAACAGGACCGGCTTGTCATGCGCGCCATTCGTCGGCTCTCCCGAGCCCAGTACCCGCGCGCCCGTCCCGACCAGGTGATCGCGGGCCGCCAGGATGTCGTCGACCTCATAGCAGAGGTGGTGGATGCCGCCGGACGGGGTGCGGGCGAGGAAGGCGGCGATCGGCGACCCCTCGCCGAGCGGCTCCAGCAGCTCGATCTTGGTGTTCGGCAGTTCGACGAAGACCACCGTGACGCCGTGCGACGGCAGTGCGATAGGGTCGGAGACGGTGGCACCGAGCGCGCCACGATACTGCTGCGTGGCCGCAGCGAGATCCGGGACGGCGATGGCGACGTGATTGAGTCTGCCGATCATGGCGCGGCGATGCCTCGATTGCGTTTCCGTGCAGCACGATTAGCCGAGGCGCGGGCCGGTGTCACCCCGCGCGCGCGCGCGTGCGTTCAGGCCGGCCGTGGCAGGAGGTCGCGCATCGCGAGCAGCCGCCCGAGCCGCGCGAGGCACTCGGCATCCGGCTGCCCGTCCATTCGCGCCGGGCGGAAGCGCCGCTGGAAGGCGGTGAGCACGACCTGGGTGGCCGCATCCAGCTGTCCCGTGTGCGGGCAGTCGTAGCCGAAGGCCGCGAGCCCCGCCTGGACCGCATCGACCGGCGCCGGTGCCGCGGGGACCGCTTCCATGTTGGGCCAGAGGCCGACGCCGGCACGGGCGAGCGCCGGCCAGTCGAACAGCTCGCCGGGATCCTGCTTGCGATCCGGCGCGATGTCCGAGTGCGCGACGACCCGGTCGGCGGGAATGCCGTGGCGGGCGATGATCTGCAGAGAGAGCGCCTCGACCGTGCGCATCTGCTCGTCGGGAAATCGCCGGTAGCCCCACTCGTGCCCCGGATTGACGATTTCGATGCCGACGGAGACGTCGTTGAGGCCGCGGCGGCCCTGCCAGAAGGAAACGCCGGCGTGCCAGGCGCGCCGCTCCTCGGGCACCAGCCGGAAGACCGTGCCGTCCTCCTCGACCACATAATGCGCGCTCACCCGGGCAGCGGGATCGCGCAGTCGGTCGATCGCGTCCCGGCCCGAGCGCATGCCCGTGTAATGCAGGACCAGCATGTCGACGCCGGCGGGACGCGCGTCGTGGTTGGGCGACGGCAGATCGATCGCGGCGATGCTCATGGCGCCTGCGCCGTCAGAGTTTCGCGCTTTTCTTCCAGCACGAGCCAGCGCTCCTCGGCCGCCTCCTGCTCGCCGCGCGCGGCGGCGAGACGGTCCGTGGCCCGGCCGAACAGGGTCGGATCACGGCTGTAGAGTTCCGGGTTGGCCAGCGCCGCCTCGAGCTTGGCGATCTCGGCCTCGAGCTTGGCGATGCGCTCCGGCAGCAGGTCGAGTTCGCGCTGCTCGTTGTAGGTGAGACGCGGCGCGGGCGACGGCTTCGGCTTCTCGCGATCCGGCCTGGACTGGTCCTTGGACTGCGCGCCACCGCCGGACCCGCGCGGATCCGGATCGCGCTGGCGGCGATAGTCGCTGTAGCCGCCGGCATATTCGCGCACGCGCCCGTCGCCTTCGACCGCGATGACGCTGGTGACGAGACGGTCGAGGAAATCGCGGTCGTGGCTGACGACGAGGAGCGTCCCGCCATAGTCGCTGAGCACCTCCTCCAGGAGGTCGAGCGTGTCCATGTCGAGGTCGTTCGTCGGCTCGTCGAGCACGAGCAGGTCGCTCGGCTGCGCCAGGATGAGGGCGAGCAGCAGCCGGTTACGCTCGCCGCCGGAGAGTGTCGAGACGGGGCTGCGCATCTGATCCGGCTCGAACAGGAAGTCCTTGAGGTAGCCGACGACATGGCGGGAGCCGCCCTGCACGGCGACGGTGTCGCCGCCGCCCGGGCAGAGCGTGTCCCAGAGCGAGACCGCCGGATCGAGCTGGCTGCGCTGCTGGTCGAAATAGGCGCGGGCCAGCGGGTCGGCGACCTTCACGCTGCCCGCGTCGGGCGCCAGTTCGCCGATCAGCATGCGCAGCAGCGTGCTCTTGCCGGCGCCGTTCGGGCCGAGGATGCCGATGCGGTCGCCGCGCAGGATCCGCGTGCTGAAGTCCTGCACGAGAACTCGGGTGCCGCCCTCCTCGCGCGGATAGGCCTTGGCGATGGCCTTCGCCTCGATCACCGTGCGGCTGCGCACCTCGCCGTCGCGCAGCACGATGTTCGCACGCGTCGGCCGGCCGAGCAGCGAGGCGCGCTCGGCGCGCATGTCGTACAGCCGTGCGAGCCGGCCCTGGTTGCGCTTGCGCCGGGCGGTGACGCCGCGATGCAGCCAGCGCGCTTCCTGGGCGAGCTTTGTGTCGAGCTTCGCCTGCTGCTTCTCCTCGTCGGCGAGGACCTCCTCCATCCACTCGTCGAAGCGGGCGAAGCTGCGGTCGGTCTCGCGCAGGCGCCCGCGCTCCAGCCAGCAGACGCGGCGGGTGACGTTGGTGAGGAACGTGCGGTCGTGGCTGACGACCAGCAGCGCGCCGGGAAAACGCGCCAGTTCCTGCTCCAGCCATTCGATGGCCGGCAGGTCGAGATGGTTCGTCGGCTCGTCGAGCAGCAGCAGGTCCGGCTCGCCGGCGAAGGCGCGCGCCAGGGCGGCGCGGCGTACCTCGCCGCCGGACATGCTGCCCATGCGACGGGCGGGATCGACCTGCAGCCGGTCGAACCAGGCGGCAACCTCGTGCGACGCCGGCGCGAAGCCGCCCTGCGGCCGGGCGGCGAAGGCTTCGACGGTCTCGTCCGGGTCGTAGGGCGGCTCCTGCTCCAGCCAGGCGACGCGGGTGCCAGGCTGCACGAAGAGCTCGCCCGAATCCGGCTCCAGGCGACCGGAGAGCATCTTCATGAGGGTCGACTTGCCGCTGCCGTTGCGGCCGACGAGGCAGACGCGGTCGCCACGGACGATGCCGACCGAGGCGTCGTCGAGGACGCGCTTGGTGCCGAAGGCGTGGCGCACGCCACGCAGCGAGACGATGGGCGGTTGGTTCATCGCCGAAAGGTCATGCGGGCGCCGCGTTCTTCAAGATCGCATCATAGGCGGCGTTGATGGCGGCCATCCGTACGGTGGCGGTGCGGGCGAATTCGGCGGGCAGCCCCTGGGCGACGAGCCGGTCGGGATGGTTCTCCCGCGCGAGCTGGCGGTAGCGGGAGCGAATCTCCTCGACCGACGCGGAGCGTGCGACGCCCAGAATGGCGTAGGGGTCGCGCTCGTCGCTGCCGACATGGGCGGCGCTGATCCGGTCGAAGGCGGCCGCGTCGAGGCCGAAGATGCCCGCCACGTTGCGCAGGAAGGCCAGCTCGGCGTCGCCGGGCCGGCCGTCGGCCGCCGCGATGTGGAACAGGCAGTTGAGCAGTTCCTGGAGGACCGCGGGGCGGTCCTTCAGAAGCCGCGCGAGCTGCCGGGCATAGGGCTCGTAGCCGTCGGCGTCGCGACGTGCCTGATCGAACAGGCGCGCGACGTTGCGCTCCTCTTCCGGCGGCACCTTGAACAGGCGCCGGAAGGTGGCGATCTCCGCCTCGGTGACGACGCCGTCGGCCTTGGCCATCTTGGCGCCCAGAACGATGACGCCGATGGTGAAGCCGATGCTCTGCGTGGCGTCGCCCGACCCCGGCTCCTCGCGGAACCGGTCGACGGCGTGTCCTGCCACGGCACCCACGAGCGCCCCGATTGGGCCGCCCATGACGAGCCCGGCGGCACCCCCGAGAAGCTTGCCCCAGATGCTCATGCCGGCAGCTTTAAGGCGCCGCGACCGCGACCGCAAGCATCAGCCGCGGTCGCGGATCGCGTGCGGCCGTCAGGCCCGGCCGGCGCCCATCAGGGCGGGCGCCGCGCGGTCGCGATTGTCGTTGGCCGGCGGTGCCGTGTCGGCCGGCATCGGCCGCAGGATCGGGGTCGGGACGTTGCTGTTCGCCGTCGTTCGGAGGTCGACACCACGCGCCGCGGCGTCGGCCGCGTGCCAGATCTCGCCGCGGTACAGACCGATATCCTTCAGCATCGAGTCGTCGAGCATGCCCAGCTCGCGGACGGCCGCATTGCGCTCGGCGCGCTGCGCCAGACGCGTGAGGGTCCGGCCGATCGCCGAGGGAATGCCGCCGATGAGCGAGCCCAGAACCCGCGCCCGCTCCGCCCGCGCCGCGCGCAGGTGAACGTCGAGCTGATCCTGTGTAATCGGGGTATGCATCTGCCGTCTCCAGTCCTTCAGTCCGTCGAAGGTTGCGGTGCAAAATAAACACCGCCCTTTTGCTGGCTGGAATAATGGGCACCGATATCGCGCTGCACAAATGCGGTATCGGCGTGGCAGGGTTGCCGCTATGGCAGGGCTGGAGCCGGGACCGCTTCACCCTTCCTTCACCCTCGCCGCCCGGCCCTGCGCATGGACCGCGGCCAGAGGGGGTTGTCGTTGGCCGCCGGAGCGAGCCTTTCCGGATCGTCCGTGGCCGCAGGCGGCGGGGCTGCGGGTGCCGCCTCGCGCTGCTCGCCGCCAGCGACCCGCCACAGATCGTTCCGGTACAGGCCCACGTCCTTGAGGGTTCGGTCGTCGAGCGCCTGCAGGGCCCGGTATGCAGCCCGCCGCCGGAACCATGCGCGGACGGCGCGAGCGCCCGCGGCCGCCGCGGCCGCCAACGCTCTGACGTTCCGCGCGACGGCCCTCGCCCGCTCGGCCCGCGCCCGAAGCATGATCCTGTCGATACCCTCGGCTTCTCTAAGGTCGGACATAGGATTCTCCTATTGCTGAGGGATCCTGCGGCATAAGCCTACCGCCGGTCCGCTCGCCTGCATTCCATATCCGCCGTATTGCGCACTGCGACAAACGACTTATCCTAACGGTTCGATTTAGGATTCCTCATGTGATGGCGACTGCGCGCCTGCCGCCCCTCAATGCCCTCCGCGCCTTCGAATCGGCGGCGCGGCACATGAGCGTCAGCCGCGCCGCCGCGGAACTTCATGTCACGCCCGCTGCCGTGAGCCACCAGATCCGTGCACTCGAGGAGCATCTCGGCGTGCCGCTGTTCCGCCGGCTGAACCGGGGACTGGTACTGACGGAGGACGGCGCCCTGCTCGCCCCAGGCCTCCGCGACGGGTTCGACAGGCTGACGGCAGCGATACAGCGGCTCGACGAGAGACGCAGCGGCGGTACCCTCGTCGTGAGCGTCGCCCCGTCCTTCGCGGCCAAGTGGCTGGTGCCGCGGCTGGAACGGTTCACGCGCGCCCATCCCGACATCGACGTGCGCATTTCGGCGACGATGGAACTGGCGGACCTGCGGCGCGATGCCGTGGATGTCGCCATCCGCTTCGGCTGGGGCGACTATCCGGGCCTGGAAGTTCACAAGCTGACGGCGGAAACCACGACGCCGATGTGCAGCCCCGCGCTGCTGGCCGGCGCGCGTCCGCTGCGCGAGCCCGCCGACCTGCGCCACCACGTCCTCATCCACGACGATTCGATGGCCTTCGACCCGACCGCGCCGGACTGGCGCATGTGGCTGAAGGCAGCGGGGATCGAGGGCGTCGACGTGTCGCGCGGGCAGCACTACAGCTTCGGCGACCACGCCATACAGGCCGCCGTGAACGGCGCCGGCGTGCTGCTCGGACGGCAGTCCCTGGCCGGCGACGACCTCGCCGCCGGACGGCTGGTGATGCCGTTCGAACTGTGCCTGCCGGTGAAGCCGGCCTACTACCTGCTGCTGCCGCCCCCCGGCCAGCGGCCGGCGCGCGTCGCGGCGTTCCGGGACTGGCTACTGTCGGAGATCGCGGCGCGCCGCGACGCCTGAGGGATCGGCCGACGGATCAGCCGCCGAAAATCTCGGCGAAGGAGGCCTTGAGGGCGGCGTCGACCTCGGCCATCGAGACCGGGATGCCCAGCGCGGTCAGCGACGTCACCCCGTGCTCGGCGATGCCGCAGGGGACGATACCGCCGAAATGCGACAGGTCGGGATCGACGTTCAGCGCGATGCCGTGGAAGCTGACCCAGTGGCGGATGCGCACGCCGATCGCGCCGATCTTCTCCTCGCGCCCGCCGCCGCGGTCGACCCAGATCCCGACGCGGCCCTCCCGCCGCTCGCCGCGCACGTTGAAGCGGTCGAGGGTGCGGATCATCCATTCTTCCAGGTCGTGGACATAGCCGCGCACGTCGGCGCCGCGGGCGCGCAGGTCGAGCATGACGTAGCCGACCCGCTGACCCGGACCGTGATAGGTGTGCCTGCCGCCCCGGCCCGCCCGGTAGACCGGAAAGCGGCCCGGCGTCAGCAGCTCCTCGTCGCTGGCACTGGTGCCGGCGGTGTAGAGCGGCGGATGCTCCACCAGCCAGACCAGCTCCGACGCCTCGCCGGCCCGGATCGCCGCGACGCGCGCCTCCATGCGCGCGACGGCCGCCTCGTAGGCGACCAGCTCGTCGGCCACCTCCCATTCCGGCAGGTGCCGACCCGCGGCCTCTGTGCTCGTCAATCCGTGCAGCATCAAAGTGTCGTCCCCGTCCATCACGGCAGTTCCGCTCGCTCACGAAGCACGTTAGCTTACCTCGCCCGCAGACAGGCAGCACGGCGCAGTGAAACGCTTCTCGTTCCTATCCCTCGCCCGCAACGCCCTGTCCGGCCACCGGGACTGGCCACGCTACTGGCGCAGTGCGCCGCCGAAGCCGTCCTATGACGTGGTGATCGTGGGCGGCGGCGGCCATGGGCTCGCGACCGCCTACTATCTAGCCAAGGAACACGGCATCACCAACGTCGCGGTGCTGGAGAAGGGCTGGATCGGCGGCGGCAATACCGGCCGCAACACGACGATCATCCGGTCGAACTATCTCTGGGACGAGAGCGCCCGGCTCTACGAGCATTCGCTGAAGCTCTGGGAAGGCCTGTCCCAGGACCTCAACCTGAACGTCATGCTGAGCCAGCGCGGCGTGCTGAACGTGGCGCACACGCTGCACGACGTGCGCGAAGGCATCCGGCGCTGCAACGCCAACCAGCTGAACGGCATCGACGCCGAGTGGCTGGAGCCCGATGCCGTGAAGGCCTTCTGCCCGCCGCTGAACGTCTCGCCGCGGCTGCGCTATCCGGTGCTGGGTGCGACGCTGCAGCGCCGCGGCGGCGTGGCCCGGCACGACGCCGTCGCCTGGGGCTATGCCCGCGCCGCCGACGCGCGCGGCGTCGACATCATCCAGAACTGCGAGGTCACGGGCATCCGCACCGAGGGCGGCCGGGTGGTCGGGCTCGACACGACGCGCGGGCCGATCGCCACCGGCAAGGTGGGCCTCGCCGTCGCCGGCCACAGCACCCTGCTGGCGGACATGGCCGGCTTCCGCCTGCCGATCCAGAGCCATCCGCTGCAGGCCTTCGTCTCCGAGCCGATCAAGCCGGTGCTCGACTGCGTCGTGATGTCGAGCGCCGTGCACGTCTATGTCAGCCAGTCCGACAAGGGCGAGCTGGTCATGGGCGCCGGCATCGATCCGTGGACGTCCTACGGCCAGCGCGGCAGCATGCACATCGTCGAGCAGCAGATGGCCGCCATCGTCGAGCTGTTTCCGATCTTCAGCCGCCTGAAGATGATGCGCAGCTGGGGCGGTATCGTCGACGTGGCGCCCGACGCCTCGCCGATCATCGGCCGCACGCCGGTCTCCGGCCTGTTCATCAACTGCGGCTGGGGTACGGGCGGGTTCAAGGCGACCCCCGGCTCGGGCTGGGTGTTCGCGCACACCATCGCCCGCGGCGAGCCGCATCCGCTGGCCGCACCGTTCGCCCTGGACCGCTTCACCACGGGCGCCCTCGTCGACGAGCACGGCGCCGCCGCCGTGGCGCACTGAGCCCCGCACCGAGGACCACCATGCTGCTGATCCCCTGTCCCTGGTGCGGGCCGCGCAACGAGACGGAATTCCGTCCGGGCGGCGAGGCCGGGATAAAGCGTCCGGAGCGCCCGGCCGACGTCTCCGATGCGGCGTGGGCGGACTATCTGTTCATGCGCACCAACCCGCGCGGGCGCCTGCGCGAGCGCTGGTTCCACGTCCACGGCTGCCGGCGCTGGTTCGACGTCGAGCGCGACACGGTCACGCACGCGGTGCGCGGTTCCGCCCTGCCCGGCCAGCTCGTCCCGAACGGCACTCTCGCTCATCAGGCCGGCGGGGACGGTCGCGAATGACGGGATTCCGCCTGCCGGCCGGCGGCCGGCTCGACCGCGGCCGCCGCATCCGCTTCACCTTCGACGGCAAGCCCATGACGGGGCATCCGGGCGACACGCTGGCGTCGGCGCTGCTGGCGAACGGCGTCAGGGTCGTCGGGCGCTCGTTCAAGTATCACCGCCCGCGCGGCGTCTTCTCGGCCGGCGTCGAGGAGCCGAACGCCCTGGTGCAGCTCGGCCGCGGCGAGTATTCCGAGCCCAACGTGCGCGCCACCCAGGTGGAACTGTATGACGGGCTGGAGGCGCGCAGCCTCAACGCCTGGCCGAACCTGCGCTACGACCTGGGTGCGGCCACCGGGCTGTTCGCGCCGCTGCTCGGCGCCGGCTTCTACTACAAGACCTTCATGCCGTCGCAGCGCGCCTGGCAACGCGTGTTCGAACCGGCGATCAGGCGCATGGCCGGGCTCGGCCGCGCGCCGCAGGTGGCCGACGGCGAGATCTACGATCATACCCACCGCCACTGCGACGTGCTGGTGGTCGGCGGCGGACCGGCCGGTCTGATGGCCGCGCGCGCCGCCGCCCGCTCGGGCGCGCGGGTCGTCCTGTGCGACGAGCAGAGCGAGTTCGGCGGGTCGCTGCTGTCCGGCAGCGCCCCGGTCGACGGGCGGCCCGGGGCGGAATGGGCGAAGGACGCCCTGACCGAACTGCACGCCCTGCCCGAGGTGACCGTCCTGCGCCGGGCCTCCGCCTTCGGCTATTACGACCACAACTATGTCTGCATCGCGCAGCGGCGCACGGACCATCTGCCGGTCGGCGGTCGCGGCCAGGGTCCGCGCCAGCGGCTCTGGCACGTCCGCGCCAGGCAGGTGATCCTCGCCACCGGCGCGCACGAGCGGCCCCTGGTGTTCCCGGGCAACGACCTGCCCGGCGTCATGCTGGCGGGCGCCGTCCGCACCTATCTCGGCCGCTACGGCGTGGCGCCGGGACGCCGGCTCGTCGTCGCCACCGGCAACGACGGCGCCTACCGGCTGGCGCTCGACTGGCTGGACGCCGGCCTGCCCGTGGCCGCCGTCCTCGACCTGCGCACCGGCGTCGACAGTGCCCTGCCGCGCGAGGTCTGGCGCCGTGGCGTGTCCGTGTTTCAGGGCCACGGACCGACGGCGGCGACCGGGCGCAACGGCCTCACCGGGATCGAGGCGGCGGCACTGGATCCCGCGAACGGCGGTCTCGCCGGCCGGCCGTTCCATATCGACTGCGACCTGCTGGCCGTCTCCGGTGGATGGAATCCGGCCGTTCACCTGTTCGCGCAGTCCCAGGGGCGCCTGCGCTGGGACGACCGGCGCGCCTGCTTCGTTCCGGGCTACGCCGCCCAGGCGGTCCGGTGCGTGGGCGCCGCGAACGGCACGTTCGACCTCGCGGCCGCCCTCGCCGAGGGCCTGACGGCCGGGACCGATGCGGCCCGCGACGCGGGCTTCGAGAGCCCCGCGCGGACCCACGCGCCGCATGTCGACCCGATCGAGGAGACGCCGGCGCAGACGGCCTGGCTGCTGCCGGGGCACGGCAAGCGATTCGTCGACCTGCAGAACGACGTCACCGCCGACGATATCGGCGCCGCGGCACGCGAAGGCTTCGATTCGGTCGAACTGCTGAAACGCTATACGACGGCGGGCATGGGTACCGACCAGGGCAAGACGTCGAACGTCAACGCCCTCGCTCTGCTGTCCGTCGCCACCGGCCGCAGCATCCCCAAGACCGGGACGACGACGTTCCGCGCGCCCTACACGCCGGTGCCGTTCGGCCTGCTCGGCGGCCGCTCCGTCGGGCCGCTGTTCGAGGCGGTGCGGCGCACGCCGATCTACGACTGGCACGCGGGCCACGGCGCCGTCTTCGAGGATGTCGGGCAGTGGAAGCGGGCGCGCTGGTATCCGCGCGGCGGCGAGACGATGCGCGAGGGCGTGGCGCGCGAATGCCTGGCCGTGCGCAACGCCGTCGGCATGCTCGACGCCAGCACGCTCGGCAAGATCGAGCTGGCCGGGCCGGACGTCGGCATCTTCCTCGACCGGATCTACACCAACCGCTTCTCCGACCTGGGGATCGGCCGCTGCCGCTACGGCCTGATGTGCCGCGAGGACGGCATGGTGTTCGACGACGGCGTGACGACGCGCCTCGACGAGAACCGGTGGCTGATGACGACCACCACCGGCAATGCCGCGACGGTGCTGGACTGGCTGGAGGAGTGGCGGCAGACGGAGTGGCCCGAACTCCGCGTCTTCTGCACCTCCGTCACGGAGCAGTGGGCGACGGTGACGCTGGCCGGCCCGAACGCGCGCGACGTGCTGCAGCGACTGGCGCCGGAGATGGCGCTGTCGGCCGCCGACTTTCCGTTCATGACGATGCGCGAGGGCACCGTCGCCGGCATGGCCGCCCGCGTCGTTCGTGTGAGCTTCACCGGCGAGCTCAGCTACGAGATCAACGTCGCCTGGCACCACGGCCTCGCCCTGTGGGAAGCGGCCATGGAGGCCGGCCGCCCGCACGGCCTCGTGCCGTACGGGACCGAGGCGATGCACGTCCTGCGGGCCGAGAAAGGCTACATCGTCGTGGGGCACGAGACCGACGGCTCGGTCACGCCGATCGATCTCGGCATGGACTGGATCGTGTCGAAGCGGAAGGACTTCGTCGGCCGGCGCTCCCTCTCCCGCCCGGACACGGCCCGCGGCGACCGCAAGCAGCTCGTCGGACTGCGGCCGATCGACCCCGGCGCAGTGCCGACCGAGGGGGCGCAGATCATCGACAAGCCGGAACTGCCGCCGCCGGCACCGATGCTGGGCCACGTGACGTCGAGCTACTGGAGCCCGAGCCTGGGCGGCGGCTTCGCGCTGGCGCTGATGCGCAACGGCCGGGCGCGGATGGGCGAGACGGTCATCGCCTGGGACCGCGGCACGGCGACCGAGGCGCGCGTCGTGGAGCCCGTCTTCTACGACCCGGAGGGGAGCCGCCGCGATGGCTGATGCCGCCGAGATGATGACCCGCCGCAGCCCGCTACAGCATCGGGCGGAAGCCCTCGCCGCAGCATCGGACACTGCGGCGTCGATCCTAGAGATCCCCTTCCAGGCGCAGACGGTCGTTCGGGGCGATCTGTCCGACGCGGCCTTTCGCGCGCGGAGCACTGCCGCCCTCGGCTACGAACTGCCGTCGGCGCCCAACGGCACCGCTTCCGATCACCGCACCACCGCGCTGTGGCTAGGGCCCGACGAATGGCTGGTGACCGGTCCCGACGGAAGCGGAGCCGACACTCGCGCGCGGCTTCGGGAAAGCCTGGCCGGGCTGCATGCGGCCGTGGTCGACGTGGGCGGCTCAAGGACACTGTTGGAACTGCGCGGGCCGGGCGCACGCGCGGCACTGGAGAGCGTCTGCGTCATCGACCTGCATCCGCGCACCTTCCCCCCTGGGCGATGCGCGCAGACGATGATCGGTCCGGCACAGATCATCCTGCTGATGCGGAACGACGCGCCGACATGGTGGCTGTTCGTGCGCAGCTCCTACGCCGACTGGCTGGCCGCGTGGCTGACCGACGCGCTCAAGAATTCGCGCTGACGAAAAATACGCGCCCAAAGTCGGGACAGCGACAGATTCACGGCCGGCCGGGAACCGATCTCTCACGCGCGGGTTTAGCTCCCGTTCTCAACAGGGGGCGTATCCCATGAAGTCGAGTGCTCTGAGCGTCAAGGTTCTGATCGGTTTCGCAATGCTGGCGCTGGCCGCCTGCAACACCATGGAAGGCGCCGGGGAAGACATCCAGTCCGGTGGCAAGGCGCTGGAGAATTCCGCGGAACGGAACAAGTAGCACGCCGCCAGCACCGGCGCCTGAACAGGCAAATCGGGGAGAGAGCGGCCAGCCCGCCTCTCCCCGATTTGCGTTCGGGGTCAGACCTCGACCAGCACGCCGTCCTCAAGGCGGACGCAGCGGTCCATCTGCGCCGCCATCTCTGGATTGTGCGTGGCGACCAGCGCGGCGACGCCGGTCCTGTGCACCAGCCGCACCAGCTGCGACATGACCCGCAGGGCCGTCGCGTGATCCAGGTTCCCCGTCGGCTCGTCCGCCAGCAGGACCTTGGGCGCGTTCGCCATCGCACGCGCGATCGCCACTCGCTGCTGTTCGCCGCCGGAAAGCTGCGCCGGCTGGTGCGCCTCCCGGTCCGACAGGCCCATCATGTCCAGCAGCTCCAGCGCCCGCATCCGCGCCTCCGCCGGTCGCAGCCCGGCGATGAGCTGCGGCAGGACGATGTTCTCGGTCGCCGTGAACTCCGGCAGAAGATGATGGAACTGGAAGATGAAGCCGATGTAGTTGCGCCGCATGGCGCTCAACGTGTCGTCGCCGAGCCCGATGCAACTCTCGCCGGCCAGCAGGACGTCGCCGGAATCGGGGATGTCGAGCAGCCCCGCGATCTGGAGCAGCGTCGTCTTGCCGGCCCCCGAGGGGCCGACCAGCGCGACGATCTGCCCGGGCATCAGCTGCAGGTCGAGGTTGCGGAGGATATGCAGCGCCTGCCCGCCCTGGGCGTAACTGCGCGACACGCCGCGCAGCTCAAGGTTCGGCACCGACGGAAAGGGAGCGCTGTCTCTGTCCGGCACGGGCCTACTCGTAGCGCAGGGCTTCGGCGGGGTGCAGCTTGGCCGCACGCCGCGACGGGAAGATCGTCGCCAGCATCGACAGCCCCAGTGCCATCAGCACGACGGTCGCCACCTCGCCGGGATCGACCTCGGCCGGCAGACGGGAGAGGAAGTAGATCTCGTCGGGGAACAGCTTCGTTCCGGTCAGCGTCTGCAGGGCGCTCCGGATGCTCTCGACGTTCAGGCTGAAGACGAGGCCGAGAACGAAGCCGGCGATCGTCCCGGCGAAACCGACGGCCGACCCGCTGAGAAAGAAGATCCGCATGATCATGCCGCGCGTGGCGCCCATGGCGCGCAGCACGGCGATGTCGCGCCCCTTGTCCTTCACCAGCATGATCAGGCTGGAGATGATGTTGAACGCGGCGACCACGATGATCAGCGTCAGGATCAGGAACATGACGTTGCGCTCGACCTCGAGCGCGTTGACGAAGGTGGCGTTCGACTGCTGCCAGTCGAACACGCGCGCATCCGGGCCGAGCGCCTGACGGATCGCCGTCCCCACGGCCCGCGCCTCGTCGGGATCGGCGACGGTGACCTCCAGGTTGCTGACGGCCTCGGGCAGCTGGAAGAAGAGCTGCGCCGCCGGCATCGGCATGAAGATCATGCTGTTGTCGTATTCGAACATGCCGACCTCGAAGAGGCCGACGATGCGGTAGCCGCGCATCCTGGGAACGCTGCCGAACGGGCTGATGCTGCCCTGGGGCGCGACGAGGTTGAGCACGTCGCCCGGCCCGACGCGCAGGCGCCCGGCCAGTTTCGAGCCGACGAGGATGCCGTCCTCCTCGCCGAACTGCGACAGGGCGCCGTTGAGAACGCCCTCGGCGATGGTCTTGCGCTTGGCGAGATCCTCGGGGCGGAGGCCGCGGACGAGCGCACCGGAGGCGGAGCCGCCGGCGGTGACCATGACCTGGCCTTCGACGGTCGGCGTAACCGAGACCACGCCGTCGATCTGGCGCACCTTGTCGGCCATTGTGTCGAAGCCGGTCATGCCGCCCATGGCGCTGTAGACGGAGACGTGACCGTTGACCCCCAGCACCCGGGTCATCAGTTCGCCCCGGAAACCGTTCATCACAGACATGACGATGATCAGCGTCGCGACGCCGAGGGCGATCCCCAGGAGGGAGAACCACGCGATCAGCGAAATGAAGCCCTCGCGGCGGCGCGCCCGCAGATAGCGGAACGCGACCATGCGCTCGAAGGGGGAAAAGATCATGCGTCGCCCGCGATGCGCGCCAGCGCCGCGTCGAGCGGTATCTCGTCGCGCTCGCCGCTGCGGCGGTACTTCAGTTCCACGATGCCCGCCTTGACGCCGCGCGGGCCGATCGCGAGCTGCCAGGGCAGCCCGATCAGGTCCATGTCGGCGAACTTGACGCCCGCCCGCTCGTCGCGGTCGTCGTACAGCACCTCGATGCCGGCGTTCTTCAGCTGCGCGTAGGCGTTCTCGCAGGCCGCATCGCAGGCGGCGTCACCGCTGCGCAGGTTGATCAGGCCGACGGCGAACGGCGCGACGGCTTCGGGCCAGACGATGCCCTTCTCGTCGTGGTTCGCCTCGATCATCGCGCCGACGAGGCGCGACACGCCGATGCCGTACGAGCCCATCTCGGCCGGCACCTGCCCGCCCTCCGGGGTGGTCAGCATGGCGCCCAGCGCCTTGGAATATTTGGTGCCGAAGTGGAAGATGTGGCCGACCTCGATGCCGCGCGCCGTGACCAGTTCGTCCTCGTCGACGGGGCAGGTCGCCGCGTCGTGCTTCTCGTCGGTCGCAGCATAGAGGTCGGTGAAGGATGCGATGACGTCGTCCAGGTTCTGGTCGTAGCCGACGTCGTCGCGGCGCAGATCCAGTGTCAGCCACTGCCGGTGGCAAAAGACTTCGCTCTCGCCCGTATCGGCCAGAATGATGAACTCGTGACTGAGGTCACCGCCGATCGGCCCCGTATCCGCCGCCATGGGAATGGCGCGCAGGCCCATCCGGTCGAACGTTCGCAGGTAGGACAGGAACATCTTGTTGTAGGAGTGCCGCGACGCCGCGAAATCTATGTCGAAGGAATAGGCGTCCTTCATCAGGAACTCGCGGCCGCGCATCACGCCGAACCGGGGCCGCACCTCGTCACGGAACTTCCACTGGATGTGATAGAGCATCAGCGGCACCGACCGGTAGCTCTTCACGTAGTAGCGGAAGATGTCGGTCACCACCTCCTCGTTGGTCGGACCGTAGAGCATGTCGCGCTCGTGACGGTCCTTGATGCGCAGCATCTCCTTGCCGTAGTCGTCATAACGGCCGCTCTCGCGCCACAGGTCCGCGGACTGGATCGTCGGCATCAGCATCTCGTGCACGCCCGCACGATCCTGCTCCTCCCGGACGATCTGCTCGATGCGCCTCAGCACGCGGAAGCCGAAGGGCAGCCAGGAGTAGATGCCGGCGGACGCCTGCTTGATCATACCCGCGCGGAGCATCAGCCGGTGCGAGACGATCTGCGCCTCGGCAGGCGTCTCCTTGAGCGTCGGCAGGAAATAGCGGGACAGGCGCATTCGGCACTCGTGATGCGGGATGCCGCCGCACGGCGCGGACGGCGCGCGACTTTAGGAAATCGCGGCGACCGGCGCAACGAACCGCGCAACGAAAAGCAAAAGGGGCCGCCCTTGCGAGCGACCCCTCCGCCGGATCAGGAGATCCTACTTCTTGTACGTGTCCTTCACCGAGACGCCGGCAGTGGCGTCGGCGTTGTATTCGGGCTGCGTCTTCAGCTGATCCTTGGTCATGGAGACCGCCAGCCCCTCGCTGCTCTTCGTCGCCTCGTCATAGGGGACGGTCACTTCCTTCTCGCCGATACCGAGGAAGCCGCCGACGCCGACGATGAGGACCGGACGCCCGTCGACCATGACGACGTCGTTCACTTCACCGATGTCCTCACCCGAGGCGTTGCGCACATCCTGGCCGATCAGCGCGTGGAGTTCGCCCTGGTCGTAGGTGGTCTTCGCGGTCGAACCCATACCGCCGCCGGTGGCACTGCCCTGCGCCGCCTGCGAGCCCGTGCGGGCCGGATCGGAGCCCGTCGTATCCGTCGTACCGGAGGCGGCGGTGCCGGCCGGGCTGGCACTGCGGTCGGTGCCCTGCATACCGCCGCCGGTCGCGCTGCCCGATGTCGCGGCGGAACCCGTGCGGGTAGCGTCCGCGCCAGACGCCGGGTTGGTCTCGGACCCGGCCGCGCCCGTCGTCATCTGGCCGCTGCCCGTGGTCGACGTCGCCCCGCCACCGCCGGTGGCGCTGCCGCTGACCGCGGCGCTGCCCGTGCGGGACGGATCGCTTCCGGTCGTCGTCGAATCGTTGGCGGCGAGCGCCGGACCGGCCATCAGCACTGCGGCGAGGCTTGCCGTGGTCATGAGCTTGCGCATCGTCTAAACTCCTTTTCGGATCCTGGTGGACCGTCTTCAAGTGCGTGCCGCCGGGCGCGTCGTGCCCAGCAACGTGGCTAAACAACAAGGCCGCCTCCAAACGGTTCCCGCCGACGACAGACGCTCCGCGCTTTCTCGGTGCGGCCGACGCCGAGCCGGGAAAGTGGCCGATTTCCGCGGATCGCCGAGGTTGGCAGGGCGGCGGCGATGCGTTAGCCTCACTGAAAAATCCGGATCTTTATTAGGGAAGACTCACGTTGAAATCGGCCACGCCCTTCGTGGGCCCGCAGCCTTGAGCGCACTTCTCGATGTCCGTGACCTGACCGTCGACATTCCTCTCGCGTCAGGCATCCTGCACCCGGTCCGCGGCATCTCCTTCTCGATCGCGCGCGGCGAGACCCTCTGCATCGTCGGCGAGTCCGGCTGCGGCAAATCGCTGACGTCGCTGGCCCTGATGGACCTGCTGCCGAAGCGGGCGCGCCGCACCGCCACGACCCTGTCGCTCGGCGATCAGGACCTGCGCGGCCTCTCTCAGAACCGCATGTCGGAGCTGCGCGGCAACCGGATGGCGATGATCTTCCAGGAGCCGATGACCAGCCTGAACCCGGCCTACACGATCGGGAACCAGTTGGAAGAGGCTCTGCTCCGGCACCGCAAGGTGCCGCGCCGCGAGGCGCGCGAGCGCGCGGTCTACCTGCTGGAGAAGGTCGGCATCGCGAATGCTGGCGGACGGCTCGGTCAGTATCCCCACCAGCTCTCGGGGGGCCTGCGGCAGCGGGTGATGATCGCCATGGCGCTGATGTGCGGGCCGGAGCTGATCATCGCCGACGAGCCGACGACGGCGCTCGACGTGACGATCCAGGCGCAGATCCTGCTGCTGCTCGCCGAACTCCAGCGCGAGTTCGACATGGGCCTGCTGCTGATCACCCACGACCTCGGCGTCGTCGCTCGCGTCGCCGACCGCGTGGCTGTCATGTATGCGGGGCAGATCGTCGAGCAGGGAACGGCGAAGGAGGTTTTCGAGGCCCCGCTGCATCCCTACACGCGCGGCCTGATGAACTGCATTCCGATCCCGGGCAAGACCGCGCGCGGCTCCCACCTGGGCTCGATCCCCGGCCTGGTCCCGAACCTTGTGGGCGACCTGCACGGCTGCGCCTTCCGCGACCGCTGCCCGCATCGCCGCGACATCTGCGAGAACGACGTCGCGATGCGCACGCTGTCGGACGGGCGCGCCTATCGCTGCGTGATGGAGCCGGAGGAATCAATGCGCGAAGGCGCCGCGGTGCTGGAGGCCGTGTCTTGAGCACCGTCCTCGAAACCCGCGACGTCCGCCGCACCTTCCGGATCGGCGCCGGCATGTTCCAGCCCAAGAAGACGCTCCACGCCGTCAACGGCGTGTCGATCAAGGTCGAGAAGGGCGAAGTGCTGGGGCTGGTCGGCGAGTCCGGCTGCGGCAAGTCAACCCTGGCGAAGATGCTGCTCGGCCTGCTGGAGCCGACCGGCGGCGACGTTCTCTTCGACGGCCGGCCGCTCTACGAGATGGACCGGCTCGCTCGTGCGCGCCGCGTGCAGCCGATCTTCCAGGACCCTTACTCGTCCCTCAATCCGCGCAAGCGGATCGACGACATCGTTACCCTGCCCCTGCGGGTCCACAAGGTCGGTGACCGCGCCGACTGGCGGCGCAAGGCCGAGGAAATGATGGACTTGGTCGGCCTCGCCCGGCGCTACCTCACCGCCTATCCGAGCCAGCTCTCGGGCGGCCAGCGCCAGCGCGTCGCCATCGCCCGCGCGCTGATCATGCGGCCGGAGATGGTCATCTGCGACGAGCCGACGTCGGCACTGGACGTCTCCGTGCAGTCGCAGATCCTGAACCTTCTGCTCGACCTGCGGAAGGAACTGGGGCTGACCTACGTGCTGATCAGCCACAACTTGGCGGTGGTCGAACATCTCGCGACGCGGGTTTCGGTCATGTATCTCGGCCGGATCGTCGAGGAGAAGGAAACGGACGATCTCTTCCGGGACCCGCAGCATCCATACACCAGCGCACTGCTGAAATCGGTGCTGACGCCGGAACCCGGCCTGGGCGTACCCGATACGCACATGGGCGCGACCTTCCCCAACCCGATCGCGCCGCCGCCGGGCTGCACCTTCCACCCGCGCTGCCCGGACGCCATGCCGCACTGCAGCCGCATCGCCCCCTGGCCGGTGCCGAAGGCCAGCGGCTTCGCCGAGTGCCACCTCTACACCGACGCCGACGAAAACACCCCGACGGGCACCGGCGAGAAGCGCCGTGCCGAGATGGGAACCGCTGGAGCTGCCGCATGACCACGCCGACCGAGATGTGCGACATCAGTGCCGTGGAACTGCGGCGGATGATCGGTACGAAGGAGATCTCGCCGGTCGAGCTCCTGGAGTCCTGCATCGGACGCATCGAGGCGGTAAACCCGGCGGTCAACGCGCTGGTCGCGATGGACCTGGACGCCGCCCGCCGCGCGGCCCGCGAGGCCGAGAAGGCCGTGATGCGCGGCGACGAGTTGGGCGTGCTGCACGGCCTGCCGACGGGCGTGAAGGACCTGAACGACACAGCCGGCCTGCGCACCACCTACGGCTCGCCCATCTTCGCCGACCACGTACCGGAGAAGGACGAGCGCATGGTGGCGGCCGTGCGGGCCGCCGGCGCGGTTATCGTCGCGAAGACCAACACGCCGGAGTGGGGCGCCGGCGCCAACACCCGCAATCCGGTGTACGGGGCGACCGGCAACCCCTTCGATCCGAAGCGCATCTGCGGCGGCTCCTCCGGCGGCTCGGCGGTGGCACTCTCGCTCGGGATGCTGCCGGTCTGCACCGGCTCCGACACTGGCGGGTCGCTGCGCATCCCGGCCGCCTTCTGCGGCATCACCGGCTTCCGTCCCTCCCCCGGCACCGTGCCGTCCGACAAGCGCGGCTTCGGCTGGGCGCCGATCTCGGTCCAGGGCCCGATGGGCCGCACCGCGGCCGACGCGTCGCTCATGATGGCCGCACAGGCGGGTTTCGACTCCTGCGACCCCTTCTCGACGCCGATCGACGGCATGTCGTTCCGCACGCCGCAGCCCGTCGACCTGGGCCGGCTGCGGGTCGCCTATACCGAGGATCTGGGCTTCGCCCCCGTCGACAACGACATTCGGGCCGCCTTCCGTTCCAAGGTGCGGGCGTTCAAGGGGCTGTTCCGCGAGTGCGTCGAGGCGACGCCCGACCTGGGCGACGCCAACGACGTGTTCGAGGTGCTGCGCGCGGTCGGCTACCTCGCCCGCTACAAGGCCTGGTACGACGAGGATCCGGCGAAGCTGGGCGCCAACGTCCGCGCGAACTACGAGCAGGGTCTCAGCATGACCCTTGCCGACTTCTCCCGCGCCCACTCGGAGCAGACCAAGGCCTATCGCCGGGTCCAGGCCTTCTTCAAGGATTTCGACCTGCTGCTCTGCCCGGTGACGCCGGTGACGCCGTTCCCCTGGACGCAGCTCTACATGACGCACATCAACGGCGAGAAGCTGCGGACCTACTTCCACTGGCTCGCCCTCACCTACGGCATCACGAACACCGGCCATCCGGCCTGCGCCGTGCCATGCGGTGTCGACCATGAAAGCATGCCGTTCGGCCTGCAGGTGGTCGGGCCGCACAAGGGCGACGCCTTCACGCTGGGCGCCGCGCACGCGCTCGAGCAGGCGTTCGCAGCCAAGCCGGAACTGGCGCGACCGACTCCGGACCTGTCGAAGCTGAACGGCGTCGTGAACGACTTCCGCGTCTAGGCGCGTCGCAGTACCGCCCTTAACGGCTTTTTCACCGTCGGCACGGTAGCTGAGAGGACGGCGTCGCGGACGCCGCCTTTCGGGCCGGGCCATGTCAGCGATCGAGGCCTCTCGGGACGTTCGGGTCGATTTCCTGCGGGGAATCGCCCTGCTTGTCATCTTCGTCGATCATATCGACGGCAACATCCTCGCCCGCGTGATCTACCGCCTGTCCGGCTTCGCCGACGCGGCGGAATGGTTCGTCCTGCTGTCGGGCTACGTCGTCGGGATCGCCTACGGCCGGTCGGTGGAGCGTAACGGCGGGTTCCGGACGCTGGCGAAGGCCTGCCATCGTGCCGGCGAACTCTATGTCGCCCACATCGCGACCCTCGGGATTGCGCTCGCCCTGTTCCATCGCCTGCATGCCGGCGCGTCCCCCCTGACGCTCGGCTCGCTCGACTACACCTATCTGGCCGACAACGGCCTCACGGCGCTGTGGGAGGTCCTGACGCTGCAGCACCTCCCGACGCTGTTCGACATCCTGCCCGCCTACATCCTCTTCATCCTGGCGGCGCCGACCTACCTCGTCGCCCTGCGCCGCTTCGGCTGGCGCGGCCCGCTGGCCGCGAGCGCCGCGGTCTACACCGCTCCGCTGATCTTTCCCGGCGCCAACCTGCCGAACCTGCCGGACGGTCACTGGTATCTGAACCCTCTGTCCTGGCAGTTCCTGTTCTTCATCGGCGTCTCGGCCGGCGCCTGCGGCTGGCTGCGCAAGGACCTCAACGCGCGGCCGCACCGGCTGATGCGCGCCGCACTGGCCGTCTTCGGCACCGGGTTCGTCGTGAAGGCCGCGGTCGTGCAGACCACCCACGACGCCAGCCTCGTCCCCTGGGTCGGCAAGGTCGCGCTGGAGCCTATCCTGCTCCTGCACTTTCTCAGCCTCGTCTATCTGGTGCTCTGGCTTCTGCCGCGTCGCGCCCCGGTTCTCGCACGAGCCTGGGTCGGGCCGCTCATGACCTGCGGCCGGCACCCTCTGCCGATCTTCTGCGGCGGGCTCGTCCTGTCGGTGGCGGGATCGGTGCTCGTCGCCGACCATCCCGGCCTGACGACCCAACTCGGCGTCAGCGTCGCCGGCTGCGCGGCCCTATGCGGCCTCGGGTGGTTGATCGATATGGCCACCGGTGCCGGCGGCGGCCGCGCTGCCGCAGCAATCGCGCCGGCGGCGGTGCGGGACGGCCCTGCGGCACGGGGCGGCGAACAGGCGCAGGAGAGGCGACGCGCCGCCTGATCCGGATGCCGCCCGCCTACCAGCCCTTCTCCACGATCTGCCAGCCGACCTCGGCCAGCTCGCGCGCCTTCTTGCCGCGCTCGATCGCCTGCGGCGAACTGGCGTTGCCGTCCAGGCCGCGCCTGTAAACGCCCTGGGCGATGGCGCCCAGCCGGAACAGGGAGAGCACCACGTAGAACGGCCAGTTGTCGATACCGCTGCGGCCCGTCCGCTCGCAGTAGGCGGCCACATACGCCTCCTCGCTCGGGATGCCGGACGACGCAGGCATGTCGCCGAGGAAACCGCGGTGCGAATCCGGCACGTGCCAGGGCAGGCAGTTGTAGGCGATGTCCGACAGCGGGTGGCCGAGCGTGCCCAGTTCCCAATCGACCACCGCGAGCACGCGCGGCTCGGTCGGGTGGTAGATCATGTTCTCCAGCCGGAAGTCGCCGTGCACGACGGTCGTCTCGTCGGCGTCCGGCATGTTCTCGGGCAGCCAGCGGATGAGATTCTCCATCGCGGGAACCTCTTCCGTCTTGCTGGCCTCGTACTGCTTGGACCAGCGCGAAACCTGCCGCTGGCAATAGCCGCCTTCGCGCCCGAAACCCTCCAGGCCGATCGTCTTGTAGTCGACCCTGTGCAGGGCGGCGATGGCCGCGTTCATCGCATCGTAGATCGCCGTGCGCTCCGACGGCGCCATGTCGGGCAGCATGAAGTTGCGGAAGACGCGGCCCCGCACATGCTCCATGACGTAGAAGGCTTGGCCGATGACGCTCTCGTCCTCGCACAGCACGTAGGGCCGCGCGACCGGCACGTCCGTCCCATAGAGCGCCGAGATCACCTTGAACTCACGGTCCACCGCATGCGCCGACGGCAGCAGCTTGCCCGGCGGCTTCTTGCGCATCACGAAGGTCTGGCCCTTCGCGTCGGTGATCATGAAGGTCGGATTCGACATGCCGCCGATGAACTGCGACAGCGTGATCGGACCCTTCAGGTCGGGAATATGATCGAGAAGATAGCGTTCGAGCGCCGCTTCGTCGAAGCGGTGCTGCGGCATCACGGGCTCGGCGTCCGTGGTCGAGGTTACAGCGATCTGCGCGGTCATTCTCTTCGCTCCGTCGTTGCCGCCATCCTTGCCGCCGAGGCGGCGGGGCGCAAGGCCCTGCCGGACGGCAACAGGCGACAATCCTGGATGGTGCGCGCGGCCGGCTCCGCGATCAGTCCGACGTCGACAGGGCGTGGGCAATCGCCGTCTTCAGGGTGTCGGGCTCGAACGGCTTCGTGATCACGAAGGCGGGTTCGAGCGTCCTGCCGGTGAGCAGCCGCTCCGGAAAACCGGTCACGAAAATGACCGGCATCTTGGCGGTCTTGAGGATCTCCTGAACCGTCTTGATGCCGTCGTCGCCGTCGGCGAGCTGGATGTCGGCGAGGATCAGGTCCGGCGAGGTCTGCTCGACCAGGGCGATGGCCTCGCTCTGTCGCGCCGCCGTTCCGGTCACGTTGTGGCCCATCTCGCGCACGATCTCGGCATTGTTGAGCGCGATGATCGCGTCGTCCTCGATGATGAGAATGTTGGCCGTGGTCCGCTGCGACAGGTCGGCCCGCGCCTTGCGCATCAGCGCCTCGACCTCGGCCACGTTCGTGCCGAGGATGACGCCGGCTTCGGATGGCAGGAAACCTTCGACCGACACCAGAAGGAGCGCCTGCCGCTCCCGCGACGGCAGTGAGGCGAGGCTGCGCTTGACCCGGCTGTCCAGATCAATCGTCGCGTCCTCGGGCGCAACCGAATCCACGGCCGACCAGACCGCGTGGAACCGCGCGAACAGCTCGACCCGAACATCCTTGGCCACCTGGATGCTCTCCGGCTCCTCGACGATCGCCTCGAGGCAGGCGCGGACATACTCGTCCCCCCGCTCCTGCGAGCCGGTCAGCATGCGGGCGTAGCGGCGCAAATAGGGCAGGTTGACGAGGATCTTGTCCTGAATGTCAGCCATGTCTGTTCGATTCCTTGCGAGATGACTTCAAGGCTACCCCGTAACGGGCCCTCGTGACCATGCGAAACAGCCGCACGAGCGAGGCACGCACCCCGTGCAGATGGCGATCGCGGCGCCGTGCGGCCAGTCCCCGTTAGCGTCGTTCGCCCAGGGCGCAGTCCAGCGTCCCCCGCCGCGGAGCGGAGAACGACGACATCAACGCCGCCCGGCGAACCCGGTTCGCCCTATCCGACGTGGTTCCGGAAGAATGCGAGCGTCCGCTCGCGCGCGACCTTTGCATTCTCCGGACTGAAGTCCGCGCGCTGGTCGCAGTTGAAGCCGTGGCCCGCCGCGTAGACGTGGACCGTCACCTCGGGGTGCGCCGCACGCACCGCCTCGACGTCCGTCATGGGGATGCTCTTGTCGGTTTCGCCGAAGTGCAGCATGACGGGGCACTTGGGCGCCTCGTCCTTGAAACCGGCGATCTGGCCGCCGTAGTAGCCGACCGCGGCGTCCACGCCGTCGATCCGCGTCGCCGCCAGCCAAGCGAGCGAACCGCCCCAGCAGTAGCCGACCGCTCCCACCTTACCGTGGGGCTTAAGCGCCGCGACGGTGGCGGCCATGTCCATAACGGCCGCGTCCCACGGCACCTTGGCGCGGACGTCACGGCCCTTCTGGATGTCGTCGGGCTGATAGCCAACCTCGAAGCCCTTCTCGGCCCTGTCGAACAGCGCCGGCGCCAGCACGAAATAACCGTCCTGCGCGTAGCTGTCGGCGACGCTGCGCATGTGGCTGTTGACGCCGAAGATCTCCTGGATGACCAGCAGCGCCCCGCGGGGCGTGCCGGACGGTTTCGCCTGATAGACGTCGAACCGATGGCCGTCCTGCGCCGTCAGCTGAACGATCTCGCCCATGGTCTTCCTCCCTCTGCGGTGGCGAGAGTGTAGCCGCCCGCGGCCCGTGCCGCAAAAGGCAGTGGCGGCAGCCATCCGCACGGGCTCGCGGGCGGCGCCGGCTGCCGATATAAGGGAGGGAATGACCGGACACATCGGGAGGCGAAGATGGGCGAAACAGAGGATGCGGCACTGCCGCTGAAGGGCATTCGGGTGCTCGAGGTGGGCCAGGCGCTGGCGGGTCCGCTCGCCGGCTCGATCCTCGCGGACATGGGCGCCGAGGTGATCAAGGTCGAGAAGCCGGACGGCGGCGACGACGGCCGGACCTGGGGCCCCCCCTTCGCCGAGGACGGCGCCTCGCTGTTCTTCCACGCCTTCAACCGCAACAAGAAGTCCGTCACGCTGGACGTTAAGGATGCCGGCGACGTGGCGCGGCTGAAGGCGCTCGCCGCTGAATCGGACATCCTGATCCAGAATCTCCGGCCCGGAATCGTCGATGAACTCGGCATCGGCCCGGAGGCGCTGACCGCGGTCAACCCGCGCCTCATCTACTGCTCGATCTGGGCGTTCGGCTACAAGGGGCCGATGCGGCTGAAGCCGGGATACGACCCGCTGCTGCAGGCCTTCGGCGCCGTGATGACCCTCACCGGCCGCCCGAGCGACCCGCCGACCTTCCAGGCGCCGGCGATCAACGACAAGGCGACGGGGATGTGGTGCGTGATCGGCGCCCTTGCGGCGCTGCAGCAGCGCCATGCGACCGGCAAGGGCTGCGTCGTCGACACCTCGCTCTTCGAAACCGCCGTCAGTTGGGTCGAGAGCCAGGTCAACAACTACCTGGAGACCGGCAAGACGCCGGTTCGGCACGGCGCCGCGAGCGCGGTGCTGGCGCCCTACCAGGCGTTCGAGACGGCCGACCGCCCGATCTGCATCGCCGCCGGCAACGATCGCATCTTCGTGCGCATGGCGAAGGAGATGGGCCACCCGGAATGGCCGCAGGACCCGCGCTTCGAGAACGGCCCGAAGCGGGCGGGCAATCGCGACGCAATCGTGGCTGCGGTGCAGGAGGTGCTGCTGACCGCCGGGCGCGACGAGTGGATCGCCCGGTTGGAGAAGGTCGGCGTGCCGGTCGCCCCGATCAACGACGTCGCCGAACTCGCCGCGGCCGAACAGACCCAGATCATGGGCATGATCCAGAAGGAACCGGAAACCGGCCGCTCGATCGTCGGCCTGCCGATCTCCTTCGGGCAGCGGCGCCCGGCGATCCGCACCCGCTCGCCGAAGCTGGGCGAGCACAATGAGAGCGTCCTGCAGCGCGCCAAGCCGGATGCTGCGGAGTAGCAGGCTTCACCGCGCCGGCCACGAGAACGGAACAATCGGCTACCGTCCGGGGTTTGCTCCCCGGAACGGCCGCCGGGCCGTTCGGACAGAGAGAGTGACCGACGATGCTGAAAGCGCTGCTGTGGTTCGTGATTATCGTGTTCGTGATCGGCCTGCTGGTCATCTTCGGACTGCTCGACCTGATCTTCTGACGCGGGGGTTCGATGCGGGCGCTTAAGGCCCCTTCAGGCTCAGCGCGCGCCCCGCATCAGCTTCTTCGTCTCGGCCCGGGCGAGTTCATCGACGCGCTCGTTCTCCGCGTGGCCGGCATGCCCCTTCACCCAGACCCATTCGAGTTCATGGCCGGTGACGGCGGCATCGAGCCTGCGCCAGAGGTCTTCGTTCTTGACCGGCTGCCGCGCGGCGGTCTTCCAGCCGTTGCGCTTCCAGTTGGCGATCCACTGCATGATTCCGTCACGCAGGTAGCGGCTGTCCGTGTGCAGCCGCACCTTGCACGGCCGCTTCAGGGCTTCCAGCGCCGCGATCGCCGCCATCAGCTCCATGCGATTGTTGGTGGTCATCGCCTCGCCGCCGGCCAGTTCGCGCTCCGTGCCGCCGTGGCGCAGGATCGCCCCCCAACCGCCCGGGCCCGGATTGCCGCTGCAGGCGCCGTCCGTGTAGATGTCGACGGTTCCCGTCACAGTCCGTAGTCTCCCGGTCCGGTAACGCTGCGGTGGAAACGCAGCTTGTGAAGATATTCCACGGGGTCCTTCGGCGTGACGAAGGCGCCCTCCTGCCGGTTCAGCCAGTCGAAGAGCCGGGTCAGCAGAAAGCGCAGCGCGCTCCCGCGCGCCAGGATCGGCAGGGCCGCCAGTTCGTCCTCCCCCAGGGGGCGGACGCGACCGTAGTTCGACAGCAGAAGGCGGGCCTTCGTCGCGTTGAAGCTGTTGTCGCGCTCGAAGCACCAGGCGTTCAGGCACACCGCGATGTCGTATGCCAGAAAATCTTCACAGGCGAAGTAGAAGTCGATCAGCCCCGACAGCCGGCCGTCGATGAAGAACACGTTGTCCGGAAACAGGTCGGCATGGATAACGCCGCGCGGCAGATCCTGCGGCCACGCGGCGGCTAGCTCGTCCAGTTCCCGTCCGATCTCGTCGGCGAGGCCGGGCCGCACGGTATCGGCGCGGCCGCGAGTGGCCTCCACGAGGCGCCGCCACCCGTCGAGGGACAGGTCGTTCGCCCGCCTCAAGCCGAAATCGCGGCTCGCCAGATGCATCCGCGCCAGACCGGCCCCCAGTTCGGCGCAGTGGCCCGGCTGGATCCGCCGCGGCCACAAGCCGCGCAGGAAGCTGACCAGCGCCGCCGGTCGTCCGCACAGGTGGCGCAGCGCCACGCCGTCGCGCCCGTGAATGGGCGTCGGGCACGGCACCCCGGCGGCGGCGAGATGGTCCAGCAGCCCCAGGAAGAACGGCAGGTCGGCCGGAACGACGCGCTTCTCGTAGAGCGTCAGGATGAAGGTGTCGCGATCCGTTTCCAGCAGATAGTTGCTGTTCTCGACGCCCTCCGCGATGCCCTTGCAGGCGACGACACTGCCGATGTCGTATTCGGCGACGAAGGCTTGCAGATCCTCGTCGGAGACTTCGGTATAGACGGCCACGGCGGCGTCAGGCGACCAGGACGCGTGGCAGTTTGAACTCCACGTTCTCGCGCGTGACGACGACGTCGCGCAGTTCGACAGTGAAGTGATCCCGGCAGGCCGCGATGACCTCCTCGACCAGGGTCTCGGGCGCAGAGGCCCCGGCCGTGAGACCCAGGGTGCGGACGCCTTCCAATGCCTTCCAGTCGATGTCGACGCCGCGCTGCACCAGAACGGCACGCGTGCAACCCGCGTTCTTCGCGACTTCGACCAGCCGGTTGGAATTCGAAGAGTTGGGAGCGCCGATCACGAGAAGGGCGTCGGCCTCCGGCGCGATCGCCTTCACGGCCTGCTGGCGGTTCGTCGTCGCGTAGCAGATGTCCTCCTGCTTCGGCGACTGCAGCTCGGGGAAGCGGCGGCGCAGCACGGCGATGATCTCGGCGGTGTCGTCGACCGACAGCGTCGTCTGGGTGATCAGTGCGACAGCGCCGGGATCCGCCACCTCGACCCGTTCGGCATCGGCCACCGTCTCGATCAAGGTGATGCTGCCGTCCGGAACCTGGCCCATGGTCCCGACGACCTCGGGATGACCGGCATGGCCGATCAGCAGCATGTGCCGGCCAGTGCGTTCGTGCCGCTCCGCCTCGCGGTGCACCTTGCTGACCAGCGGGCAGGTCGCGTCGACATAGAACAGCTTGCGCCGGGACGCCTCGGCCGGCACCGACTTCGGCACGCCGTGCGCGGAGAAGACCACGGGCACGTCATCCGGCACGTCGTCGAGCTCGTCGACAAAGATGGCACCCTTCGCCTCGAGTTGGCTGACGACGTAACGGTTGTGCACGATCTCGTGGCGCACGTAGACGGGCGCGCCGTAACGCGCCAGGGCGCGCTCGACGATCTGAATCGCGCGGTCGACACCGGCGCAGAAACCGCGCGGCGCGGCGAGCAGGATGGTCAGTGGCGGCAGTGTCATGCGGTCCGATCGCTGTCGCGCCCGGCGACAGGCGCTTGTGTGCCGGGCGTCGGTTCCGTAGCTTCCCGGCAGATCGGGCCGGGAGGTCAGAGAAACTAGTATAGCGACCTGCCGAAAGGAAGGTCGCGGATCGCAGTCTGGGAAGCTGCGCCGAACGTCACCATATCATGCGGCGGCGGCATGGCCGCCAGGGTCAGCCTCATTGCGACGGGACGCGCATCAGCCTGTGACACATTTCGCCCGCACGACACCGCTCCGAGCCCTCGCCGCCGGCATGGCGCTGCTCGCCTTCGCCGGCTGCAGCTCGAACGACAAGACCGAGGCGACCGTGATGTGCCCCGAGTTGCGGGTGCCAGACGACGCAGCCGAACTCACGCGCTTTCGCCCGGGTGGCGCCGCGGACCTGACGGACGTGGCGTTCCAGGCGCGAATTTCCGGCACCGGCCTCAACTGCACCAAGGGGGACGGCCGCGACACCATCGTCGACGTGGCGATCGGCTTCGAGGGCGCGCGGGGACCGGCAGCCACCCAGTCCGCCTATCCGGTGACGTATTTCGTCGGCGTGGTGGGGCCGGATGGGGCGATCCTCAACCGGGAGAGCTTCAGCATCGAACTGCAGCTGCCCGACCGGCAGTCGCTCGACGCGCGCGTCGACGAGATCCGGGTGACGATACCCGTCGCCGAGGGCCGGGTCGCGGCGGACTACACACTCATCGCCGGGATCCAGATGACGCCGGACGAACTGAAGTACAATCGCGAGGTTCGCTGAACGGCGCGACGTCCGCTGAACGGCGGACGCGCCGCCGGCGGTGCCGGCAGCGCGTCGCTCGCCGATTACTTCACCAGCGCCTTGATGCCCGAGGACAGCGCGATCCGCCCTTCCCCGGTATAGGCCTCGTGGTTCGCGTCGATGGCGTCGAGCTTGTATAGATAGTTGATCATCAGGCCGGCCGACTGGGCGATGCCCTTCTTGGAGACGTCGCCGAGCCAGTCCAGCCGTTCCATCCGCGCACCGTTACTGAGATGGAAGTGCGCCACGGGGTCCGCCGCGCGGCTGCCCGCGCGCTTCTCCTTGGCGAGATAGATCGCGCACTGGCGCAGCAGCGGCTGCTTCGCCGCCGCCGACAGCACGGGATCGGCGTGCCAGCCCGGCATCGCCAGGAGCGCCGCGAGGCGCGAGCCCTCCCCCTCCGGGATCTGCTTCAACTCGCCGAGCGCCTTGCGCTCCGCCTCGGTCAGCACGTCGTCGCCGTTCTCGGCCAGGCGGGCGTCGAGCCAGCGCCGAAAACCGGGAATCGGCGACAGGGTCGCGAACGTCTTCAGGTTCTTGAATTCGCCCGAAAGGTCGTCGACCACGCGCTTGATCAGGAAGTTGCCGAAGCTGATCCCCGCCAGCCCCTGCTGCGCGTTCGAGATCGAATAGAAGATCGCGGCGTCGGCGGCGTTGGGGTCGGCGACCGGCGAATCCTCGTCGAGCAGCTCGTGGATATTGTCGGCCATCCCGCTGACCAGGGCGACCTCGACGAAGATCAGCGGCTCGTCCGGCATGCGCGGGTGGAAGAAGGCATAGCAGCGCCGGTCCGAATCGAGCCGGTTCTTCAGGTCGGTCCAGCCGCGGATCTCGTGCACCGCCTCGTAGGCGATCAGCTTTTCCAGAAGCAGGGCCGGCGAACGCCAGGTGATGCGGCGCAGCTCCAGGAAACCGACATCGAACCAGTTCGCCAGCACGCGCTTGAGGTCCGCCTCCAGCCCGCGCAGCGACGGCTCGTCGCGGGACATGCGCAGCAGCTCCGCGCGCATGTCGACGAGGAACTTCACGCCGTCCGGCAGGGCGTTGAACTGGGTCAGCAGCCGCACGCGCGGCGCCTCCAGCGCGTTACGCAGACGGTGCTCCGCCTTGCGGCGGTCGGCGGGGTCGGTCGCAGTCGTCAGGGCAGCGGCGGCCGCATCGACCGCGTCGCGATCGACGTCGAATTCCTCGGCGAGCATCTTGAGGAAGCGCAGGCGCCCCGCCTCTTCCAGGGAGAGGTAGGCGCGGCCGAGGGCGGTCGCGCGGGCACGCGCCGTCACCTCGCCGCCGCGCCCTTCCAGGCAGGCGCGCATATGTTCGCGGACCGCCGCGACATCGGAATCGGGAAGGTCCGGGCGCGTCTCGATCGGCTCGAGGCCGCGGCGTCCGGGGGCAATGTCGCGCAGGGCCTGCCGAAGCGAGGCCCAGGTGCGATCGAGGATTGTCGTGTTCGCGATCTGGCTCATGGCGCCGCCATGATCGGCGGGCGCCACGCCCACTGGCAAGTCCTTCGCGTCGACAGCGACGATGCTACGCAGCCACATGATTCGATCCTGTCAGATCCGCGTTAAAGCAGAATTACGCTGGTGTTTCAGTTTTGCGAGGACCGCCGGCAGCCCGTCCGGCAGATCCTCCGCGATGAGGCCCGGCCCGAAGGCCGCAGCGGCCGCTCCGTGCAGCCAGACTCCCGCACACGCCGCCTCAAAGGCTCGCATGCCCTGAGCCAGGAGTGCTACGACGAATCCGGCGAGCACATCGCCGGTTCCGCCCGTCGCCAGATCCGGCGGCGCGTTGGCGTTGATGGCTGCCCGTCCGTCGGGTGCCGCGACGACCGTATCCGGCCCCTTCAGCACGACGACGGCGCCGCTTCGCCGCGACCCGGCGCGGGCACGGCCGAGGCGGTCCCCCTGCAGGTCGGGGAAAAGCCGCCCGAACTCTCCGTCGTGCGGCGTCAGGACGGTCGGCGTCCGGGCGATGGCGCCGAACAGCGCCTGCGGCTCGTCCCGAAAGACCGTGATGGCGTCGGCGTCGAGCACCATCCGCCGCCCGGCGGCGAGGGCATTGAGGACGTGATCGCGCGTGCGACGGTCGGTCCCGCCACCGGGCCCGACCAGCACCGCATTCCGACGCGCATCCTGCAGCAGCGCCCGGAAGGCGTTTGCGTCGGCCACCGGCTCGACCAGCGCGCCGGCCAGGGCTGTCGCATAGATCGGCACGACCGACGGATCGGCCGCGATGGTGACGAGGCCGGCGCCGGCGCGCATCGCCGCGCGGGCAGCCAGGCGCGCCGCCCCCGTCCGATGGCTGCCGCCCGCGATCAGGGCATGGCCGCGCGTATATTTGTGCGAAGCGTGCGACGGCCACGGATAGCCGCCACCCCAGAGGTCTGGCGTGTTCTCCCAGGTATCCGGCGCAAGCGCCGACAGGACCGAGGCAGGTATGCCGATGTCGGCAACCACCAGTTCGCCGCAGAGCTCGCGTCCCGGAAACAGCAGGTGGCCGGGCTTCGGCCGGAAGAAGGTGACCGTCAGATCGGCCCGGATCGCCGTGCCGCTTACGGCGCCCGTGTCGCCGTGCACCCCGCTCGGCACGTCGACGGCGACGACGGGAACGGCGCGGTCGCGCGCCGCGGCCAACGTCGCGGCCGCAACGCCCTCGACGGGCCGCGCGAGCCCGGCGCCGAAGATCGCGTCGACGATGAGTTCCGCCCCTTCTACGGCCTCCGGCGCCAGGGGAAGCAACGCCCCGCTCCAGCGGGCGGCGTTCTCCGCCGCGTCGCCGGCGAGCCGGTCCCGGCTTCCAAGCAGCGCCACCCGCACCGGCCAGCCTGCCTCGGCGAGCAGGCGTGCGATGACGAACCCGTCGCCGCCATTGTTGCCTGGGCCGCACAGGATTAGCGCGGGCCTCGGCGTCCAGCGCCGGCGCACGGCGTCGGTAACCGCATCGCCGGCACGCTCCATGAGGACGATACCGGGAACCCCCGCCGCCACGGCGAGCGCGTCCGCCCGGTACATCTGTTCGACGCGCAGCAATTCGCCGGTGTGCATCTCAGCCAACACAGTCTTCCCCTGCGCGCCGTGAACGATCGTCACCAACGCGGGTTACGCCCCGGAACATGACGGTTGTGCTTCATTGCACAAGCGATGTTCCCTCATGTGCCGCATGAACCCTGCTTATCCTCCGGCGGCGACAGGCCTGCGCCTTCACCGCATAGCGTACGGCGACTTGGCCGGGAGCGGCAGGACCGGCTCGTGCGGCGCCACGTGGGGCGGCCAGACCAGCTTCATGTCGCCGCCGATGTACTGGATGATTACCGGGAAGGCGCGGTTGTTCTGGCCGGCCATTTCATGCTCCGGCGGGTTGAACCTGATGCCGTATCCCTGGGTCGTGCCGCCGTCCGGAATGTCGGTTTCCAATGCCGCCTGACGCAGGGCATCCGGCGTGATGCCGCCATGGTTCCGGATCGCGCGCGGAAGGACGTCGTTCAGGAAGGCCCAGGTGTGGCCGAAGCCGATGCTGGCGTGCAGGGTCAGCTGCTTGGCGCTGGGATTCGCGGCGAGGTACGCCTTCTCGAGCAGCTACGTCACCTCGGCGATCTCCGGCGTCATCTTGGCAGGATCGAGCAGCGTGGCGGCGACCGAATCCACGTCGAAGATGTGGTCGACGTCGTTGCCGAAGGCGGCGTAGAGCCGGTCGACTTCGCCATAGCCGGCACCGTGGCCGATCAGCACCTTGAAACGCAGGCCCTGCTCGCGCCCCTGCCGCAGGAACAGGGTGATGTCGGGGTTGTAGCCGGTGTGCAGGATCACGTCGGGGCGGGCGCGCTTCAGCTTGGTGATCAGCGACGATAGATCGGGGGAGGTCGCCGCATATCCCTCCTTCAGCACCACCTGCATGCCGTGGCGCCTCGCCGCACGGTCGTTGCCCTCGGCCACGCCGACGCCGTAGGGGCCATCCTCGTGGATGATCGCGACCTTCAGGTGCTTCTTGTCCATGTCGAGCTTGCTCTGGCTGAACTCGGCCAGCATGTCGGGCGACATCTCGCCGAACTGGCCGCCATGCACCTGCGGGCGGAACACGTAGCGCAGGTGCCGGTCCTTGAGGACGGCCGGCGAGATGCAGGTGTTGATCCAGAAGAACTTCTTGGCCGTGTCGACCTTGGTCGCCAGCGGCACGCAATGGGCGCTGGAGAAGACACCCATGATCATGTCGACGCCGGTCTGCGTCAGCATCCGCTCGGCCTCGTTTATGGCCACGTCGGTCTTGCTCTGCGCGTCGGCATAGGTGGGCTGGATCCTGTAGCCCTCGATGCCGCCGCGCGCGTTGACCATGTCGATCGCGAGCTTCGTGCCCCAGGCGTGGGTCTCTGACCCGCCGGCCGCGTACGGGCCGGAATAGTCGTAGATCACGCCGATCTTGATGACCTTGTCCTGCGCCACCGCACCGCCGGCCAGCGGCAGCAGGACAGCGGCCACCGCCGCAGCGGCGATCCTGCGGATCGACCTCGTTCCGTGCATCGCGCTTCCTTCCCTGCGGGGCGCGGTCCTTAGTTGCCACGCGTCCTGTTCTTATCCAAGCGCAACTATGGTCGGATTCGCTTACGCAGTCGTCAAGTCGACCAAGAGTCGATAGCCGATCGGGACTAATGTTCTATTGGGGCGGACGCGGCGGCTCGCGCAGTATCCAGGCCATGGCGATGGCGACGATGCTGCAGATCGGCAATATCGACAGTGCGGTGCGGAAGGTCGCGGCGTCGTACACGCGCGCACCGTCCACCACCGCACCCTGCCAGTTCAGGTCGAGCAGCAGGCCGACGACCGGCTGCAGGATGGCGCCGCTGAGCATCACGGCGGTGTTGGAGAAGCCGATCGCCGCACCGCTCGCCCAGGGCGGGTTGTGCTCCTTGGCGCAGACGAAGTTGAGCAGCATGCAGCACGAGACCGCGCCGTTGATCAGCAGCACCGCCGAGATGGCGACCAGGCTGAGGTCGGTCAGCCAGATGATCGCGGCGTTCGTGCAGAAGGACAGCATACTGCCGACGATCATGATCGGCCGCCGCGCCCCCAGCCGGTCGGACAGCAGACCGATCAGCGGTGCGCACAGGCCCCAGCCGACGAAGGAGAGCGACACGGCCCCCGCCGCCGTCGGCCGGTCGAGGCCGTAGACGGCCTGCAGATAGGACGCGCCCCACAGGCTGGTGAAGGCGAGCATCGGGCCGGTGATGAAGAAGCCGAAGCCGGCGGCGAGCCAGGTCTGGGGATTGGACGCGACCACCTTCAGGGCACCCGCCAAGCCGACCCTCGACCGCCGGGCCGACGGTCCGTCGCGGGCGGTGAGCCACATCGCTACGGCCAGGGATGCGGACAGCGCCGCCGCCCCTAGCATCACCGAGCGCCATCCCGTCGTCTGCAGCAGCGCCGCCAGGGGCGCCGCCCCCAGCACGGCACCGGCCATCGCGCCCGCCTGGGCCATGCCAGTCAGCATCGCGAAGCGCCGCGCCGGAAACCAGGTCGTCGCCACCGCGAGCGCCCCGACGAAGCTGATCGCGCAGCCGGCGCCGATCAGCAGCCGCCCCGCGTAAGCGACGACGAGCTGGTCGGCGACGGCGAAGACGAAGCTTCCGGCGGCGCAAACCAGGGCGGCCCCCGTCATCAGCCGGCGCGGGCCGAAACGGTCGAGCAGCAGGCCGACCGGAATTTGCAGCGCCGCATAGGCGTAGAAGTAGAAGGCCGAGAGATTGCCGAGCACCGCCCCGCCGACGGCGAAATCGCGCATCAGGTCCGAGACCATGACGGCAGGCGCCACGCGCTGCAGAAAGGCGTAGCAGAAGAACGCCACGGCAAAGCCGAAGGCGAGCCACGCGAGCGCGCCGGGCGCGCGCGCCTCTTCCAGTTTCACGGACACGCCCGCTACCCCCGCCCGCCTCAGCCGGCGTTCGAGGAGAACGCGGGAGGCGCGAGGCGGCCTCCTGTGGTTATCGGGCGGTGCATCACGATTCCCTCTCGATGGGCCGCCCGGGCGCGGCGGGGTGCGAGAATAGTCCGCACAATTGCCCCATGAAAGCGTTGCCTGCCCCCGGTCGACTGGCTAGGCTCGCGCCCTCTCTGCAAGGCAGGCAGCACCGACGAGGGAGCACCTCCGCTTGACCGATTCCGCCTTCGTGGGCCCCGGCCCCGACGCCGAGTTCCAGAGCTACCTGGAGCACGGCAAGTTCATGATCCAGCGGGTGAAGGAGACCGGCCGGCACGTCTTCTATCCGCGCGTGCTCGACCCCGAGACCGGCTCGCCCAACCTGGAATGGGTCGAAGCCTCCGGCCTCGGCACGGTCTATTCGACCAGCGTCGTCCGCCAGCGCCCGCCGGCGAAGGACTACAACGTCGCCCTGATCGACCTCGCCGAAGGACCGCGGATGATGAGCAGGGTCGAGGGACTGGCACCCGACGCCGTGACCATCGGCATGCGCGTCAAGGCGAAGATCGTTCAGGAAGACGGCGCGCCGCTGATCGTCTTCGAGCAGGCGTAGGAAGGACCGACCCATGGCACATCCCCTGCGCGGCAGCAGCGCCATCGTCGGCGTCGGCCGGGCCGGCTGCGGCAACAGCGGCGGCCGTTCGCACCTGGAGCAGATCGGCGAGGCCGTCCACTACGCCCTCGAAGAGTGCGGCCTGAAGAAGTCCGACATCGACGGCGTCTGGAACGCCAACCTCGTCAACTTCATGCCGGCCCTGACGATTCCGGAATATCTCGGCATCAGGCCGAAGATCTCGGACGGCACCAACCTCGGCGGCTCGTCCTTCCTGTCGCACATGGTCATGGCGGCGGCGGCCATCAAAACCGGCCTCTGCGAGGTCGCGCTCGTCTGCTACGGCAGCGCCCAGCGCAGCCAGGGCGGCAAGCTGCAGACCAGTTCCGACCCCGCCCCGTACGAGTATCGCTACAAGCCGCGCAACCCGCCGACGACCTATGCCCTCGGCGCGGCGCGGCACATGTACGAGTTCGGCACGACCCGCGAGCAGCTGGCGGCGGTCGCCGTCGCCGCCCGGCAGTGGGCCCTGATGAACCCGGAGGCGTTCACGCACAAGGACGGGCCGCTCACCATCGAGGACGTGATGAACAGCCGCATGGTCTGCGACCCTCTGACCGTGCGCGACTGCTGCCTCGTCACGGACGGCGGTGCGGCGCTGATCATGACCAGCGCCGAGCGGGCGAAGGACCTGAAGCAGAAGCCTGTCTACCTGCTGGGTGGGGCCGCCGCGACGCACAACCGTGCCGTCTCGTCGATGCCGGACATCGTCAACACCTGCGCCCAGGAATCCGGCCGCCGCGCCTTCGACATGGCCGGCATCACGACCAGGGATGCCGACGTGCTGGCGCTCTACGACGCCTTCACGATCAACGTCATCCTGCAGCTCGAGGACCTGGGCTTCGTCAAGAAGGGCGAAGGCGGGCCGTTCGTGGCGAGCGGCGCCATCGGTCCGGGCGGCGCGCTGCCGGTCAACCCGAACGGTGGGGGTCTTGCCGACGTGCATCCCGGGATGTACGGCATGTTCCTGACGATCGAGGCGGTCCGCCAGCTCCGGGGCACGTGCGGCCCCCGCCAGGTGAAGGACGCCAAGATCGCCGTGTGCCACGGCAACGGCGGCAGCTTCTCCAGCCAGGCGACGAACGTCCTCGGTACCGAAGAGACGCTCTAGCCCGATAGAAACAGAGGCCCGCGGAACCCGCGGACCCGTCCATCACGAAAAGAGAGGAACGACATGTCAGGAGTTCTCGAAGACAAGGTGGTGCTCGTTACCGGCGCCGGCCGCGGCATCGGCCGCGAGGTCGCCATCCTGGCGGCGGCCGAAGGCGCGAAGGTCGTCGTCAACGACCTGGGCGGCTCAGTCACCGGCGAAGGCCAGGACACGACGCCGGCCCAGGACGTGGTGAAGGTCATCGAGGCCGCCGGCGGCGAAGCCTGCGTCAACGGTGACAGCGTCGCCGACTTCCAGGCCGCCAAGCGCATGGTGCAGCAGGCCGTCGACACCTACGGCAAGATCGACTGCGTCGTGAACGTCGCCGGCATCCTGCGCGACGTCATCTTCCACAAGATGACCGAAGACGACTGGGATTCGGTGATCCAGGTCCACCTGAAGGGCTCGTTCAACGTCTCGCGCAACGCGGCCGACCATTTCCGCGCGCAGGAGAGCGGCTCCTTCGTCCACTTCACCTCGACGTCCGGCCTGATCGGCAACTTCGGCCAGGCGAACTACGCGGCGGCTAAGCTCGGCATCGTCGGCCTGTCGAAGTCGATCGCCCTCGACATGGCGCGCTTCGGCGTCCGCTCGAACTGCATGTCGCCGTTCGCATGGAGCCGCATGATCGGCACCATCCCGACCAAGACCCCGGAAGAGCAGGCCCGCGTTGAGCGCATCAAGCAGATGACGCCGGCTCACATCGCGCCGATGGTCGTCGCATTGCTCTCGGACAAGGCGAAGGATGTCACGGGCCAGATCTTCGGCTCTCGCATGAACGAGCAGTTCCTGTTCAGCCAGAACCGGCCGATCCGTTCGGTGCAGCGAAGCGACGGCTGGACGCCGTCGACCATCCTGGAGCACTGCCTGCCCGCGATGAAGGCGAGCTTCACGCCGAACGATCGCTCCGGCGACATCTTCTCCTGGGATCCGATCTGACCCACAGATCGGTTGCAGGCCAAGGGCGCTCCGGCTGATGCCGGGCGCCCACTTGCCGCCTCAATCGCCGTATAAGCCCCGGGGCGAGCGGGACAGGCGCAGCACGCATCGACATCGACGAGCCGAGATCGCGCAGGCATTTCGGACCGTCGACGACGCGGACCGCCCAACCGCCTCCATACGCGCTCCAACGGACAAAGCCATGACGAGACGCTGCGCGGGTCGCAGAAACGGTCTGCGGGCCATAGCCCTCCTCGCCGTCGCCCTCCACGCCGTCGCAATGGGAGCCGCACGCCAGGCGGGTGCCGCTGCTTCCGAGAAGCCGGGCGAGACGAAGGTCACGGAAGTGCGGGCGGCCGTCGGCCTGCCGCCGACGCATCCGGTCGTCGCGGAAGGATGGCGCACGTTCGAGCAGGTCGCCACGAGCGCCCCCGACAGCGGCCTGAAGTTCCGGCTCTTCATCAACGGTGCCGTCCTCGGTGCCTCCGGCGGTCTGGAGCCGCTCTCCCAGGGCGACGCCGACCTGGGACTGGTCGTGCCAGCGCGATACCCCGAGCAGTTTCCGTTCACCGGCTACGTGACCGAACTGGCGCTGGCAAGCGAGAACGGCATGGCCGCGGCGGCAGCGATGACCGAGCAGGTCCTTCTCGGCTGTCAGCCCTGTGCCGACGAATTCCTGGGCCAGGGGCTCGTTTTCCTCGGCACCTACAGCGCTCCACCCTACGTCCTGATCTCCAGAGCACGCATCGACACGCCCGCCTCGCTGAAGGGGCGCAACGTCCTCACGCCCGGCACCATCTGGGACCGGTGGGTCGCCTCGCTGGGCGCGCGCCCCGTGCATGAACCGGCGCTCGGCGCCGCGGTCTCGGGGGTCAAACCACCCGCGCCCGATGCATCGATCGACGTAGCGCTGGCGCTCAACCAGGTGAACCCCGCACAGGGCCCCCACTTCCTGACGCCGCTCCACCTCGGCGGATACCGGGGCGCCAGCCCATTCACGGTCAACCGCAGCTTCTGGCGTGCGCTGAACGTCAAGCAGCGCGCGATGCTGCTCGAAGGCGCCGCTGCCGGGATCGTCGCCGCCACCGAAGCCTACGAAGAACAGGCGCGCAGCGTCATCGCGAGCGCCGCCGACAAGGGCGTGACCGTGGTCAAGCCCGATGCCGCGCTCGACCGACTGGTCCGCGGCATGGCCGAACAGGATGGCGAGCGCGCCGCGGGCGTCGCCCGGGAACGCGAGGGCATCGTCGACGCGGACGAGATCCTGGCGCAGTATCGCTCGCTGTACGCCAAGTATGACGGCCTGTTCCGTACCGCGACCGGCGAGGACCGCGTACGCATTCTCTCTCGGGAGATCTACGCCAAGATCGACGTCGGCCGGTTCGCAGCCATCCCGTCGACCGACGAAGCGGAGGCCAAGAAAAAATGAGCTACGAAGCGCCCTATGCCGGCATCAAGGTAGTCGATCTCAGCCAGGGCATCGCGGGACCATACGCCGCGATGCTGCTCGCCCAACAGGGCGCGGAAGTCATCAAGGTGGAGCCCCCTGACGGCGACTGGGCGCGGATCCTCGGACGTCGCTACGGCGACCACACCGCCTTCTCGATCGCCGGCAACCTGGGCAAGCGTTCGCTGTCGGTCGACCTGAAGACGGACGAGGGCCGAAAGCTGGTGCAGGCGCTGGCCGCCAAGGCGGACGTCTTCATCGAGGGGTTCCGGCCCGGCGTCGCCACCCGCCTCGGCCTCGGCTGGGACGAACTCTCGGCCGCCAACCCGGGACTCATCTACCTGTCCGTGTCGGGCTTCGGCCAGAGCGGTCCCTCGCGTGACCGGCCGGCGATGGATCCGGTGCTGCAGGCCTTCACCGGCATGATGGAATCGAACAAGGGCAAGGATGGCGTGCCCAACCGGGTTTCGTTCATCCCCGTCGACATGTGCACCGCGCTCTACGGGTTCCAGGCGCTGTCGGCCGCGCTTTATGCGCGCCGCAGCGAGCCCCGCGGCCGCTACATCCAGGCGAGCCTGATGGAAGCCGCCGCGTCCGTGCAGATCGTCAGGATGATGGCGACCTGGCTGGAGGGCGGGCAGATGGGCATGCCCCTCGTACCGTCGGGCGTCTTCCGCACGGGCGACGGATGGCTGCAGCTGTCGATCCTCCGCGAGGCGCAGTTTCCGATCCTGTGCGACGTGCTCGGCATGCCCGAGGCGAAGGCGGATCCACGCTTCCGCGACAATGCGAGCAGAGTGGCACACCAGGCGGAACTGGAAGGCGCGCTGGAGGCGGCGCTGGCGGCGGGCAGTGCATCAGACTGGTCCACGAAGCTCGCTGCCGTCTCGATCATGCACGAACGCGTCAACACCTATGCGGACTTCCTGGCGGAACCGCAGGTGGAGGCCACGCAGGCCGTCGCATGGCTCGACCAGCCGGGCGTGGATCGGCCCGTGCCGATACCGAACATTCCAGGCGCGGCACCGTTCGTCGTAGGAACGCAGCGGGCGGAGTCCCCCACCCTTGGTCAGCACACCCGCACGGTACTCTCCGATGCCGGTTTTCCCTCAGATCACATCGACGATCTGCTTTCCCGCGGAATTCTTCGGCAGGCGTCATCGGGCAACGACTGACCGGCCGCCCGGCCGCCCGTCGCTGGGCCGCCGAGGATGAACGAGGAGGAGCCGATCACGCCGCCGCGGCGCCCGTTCGCCCCGGTCCTGCGGCGGATATCCCTGGCCACCTTCGCGGTGCTGTTGATCCTTCTCGCGGCCGGAGGCTGGTGGGGTTTCAAGCGCCACGTGGCGGACGTCCATAGCGGGACCGACGCCGTGGCGCGCCTGCTGGCCAACCAGACGGCACGCAGCTTCGAGGCGACCGACCTCGCCCTGCTCCGCCTGGTCGATGTCGCCTCGGTCGTCGACTGGTCGGACCCGCTGTCGACGCAGTCGGTGGAGAGCGAGGTCGTCTCGCTTCGCTTCCGGCTGCCGTTCATCTCGCGCGTCTTCGTCCTCGGCCCGCAGGGGGCGGTGCGCGCCAGCACGCTGGGCGATTCCGCACGTTCCATCGACGCATCGCACCGCGACTACTTCAAGGCGATGCGCGACGGGAGCACCGATCTCTTCGTCTCCTCCAGAGTGCAGTCGCTGGCGGACGGCGAGCCCGTCGTCATCCTTGCACGCCGGATCGGTCGGCCGGACGGGTCCTTCGGCGGCGTGGCGGTGATCTCGTTCCTGACGAACGACCTGAAGCAGTTCTTCTCCGGCCTTTCGGTCCGCTACGCCTCGGTGATGGTCATCATCGGCCCGGACGGGAAGCTGCTCGTCCGGGAGCCTGAACCGGAGGAGGAGGTCGACGATCCGGTGGAACAGCCGCTGCTCACGGCGATGTCCATCAGCCGGAGCGAGGGCCAGAGCTGGGGGCAGATCGAGACGGAGACTCGCTACTGGTCGTACCGGCGAGCCGGAACCTTCCCGGTCACCGTCGCGGTCGGCGCGTCGCTGGAAGCGATGCGGACGGCATGGCTGGGCTATGTCACGCCCTATGCCGGGTTCGTGCTCAGCGCCCTCGCCGCGCTGGGTACGCTGATGTACGTCGCCTATCGCCACGCCGGGCTGGAGGACGCCTATCGTCGCCGCCTCGCCGAGACCAATACGGAGCTGGAGCGGCGGGTCGGAGAGCGGACGTCCGACCTCGAAGGCCTGAACACGCGCCTGCGCGGGGCGCTGGAAGAGCGGGACGTCCTGCTCCGCGAGATCCACCACCGGGTGAAGAACAACATGCAGGTCATCGCGAGCCTGCTGTCGATCCAGTCGAACTCGGTGAACCCGGAACTCCGGCCGTATTTTCACGACAACATGCAGCGGATCCGCGCGATGGCCCGGATCCACGAGAGTCTCTACGCGTCCGACAACCTTTCGCAGGTGGACTTCGGGGCGTATCTCGCATCGCTCTGCGGCGATCTGAAACATTCCTTCGGCGCAGGGGACCGCGTCGAGGTCGACATCGCCGGTCCCCACCTCTCGTTCCCGATCGATACCGCGACGCCGCTCGGCCTGCTGCTCAGCGAGGTCATCTCGAACAGCCTGAAGCACGGCTATCACGGCGACGCGCGGGGGCGCATCCGGATCGATATCGAGAGGACGGAGGGCGCGACGACGTTCCAGGTGCACGACGACGGCGCCGGCATCCCGCCGGACCTGGACCTCGCGACGGAGAGGTCGATGGGCCTGCGCCTGATCCGAATCCTGGCGCAGCAGCTGGGAGCGACTTACGCATACGAACGGCCCGAGGGGGGCGGCACCCTCTTCCGCCTGACGTTGCCCCGGACTGCAGGAAACTGAAACGTCAAGCCGAGGGCAGCAGAGGTGACGCGTCGCTCACGGCGGGTACTGCAGTGTCCAGATCTCGGTGAGATCCCGGCCGTCGCGGTGCAGGACGAGGCGCAGATCGATCGGGTCCGCACCCTCGGCCGTGAGGTCGACATGCGCGCGCCAGCCCCTCCCTTCGGGCAGGGCGACGACGCGTGTCGCGTCGATCGTGCCGCGCGACACCGAGAGAGCGGGCTCGACCTTCGCGTCCGCCTGCAACCGTGCGAGCGGGCCGCCGACGAAGTCGATGACGAACCGGTAGCTGTCCGGCGCGGCCTTGCCCGCCCTGCGTCCGCCCGCTCCGATTCGCGTCGCCACGACGGTGCCCAGTCCCGACGGAAACGGCTCCTCGACCGTCCAGTGCAGTCGATACGCGAACGTCCACTCCGACCCCGCAGTGGCCGGACGTTTCGGCAGCCAGTAGGCGACGACATTCTCCGTGTACTCGTCGCCGGCCGGAACCTCGACGAGCTGGACGGCCCCCTCGCCCCAGTCGCCGACGGGCTCCACCCAGAGCGACGGGCGCAATTCGAAGCGCCGCCGGTCGTCCTCGTAGTCGGCGAAGTCACGCTTGCGCTGCATCAGGCCGAAGGCCTTGGGCGATGTGTCGACGAACCAGTTCGTCTGAACCGCCGGCGGATTGCCCAAAGGGCGCCAGATCCGCTCGCCCTTGCCGGTCCAAATGGCCAGGCCCTGGCTGTTGTGCACGGCCCGTCGCCAGTCCCGCACCGGGCGGCGACCGTCGCCGCCGAACCAGAACATCGTGTTCAGGGGAGCGATGCCCAGGCGCTCGGTATCGTCGCGGACAAAGAGTTCCGCCGTGATGTCCGCCGTCACCGCCTGGCGCCCGCGCTCCCATGTCATGCGGTAGGCGCCGGTCACCGTCTCGCCCTCCATCAGGGCGTGGACGACAAGCGCCTCGGGGCGCCCCGCAATCGCCTCCAGCCAGAAGCCGGTGAAGCGCGGGAAGGATTCCGGTTCCGGCAGGCCGGTGCCCACCGCGACGCCGCGGGCGTAAACGCCGGAGCGATCGAGGGGTCCCGCGCTGCGGAAGTAGGTGGCACCGAGAAAAGACAGCCAATCCGCCCCGCCTCCGCGCGACATCACCCGGAAGCCGGCAAACCCCAGGTTCGCGGGCAGCGCACTGGCGAACGCCGCGCGCTCGCCGAACGCGAACAGGCCGGGAGAATAAAGAACCTCGCGCGCCTGACCGTCCTCGACGACATGGACGTTGACCGGCAGCTGATAGTGCCGGCCGAGATGATAGAGGCGGACGGGGAACGGCCCGCCGCCGTCGGACCAGACCGACAGCTCCGGCTTGTGGGCGATGTCGCGATGCGCCAGGTAGCCGAGCCGGTCCAGGATCTCCGGCACCCGGACGCGCGGAGGATCGTAGGGTCGCGACGCCAGAACCTTCGCCCGCGCCTTGAGCCTCTCAAAATCGAACGGATATGGGTTGGCGAACTCGACCGCAGGCGGCGTAGCCGCGTCACCTGCAGCGGCGGCGGCGAGCGGCTTCAGGAACGGCAGGGCCGCCGCGAGAGCGAGCAGGCTGCGGCGGGACAGGTCGGACTGCGTGACCGTCGTCGTTGCCATTCACGGACCGGATTCAGCGGCGAGGACGGGGCGGCGCGTCAGACTTCCGCGGCGCCGTAGTACAGCGTCACACTATGCTTCGCCTCGGCGAAAAACAGCCAGCGCTCGACGAAGGTGCCGACGAGAGCCGAAGCCGCCGCGAGCGACAGCAGCACCGTTCGCAGGCCCGCTCCGTCGATCGCCACCGCCACGAGTGCGATCAGGGCCGGCACGCCGAAGCCGACGACCAGGGCGATCATACGCAGCTTCGCGGCGTGCTTGCGGGCGATCCGGTAGCCCATCTCCTTCATGAGGTAGTTTTCCTCGGTATGCGGCGCCTCGAGCAGACGTACGCGACCGAACTTCCCCAGCCCGGTCGCCGTCTCGGCGGTCGCCGCGGCGGGCGCTGCGTCGATCTCGCGCCAGTAGATCCACTTCACCGCGCCGGCGGCGACCGCCGCGAGGGCGGCGATAAGCGGCAAGGCCGGCCCGATGAGGCCGAAGGCCGCCGCGATCGCGGCGAACAGCACCGCACCCGTCGACACCGACATGGCGAAATAGCCGGGGACGACCCACCGGTTACGCCAGCGCGGCACAGGCTTCAGCGAGGCGTAGATCATCGCCGTACAGTAGATCGTGACCGCGGCCGCTACCGCGGAGAGGATGCCCGCGACGGCCCACATGCCACCGGTCCGCCCGGCGAGAATCCACCCGGCTGCGAAGATCAGCGCCGGGATATAGGTGATCACCGACGCCACGCCCTCGCGCGAGAGCCAGGAGGAGCGCCACTGCGAGAAGGCCCGCCATGCCCGCTCGGGATGGCCGAGATGCAGCGTCGACGCCAGCAGGCCGACGGTGACGAGCGCCAGCGCCAGCCCCAGGCTCACCGCGCCGAGCCATGGATCCGGCGGCAGCAGGCCGAAGGCGCCGAAGAGACCGAGCAGCGCCAGCAGGCCATAGCCGGCGCCGGCCGCCGTGGTGAAGAACACGACCGAGGGAGCGGGATGCATCGCGGCGATCCGTCGTCAGCGCTGGAAGGTGGGGCGGACGGCGCGCCGTCCGGAGCGAGGGGCGGTCAACGGGACAGCACCCGGTCGACCCAGCGCAGCAGGCCGGCAGCCCCCGCCTCCGCCGGCGCCATCGAGGCCGCCGGCTGGCCTGTCGGGCCCAGGCGCGGCCGCGGCGGCAGGTATTTGTTGACCGGCTTGTAGCCCATCTCCGGCATCAGGTCGTAGCCGCCCCGCTCGGCGACCATGCGCGAGACGTCGGAGTCGGGATCGCCCAGGTCGCCGAAATGCCGCGCCGAGGCCGGACAGGTCGACACGCAGGCCGGCACGCGGTCGACCTCGTCGAGATTCTCGTTGTAGATGCGGTCGATGCACAGCGTGCACTTCTTCATCGTGCCGCTGTCGCCGTCGAACTCGCGTGCGCCGTAGGGGCAGGCCCAGGAGCAGAGCTTGCAGCCGATGCACAGGTCCTCGTCGACCAGGACGATGCCGTCTTCGGAGCGCTTGTAGGAGGCGCCGGTCGGGCAGACGGTGACGCAGGCCGGCTCCTCGCAGTGCAGGCAGGATTTCGGGAAGTTGACGGTGCGACCGCCGCAGCCCTCGCCGACTTCGTAGGAGTGGATGCGGTTGAACCAGACGCCGCTCTGGTCGGCCCCATAGGGGTTGGTGTCGGTCAGCGGCGCCATGTGGCCGCCGGTGTTCCATTCCTTGCAGTTCACCGCGCAGGCATGGCAGCCGACGCAGGTGTCGAGGTCGATGACGAGGCCCAGCTTTTTCGCCGGGCGCGGCTCCGGAAGACTGGTCATTCGGCGGCCTCCCGACTGCGGCGGAAGCTCTTGCCGTAACGCAGGATGCCGGGCCGGTTCGGCAGCTTCGGCTGCTTCATGTCGGGGAAGCCGATGCCGCTGGCAACGGGCGCCTCGGCCGGCGCCTTCTCGATGCGCACGCGCAGGTCGTACCAGGCCGCCTGCCCCGTCACCGGGTCGGCGTTGGCGTAGCGATAGCCGTCCTCGCGCGGCGGCAGCAGCTCCGAGATGATGTGGTTCAAGAGGAAGCCCTTCCGGAATTCGGGCGAATCGTCCGCGAGGTTCCAGGCGCCCCGCCGCTTGCCGATGGCGTTCCAGGTCCAGACCGTGTCCTCGTTGACGCCGTCCATCAGTTTGACCGGCACCTTGATGCTGCCGTGATGGCTGGTGACGACGACCCAGTCCTCGTCGGCGATGCCGAGCTTTTCGCCGAGCGTGCGGCTGATGTGCAGCTTGTTGTGGCCGTGGATCTGGCGCAGCCAGGCGTTCTGGGAGCCCCAGGAGTGGTACATCGCCATCGGGCGCTGGGTCACGGCACGCAGCGGATAGGCCGCGCTCTCGACCGCCGCATGCTCGAACGGCGCGTACCAGATCGGCAGCGGGTCGAAATATTCCGCGATCCGTCGGCGCTCGGCATCCGGCGGCTGCACCGGTCCGTGTCCCTGGGCGGCGAGCCGAAACTTCTGCAGCGGCTCGCTCCAGATCTGCATCACGACGGGCTCGGCCTTCGGGATGAAGCCGACCGAGGCGGCCCACTCCAGATAGCCGCGGTTCGCATGCTTGAAGAACTGATGCTCGAGCGGCAGCTCGTGCTTCCAGAAGCAGCCGTTGTCGATGTAGCGCTGAAGCTGGTCGGGGTTCGGCGCCCCCTTCCCCTGGCCGCTGCCGTCGGCGTTGCGCCAGCCGGCGAGCGGCCCGATGCCGGGCGAGCGCTCGTGGTTGACGATGTAGTCCGGATAGCCGCCGGGATAGCGCGGCTGCCCGTCCTCGGTCGTGAAGGCCGGCAGGCCCAGCCGGTAGCCGAGGTCGAGCACTACCTCCTGGAACGGCCGCACGTCACGGTCCGGCTGCACCACCGGCTGGCGGATCGCGTCGCCGGCGCCGTGCGCATTCGAGATCGGCCGGTCCAGCAGCGAGATGCAGTCCCAGCGCTCCAGATAGGTCGTGTCGGGCAGCACGAGGTCGGCGTAGGGCACCGTCTCGGAGTAGAAGGCGTCCGAATAGATGATCTTGGGGATCTTGTATTCGCCGCTCGCCTCGTCCCTGTCGGTCAGCATCCTGATCGTACCGGGCACGTTCATGGCGCTGTTCCAGCCCATGTTGGCCATGTACATGAACAGCACGTCGATCGGGTACGGGTCGCCCTTCCACGCGTTGGTGATCACCATCTGCATCAGGCCATGGGCGGCGACCGGCGCCTCCCACGAATAGGCCTTGTCGATGCGCACGGGACTGCCGTCCGCCTCGACCAGCAGATCCTCCGGCCCGGCGACGAAGCCGAGCGGCGGCCCCGGCATCGGGGTGTTCGGCTTGACCTGCCCCGGCTTGCCGGCCGGCTTCGGGCCGGGCGGCGCGGGGCGCGGGAATGGCGGTTCGAAGCGGTAGGAACCCGGCGTGTCCACCGCCCCCAGGAGCATCTGCAGCAGGTGCAGCGCCCGGCAGGTGTGGAAGCCGTTGGAATGGGCCGAGATGCCGCGCATGGCGTGGAACGAGACCGGCCGGCCGATCATCCGCTCGTGCCGGCGCCCCGCCCAGTCGGTCCAGGGCTGCTCGATCACGACTTCCTGCTCGAAGGCGGCGTGCGCCAGTTCGGCGGCGAGGCGGCGGATCGTCTCGGCCGATACGCCGCATTCCGCCGCGACCGCCTCCGGCGCATAGCGCGGGTCGAGATAGCGTTCCGCGAGCAGCTGGAAGACCGGGACCGCCTTGCGCCCGTCGGGCAGCGTGAAGTCCCCGACCATAACCGGGCTCACCTCGGCCTGCATGGCGCTCGCCGCACCGCCGCTCGTCCGGTCCCAGCACAGGGGATTGCCGTCGCCGTCACGGGCGAACAGGCCGTCGTCGGCGCCGCCCGGATTGCGCACCACCAGCCAGGGCGCGTTCGTGTAGCGGACGAGCGAGTCCAGGTCGATGCGGTCGGCCTTCAGCAGCTCGTGCACCATCGCCAGGATGAACAGGCCGTCCGTGCCCGGCTTGATGCCGATCCACTCGTCCGCCGTGGCGGAATAGCCGGTCCGCACGGGATTGACCGAGACGAACTTGGCGCCGTTGGCGCGCAGCTTCGACAGGCCGATCTTGATGGGATTCGAATCGTGGTCTTCGGCGACGCCGAACATCATGAAATAGCGGGCGCGATCCCAGTCGGGCTCACCGAACTCCCAGAACGACCCGCCGATCGTGTAGATGCCGCCGGCCGCCATGTTGACCGAGCAGAAGCCGCCGTGTGCGGCGAAGTTCGGCGTGCCGAACTGCTGCGCCCAGAAGCCGGTCAGCGACTGGCTCTGGTCGCGGCCGGTGAAGAAGGCAAGCCGCTTCGGGTCGCGCGAGCGCACCTCCGACAGCCACGTCGTCGCCAGCTGCAGCGCCTCGTCCCATTCGATCTCGCGGAACTCGCCGCTGCCGCGCGGACCGACGCGCAGCAAGGGCTTCGAGAGCCGCGCCGGCGAATAATGCTGCATGATCCCGGCCGAGCCCTTGGCGCATAGCACGCCGCGGTTCACCGGATGATCCTTGTTGCCCTCGATGTAGCGGATGCGCCCATCGGCGAGATGGACTTTGATGCCGCACCGGCAGGCGCACATGTAGCAGGTCGTCGTCTTGACCTCGTCCGACACGTGGGGCGAGGTCTCGGCCGGCGTCTGGGGGCCGGTGGCGGAGCTTGCTGTCATCTGGGCCTGGGGATTGTTCTTCTGCCTGGGCGCCACCCACTGTTTGGCATGTGTCTCCGCGGGTCAAGGCCGCCGGGCCGCGTCAACGCTTGAGCCGGCTCTCGACCATCGTGGCGAACCAGCTGGCGCCGACGGGAAGGACCGAATCGTTGAAGTCGTACTTCGGGTGGTGAACCATCGCGTCGTCGCTGCCGCGCGACTGACCCAGCCAGATGTAGCAGCCCGGCCGCTCGTTCAGCATGAAGGAGAAGTCCTCGGCCCCCATCACCGGCGGCGCGTCGTGGATGACGTTCTCCTCACCCACGACACTGGCGGCGATGTCCGCCGCGATGCCGGCCTCCTTCGCCGGATTGACCGTCGCCGGGTAGCCGCGGCGATAGTTCGCGACCGCCGTGGCGCCGAAGCCGCTCGCGATCCCCGTCGCGATGGCCGCGATGCCCCGCTCGATCATGTCCTGGGTTTCCTTCTTGTAGGTCCGCACCGTGCCAGACAGCTTGGCGCTGGCCGGAATCACGTTGTGCGCCATCCCGCCCTCCATGCGCGTCACCGAGAGGACGGCGCTGTCGAGCGGATCGACGGCGCGGCTGACGAGGCCCTGCAGCGCGGTGATGACCTGGGCGGCGATGAAGACCGGATCGATGCCGAGATGCGGCATCGCGCCGTGCGCGCCCTTGCCGTGGATCTCCACGTCGAACTGGTCGGCTGCCGCCATGATCGGCCCGGGACGCACCGCGATTCGGCCGGCCGGCAGCAACGGCCAGTTGTGCATGCCGTAGACCTCGTCGCAGGGGAAGCGGTCGAAGAGGCCTTCCTTCACCATCTCCCGGCCGCCGCCCTTGCCCTCCTCGGCCGGCTGAAAGATGAAGTGCACCGTGCCCGCGAAGTTGCGCGTCTCGGCCAGATACTTGGCCGCACCGAGCAGCATCGAGGTGTGCCCGTCATGCCCGCAGGCGTGCATCTTCCCCGGCGTCTGCGATGCGTAGGGAAGGCCAGTCTGCTCGTCCATCGGCAGGCAGTCCATGTCGGCGCGCAGCCCGATGCTGCGCTCGCCGGGGCCGCTGCCACGCAGCGTGCCGACGACCCCGGTGCCGGCGACGCCGCGCGTCACCTCGATCCCCCAGCTCTCCAGCAGCTTGGCCACGATCTCGCTGGTCCGGAACTCCTCGAAGCCCAATTCGGGGTGCATGTGGAAGTCGCGGCGCCAGGCGGTCATCTCGTCTTCGGCGGCGGCGATCGAGTTGATCACGGGCATCGAGTTTCCCTTCCTGGGACGTAGCAGTCAGTTGGATGACGTTAGGGCAGGCAGGGCGCGAAGTCATGGGTTGTCGTGCTAGTTTCCGCGCCATGCACGACCTGACGACCGCCCCCCGATCGGACTCCGCGTCCCCGCCCGACGGCGACAGCAAGATCGCTGCGCCTGCCGTCGAGATGACTCCCATGCTCGCGCACTACCGCGCCTGCAAGGAGCGGCATCCCGACCATCTGCTGTTCTACCGGATGGGCGATTTCTACGAGATGTTCTTCGAGGACGCGGTCCAGGCGGCCGGCGCGCTCGACATCACGCTGACCCGGCGCGGCAAGGTGGGCGCGGACGAGGTGCCGATGGCCGGCGTGCCGGTAAAGGCGCACGAGGCCTATCTGGAACGGCTGATCCGCAAGGGCTTCAAGGTCGCGATCTGCGAGCAGGTCGAGGATCCGTCCGAGGCGAAGAAGCGCGGCGGCAAGACGCTGGTCCGGCGCGAGATCGTCCGGCTCGTCACCCCAGGGACGCTGACCGAGGACACGCTGCTCGACGCCCGGCGCCACAACTATCTGGCGGCGCTGGCGGAGGCCGCGGGCGAGATGGCGCTCGCCTGGCTCGACATGTCGACGGGCGACTTCGCCGTCGAGCCGGTGGCGCCGCCGGAAGTGGCCGCATGCCTCGCCCGGCTCGATCCGGGGGAGCTGCTGCTGCCCGACCGGCTGCTGCAGCGCCCCGACCTGTTCGAGACCTTTCGCGACTGGAAGACCGCGCTGACGCCCCTGCCCTCCAGCCGCTTCGACAGCAGCAACGCGAAGGCGCGGCTGCAGAGCCTCTACGGCGTCGGCACGCTCGACGCCTTCGGCGACTTCGGCCGCGCCGAGCACGCGGCGTGCGGCGCCGTCGTCGACTATGTCGAACTGACCCAGCAGGGCCGCCTGCCGCGGCTCGCCCCGCCACGACGCATGAGCCGCGGCGGCAGCCTCGCCGTCGACGCCGCCACCCGGCGTAACCTGGAACTGACCCGCACGCTCACCGGCGAACGGCGTGGCAGCCTGCTCGACGCCATCGACCGCACCGTCGCGGGCGCCGGCGCGCGGCTTCTGGCGGAGTGGCTGTCGGCGCCGCTCACCGACGCCGCCGCGATCAACGCCCGCCTCGATGCGGTCGGCTGGTTCGTCGAGGGCGAACGCATCCGCACCGACCTGCGCGCGGCGCTGCGCCGGTGCCCGGACGTCGAGCGCGCGCTGTCGCGGCTCTCGGTCGGCCGCGGCGGCCCGCGCGACCTCGCCGCCGTGCGCGATGCGCTGCGGCTTGCGGCCGAACTGCGCGCGCTCCTGGAACAGGCCGCCGATGCCGGCCTCGCCGGCCTGCCCGACACCCTCGCCGCGGCGGCACGCGATCTCGGCCATCACAGGCAGGTCGTGGACCGGCTGTCACGCGCTCTCGGCCCCGACCTGCCGCTGCTCGCCCGCGACGGCGGCTTCGTCGCCGCCGGCTACGCCGCCGAACTGGACGAACTGCGCACCCTGCGCGACGACAGCCGCCGGCTGGTGGCCGAACTGCAGGGCCGCTACGCCCGCGAGACCGGCGTCTCGGGCCTGAAGGTCCGGCACAACAACGTGCTGGGCTACTTCGTCGAGACGAACGCCGCCAATGCGCCGAAGCTGCAGGCCGACAGCCGCTTCATCCACCGCCAGACCCTCGCCTCGGCGATGCGCTTCGGTACCGTCGAGCTCGGCGACCTGGAGAGCCGCATCGCCCAGGCGGCGGACCGGGCCATGGCGCTCGAACTCGAGCTGTTCGAGACGCTGGTGAAAGACGTCGAGGCGCGCGCCGACGAGATCGCGCGCGCAGCCGGCGCCCTCGCCCGGCTCGACGTCGCTGCGGCGCTGGGCGAACTGGCCGTCGAACAGAACCACGTCCGGCCGCGCATCGACAACGGGCTGGGTTTTCGAATCGTCGGCGGCCGCCATCCGGTGGTCGAGGCGGCGCTGACGCGCGAGGGCAAGCCCTTCGTCGCCAACGACTGCGCCCTCGGCGGACAGACGGGCGGCGAGGACGCCGGCCGGCTGTGGCTGGTCACCGGCCCGAACATGGCGGGCAAGAGCACCTTCCTGCGCCAGAACGCCCTGATCGCGCTGATGGCGCAGATGGGCGCTTTCGTCCCGGCGGCGGAGGCCGAGATCGGCGTGGTCGACCGCCTGTTCAGCCGCGTCGGCGCTGCCGACGACCTCGCCCGCGGCCGCTCGACCTTCATGGTCGAGATGGTCGAGGCGGCGGCCATCCTGAACCAGGCGACCGAGCGCAGCCTCGTCATCCTGGACGAGATCGGCCGCGGCACCGCCACCTTCGACGGCCTGTCGATCGCCTGGGCCTGCGTCGAGCATCTGCACGAGGCGAACCGCTGCCGGGCGCTGTTCGCCACGCACTATCACGAACTGACCAGTCTGGCCGGGCGGCTGCCGCGGCTGGCACTCAGGACGATGCGGGTGAAGGAATGGCAGGGCGACGTCGTCTTCCTGCACGAGGTGGCCGAGGGCGCGGCCGACCGTTCCTACGGCATCCATGTGGGCCGGCTCGCGGGCCTGCCCGCCGCCGTGGTGGCGCGCGCCGAGGAGGTGCTGAAGCTGCTGGAGTCCGGCGACCAGGGCAACGCCGTGGCGCGGCTCGCCGAGGACCTGCCGCTGTTCGCCGCCGCGCGCAAGGCGCCGCCGAAACCCGCACAGCCGGACGGCTTCGCCGAGCCGGCCGCGTCGCCGGCGCTCGACGCACTCGCGGCGCTGAACCCGGACGAACTGACGCCGCGCGCGGCGCTCGACGCGCTTTACAGGCTCAAGGAGCTGGCCGGCCGCAGCTGAGGCGGCCGGCGCTCAGGCGTTGTTCGTCTGGCGGCTGGCGAAGCGGACGGCTTCCTCGGCCGCCCGCACCAGGGCTTTCGCCTTGTCGATGCTCTCCTGGTACTCGGAGGCCGCCACACTGTCCGCCACCACGCCGACGCCGGCCTGGACGTAGAGCGTCCCGTCCTTCACCACGCCGGTGCGCAGCGCGATGCAGGTGTCCATCGTGCCGTTGCCGGCGAAGTAGCCGATGCAGCCGGCATAGATGCCGCGCTTCTCCGGCTCCAGCTCGTCGATGATCTCCATCGCCCGCACCTTTGGCGCACCGGACACGGTGCCGGCCGGGAACCCCGCCATGAGCGCGCTGATCGCGTCGTAGCGCGGGTCGAGATCGCCCTCCACCGTCGAGCTGATGTGCATGACGTGCGAGTAGTATTCGATCTCGAACTGTTCGACGACGCGCACCGAGCCGATCTTGCTGACCCGGCCGACGTCGTTGCGGGCCAGGTCCAGCAGCATCAGGTGCTCGGCCAGTTCCTTGGGATCCGACAGCAGGTCCTGGGACAGCACCCGATCCTCGGCCGCGTCCTTGCCGCGCCGGCGCGTGCCGGCGAGCGGGCGGATCGTCACCTTGTCGTCGCGCACCCGCACCAGGATCTCCGGGCTCGACCCGACCACCGCGAAGTCGCCGAAATCGAGGAAGAACAGGAAAGGCGACGGGTTCAGGCGACGCAGCGACCGGTAGAGCGCGAACGGCGGCAGCTTGAAATCGAGCGAGAAGCGCTGCGACGGCACGATCTGGAAAGCATCGCCGGCCACGATGTATTCGCGCGCCGTCTCGACCACCTCGAAGAATCGCTCGCGCGTCATGTTCGAGCGCGGCTCGGGCAGTTCGGCCTCGTCCAGCACCGGCGCACGGTGCGACAGGCTGCGCTCCAGGTCGCCGGTGATGTCACCGAGCCGCTCCAGCGCCGCCTCGTAGGCCGCCGTGGCGCTCACACCGTCCCTCGGCCAGACCGGGGTGACGATGGTGACGTGATCGCCGATCGCGTCGAACACCAGCATGATCGTCGGACGCACGAACATGCCGTCCGGTACGCCGATCGGGTCGGGCGGGACGTTCGGCAACCGCTCCATCAGCCGCACCATGTCGTAGCCCATATAGCCGACGAGGCTGGACCCCATCGGCGGCAGCGACGCGGGGAAGTCGGGGATGCGGCACTCCTCGATCAGCGCGCGCAGCGAATCGAGGCTGCCCTGGGCGCACGGCTCGAACGCGTCAGCATCGGTGAGCGCGTGGCGATTGATCTCGGCCGCGTCGCCGCGGCAGCGCCAGATCACGTCCGGCTTCAGGCCGATGAAGGAATAGCGCCCGCGGATCGCGCCGCCCTCGACCGATTCCAGCAGGAAGCTGTTCGGCCGGCCGTCGGCGACCTTCAGGAAGGCCGAGACCGGCGTATCGAGGTCCGCCACGGTGCGCGACCAGACGAGCTGCGGCTTTCCGGCGTCGTAGCACTCGCGGAACGCATCGAAGCTCGGGGTAGCGGTCACGATTGCACCTTAGGTTGGTGCGCCGGATGTCCCCGGCGCGGCTGGAAAGCGGGCGGTCTCTAGAACAGCGACTGCACGACCGTCTGGTTGATGGTAACGCCGTAGCGGGCGCGCAGCGCCTGCAGATACTGGGCGCGGATGTCGGCCGCCATGCCCTGGCTCAGCTGATCCCGGACGCCCGCCACCTCGGTGGACTCGGCCGCCGGGTCGACCTTGTCGATCTTCGTCAGCTGCGCGATCGCATAGCCGCCCGGCAGCGCCTCGACGAGCACGTCGCCCTGCTTGGCAGCGAAGACCTTGGTGACGAGTGCCGGCGGCAGGTTCATCTCCGATGCGTTGGTCGAGCGGAGCACCGCCGGCGGCGTCTCCACCGTCAGGCCCGCCTCGCTGGCCGCCGCGGACAGCGCGGTACCGCCACGCACCTGCTCGGCCAATGCCTTCGCCTTCGCCTCGGCCATCCTGTGCCGCTCGGCGGCGCGCCATCGCTGCGCCACCTGCTCGCGCACCTCGTCGAGCGGGCGTTGCCGCGCCTCGATCACGTCCTTGACGCGCACGACGTAGTAGGCGCCCTCGGGCGTCTCGACCAGCCGGCTGGTCGAGCCCGCCGATGTCTGGAAGACGGTATCCAGGAGGCCGCGCACCGTCGGCATCTCTGCGGGGGGAGCGCCGCTCTGCGTCACCCCCTGGCGCGAGATCGGCGGCAGTTCGACCAGCGGCAGGCCGAACTGGCCCGCCACGTCCTCCACGGACGCTCCGCCCGCCAGGGCATCGTCGACCTCCGTCCCCACGCCGTAAATCCGGTCGACCGCGCCCTCCCGTGCGATGTCGTCGCGAATGCGATCGCGCACTTCGGCGAGCGGCGTGACGGTGCCCGGCTTTATGTCCGTGACATGCAGGAGATGCCAGCCGAGCGGGCTGCGTACCGGCTGGGTCGTGCCGGCCGCATCGAGCGCGAAGGCGGCATCGGCGACCTCGGCCGGGAAGAGGTCGTCCTTCGTCACCGTCCCGATGTCGGTGCGGTCGGCGCCGTTGCCGGCGAGATCGGCGGCGACGGCATCGAAGCTGTCGCCATCGGCGATACGCTTGCTCGCCGCCGCGGCCGCAGCCTCGTCGGAGAAGAGCAGCTGCGAGACGTCGCGCGTACCAGGGGTCTCGAACTGGGCCTTGCGTGCCTCGTAGGCCTCCCGGATGCGATCCTCGTCGACCGACACCTCGCCCATCAGGTCCTCGGGACGCAGCAGCACCGCCACGGCGCTCCGATATTCGGGCGCCATCCAGCGCTGCTTCTCCGCCTCGTACGTCTCGGCAAGCTGTGCGTCCGTCGGCTCCGGCGGCTGGTCCGCCGCGGTGTCCGGCAGGACCACCAGTTCGACGCTGCGCGTCTCCGCCTCGTCCGCATAGATCATGCGCGCGACGTCGGCCGGTATCTCGGCGCCGGCAGTGACCGTATCGGCGACCATCCCGCGAGCCAGATCGCCGCGCATCATGGCAACGAAGCCCTCTTCGGTCAGGCCGTTGTTGAACAGGGTCTGTTCGAACCGGACCCGGTTGAACTCTCCGGTCGCCGTCGTGAACGCCGGCTCCTGCAGGATCCGATCCCGCACGATGTCGTCGGAGACCCGCACGCCCAACTCGCGGGCCTCGAGTTCGAGCAGCCGGCGATCGATCGCTTGGTTCAGCGCCTGATCCACCAGACCCAACCGCGCCGCCGTCTCGCGGTCGATGGCATTGCCGAAGCGCTGCCGAAGCTGCTCCAGCTGGCGGTTGAAGTCGCGGTTCAACTCGTCGCGCGAGATTGCGAGATCGCCCACCTCGGCGGCCGGCGCTGCAGGATCAGGGCGCAGATAGTCGCCGATCCCCCATGCGCCGAAACTGAGGATCAGGAGAAAGAAGAGCCCCTTTGCGACCCAGGATTTAGCGCCCTTGCGGAGAGTGTTGAGCATAAGCCTTCGATCGCTGCGATAGGGCGTCGCGCCGCCGGACGGAACCCGGCGGAAGCTGGCGGCATCATAGGGAGGGGGTCGGCGAGCGGCAACAACGCCCACCAGGACGTGTCTGCACTCCCCTCTCCGCTCTCCCCGCCATGCCGACCGGGATGATCCGGTGCGCCACGGCGTGCTAAATGGAAAAGGTGCGTCGTGAACGCAATGCATCGGACGAGTGAAAGAGAGGAGCGCACATGAAGGCGCGTCGCCCGCTTATCGCCGGCAACTGGAAGATGAACGGCTTCGCCGTCGCCGGTACCCACCTCGCCGGCGCGCTCGTCGGCCGCGCCGCGGAGGATCCGGACATCGCCGCGGACATCGTCGTCTGCCCGCCGGCGACCCTCCTCGCCCCCGTGGGCGAAATGCTGCGCGGCACGATCATCGCGCTCGGCGGCCAGGACTGCCATCCGGAACCGAGCGGCGCCCATACCGGCGACATTGCGGCCGAGATGCTGGCCGACCTCGCCTGCGATTTCGTGATCGTCGGCCATTCGGAGCGCCGGGCGGACCACGGCGAGACCGATGCGGTGGTGCGCAGCAAGGCGGAGGCCGCAGCGCGCGCCGGCCTGATCGCCATCATCTGCGTCGGCGAAACCGAGGCGCAGCGGGATTCGGGCGAAGCGCTGGAAGTCGTGCGCGCCCAGGTGCGCCGATCCGTACCCGACGGCGCGACCGCCGAATCGGTCGTGCTGGCCTACGAGCCCGTATGGGCGATCGGCACCGGCAAGGTCGCCCAGCCGTCGGACGTGGCGGAGATGCACGCTGCGATCCGCCAGGAAATGCGCGGCCTGATCCCCGACGCCGACGCCCTGCGCATCCTCTACGGCGGTTCGGTGAAGCCCGACAACGCGGCGCAGCTCCTCGCGCTGGAGGATGTGGACGGCGCCCTCGTCGGCGGCGCCAGCCTGAAGGCGGACGACTTCTGGGCGATCGCGAAAACATGTGGCTAGCCCCGGCGGCGGCAACCAACTAAAAGGGCGGCCGGGCCGAACGTGGTTCGGCCGCCACCCGCACGTCCCGGACAGCGTTCCGTCGGGCGTGCTCGTGCTTGTTTCGTCTTTGCGGATTGGTCCCGGATGATCACCGTCGTTCTCGTCATCCATATCCTGATCGCCATCGCGCTCGTGGGCGTCGTGCTGATCCAGCGCAGCGAGGGCGGCGGTCTCGGCATCGGCGGCGGCGGTGGCGGCTTCATGACCGGACGGTCAGGCGCGAATCTCCTGACGCGTTCCACGGCGGTGCTGGCGGCGCTGTTCTTCGTCACGAGCCTCTTCCTCGCCTGGCTCTCCACGGGCACGTCGCGGCCGGGTTCGATCCTCGATACCGGTCGCCCCGTGGCACCGGTCGAGCAGAGTGCGCCTGCGGCACCGGCCGAGCCGGCCGTACCGCTGTCGCGCTGAGTCTATCTGCGATGCATCGATTGGCAGTTGCCCTCCGCGCTGGAACGCGGCAGGGTCTTCGGAACGCGGGCTGAGACAGGCGCCAATGACGCGCTTCATCTTCATTACCGGCGGCGTCGCATCATCCCTGGGCAAGGGACTCGCGGCCGCCGCTCTCGGCGCGTTGCTGCAGGCACGCGGTTTTCGTGTCCGCATGCGGAAGTTCGACCCCTACCTGAACATCGACCCGGGCACGATGAGCCCGTACCAGCACGGCGAGGTCTTCGTCACCGACGACGGTGCCGAAACCGATCTCGACCTCGGCCACTACGAGCGCTACACGGGCGTGTCCGCACGCCGCAGCGACAGTGTGACCACGGGGCGGATCTACTCCACCGTGCTGGGCCGTGAGCGGCGTGGCGACTATCTTGGCGCGACCGTCCAGGTCATCCCGCACGTCACCGACGCCATCAAGGAATTCATCCAGGCCGACCTGGACGGCGAGGACTTCGTTCTGTGCGAGGTCGGCGGCACGGTCGGCGACATCGAGAGCCTCCCCTTCCTCGAGGCGATCCGGCAGCTGCGCAACGAACTCGGCGCGGAGCAGACGCTTTTCGTGCATCTGACCCTGGTGCCCTGGATCCCCTCGGCGGGCGAACTGAAGACCAAGCCGACGCAGCATTCGGTGAAGGAGCTGCTGAGCGTCGGCATCCAGCCGGACATCCTGCTCTGCCGCTGCGACCGCGAGATTTCGCGCGAGTCGCGCCGCAAGATCGCGCTCTTCTGCAACATCCGCGAATCCTGCGTGATCCCGGCGCTCGACGTGGAGACCGTCTACGCCGCCCCGATCAGCTATCACGAGGCCGGGTTCGACGTGGAGGTGTTCCGCCACTTCGGGATCGAGGTCGCGGGCGAGCCCGACATGAGCCGCTGGACGGAGATCGTCGAGCGCACCCTCAATCCCGAGGGTGAGGTCACCATTGCGGTCGTCGGCAAGTACACCGAGCTCAAGGACGCCTACAAGTCGCTGATCGAGGCTCTCAACCACGGCGGCATCGCCCACCGGGTGCAGGTGAACTGCGACTGGATCGAGGCGGAGATCTTCGAGACCGAGGGTGCGATCGAGCGGCTGGAGCGGGTCGACGGCATCCTGGTTCCGGGTGGCTTCGGCGAGCGCGGCACGCCCGGCAAGATCGAGGCGGCGCGCTTCGCGCGCGAGCACAACATCCCCTATTTCGGCATCTGCTTCGGCATGCAGATGGCGGTGATCGAGGCGGCGCGGAACTTGGTCGGGCTGAAGGGCGCGAGTTCGACTGAGTTTGGTCCGTGCGAGCATCCGGTGGTCGGCCTGCTGACCGAATGGACCCGCGGCAACACCGTCGAGCGCCGCAACGCCGAGGGCGAGTTGGGCGGCACCATGCGGCTGGGCGCCTATCCGGCGCATCTGCTGCCGGGCAGCGCCGTCGCCGAGGTCTATGGCTGCACGGAGATCCAGGAGCGGCACCGTCACCGCTACGAGGTCAACGTGAACTACAAGCGCCAGCTCGAGGAGGCCGGAATGACCTTCTCCGGCATGTCGCCTGACGGCGTTCTGCCGGAGATCGTCGAGTATCCCGACCATCCCTGGTTCATCGGCGTTCAGTTCCATCCGGAACTGAAGTCGAAGCCGTTCGAGCCGCACCCCCTGTTCAAGTCGTTCGTCGGCGCGGCGGTCAAGCAGTCGCGGCTGGTATGAGCCACACCGGCACGACATCTCCCGTACCCGTCCGGGTGCGCGTTGGCAGCATCGAAATCGCCAACGACGGGCCGTTCGTTCTGATCGCCGGACCGTGCGTCCTGGAGAGCCGGGCGCATGCCCTGGAGATGTCCCAGGCGCTGGTCGAGATGTGCGGCCGGCTCGGGCTGCCGCTCGTCTACAAGAGTTCGTTCGACAAGGCGAACCGCACCAGCGTCGCCGGCGAGCGCGGGCTTGGTCTGGCGGAGAGCCTGCCGATCCTGGCCGAGGTGCGAGAGCGTTTCGGCTGTCCGGTCCTGACCGACGTGCACCTGCCCGACCAGTGCGTGACCGTCGCCGAGGCCGTCGACATCCTGCAGATCCCGGCGTTCCTGTCGCGGCAGACCGACCTGCTGCTCGCGGCGGCGGCAACCGGCCGCGCGATCAACGTGAAGAAGGGCCAGTTCCTGGCGCCTTGGGACATGGCCAACGTCGCCGCCAAGATCGAGAGCGGCGGCAATCGGAACATCCTGCTCTGCGAGCGCGGCGTCAGCTTCGGCTACAACACGCTAGTCAGCGACATGCGCGCCCTGCCTGTCCTGGCGGCGACGGGTTATCCCGTCGTCTTCGACGCGACCCATTCGGTGCAGCAGCCGGGCGGCCGCGGAGGCTCCAGCGGCGGCCAACGCGAGTTCGTGCCGGTGCTCGCACGCGCCGCGGTGTCGATCGGCGTCGCCGCCGTTTTCATGGAGACGCACCAGGATCCGGACGCCGCCCCCAGCGACGGACCGAACATGGTGCCCCTCGCCCGGCTCGAAGCCGTCCTGCGCGACCTGATCGCGTTCGACCGGCTCGCCAAGGCCAACCCGATACCCCCGACCTGACCCCAGCAGCGACAGGACCAGGACAGCGATGACCGCGATCACCGACATCCACGCCCGCGAGATCCTCGACAGCCGCGGCAACCCAACCGTCGAGGTCGACGTCCTGCTCGAGAGCGGCGCCACCGGCCGGGCGGCCGTTCCGTCGGGAGCCTCCACCGGCGCGCACGAGGCGAACGAGAAGCGCGACGGCGACAAGGGCCGCTACGGCGGCAAGGGCGTGCAGCAGGCGGTTGAGGCGGTCAACGGCGAAATCTACGACGCGCTGTCCGGCATGGATGCCGAGGACCAAGTGACGCTCGACGCCGTCATGATCGACCTGGACGGAACGCCGAACAAGGCGCGGCTCGGCGCCAACGCGATCCTCGGCGTCAGCCTCGCCGTCGCGAAGGCGGCGGCAGCCGAGGTGAACCTGCCGCTGTTCCGCTATGTCGGCGGCGTCTTCGCCCGCACCCTGCCGGTCCCGATGATGAACATCGTCAACGGCGGCGCGCACGCGGACAACCCGATCGACATCCAGGAATTCATGATCATGCCGGTGGGCGCGCCCACCTTCGCCGAGGCCGTCCGGACGGGGTCGGAGGTCTTCCACGCGTTGCGGAAGCTGCTGAAGGACGCCGGCCACAACACGAACGTCGGTGACGAGGGCGGTTTCGCCCCGGCCCTCTCCTCCACCGACGAAGCCCTCGGCTTCGTGATGAAGGCGATCGAGACCGCCGGCTACAAGCCGGGCGACGACGTCATGCTGGCGCTCGACGCCGCGTCGACGGAGTTCTTCAAGAACGGCAAGTACGAGCTCGAGGGCGAAGGTAAGAGCCTGGATCCCCATGGCATGGTCCGCTACCTCGCCGACCTGGTCTCGCGCTACCCGATCGTGTCGATCGAGGACGGCATGGCCGAGGACGACTGGGAGGGCTGGAAGGCGCTGACCGACGAGATCGGCAAGAAGGTCCAGCTGGTCGGTGACGACCTCTTCGTGACCAACCCGAAGCGCCTGTCCGACGGCATCGCGAAGAGCGTCGGCAACTCGATCCTGGTGAAGGTGAACCAGATCGGCACGCTGTCCGAAACGCTCGAGGCGGTCGAGATGGCGCACCGCGCCAGCTACACCGCCGTCATGTCGCACCGGTCGGGCGAGACCGAGGATTCCACCATCGCCGACCTCGCCGTCGCGACGAACTGCGGGCAGATCAAGACGGGATCGCTTGCCCGGTCCGACCGGACGGCGAAGTATAATCAGCTGATCCGGATCGAGGAGGCGCTCGGTTCGGCCGCGCGTTATGCTGGACGCGACGCCCTGCGCGTGATTCGATAGGCGCGAATCCGGCGGAGAGTCATTTATGGATGTGCTGCGCGACATACGGCGCCGAGCCCAGGCGATGCTGGGCCCGCTCGCCGTGGCGTGCGTGGCACTCTATTTCGGCTACTACGCCGTGTATGGTGGTCGCGGTATGCTGACGATGATCCAGCTCGATCAGAAGATCGCCGAGGCGCAGGCGGTTCTCGATGTCGAACAGGAGAAGCGCGACCAGCTGAACCGGCGGGTCGCGCTGATGCGGCCGACCAGCGTCGATCCCGACATGCTGGAAGAACGGGCGCGGGTCCTGCTGAACTTCGCCAAGCCCGACGACGTCATCATCCTCAATGCCGCACCGGGCCGTTGAGCCCGATCGATCCAAGCGGCTGCGACGCCGTCGCGGCGTAGGCGGTCAGCGAAGTCCGAGTTCGCGCTGCGCCCGCTCCAGATACAACCCATACAGCTTGTCGGGCGCACAGTCGCGGTTGTAGTCGGCCAGCGCCGTATTGTAGGCAGCGACCCGCTGGTTGTAGGCCGTCATCTCTCGGGTATAGCGCTCGTACTCGCGATAGTGCCGATCGCGAAGCTCCTCATACTGACGCGAGACGGCCGGGTCGAAGACCGCCGTCGAGCGTTTGCGAAGGTCCTCGACCTGGTTGCCCAGCCGTTCGACCTCCGCCCCGTCACGCTCGACTGCGGGACGCTGCGCCTGGATTGCAGGGAGTTCCTTGTCGAGCCGCGCGCCTTCCTGGACGCAGCGGCGGGTTTCCTCGTAACTCAGCTGCCCCGGCTCCTGGGCGAGCGCCGCCCCCCAGGCGGCAGCGAGCGTGCCCGCGGCGGCGATGGATGCGAACGCAAGACGCCTGACAGTCATTGCGGATTTCCTTTCCGTTCGGCTAGGTACCGACCTTCAGCGTACTCGTCAGGCCGCGCAGTGCCGCGATGACGCTGAGGCCCGTGTTCTTGCCGGTCCGCGGGTTCTCCTCGGACGGCACGTTGGCGATCTCCAGGGTGAAGCGGGCGCTGTCGGCGTCAACCTCGATCCTGTGGGTGTTCCGGTCGAGGGCCGGATCCGCCCAGATCTCAAGCGTGGTCCGGTCGGGTCCGATCCCCGCCAGAGACAACGCCGCCGCGACGTTCACGTTCGCCGGAAATCCGCGCGCGCCCTCGCGCGCCGTGCCCTCGAAAACCTTCTTCGGCTCGGTCAGCCCCTCTACCGAGATGCCGTTCTCCACCAGATGCGGTGCTCCGGACAGGCCGCCCGGCGGCTTGCGCGTGACCATCCGGACGGAGTGGATGGTGCCTTCGGCCACGGCGCGGACAGCATCCAGCCCGAGCAGCGCCCCCGTCGGCACGACGATGCGGGCCCCGGTCTCCCGTGCCAGATCGACCAGATGCATGCGCGGCAGCAGCGCGCCGACGCTGCTCGGCACGAAGATGCGGCCGGCGCGGATCGCGGGCTCCGCGACCTTTTCGAAGACGGCGGCCGGCGCGCATTCGACCACGATGTCGGCCAGGGCGCCCAGTTCACCGAGCCGCACAACCTTGGGCGGCCGTGCGAAACCGGCGACCTTGGCGCGCGCGCCTTCGAGGTCGCGGGCCGACACGGCTACGAGTTCGAGCCCCTCGACGCCCGCATCGATCGCGGCTGCGACTTGGCGGCCGATCGCCCCAAGTCCGCCGATCCCGACGGTCAGCGATTTCCGGACATTCCCTCCAGCCTCACTTCGCATCGGCACGCTCCAGGACGGCGTGGAACAGCACGTCGCACGCGGCCGTGAGGTCCTCGGGCTTGCAGTTCTCCGCCTCGTTGTGGCTGATGCCCTTCTCGCAAGGGGCGAAAATCATCGTCGTCGGCGTGACGCGCGCCATGTAGACCGCGTCGTGGCCCGCGCCGCTGACCACGTCCATGTGGCTGTAGCCGAGGGCCTCGGCGGCCTGCCGCACCGCCGCGACGCAGCCCTTGTCGAAGGCGACCGGCGGCGAGTACCAGGTCTCCTTCACCTCCACGGGGGTGCCGTGGTTGAGCGCGGCTTCGTCGGCGGCGGCGCGAAGTTCGCCGTCCATCTCGGTCATCACGTCCGCGTCCGGGTGACGGATGTCGACCGTGAAGAAGACCTCGTCGGGCACGACGTTGGGCGAGCCCGGGGAGACGCGCATGATGCCGACGGTGCCGCGGCCGTAGGGATCGCGCCGCCTCCCGATGCGCTGTACCGCCTGGACGATCTGCGCCGCGGCGACCAGCGCATCCTTGCGCATGTCCATCGGCGTGGCACCGGCATGGCCGGCCTCGCCGCTGACCGTGATCTCGTACCAGCGCGCGCCCTGGCCGCCGGTCACGACGCCGATCTGCTTGGCCTCGCGCTCCAGGATCGGCCCCTGCTCGATGTGCAACTCGAAATAGGCGCCGACCGGACGGCCGCCGACCGACGCCTCGCCCTTGTAGCCGATGCGCTCCAGTTCCTCGCCGATCGTCTTGCCGGCGGCATCCCGGATGCCGTGGCCCTCCTCCAGCGAGAACACGCCGGCGAAGACGCCGGAGGCGATCATCGGCGGTGGGAAGCGGGCACCCTCCTCGTTCGTCCAATTGACGATCTCGATCGGCGCCTCGGTCTCGACGCCATGATCGTTCAGCGTGCGCACCACCTCCAACGCCGCCAGCACGCCCAGCACGCCGTCGAACCGTCCACCGGTCGGCTGAGTATCCAGGTGGCTGCCCGACATGATCGGCGGCAGGTCGTTGTTGCGGCCCGGACGGCGCGCGAAGATGCTGCCCATGCGGTCGACCGTCACCTCCAGCCCCGCCTCGCGGCACCAGCGCACGAACAGGTCGCGGCCGGCCTTGTCCTCGTCGGTCAGCGTCTGCCTATTGCTGCCGCCCTTCGCGGTCGCCCCGATCTTAGCCATCTCCATGATGGTGTCCCACAGCCGCTGGCCGTCGATCCTGATGTTCCGCATGTCGTAGCCCCGTGTGTCGGCGAGGTGACGAGTGTCCGGCGGGGTCGCCACGGGGTCAACGGAAACCGGGGTGGACGGGCGATCGATCCTATTGCTGGATAGGCACTCGCAGGCTCGTGGCGGAATGCATGATGGAGGTCGAACATTCCAAAGGACAATCTGACGCCAGCCAAGCGGACCGCCTTCGCGTGGATCGAACGTAACCGAGACGCTGTCGCGGCGCTGGGTGACGCCATCTTCTCCTTCGGCGAGCCCGGTCTCGAGGAGTATGAGACGGTCGCACTGATGACCGAGCTGCTGGAGGAAGCCGGGTTCACCATCCAGCGTAACCTCTCTGGCTTTCCGACGGGCTTCCTCGCCACCTGGGGCTCCGGGTTTCCGGTGATCGCACTCCACGCGGAGTATGACGGCAATCCCGACAACAGCCAGGAATCGGGTGCCACCGAGCCCACACCGATCGCCCAGGGGGCACCGGGCCACTGCGAAGGGCACAATCTCAATGCTGCCGCGCTGGTGGCGGCCGCCCTGGCGGTCCGGCACGCCCTGACCGACAGCCAGATGCCGGGAACCCTGAAGGTGTTCGGCGCGCCCGCGGAGGAGCTTGTCCTAGCCCGGCCCTACTTTGTACGGGACGGCCATTTCGCTGATGTTGACCTCGCCTTCCATGACCATGTCCTCGGCGAGTTCATGACCGAGCATGGGCAGGTCCAGATCGCCGCGGTCTCGGCCGAGTTCATCTTCACCGGCGAGACGGCACATGCCGGCCTCACCCCCTGGCGGGGACGCGACGCGCTCGACGCCGTCGTCCTGATGGACATGGGCATCGCCCAGCATCGCGAACACATGCTGCCGACGATGCGCGCTCACAGGGTCATCACCGACGGCGGCAAGCAACCGAACGTGATTCCGGCCCGTGCTGCGGTCTGGTGGTATTTCCGCGATCCGAGCGCGGCCGGCGTGCGCGCGTTGTTCGAGCATGCGAAGCGGGTGGCGGAAGGGGCCGCGCTGATGACCCGCACGGAGGTCACGGTCGACGTGCGGAGCGCGGTCTGGCCGGTCCGCTGCAATCGGACGCTGGCGGAGGTCATTCAGCGCAACATCGAGCAGGTGGGCATGCCCGATTGGACGGACGCGGAGCACGCGTTCGCCCGGGCTCTTCAGGAGAAGGCCGGTGTCCGGACCGAAGGGCTGCGTACCGCCATTACGCCGCTGACCGGTCCCGCCGAGGCGATCGCCGCCTCCAACGACTGCGGCGACCTCTCATGGGTGGTGCCGATGGGCCGGCTCTGGTTCCCGGGCACCGTGCCGAACATCTCGTTCCATCACTGGACCGGCGGAGCGCCACTGGCGACGTCGATCGCGCACAAGGGAACGATCGCGGGTGCGAAGGCGCTGGCCGGCGCCGTCCTCGACTTTTTCGGCGATCCCGATCTGGTGGCCGAAGCGAAGCGGACGTTCGCCGAGGAGGTCGGCGACACGGTCTACGAGCCCCTGTTGCCGCCCGGCCAGAAGCCGCGGCTCGACGTCAACACCGCCCTGATGGAGCGCTTTCGCCCCGCGATGCGCGCACATTACCGCCGGGAGCGGCCGAAGTTTCGTTAAGACGCTTCGGCTGCGTTCCCGCCGGCGCTTCGCGGATAGCCGAGCACCAGCACTTCCGCCCCCTCCTCGCCCGCGTCGACCGCGAGCGCAGGCTCGTCCGCCGGGACGAAGAGGGTCGACCAGCGGTCCAGCCTGCGGCCGTCGTGCCGGATCGCGCCCGACACCACCAGGACGGACTGCCCGGCGGTCCCTCCCGGCGCGGGCGCCGTCAGGCGGGAGCCGGGCGGCAGACGGAGCATATGGGCCGCCAAACCGTCTTCATGGGCGAGGATGCATTCGCAAACCGGGTCCGCCAGCCCCCTCAGCCCCTCCACGCCCAGCGGATCGACGGGATCTGCCAGAATGTAGCGGCGCTTGATCGGGCGGCGACGATCGCGCATCGCAGGCAGGAACTGGGCGCCGGTCGAATCGGCGCTGGCGCGGAAAGTGAAATAGCCCAGGCCCTGCGGCCCCGGCCGGATCGGGCCGTAGCCGGTGCAGGCCCCGGCGAAATGCACGGTCAGCGGTGCGAGGGGGTGGTGGCCGATCTCGCCGCCGCCCTCGACGATCACCTGGAACTGATCGACATAGTGGAAGTGCGGGTGCACGACGGCGCCCGGTTCCTGCTGCACCAGGAAGGCCTGCGGCGGACGCCGTTCGCCGGGCACGGGATCGACATAGGCGGGCGCATCGGCCGTCGGATCGACCGAGGCCGACCCCTCCGGCGAGGGCGACGGGCCGAAATAGTTGCTGCGCCAGATGGTCGAGCCGCTCGGCGTCTGGCGGGCAAAGCGGGTGGCGGCGGCGGTGGCCGCGTCCGTGGCGACGATCATCGTCTGGCCCTCCCTGGTCGGCCGGCATCTCGGCCAGCGTCTCTCGTTTTCATAGCGCTCGGAGCCGCGCCTGCCAACGCCGACCCGAATGCCGCCGACGCGCTTCCCATTGCCTCGCGGTGCGGATCGGCCGACAATCCGGCCTGGAGGAACGCCATGCAATTGCCGGAAAATGGCCTCGTCGCCGTCGTCAAGCGCGACTGCCCGACATGCGAAATGCTCGAGCCGGTCTACCGGCAGTTGCGCGACGGACCGGGACTGACCGTGTTTTCGCAGGACGATCCGACCTTCCCGGAGGCGATCGGCGGCGCGCACGACGACCGCGACCTCGAGCGGTCCTACCGGCTCGACGTCGAGACAGTACCGACGCTGATCCGGCTGGAGGGTGGCCGCGAGGCCGGCCGCGCCATCGGCTGGCACCGCGGCGACTGGGAAGCCGTGACCGGCATCGAGGGCCTCGGCGCCGACTTGCCCGAATGGCGACCCGGCTGCGGCTCGAAGAGCGTCGAGCCCGGCATGGCGGAGATCCTGAAGGTCCGCTTCGGCGACGCCCGCTTCGGCGCACGCCCCATCGAACTTGGCGATTACGACGACCCGATCGAGGCGACCTACGAGCGCGGCTGGAGCGACGGCCTGCCGGTCGTGCCGCCGACCGAAGTGCGCGTGCTGCGCATGCTCCGGGGCACGACCCGTGCGCCCGACGAGATCATCGGCAGCATCCCGCCGAACCTGGCGCCCTGCACGGTCGAGAAGGCGGCGATCAACGCCGTCATGGCCGGCTGCAAGCCGGAATACTTCCCGGTCGTGCTGGCGGCGATCGAGGCGGCCCTGATCCCCGAATTCACCATGCACGGCCTGCTGTGCACGACGTACTTCGCCGGGCCGGTGGTCGTCGTGAACGGCCCCATCGCCAAGGCGATCGGCATGAACTGGGGCGGCAACGCGCTCGGCCAGGGCAACCGCGCCAACGCCACCATCGGCCGCGCGCTGCAGCTGGTCATCCGCAACGTCGGCGGCGGCATCCCCGGCGGCATCGACCGCGCGACGCTGGGCCAGCCGGGCAAGTACACCTTCTGCTTCGCCGAGGACGAAACGGATCCGACCTGGGAGCCGTGGCCGGTGACGCGCGGCTTCGCCGCCGGCACCTCGACCGTCTCTCTGTTCGCGGGCGACGGCGTGATGTCGAACTTCGACCAGATCTCGCGCACGCCGGACAGCCTGGTGCGGTCGCTGGCCATGTCGCTCTGGTCGATCGGCCATCCGAAGAAGGTGCAGGGCCACGATGCGCTGCTGGTCCTGTCGCCCGAGCATTATCGCATCTTCCGCGACGCCGGCTGGGACCGGGCACGGATCCTCGCGGAATTCGAGGACGTTCTCCGCAAGCCGGGCAGCGAACTGGTCCGCGGCGCCGGCGGCGTGATGGAGGGCGTCGTGCCGGAGCAGGCCGAAGGCATGCTCTCCAAGTTCCGGCCGGGCGGGCTGCACATCGTGCGGGCCGGCGGCCAGGCCGGCCTGATGTCGGCGATCATCGGCGGCTGGGCGTCCGGCGCCCGCGGCAGCGTACCCGTGACCAAGGAGGTGAAGACCTGATGGAGACGAGACTGCTCGATCCCACGGCGGAGAGCGCGCCGCTGATGCGGCCGCGCCTCGATCCGCCGGACAGCCTCGACGGCAAGACCGTCGCGCTGTTCGATATCGGCAAGGCGCGCGGCAGCGTCTTCCTCGACCGGCTCGAGGAAAGGCTGTCGCAGCAGGGCCTGAAGGTCCGGCGCTACGCCAAGCCGACGAACACCAAGGTCTCTCCGGTCGAGACGCTGCAGGCGATCGCGACCGAGTGCGACCTCGTCGTCGAGGCATTGAGCGATTGAGGCTCGTGCACGTCGTGCAGTTTGCATGACATCGCGAGCCTCGATCAGCGCGGCGTACCGGGCGGCATGATCGCCACCACCGAGTTCAAGGCGGGCTTCGAGGCGCAGGCCCGCTCGCTGGGCTTCGACGGGGCGGTGGTCTACGTGCCCCACCCGATCCAGGACCGTACCGACGAGGAACTGTGGGCCATCGCCGACGATGCGGTGGAGCCGATCCTCGGGATGTTGCGGAAGGCATAGTCCAACGGGAGCGCAGGCGGCGAGCCTGCGCTCCCGTTTCTCATTTCACCGCACCGCTGGCGCGCAGCTTCGCGATGGCGTCGGCGTCGAAGCCGAAGCTCTCCAGGATCGCGTCGCTGTGTTCGCCGATCCCCGGCGCGGCGCCGGCCGGACGCTTCGTAACACCCTCCAGCACGATGGGGCTGCCGACGGTGTTGTTCGCGGCCGAATTCGGATCGTTCAGCGGCACGATAACGTCGGTCGCCAGCATCTGCGCGTCGGTTTCCAGATCGCCGAGCTTGGCGATGCTGCCGAACGTCACGCCGCACTCGTCCATCCGCGCCTGCCACCAGGCGTAGTCGCGGGTGGCGAACGTCCTGTCCAGTTCCGCCACGAGCGCGTGGGAATTCGCGATCCGGGCCGGCTTGTCGACGAAACGCGCGTCGGCGGCGAGTTCGGGCCGGCCGATCGCCTTCAGAAGACCCGGCCACTGCCGATCCTCGGAGACCATGGCCAGCATGAACCAACGCCCGTCCGCCGCCTCGTACAGGTTGTTGAGCGCGTTCAGCGATTCCTCGCGCTTCGGGCGCAGCTTGAACGGCGCGCCGCACAGCATCGCCTGGGCCAGGAAGGCGTTCGACCAGACGCCGTTCGCCATCAGCGAGGTGCCGACCATGCCGCCCTTGCCGGTGCGCTCGCGCCGGAACAGGGCCAGCATGATGGCCCCGAACAGCGACATCGCCGTCGCATGGTCGCCCATGCCGGGCAGCGACCGCGCCGGCGGCGCGTCCGGTGCCGACCGGACATTGTCCATCAGGCCGGAGCGCGCCCACCATGCGGTGCTGTCGAACCCTGTCTTGCTGGCCTCCTCGCCCTTTTCGCCATAGGCGGAGAGCGAGGCGTAGATCAGCCGGTCGTTGAGATGCGACAGGTCCTCCCAGCGGATGCCGAGCCGGGTGCGGACGTTGAGCGGCATGTTGGTGAGAAAGACGTCGGCGCCCTTCACCAGTGTCGCGAGCACCTCGCGCGCCGCCGGCTGCTTGAGGTCGAGGGCGATACTCTTCTTGTTCCGGCTCTCGACGATCCAGGCGTAGTCGTCCTTCGACACCGGGTTGCCCGGCGAATCGCCCAGCCGGCGGTAAGAATCGCCCTCCGGCGGCTCGATCTTGATCACCTCGGCGCCGAAATCGCCCATGACCGTCGCCGCCGCCGGCCCCGCGATGAAACTGCCGGCGTCGATCACCCTGATCCCCGAAAGAGGCATACGAACATCTCCTGGATTGCCAATCGGCCGCAGTGTGCGCGGGATCGTCCCCCGCGTCACGTGTGCGTCGGAGACGCGGCGGCCGGTCCGGCTTCGTTCGCCGGCTATTCCTTGGGCGGCTGATCCAGCCTGACGGCGAGATCCTCCATGCCGTTCTGCGCCGCCTCGTAGCGCTGCATGACCAGCGGGTCGTGACCAGGGACGATGTGCCGCGGCGAATCGGCGAGCCGATGCAGCTTCTTCCAGCCCTCCAGCATGTCGCCGAGATTGTAGAGGATCGGGAAGGGGCGCTGCTGCTCCATGTTGGCATAGAGATGCGCCGCGTCGGAGGCGAGGACGACGTGGCCGCGCCGGGTGTTCACGCGCACCGACATCAGGCCCTTCGCATGGCCGCCGATATGGTGGACGCTGATGCCCGGCGCGATCTCCGCGTCGCCGCAATGGAAGCACACCTCGTCCTTGTAGACCTTGCGTACCATCGTACAGACGTCCTCGACGTCGTAGGGATGGCGCAGGCGCTCGTGGCACATGAGCCGGCCCGTGGCACAGTCCATCTCCTCGTCCTGCAGGTGGAAGCGGGCGTTCTCCCAATCGCCGAGCGTGCCGGCATGGTCGAAATGCAGGTGCGTCACGACCACCTCCTGCACCTCGCGGGGGCTGACGCCGAGCGCTTCGAGCCCCTCGCGGGGCAGTCGGTCGAGGGTCCGCCCCCGCGAGGCGGCAGCTTCCTTGGTCATGCCGGTGTCGACGAGCACCGTCCGGCCGTGCCCGCGGATCAGCCAGACGTAATAGGCGATCGCGCCGGAGGTATCGTGCGGGTCGCCGTCGATGAAATTGATGTTCATCGGGCGTCCGGTATGCGCGCCGTACTTGACGGCAAAGACTTCGTACTCGGCACTCACGGCATCCTCCCCTTATTTTCTTTGCCCAGCGATCTTACACATGGTCGAACGCGCGGTGCGATGGATCCGATGAACGTCCGCGCCCGTCGTACGTTGACCGCCCGTGCCTCCACACCGACCTTAGGCCGATGAACAGCCCGAACCCGACCTCATCGAAGCTGCGCGACGCCGTTCTGGCTGCGGGACGCGCATTCTTCCGTATCGCCTTCCGGGCCAGGGTGCGCGGGGTGGAGCATCTGCGCGGGCTCAAAGGCCCGGCGATGATCACGCCGAACCATCAGTCCTTTCTGGATGCGGCCCTGCTCGCGGTCTTTCTGCCGGAGATGCGGTTCGCGATTGACACGCACATCGCGCAGCGCCGAATCATCCGGCCCTTCCTGCGCCTCGCCAACACGGTCCCGATCGACCCGACCAATCCGTTCGGTGCCCGTGTCCTTGCGCGTGCCCTGGCGGACGGCGACAAGGTCTGCGTCTTCCCAGAGGGCCGTATTACGGTCACCGGTGGCCTGATGAAGATTACCGGCGGCCCGGGCATGCTGGCCGACAAGGCGCAGTGTCCGGTCGTGCCGATCATCATCGAGGGAGCCCAGCGGACCTTCCTGTCGCGCATGCGCGGGCGATTGCCGCTCGCCCTGTTCCCGCGCATCACGGTCACCGTAATGCCGCCGCGGCCGACACCCACGGTCGAGGGCCTGTTCGGCAAGAAGCGCCGGGCGGTGCTGAAGAACTGGCTGACCGACCAGATGGTCCAGGCCACCTTCGCCGCCTACGAGCCACCGAAGACGATCACCCATGCGCTGCTCGAATCGCGTCGGCAGACCGGTGCGGGGCAGGACGCCGTGCGCGATGGGATTGCGCCGCCCGTCTCCTACCGCGCCCTGGTGGCGCGCGCCGCGGTGCTGGGCGACATCCTGACCCGCGACACAACGCCTGGCGAGCCGGTGGCGCTGCTGCTGCCCACCGCCTCGGTCACCGCCGGCGTCTTCTTCGGTATCGTCGCGCACGGAAGGCCGGCAGCGATGCTGAACTTCACCGCGGGCGCCGAGTCGCTGCGCGGTGCCTGCCGCGCGGCGCGGGTGCGCATCGTCGTGACGTCGCGCGAGTTCGTCGAGAAGGGCCGACTGAACCATTTGGTCGAGGCCCTGGCCGAAGATTGTCGCCTCATCTACCTGGAGGATGTCCGCGCGGCGATCGGCACGGCCGACAAGCTTCGGGGGCTGATCGCCCTCGTCGCTCCGCAAGCCGTTCTGCCGAGGCGCGGCGAACACCACGACGTCGCGGCGATCCTGTTCACGTCCGGTTCCGAGGGACCGCCGAAAGGGGTCGCCCTCAGCCACGCCAATCTCCTCTCCAACATCGCGCAGATCGCGTCGGCCGTCGACTTCAACCGGAGCGACAAGGTCTTCAACTGCCTGCCGATGTTCCATTCCTTCGGGCTCACGGGCGGCGTTCTGCTGCCGGTGCTGCGCGGCGTGCAGAGCGTGCTGTACCCCAACCCGCGGCACATCCGCATGGTGCCGGAACTGCTCTACCACACCGACTGCACGGTCATCTTCGGCACGGACTTCTTCCTGTCCGCATGGGCCAAGGTCGCCGACCCCTACGATTTTCGCTCGGTCCGCATGATCGTGGCCGGCGCTGAGCGGGTGCGCGAGGAAACGCACGCCACCTACGCGGAAAGGTTGCGGACCCACGTCCTGGAAGGATACGGCACGACCGAGACGTCGCCGGTGATCGCCGTGAATACCCCCGCCCGGCATCGCCGCGGCACGGTCGGCAAGCCCCTGCCCGGCATGGAGACGGAACTGGTGCCGGTCGAGGGCATCGAAGCAGGCGGTCGCCTTCGCGTGCGCGGGCCGAACGTGATGCTCGGCTACATGTTCTCCGAAAGGCCCGGCGTCATCCGGCCCCCCGAGGGCGGCTGGCACGACACCGGCGATATCGTCGAGATCGACGCCGAGGGGTTCATCCGGATCGTCGGCCGCGCCAAACGCTTCGCCAAGCTCGCGGGCGAGATGATCGCCCTCGGGACCGTCGAGGATGTCGGCCGCGCCGCAGACCCGGAAGGCGCCCACGCGGCGATCAGCCTGCCCGATCCGCGCCGCGGCGAACGGATCGTCCTGGTGACCACGAGCCAGCACCTCGACCGCAACGCCCTGGTCCAGGCGGCCCGACAGATCCACGCAACCGACCTCGCCGTGCCCCGCGACATCGTGCCGGTCGAGAAACTGCCGCTGCTCGGAACGGGCAAGACCGACTATCCGGCCGTCACCCGTCTCGCTGCCGAGGCGCTCGGGGTGGATGCTGCGGCCTGAAACCGGGTCCGAAGGCGGCGCGCACAGGCTTGCCGGCCGTTGACGCGCGTCGCACCGACCCGCACATAGGCGGCATGGGAGAGGAGCAGACGGCAGCCCCGGCATCCGCCGTTCGGGGATCCACCGACACGGTATCGCCGCACGACGCGCAGGCGACGACCTCCGCCGCCCGGCGCGCCGCGGGTATCGCCGGCAGCGTGGCGGCCACCGTCCTCGCGCCCGCCCTGCCCCGCGGCGATCCGGACAGGCCGCTGGCGTCGGGCGTCGAGCTTCTGCGCGCGCAGATCCGCCACCTGCCGATGGGCCCTGGCGTCTATCGCATGTCGGACGCCCGCGGAACCGTTCTCTATGTCGGCAAGGCCGCGTCGCTGCGGAAGCGAGTCGTCGCCTACACCCACCCGGAGCGGTTGCCCAACCGCCTCCGCCGCATGGTGGCCGAGACCGCCGCCCTGGAGATCGTCCAGACGCACACCGAGGTCGAGGCGCTGCTGCTCGAGATCAACCTGATCAAGCGGCTCAAGCCTCGCTACAACGTGCTGCTGCGCGACGACAAGTCGTTTCCGCACATCCTCCTCACCGGCGACACCGATTGGCCGCAGGTCACCAAGCACCGCGGTGCACGGACGGCCAAGGGCGACTATTTCGGCCCGTTCGCCTCCGCCGGCGCCGTTAATCGGACGCTGACGGCCCTCCAGCGAGCCTTTCTCCTGCGATCCTGCTCCGATGCGATCTTCAACGCACGGACGCGGCCCTGCCTGCTGCACCAGATCAAGCGCTGCTCGGCACCCTGCGTCGGGCGCATCTCCCGCGAGGATTATGCGGGGCTGGTCGATCAGGCGCACGGCTTCCTCAAGGGCGAAAGCCAGACGATCCAACAGACCCTGTCGGACGAGATGCAGGCGGCCAGCGAGGCGATGGATTTCGAGAGCGCGGCCCTCTACCGCGATCGCATCCGCGCCCTGGCCCACGTCCAGTCCCATCAGGAGATCAACGTCGAGGGCCTCGGCGACGCCGATGTCGTCGCGCTCCACCAGGAGGGCGGGCAGGCCTGCGTGCAGGTGTTCTTCTTCCGCGGCGGACAGAATTTCGGTAATCACGCCTATTTTCCGACGCATGTCCAGAACCTGGAGCCGGACGAGGTTCTCGCCGGCTTCATCGGCCAGTTCTACAGCGACCGGCCGCCGCCCCGGCTGGTCCTGATCTCCCACCCCGTCGCCGAAATCGAGCTGCTGACCGAAGCGTTGGCGCTGCAGGCCGGTCATGCGGTCAGAATCGAGCGGCCGCAGCGCGGGCATAAGCGCAAGCTCATCGAGCGGGCCGAACTCAATGCGCGCGAGGCGCTCGGTCGGCGCGTGGCCGAGAGCGCAGGCCAGGCCAGACTGCTGGCGGGCGTAGCCGATGCCTTCGGCCTCGGGGCGCCCCCCCAGCGCATCGAGGTCTACGACAACAGCCACATCGGCGGCACCATGGCTGTCGGCGGCATGATCGTCGCCGGTCCGGAAGGACTGATGAAGGGCGCCTACCGCAAATTCAACATCCGCTCGGCCGGCACGGCCGCGAACCTGGAGCCGGGCGAGATCACGCCCGGCGACGACTACGGCATGATGCGCGAGGTGCTGAACCGCCGCTTCGCGCGGGCGTTGAAGGAAGATCCGGACCGCAGCGGCGGCTCATGGCCCGATCTGGTCCTCATCGATGGCGGGGTGGGTCAGCTGAACGCGGCGCGCACGGTCTTCGACGAACTCGGCATCGCCGACCTCGCCCTCGTCGCGATCGCCAAGGGCCCCGACCGGGATGCCGGTCGCGAGCGTTTTTTCATCGCTGGGCGCGAGCCGTTCATGCTGCCGCCGAACGATCCGACCCTCTACTTTCTCCAGCGGCTGCGCGACGAGGCGCACCGCTTCGCCATCGGGACGCACCGCGCCCGGCGGACGAAGGCCATCGGCCAGTCCACTCTGGACGAGATCGCCGGAATCGGCGCGGCGCGCAAGCGCGCGCTGCTGCATCATTTCGGCTCGGCGAAAGGCGTGTCGCGGGCGGGACTGACCGATCTGGAAGCCGTTCCCGGGATTAGCAGCTCTGTCGCGAAAAAGGTTTATGACCACTTTCATCCGCAGGGATAAGATGCGCCCTCTCCCAGCCGAGGGCCGAGGCAGGCCATGATCACGAGCATCCCCAACCTGCTCACCATTTCGCGCGTGGTGGCGATCCCCGTGATCGTGGCCCTCTTCTACGTCGAGGGACGGGAATGGCAGTGGCTGGCCTGCCTCCTCTTCTCGATGGCGGCGATCACAGACTATCTCGACGGTTATTTCGCCCGCGTCTGGCGCGAGCAGTCGGCTTTCGGCCGCTTCCTTGATCCCGTGGCGGACAAGCTGCTGGTCGCGGCGGTGATCCTGATGCTGGTCGCGTTCGGGCGTATCTCCGGTCTGTCGGTCATCCCTGCCCTCATCATCCTTTGCCGCGAGATCCTGGTCTCGGGGCTGCGCGAGTTCCTCGCGAGCCTGCAGGTCAGCCTCCCGGTCAGCCGTCTCGCCAAGTGGAAGACGACGATCCAGATGGTCGCCCTCGGCTTCCTGATCGTCGGCAATTCGGGGCCGGTCTGGCTCCCCGTCGAGACGATCGGCGACATCGGGCTCTGGACCGCGGCGATCCTCACACTGATCACCGGTTGGGACTATCTCCGCGCTTCTGCACGCTACGTGACCCCGGGTGCCGAACCGCCGCCGTCGGGTGGCGTGCCGCGGCCGGCGGCCGAGGGAGCTGGACAGCGATGAAGGTCCTCTATTTCGCGTGGCTACGCACGAAGACGGGTATCGGCGAGGAGGATGTCTCGCCGCCCGCCGAAGTCGCGACCGCGGGCGCGCTCGTCGACTGGCTCGCGGGCCGCAGCCCAGGTCATGCCGACGCGCTGGCGAACCGCAAGGTCGTGCGCGTCGCCGTGAATCAGGAGCATGTGGGCCTGGACCATCCGGTGCGGGCCGGCGACGAAGTCGCGCTCTTTCCGCCCGTCACGGGGGGCTGACGCCATGATCCGTGTCCAGCGCGAGGCATTCGACACCGGCGTCGAACTGGCGCGCCTATCGGCCGGCAATCACGGCATCGGCGGCGTCGCCTGCTTTCTGGGACTCGTGCGCGATATGCTCGGCGACGGCACTGCCGTGAAAGCCATGACGCTCGAGCACTATCCCGGCATGACCGAGCGCGAACTGGAGCGGATCGAGGCCGAAGCCAACCGGCGCTGGACGCTCGACGCCAGCCTGATCGTCCACCGCTACGGCCGCCTGGAGCCGGGCGAGCCGATCGTGCTGGTCGCCACCGCGTCGCCGCACCGTCAGGCGGCGCTCGACAGCTGCGCCTTCCTCATCGACTGGCTGAAGACGAAGGCGCCATTCTGGAAGCTTGAGGAGACGCCGGAGGGCGAACGCTGGGTCGACGCCCGCGAAGCCGACGACGCGGCCGCCGCCCGCTGGCAATCCGCCGGCTGATCCTTCCCCCATGCCGTTTCCCGGAGCATTGCTCATGCGGACGACCGCGTTCGTCTTCGCCGCCGCTGCCGCCCTCATGTCCACCGCCGCCGGTGCGCAGAGCTTCTCCGCCTGCGTCGACGGCCTCCGGTCCTCGGCCGCGAGCGCCGGGATCAGCAGCGGCATCCTCTCCGACGCACTGAACATCGACGCACCGAACGAGGACATCCTGCGCGTCTCCCAGGTGCAGCCGGAGTTCAAGACGCCGATCTGGGACTATCTCGGCTTCCTCGTGGATGAGCAGCGCGTCGCCGACGGTCGCGCGATGATGCAGCGCTACGACGACGTGCTGCGCCGCGTGGAGCGGAGCTACGGCGTCGACCGCCACGTCGTCACCGCGGTATGGGGCGTGGAGACCGACTATGGGCGCGAGACCGGCCGGAACTTCCTGCCGCACGCGCTGGCCACCCTCACCTGCGCCAGCGATCGGCGCACAGACTTCTGGCGCGGCGAACTGCTCGCCGCGCTCAAGCTGGTGCAGAACGGCGATCTGAGGCTCGACGAACTCTATGGCTCGTGGGCCGGGGCCTTCGGCCAGACGCAGTTCATTCCGTCGACCTATCAGCGCCTGGCGGTCGATTTCGACGGCGACGGCCGGCGCGATCTGGTCTCCTCGGTGCCCGACGCGCTCGCCTCTACGGCGAACTACCTGAAGCGCGCCGGCTGGCGCAGCGGCGAGCCCTGGCTGATCGAGGTCCGCGTCCCCGGCGGCTATTCCGGGCCGGAGGGACGCGGCGACAAGATGCCGATCGCCGATTGGGCACGGTACGGCATCGTTCGGGCCGACGGCGCGTCGCTGTCGGGCGGAACGCCAGCCGGCCTGCTGCTGCCGGCGGGCGCGGCGGGTCCGGCCTTCCTCGTGACCCGCAATTTCGATGCGATCTATCAGTACAACCACGCCGAATCCTATGCGCTGGCGATCTCGCATCTCGCCGACCGGCTGATGGGACTGCCGCCGTTCCGTACGGCCTGGCCGACGGACGACCCCGGCCTGTCGCGCGCCCAGCGCCTCGAACTGCAGAAGCTGCTGCTCGCCGCCGGCTACGACATCGGCGAGGCGGACGGCAAGATCGGCCCCGCCTCGCGCGCCGGGATCGCCGAGGCGGAGCGGCGTTTCGGCATGGAGCCGACCGGCCGGGCCGGCCAGAAGATCTATCGCGCGCTGGGCGGCCGATAGCTGGAGGAGCGATAGCGCGGCACCCCGTAGGGCACGCTGCAGCCCAGAATGCCGACCACCGCTGCGGCGAGCGGGATCGCCGCCTCCGGGACATCCAGCGCATAGAGCGTGAGCGCGCTCGCCAGGCACCAGAGCAGGGGGATCGCGCATACGACCCACGCCCCGGCGGCCGGGATGGTGAGGACCGCAAACCCGATCGTCGCCATCGCGGTGGGATCGGGTGCGATGCCGAACAGCTCCGCCGCCTGCCACGGCCGCCCCGCCAGCTGCGCCACGAAGGGGTGCAGGGCGACGGCGTAGACGATCAGGAGCAGCCCGCACCCCGTCCGGAGCGTCGGACCGGGCAGGTCGAGCCAAGCCCGACCGGCGAATCCTGCCGCGAACAGCAGCAGGCCCTGCACCGCGAAGAACGGCACAACGTAGGCGACGGCCCAGTTGATCGCGGCGTACCGTCCGCCGAGGAAGCTCAGCCCCACCCAGACCCAGACGGCGCCGAGCGCCACGAAAGCGGCCAGACGCAGCGCCCGCGACGGACGACTGAGGGCCCCCGCCATCAGGATCAGCGCCGCCACGCCGGCGAGCAGCGCTGGCCACGCCGCCGCATTCTGCAACTCGAACATCCGCCAATAGACGCGGGGCGAGAAGAGGACGAAGTCTTCCAGGCTGTAGCTCGACCAGTCGGCCATCAGAGGTCACGCACGTAGGCTGACATGCGTTCCCGCATCGCCGCGTCCGGCAGCGGGTCCGACGCCGCGGCAACGTTCTCGCGGACATGATCGACGCGCGTGGTGGCCGGAATCGCGACGGTCACCGCCGGATGGGACAGAATGAACTTCAGGATGATCTGCGCCCAGCTCTTCGCACCGATCTCGGCGGCCCAGTCGGGCAGCGGTTCCCGCGCCAGCCGGTCGGTCAGGCTGCCCTGGCGGAACGGCCTGTTGACGATCACCGCGATTCCCCGCTCCTGCGCCATCGGCAGGATGCGCTGCTCCACCTCGCGATCGAGGACGTTGTAGGTGACCTGGACGAAGTCGAGCGGCCGTGTCCGCATCACCTCCTCGAACAGGTCGTGGCGCCGGTTCTCGGACGTGGTGATGCCGACGTAGCGGACCTCTCCGGCCGCCTTCATCGCGGCCAGCGTCTCCAGATGCTCGCGCCACGCGAGCAGGTTATGCACCTGCATCAGGTCGAAGCGCGGAACGCCCCACCGCCGCGCCGAGCGCGCGATCTGCTCGGTCCCCCGGTCGCCTTCCGAGGTCCAGACCTTGTCGGCGGAAAACACCTGCTCCCTCGCCCCCAGCTTCTCCAGCCCGAAGCCGACGACGTCCTGGGACGACCCGTACATCGGCGACGAATCGATCATCGTCCCGCCCGCTCCGAAGAACGCCGCCATGACCGCGGCGCTCTCGTCGCGCAGCCGCGGATCGCTGCCGACGTTGAAGGTGATCCAGGTGCCCAGCCCTACCACAGGCACTTTCTCGCCGCTCGACGGGATCGTGCGCATCAGGGGCGCCGGCGCGGCATGGAGCGCCGGCAGGGGCAACAGCCCCGCCCCGGCGAGAGCGGCTCCGCCGCACAGAACGGTCCGCCGCGTAACCGATCGCGTCATAATATCTCCCTTCGACGGCGGCCCCGGTCATTCAACGCGGCGTCGGCGGACCGGGTCCCTTTCGGCGTTACGCCGCGCGACATGCCCTGGATTGCCGCGCGGCGCGGCCGGGGGTACGACTAAGCGCCGAGAGCCAACGCCAGCCACCGGGAACGCCGCATGCCGAACGCCAGCATCGCCGATCTGATCGAGGACCGCTTCGGTGTGCGGATCGACCCCGGCTCGGACGTGCCGGGCGAAGAGACGCTGGCGCGCGTGCTCGCGCGGCGTACCCACCGGCGCTATGCCGACCGGCCCGTCCCCGAGCCCCTCCTCGAGACCCTGCTCGCCTGCGCCTTCTCCGCCAGCGCCAAGTCCGACCTGCAGCAGTCGGGCGTCATCCTGGTCCGTGATCCGGCCAAGCGTGCCACCATCGCGGGCTGGATCCCGGACATGCCCTGGATCGCGCAGGCCCCCGTCTTCATGGTGTGGATCGGCGACAGCCGGCGCATCCGACGGATCTGCGACCTGCGCGGCAAGCCGTTCGGCAACGATCATCTGGACAGCTTCCTGAACGCGACGGCCGACTGTGCGCTGGCGATGCAGACCTTCATCCTCGCCGCCGAGGCGGTCGGGCTCGGCTCCTGCTGCATCAGTGCCGTGCGCAACCATGCCCAGGCACTGGCCGACCTCCTGGAGATGCCGAAATGGGTTTTTCCGGTCGCCGGCCTGTGCCTCGGCTGGCCCGACCGCGAGGGCTTCATCAGCGCGCGGCTGCCACTGTCGCTATCGGTCCATACCGACCGCTACGACGACTCCCGGCTCGAGGAGGAGGTCGACGGCTACGACCGCCGGCGCGAGGCGCGCAACCCGACCCCGCCCGAGAAGCAGCGCGACCGCGACCTCTACGGAACCTCGCCCGCCTACGGCTGGTCCGAGGACAAGGCCCGGCAGGTCTCGCACACCGAACGGGACAATCTGGGTCCGTTCGTCCGGCGCCAGGGGATAGGGCTGGAGTGACCCGCACGTTGGGCCGCGTATGATCGGCACTGCGGCGCTGCGGGCTCTTTTCTCGCGATCCGGCGGGATCGGCCGCGCCTTCTCCAACCGCAACTTCCGCATCTGGACGACGGGCAACGTCTTCTCGCTGATCGGCACCTGGATCCAGCGCGTCGCCGTCGGCTGGCTCACTTGGGAACTCACCAAGTCCGGTGCATGGCTCGGGCTGATGGCCTCGGCCGAGTTCCTGCCGTCGATCTTCGCCGGTCCCCTGGGCGGCGCGGTCGCGGACCGCGTTGACAAAATCAATCTGACGCGCATCTGCCAGATCTTGCTGGGCATTCAGGCGTTCGTTCTGGGTGGGCTCACCCTCGCGGACAGCATCACGCCGGAGATCCTGTTCCTCCTGACCCTCGTCTTCGGCATCGTGACGGCCTTCAACCAGCCGTCCCGGCTGTCGCTGATCGCCGTTCTTGTTCGGCGCGAAGACATCTCCGCCGCCGTCGCGATCAACTCGATCATGTGGAACGGCGCCCGGTTCGTCGGCCCGGCGATCGCCGGTGGTTTGATCGTGTGGGTCGGAGTCGGCTGGACCTTCATGGTGAAGGCGGCGACGATCCTGATCTTCCTCTTCTCGATATCGCTGCTGCGGCTGCCGCCGGTCCCCAGCAAGCAGTCCACCGTGTCGATGTGGCGCGAGATCACCGAGGGCTTCGCCTACGTCTTCCGCCACCCGGCGATCGGTCCGCTGCTCCTGGTCCTCGTCGCCGGGTCCGTCTTCGCGCGCCCCTTCGCCGAACTGCTGCCCGGCTTCGCGGACGCGGTCTTCGGCCATGGTGCAGACGGCCTGGCGATTCTGACCTCCGCCACCGGCCTGGGTGCCATGATCGGCGGCATCTGGCTCGGCCAGCGCGGACGCCTGGGTGGCCAAACCGGCATCTCCATCACCAGCACGCTGCTGCTGTCTCTGGGCCTGCTTGGCTTCTGCGCGACGGACGTCTTCTGGATCGGCGCCGCCAGCCTAGTGGTGGCGGGCTTCGGCATGGTGGTGCATGGGGTCACCACGCAGAGCCTGATCCAGCACGCCTGCGATCCGGCCATGCTGGGCCGGACGCTCAGCATCTACGGCTTGAGCTTCCGTGCCGGGCCCGCGCTCGGCGCCATCGTCATGGGGGCCGCATCCGACTTCGTCGGCCTGCGGGCACCGGTGGCCGTCGGTGCCTTGCTCTGTATCGCCGTCTGGGCCTGGGCGATCACGCGACGGGAATCACTGGCCGGGATGCTGGAGGCGGCGGAAAAGGAGGGATGACACCTCGCGCTCAGCGCCGGTAGCCCAGCACCCTGCCCGCGACCGCATCGAGCCGCGCCATCGTCTCGGGATCGCGCATCTCCGGCGGCGTGATGATCGCGTTGTCGAGGGCGTGGTGGCAGCCGGCGGAGCACGGCCCGGAGTGGGCGCCCAGCTTCGGTACGACAGCCCGCACCAGCGAGCGTGCGGTATCGGCATTGCCGAGAAGAACCTTCACCACCGCCTCGACCGTCACATGGTCGTGGTCCGGATGCCAGCAGTCATAGTCGGTAACCATCGCGACGGTCGCGTAGCAGATCTCGGCCTCGCGGGCGAGCTTGGCCTCCGGCATGTTCGTCATGCCGATGACGTCGCAGCCCCAGGACCGGTAGAGGTTGGATTCGGCCCGCGTCGAAAACTGTGGGCCCTCCATGACCAGGTACGTCCCGCCCCGCACCGCGTCGATACCCTGCTCGGATGCGGCCGCCTGCAGGGCGTCACCGAGGCGGCGGCAGACGGGATCGGCCACCGAAACATGGGCCACGCACCCCGTGCCGAAGAAGCTCTTCTCGCGGGCGAAGGTGCGGTCGATGAACTGGTCGACGATGACGAAGCGCCCCGGAGGCAATTCCTCCTTGAGCGAGCCGACCGCCGAGAGGGACAGGATCTGGGTGACGCCGCAGCGCTTCATCACGTCGATGTTGGCGCGATAGTTCAGTTCCGTGGGTGGGCGACGGTGCCCACGGCCATGGCGGGGGAGGAAGACCAGACGCTGGCCTCCCAACTCGGCGTGCATCAACTCGTCGGAGGCGGTGCCGAAGGGCGAGTGCACCCGCTCCCATCGGACGTCGTGGAGGCCCGGGATGTCGTAGATACCGCTGCCGCCGATGATGCCGAGAACGGTCGGCCGCTGCGCGTCGGACATCTAGGCCTCCTCCGGTCGGGAGTCGAGAGCGTCGTCCAAACGACGCCCCCGACGGATCAGGTCAGTGGATGTTCGCCCAGACCTTCCGCTTCACCGCATAGAGCAGCGCGGTGAAGATGATCAGGAACAGGAGGACCTTGACGCCCATGCGCTTGCGGTCCTCGAGGTTCGGCTCCGCCGCGAAGGCCAGGAAGGCCGATACGTCGAGTGACATCTGCTCGACGGTGGCTTCGGTCCCATCCGGATACTCGATGCTTCCGGCGGCCAGCGGCGGCGCCATGGCGATCATGTGGCCCGGAAAGTACAGATTGTAATACATGCCCGGCGGCACGGTGATGCCCGCGGGCGGCTCCTCGTAGCCGGTCAGGATGCCGTGCACATAGTCGGCGCCACCGACCCGGGCCTTGGTGATCAGCGACAGGTCGGGCGGATAGGCCCCACCGTTCGCCGCACGTGCCGCCTTCTCGTTCGGGAACGGCGACACGAAGCGGTCCGACAGGCGGCCCGGACGTTCGAACATCTCGCCGTCGTCGTTGGGTCCGTCGACGACGATCTTGCTGGCCGCGATCTCCGCCGCCGCCGCTTCCGAGACGCCGACTTGCGTCAGGTTGCGGTACGACAGCAGCGACATCGCATGACACGCCGCGCAGACCTGATTGTAGACCAGGAAGCCCCGCTGCACGCTCGGCTGGTCGAACGTGCCGAAGATCCCGTTGAACGACCAGTCGACCGCCGGAGGATGCACCGCCTCGCCGGCTGCGAACGCGGCACCCGGCAGGACGACGGCGGTCATTCCCGCCGCGAGGGCCGTTCCCCGCAGACGCTTAAAGAACCGTCCGAACATCACGCCTTCTCCATCGGTCGCGCAGAGGGGGCGCCAGCAGCGACACGTCCGCCGCCGCGCAGCACCGGCTCGCTGATGCTGGCTGGCAGGGGCCGCGGACGCTCCATCTTGCCGAGGAGCGGCACGATCACCAGGAAGTGCAGGAAGTAGTACGCGGTGGCGAGGCGACCGACGACGATGTACCAGCCCTCCGCCGGCTTGCCGCCGGCCCAACCCAGCACGAACACGTCGATCAGCAGCAGCCAGAAGAACCACTTGTAGACCGGCCGGAAGCGCGCGCTGCGCACCGGCGAACGATCAAGCCAGGGCAGGATGACCAGGACGAAGATCGCGGCGAACATCAGGAGCACACCGCCGAGCTTGTCGGGCACCGCGCGGAGGATCGCGTAGAACGGCAGGAAGTACCATTCGGGCACGATGTGCGCCGGCGTCACCAGCGGGTTGGCCGGGATGTAGTTGTCCGGATGGCCGAGATAGTTCGGCGCGAAGAAGACGAACGCGCAGAACACGATCAGGAACACGCCGAGGCCGAAGAGGTCCTTGATCGTGTAGTAGGGATGGAAGGGGATCGAGTCCTGCGGGCCCTTGGTGTCGATGCCGAGGGGATTGTTCGACCCGTGCGTATGCAGCGCAACGATGTGCAGAACCACCACGCCCACAATCACGAAGGGCAGCAGGTAGTGCAGCGCATAGAAGCGGTTCAGCGTCGGGTTCGCGACCGAGAAGCCGCCCCAGAGCCACGTCACGATCGATTCGCCGACCAGCGGTATGGCCGAGAACAGGTTGGTGATGACGGTGGCGCCCCAGAAGCTCATCTGGCCCCACGGCAGCACGTAGCCCATGAACGCCGTCGCCATCATCAGCAGCAGGATGACGACGCCGAGGATCCACAGCAACTCGCGCGGCTGCTTATACGAGCCGTAGTACAGCCCACGGAAGATGTGGATGTACACCACGATGAAGAAGAACGACGCGCCGTTCATGTGGATGTAGCGGATCAGCCAGCCATAGTTCACGTCGCGCATGATGCGCTCGACGCTGTTGAAGGCCATGTCCACATGGGCGGTGTAGTTCATCGCCAGCGTGATGCCGCTGACCAGCATGATGGTCAGCACGATGCCGGCGAGCGACCCGAAGTTCCACATGTAGTTGAGGTTCTTCGGAGTCGGATACTCATGCAGTTCGTGATGCATGTAGGTGAAGACCGGAAGCCGGTCGTCCACCCACTTCACGAGCCCGTTGCGAAAGGCGGGAGAGCTCATCTGCGTCAGCCGATCCGTATCTTCTGGTCTTCGATGAAGGAGTACTGAGGTACGGCGAGGTTCGCCGGCGCAGGCCCCCTGCGAATGCGGCCCGAACTGTCGTAGTGCGAGCCGTGGCACGGGCAGAACCACCCGTCATAGTCGCCTTTGGGATCGCCGGCCTTGGTGCCCAGCGGCACGCATCCCAGATGCGTGCAGACACCGACGACCACGAGCCATTCCGGCTTCTCGACGCGGTCCGTATCCGCCTGCGGATCGGGGAGATCATTGACGTTGACCGTCTCCGCCTCCTCGATCTCCTTCGGAGTACGATGGCGAACGAAGACCGGCTTGCCACGCCAGACGACCGTGATCGCCTGACCGACCTGGATCGGCGTCAGATCCACGTCCGTCGTCGATAGGGCGAGGACGTCGGCCGACGGATTCATTTGATGGATGAACGGCCAGACCGCCGACGCGAGGCCGACGGCGCCCACCGCGCCAGTCGCCAGATAGAGAAAGTCCCTGCGGGACTCGCCGTCTGAGTGACCCGCCGTGTGTGCCGCTTGCGCCATGAATTCCCCTTATCGTCGAGTGCCGGACGACGAGCGGGCCAGAATGCTTCCCCACCCGGCGGCGGCAATGCGGCAAGCTGACGCGGAACCGGGTCCGGCACCTCAGCCCCGCAGGCCGCCGAGACGTATAATCGAAACGTCCGGCGATGCAAATGCCCGGACTGCCACATTTCGGACGGAGTCGACCCTGCGCATCGCCCTGCTCGAACCGGACATCCCGCAGAACGTCGGCACGATCCTCCGTCTCGGAGCCTGCATGGGCGTGCCGATCGACGTCATCGAGCCATGTGGCTTCATCCTGGAGGACCGCCGGCTGCGCCGCGCCGGGATGGATTATATCGCGATGTCGAACATGACGCGGCACCGCGCATGGGAGGATTTCCGTATCGCCCAGGCCACGCGCGGCGGGCGCTTGGTGCTGCTCACGACGGCCGCAACGGCGGACTGCTACGGCTTTTCGTTCGATCCCGCGGACACCCTGCTCCTCGGGCGCGAGAGCGCCGGCGTTCCGGCCGCGGTGCACGCGGCGGCGGACGCGCGCCTGCGCATTCCGATGGCACCGGGAGCACGTTCGCTCAACGTTGCGCTGGCCGCCGCGATGGTATTGGGTGAGGCCCTGCGACAGACAGGCGCGCTGCCGAAGGACCCATGAGCGAAGAGATCGAATCCCGAAAAGCGACTGCCCGCGCCTGGTTCGAGTCGCTGCGCGACCGGATCTGCGGCGCGTTCGAAAGGATCGAGGACGAGTTGTCCGAGGCGCAGGCCCGCGGCGTGGCGCCCGGCCGATTCGAGCGTCGCGCCTGGCAGCGGCCGCCGACCGCCCCGGAGACGGATGCCGGCGGCGGCGTCATGTCGATCATGCATGGCCGGGTGTTCGAGAAGGTCGGCGTCAACGTGTCCACCGTCTACGGCACCTTCTCCGAAGAGATGCGCAAGCAGATCCCGGGGGCGGACGAGGATCCGCGCTTCTGGGCGAGCGGCATCTCCCTGGTCGCGCACATGCGGTCGCCGCTGGTCCCGGCGGTGCACATGAACACCCGCCACATCGTGACGACCAAAGCCTGGTTCGGCGGCGGCGCGGACCTGACGCCGATGAGCGAGGATCCCGATAGCGCGGCGATGCTGCACGGCGCGCTCCAGGCGGCGTGCGACCGGCACGGTGCCGACTACTACGCGCGGTTCAAGGCGTGGTGCGACGAGTATTTCTATCTTCCGCACCGGGGCGAACCGCGCGGCGCGGGCGGGATCTTCTACGACTGGCTGGACAATGGCGACTGGGACGCCGACTTCGCCTTCACCCGGGATGTCGGAGAGGCGTTTCTGGTCGCCTATCCGGCCATCGTCCGGCGCCGCATGGAGGAACCCTGGACCGAGGCTCAGCGCGAGCACCAACTCGTCCGCCGCGGCCGCTACGTCGAGTTCAACCTGCTCTACGATCGCGGCACCCAGTTCGGCCTGCGCACCGGCGGGAATGTCGAGGCCATCCTAATGTCGATGCCGCCCGTCGCGAAGTGGCCGTAACGAGGCGATCACCCTACTCCAGGCGGACCGGCTCGTTGCTGAGGTTGCGGCCGAGCGCTTCCACGAACAGCGGCGCCAAGGCAACGGCCCCGAGCGGCAGATCGCCGTTGTTCATCCGATAGACGGCGCGGCCCTCCCAGATCGTCTGGCCAGACGCGACGTCGACCAGTCCGCCCTCCAGGACGCCGAGCACGTACAGTTCCTCCTGCTGGCCGGCGCCGGTGCCAGCCGGGGGCTTGCCGCTCCCCCGCCTGCCGTCCCTGGTCTGGCCGCCCTGCGGCGGCTCGGCCGTGCCTGCGGCACCGATAGTATAGGTGTCCAGGGTCAGCCGGAGCGTCGGCCCCTTGTCGGCGAGCCATCCCGCCTTTTGCAGCAGGTTGTGCGTCTCCCATGCGAGCCGGACATTGTCCGGGCTGTCGTCCGCCAGAACCACCTCGACATAGGACGGCCGGGGCGCTGCCGCATAGGCGACGGCGGAGAGCGACGCGCTGCCCAGGGCTGGTGCAGACGCTTCCTGCGCCACCACGGCTCCGCCCGCGGCGACCGCGGCAGCGGCCAGCATGCACGTGAGTGCCAGTGCGGATCTGATCGGACGGTGGATTCTCAAGGTCGGTACCCGGACTGTGGGCGCATGCGCTGGTGCCGACATGTCGGCGGCACCGCGACGAGGCGCAAGGCCGGCCGTCACCCGCCGCCGGCGGCGGCGCCGCGCGCGGCGATGGACCGAAGCTCAGCGAGACACGCCTCCCGGTCGGGGCGAAAATCACGCTCCATCCACCATGTCTCGACGGCGCGGAGCGCCGCCCCCACCGCAGGCCCCGCGGTCACCCCCGCCTCGGCAGCGTCGCGGCCGTTGATCGGCAGGCGCGGTGCCGTCCACGATCGTGCCGCCTCGAGCCGCCGCGCGAGGAGCCGGGCGGCCTCACCGCCCTCGGCCGCGTCGAGATAGGCAAGGTCGCGATAACGCTCGGCGCCGTCACGGTAGAGGCGCCGCCGCATCGCCGCGGCATCATCCCCGAGCGCCCCTTCCCCGCCTGTCGCGGCACGAAAGCGGGCGGCATCGAGCAACCTGCGACGCTCGCCGTTCGAGAGCCTGAGCCGGTGCGCGAACGCATCCACGGCATCGGGCGCCATGTCGACGAGCGCCGCGAGCCGTCGGACGGCGTCCGTCTCGCCGCCGGCGCGCTCGAGATCGACCAGCGCCGACAGCCTCGCGAGGCAGTAGGGTTGCGGGAGAAGGTGGACGAGGATTCCCGCCTCGTCCATGACACGAAGCGCGGGGATCGGATCGGGCGCTTGCAGCAGGCGCAGGAATTCGCGGCGCACTCGCTCGGCCGACAGGCCACCCAGCATCGGCGCCGCCTCCCGGCACGCCGCCAAGCCTTCGGCATCCGGCGGAGGCGTCCCGTACCAGGCATGGAACCGGAAGAAGCGGAGCAGGCGCAGCACGTCCTCCGCGATCCTGCGGCGGGCATCGCCGACGAAGCGGACGCGGCCGGCGCGCAGGTCGTCAATGCCGCCGAACGGATCGAACACCGTGCCGTCGGGTCGGCAGGATAGCGCGTTCATGGTGAAGTCGCGGCGGGCGGCGTCGGCCTGCCAGTCGTCGGTGAAGGCGACGCGGGCATGCCGGCCGAACGTCTCGACGTCGTGGCGCAGGGTCGTCACCTCGTAGGGATGGCCGTCGACGATAGCGGTAACTGTCCCGTGTGCGATCCCCGTGGGTACCGCATGCAGGTCGGCCGCATGCAGCAGGTCGACGACCCGGTCGGGCGGGTCCGGTGTCGCCAGATCAATGTCGCTGACCGGCCTGCCGGCGATCGCATCGCGCACGCAACCCCCGACGAACCGCACCTCGGCACCACCGGCGGTCAGCGCAGCGAGAAGACGCCGCGTCGCCGCGCTCTGCATCCAGGGCTGGGGAGCGAGCGGGACCGCATGCTGCATGGTCTACTGGAAGTGGCCCGGGACCAGCTTACCGTCCTCGAAGCGCGGCGGCACGTAGGTCGATCCGGGCGGCTGGTGTTCAACGGCGATCCATACGGCGGCGCTGGCGGCCACCAGGACCAAGCCTGCGCCGACGAGCCAGATCCACGGGCCTCGCCGCAGATCCGCCAGCGTGTGCTGTCGCGCATAACGCGCCCACAGCACATACGCCACGGTCGGGAGCAGCAGCGGAACGACGATCTGGAGAATGATTCGAATCAAGCGCGCAATACCTCGTAAAGGTTGACCAGCATGCCGGCCGTCGCGCCCCAGATGTACCGGTCCTGGTAGGGTAGCACATAGAAGCTTCGACTCCGGCCGTCGCGAACGGCACTGTCCCGCCGGTGGTTCGCGGGATCGAGCACGAAGTCGAGCGGCACTTCGAAGACGTCGGCGACCTCGAACGGATCGATCTTCAAGGGAAACGGCGGCTGGATCCATCCCACCACCGGCACGACGCCATATGCCGTCGACGTCTCGTAGAGATCGAGCCGGCCGAGCACCGCCACATGCTCCGGCGGCAGGCCGATCTCCTCCTCGGTCTCGCGCAGCGCCGTGGCCACCAGATCGGGGTCCTGCGGTTCATGGCCGCCGCCGGGGAAGCTGATCTGCCCGGCGTGCTTCTGGAGATGTGCCGTCCGCTGGGTCAGCAGGACCGTGAGGCCCTCCGGCCGGTCGATCAGCGGCACCAGGACACCCGCGGAACGCAGGGTCCGCTCGCCCTTCGGACGACCCGCCGGGTCGAGGTCGAAGTCGCTGCGGCCGGCGGAGGAGCGGCGGCCCGGCGCTTGGCCGTTCAGCTTCGCCGCGATCTCGTCACGCGTCATTCGGCCGGCGCCGTTCCGAGCGGGAAGAAACCGCCGGCGCTGCGGACGCCGAGCATGGTCTCGCCCTTCCGGTCTTCCCGCTCCTCGGCGCGCTCCACGAGGTCGTAGAAGACCGCCCGCGTCACCAGCGCCTCGATCCCTTCTCGCAGGAGGATGTAGGGAGACGGTTCGCCGGTCGCCGGATCGAGTTCGACCCGCAGCGGGTGCTCCTCGTCGAGCGTCACCCACTCGTCGATGTTCGTGCGGAACCGGAGGCACCGCGTCTCGCCCTCGCCTTCCTCGACCATCTCCACGGCGACGAACGGTGCATCCTCCACCTCGACCGCGACGCGCTCCACCGGCGTGGCCAGCATATAGCCGCCGTCTTCGGCCCGCCGCAGGACGGTCGAGAAGAGCTTGACCAGGGGCAGGCGCTTGAACGGCGTGCCCTCGTGGTACCAGGTCCCGTCGCGCGCGATCCGCATGTCGCCCTGCACGAGCGGCGGCACAGGGCGTGCGCCGGGTGCGGCCGCCGTCGATCCTGTGTCCGGCGCGCTGTCGTTGTTTGGCGTTTCCGTCATTTGGCCGTCCCGCTTTCGCCGTATTTCACGTTACACTCAACCGAACGCCGTCCGGTGGTCGCCGCCCGGTCGGGACATATAATTCACGGCGCACCGTCACGGTTCGAACGGAAGCCATCCGATGCTGGGCAGCGACACGGTTCTCAGGAGCGCGACCGGCGAGGCACTCGCCGCGGAGATAGAGGCGCTCGGCGATCGCCTCGCTCGGGCACGGTCCGAGATCGGCAGCATCATATTCGGGCAGGAGGAGGTGGTCGACCAGACGATCGTCACCCTGCTGTCTGGCGGACACGCCGTGCTGATCGGCGTGCCCGGGCTCGGCAAGACTCGACTGGTCGAGACGCTGGGCGCCGTGTTTGGCCTCGACGAGAAGCGGGTCCAGTTCACGCCGGACCTGATGCCGGCGGATATCCTCGGATCGGAGATCCTAGAAGAGACCGAGAACGGCCGGCGCGGCTTCCGCTTCGTGGAGGGCCCGGTCTTCGCGCAGCTCCTGATGGCCGACGAGATCAATCGCGCCAGCCCACGCACCCAATCGGCACTGCTCCAGGCGATGCAGGAACGGCGGGTTTCGGTAGCCGGGCAGTATCGGCCGCTGCCCAAGCCGTTCCACGTGCTCGCGACCCAGAACCCCCTGGAACAGGAAGGCACCTATCCACTGCCAGAGGCGCAGCTCGACCGTTTCCTGATGGAAGTGGACGTCGTCTACCCGGACCTCGCGGCGGAGCGTCAGATGCTGATCGCCACGACCGGCCTGGAGGAGCAGCCGCCGCAGCGCATTCTCACCACAACGGACCTGCTCGAAGCACAGCGCCTCGTGCGCCGCATTCCGGTCGGCGAGGGCGTCCTCGACGCCATCCTGCGGCTGGTTCGGTCGGGCCGACCCGGGGAGAGCTCACTGCCCGGTATCGACGACGCGGTGGCCTGGGGTCCCGGACCCCGCGCCTCTCAGGCCCTGATGCTCGCCACCCGCGCCCGCGCGCTGCTCGACGGACGGCTGTCGCCGTCGGTCGACGACGTGCTCGCCCTCGCCCGGCCCGTCCTGCGCCACCGCATGGCGCTGACCTTCGCGGCGCGCGCCGACGGCATGACCGTGGACGCGGTGATCGATCGGCTGTGCGAGCCCCTGGCCTGACGCGCCCGATGACAGCGCCGCGTGCCGGATACCGTCTCGATGCCGAACGGCTGGGAGCCGGCCTGCCGCCGCTGCTGCTGGCCGCCCTGCGGATCGCCGAGACCGTCTCTCCCGGCGTGCACGGCCGCCGCCGATCCGGTCCGGGCGACGCCTTCTGGCAGTTTCGTCACTATCAGCCGGGCGATTCCGTCCGGTCGATCGACTGGCGCCGTTCGGCGCGCGCGGAGCCGGTCTTCGTACGCGAGAACGAGTGGGAATCCGCCCAGACCCTTCTGCTGTGGCGCGACGTGTCGCCGTCGATGCGCTGGCGGTCGGCGCGCACGCTCCCGGAAAAGGCGGAGCGCGCGACGGTGCTCATGCTCGCGCTCTGCTCGCTCCTGCTGCGCAGCGGCGAGCAGGTCGGCCTGCTCGGCGACGCCGCGCCGCCCGTTCGCGGCGTTCCCGGACTCGGCCGGATTGCCGACATCGTGGAGCGCGGCGAGCCGTCGGCGGACGACGCGATCGGCATGCCGCCGCCCGTGCCGGTTCCGCGGCATGCGCAGGTCGTGATGTTCGGTGACTTCCTCGATCCCCTGCCGGAGATCGAGGCACGCATGCGGACCTTCGCGGCGCAGGCGGCACGCGGACACCTGCTGCAGGTGCTCGACCCAGCGGAGGAGGCCCTGCCCATGCGCGGCCGCATCCGCTTCGAGGGCCTGGAGCATGAAGGCTCGCTGCTCGTCCGCCGGGCAGAGCGCCTGCGGCCCGACTATCTCAGCCGCCTCTCGGCGCAGCGAGCGGGCCTTGCGGTCCTGGCACGGCGGCTGGGTTGGACGTTCGCCACCCACCATACCGACGCTCCACCCCACCTGGCGCTTCTGGCCCTGCACCGGGCGCTCACGCTGGCGCCGAGCGTCTGATGCTGCAGCTCGGGCCGCTCGCCTTCCTCTCCGCCCCGATCCTCGGCGCGCTGCTGCTGCTGCCGCTGATCTGGTGGATCCTGCGGATATCGCCGCCGGCACCGCGGATGGTACGGTTTCCGGCGATCCGGCTGCTGTTCGGCCTGCGCCAGGACGAAGAGACGCCGGCGCGCACGCCCCTTTGGCTGCTGCTGCTGCGCATGCTGCTGGCGGCGCTGGTCATCCTGGCCCTCGCCCATCCGATCCTGAACCCAGCCGTCGGCCGGATCGGGACGGGCCCCATCCTGATCGTCGTCGACGACGGCTGGGCGGCAGCCCGCAACTGGCCAGCGCGAATCGCTGCGGTAGACGCTCTGCTCGACGATGCCGAACGGACAGAGAGGCCGGTCGTGCTTCTGACCACGGCTGCGGCCCCCAGCGGCGAGCCACCGCCCGAACTATCGCTGCAACGGGCGGCGGACGTCCGCGCCGCCGTGCGTGCCCTGGAGCCTAAGCCGTGGCCGGTCGACCGCGCCGCGGCGGCAAGGCGCCTCGACGGCCTGTCTTTGGATGCGCCGGCGTCGGTGCGCTGGATCGCGGAAGGCGTCGAGGGGCAGGATGTGGCGGTGCTCGCGCGACGCCTCCAGCGGTTCGGCCGCCTCGAAGTCGTCACCGATCCGCGGGCGGAGGCAGCCCGTCTGATCCGTGCGCCCCGACGCGACGGCTTGACGCTGACGCTCGTTGCGGAGCGCGCCGCCGCGATCGGCCCGGAACGTCTCTTCATGCGCGGCCTCGCCACCGACGGACGCACCGTGCTGCGTGAGGAACTCGCCTTCGCGCCGGACGCGACCCAGGCGGAAACCGCCCGGGACCTCCCAAGCGAGATTCTCAACGCGCTGGCCGTGCTGCGCATCGACGAGGAGCCGAGCGCCGGCGCGACGTTCCTGCTCGACGAAGGCTGGCGCCGCCGCCCGGTCGGCATCGCCGTCTCCGGCGCGGTCCAGTCCGGCCACCCGCTGCTCGACGACCTGCACTATCTGACCCGCGCCCTCGCGACCTACACCGATCTGCGCAGGGGCTCCCTGTCCGAACTGCTCGACGGCCGTCTGGCGGTCATCGCCATCACCGATGCGGTACCCATCCCGGATGACGTGCGCCCCCGGTTGGACGCCTGGGTCGAGGCGGGCGGGGTGCTGCTGCGCTTTGCCGGCCCCGACCTGTCGGACGGCCGCGACGACCTCCTGCCCGTGACGCTGCGCGTCGGCGGCCGCGCCCTCGGCGGTGCGCTGTCCTGGTCGCAGCCGCAGCCGCTGTCGGGCTTCGCGGCCGACGGCCCCTTCGCAGGCTTGGCGCCGCAGGCCGAGGTGACGGTGTCGCGCCAGCTCCTCGCCGAGCCCAGCATCGACCTCGTCCAGAAGACCTGGGCCAGCCTCGCGGACGGCACCCCGCTCGTCACCGGCGCACCGAACGGCAAGGGATGGCTGGTCCTGTTCCATACGACGGCGTCTGCGGACTGGTCGTCGCTGCCGATGTCGGGCCTGTTCGTTCAGATGCTGCAGCGGATCGTCGCCCTCAGCCAGGGGGTGACCGGCGGCGACGCCGAAGGCCCCCTGCCACCGGTCGAAGTGCTCGACGGCGCCGGCCGGCTCGAACGGCCGACACGCCCGATCCGACCGATCGCGGTGTCCGACATGCTCCGGACGGCACCCGGACCTGATCGGCCGCCCGGATTCTACGGCGACGCTGCGGGGGTCCGGGCCTTTAACCTGAGCCCCTCCCTCGCGGCGCTGACGCCGTTTCCGCGAGACCTGCCGGGAGGTGTCGCCATCGGCACCTTCGGCCGCGGCACCGCCGAGCGCGACCTGAAGCCGTGGCTTCTGGTCGGCGCCGTCCTGCTGGCGCTCGCCGACCTGATGATCGCCCTCGGCCTGCGCGGCCATCTCACCGGACTCGGCCGCCCCCTGCGGCGCACCGCGGCCGTCTCGTTCGTCGCGGCGGCGGGACTGGCCGCGGGACTGGCCGCGGGCGCCCCGCTTGCCGAGGCCCAGACCGCTGAACCGAGCGTATCCGAGGAGGCGGCGCTCGCCGCCACCCTGAAGACCCACTTGGCCTATGTCCGCACCGGAGTCGCCGACGTCGACCGCATCAGTCGCGCCGGCCTCGGTGGACTCAGCCGGACCCTCAGCCAGCGCACCTCGATCGAACCCGGCGACCCGATCGAGGTGGATATCGAGACCGACGAACTCGCCTTCTTCCCGCTGCTCTACTGGCCGGTCATGCCAGAACAGCCTGCGCTGACGTCCCGTGCGCACGGGCGCCTTCTGGCCTATCTGCAGAACGGCGGCACCGTATTGTTCGATACCCGCGACCAGGGCGCCGTCGCCGGAACCCTCGATCTCGGCGCGCAGCTGGTGACACCGGAGGGCCGGAAGCTCCGGGAGATCCTGCGGGGGGTCAACCTACCCTCGCTGACGCCGGTCCCGCCCGATCACGTCCTGACCAAGGCGTTCTATCTCCTGCACGATTTTCCCGGCCGCTGGACCGGCGGATCGGTCTGGGTGGAAGCGACGTCGGGGAATCGGAACGACGGCGTCTCGCCCGTGATCATCGGCGGGCACGACTGGGCGGGCGCCTGGGCGACCGGTCCCGAGGGGCAGCCGCTGCTCCCGGTCGTTCCGGGCGGTGAGCAGCAACGCGAAATGGCGTGGCGGTTCGGCGTGAATCTCGTGATGCATGTCCTGACGGGCAACTACAAGACCGATCAGGTGCACGTTCCCGCCATTCTGGAGCGGCTCGGCGAATGAGCGCGGCTCTCACCAGCATCGCGTTCAGCCCGTTCGTTCCCTGGTGGACCATCGGGGCCCTCGCCACCGTGGCCCTCCTCCCGATCTGTTTCGGCTTCGTACGTAGTGCACGGGGCATGGTGTGGCGCGCCGGTATGCTGGCACTGCTGCTGCTCGCCCTCGCCAACCCGTCGCTCGTCGAGGAGCAGCGGCGGCCGCAGCAGGACGTTGCCCTGCTGGTCGTCGACGAGTCGGGCAGCCAGGGCGTCGGCGACAGGACGGCGCAGCGCGAAGAGGCCGTCGCCAGGCTTCAGGAGGAACTGTCGGACCTGCGGGATCTCGACGTCAGGGTCGTTCGCGTCGGCGACGAGAAGCTGGCGCCGGGGACGGAGCCGACAGAAGGCGGCACCCGGCTGTTCGGCGCCATCGCGCGCGAACTGGCCGATGTACCGGTGCAGCGCCGCGCAGGCACCATTCTCGTCACCGACGGACAGGTGCATGACGCGCCCTCGGCCGGCGACGCACAGCCCGGTGCGCCGGTGCACGCCTTGCTGACCGGTCGCCCCGCCGAACGCGACCGGACCCTGCGCATCGTGCGCGCCCCCGGCTTCGGCATCGTCGGACAGGAGGTCGAGGTCACCATCCGGGTCGACGACCTGCCGCTCTCGGGCGATCGTCCCACCGTCGTTCCCGTGGCGATCCGCCAGGACGGGCAGCCGGCACGGACGCTCAATCTGCTGTCGGGGCGCGACGAGATCGTCCGCATCCCCATCGAACGGGCGGGCGGCACCGTGGTCGAGTTCGAGACAGCCTCTGCGCCCGGCGAACTGACGGACATCAACAATCGCGGCGTCGTCGTCATCAACGGCGTCCGCGACCGGCTGAGGGTGCTTCTGGTCTCGGGGCAGCCCCACGCGGGCGAGCGCGTCTGGCGCAACCTGCTGAAGTCGGATCCGGCGGTGGATCTCGTCCACTTCACGATCCTCCGCCCGCCGGAGAAGCAGGACGCGACGCCGATTCGCGAGCTTTCGCTGATCGCCTTCCCCATCCGCGAGCTTTTCGAGGTCAAGCTCTCCGAGTTCGATCTCGTGATCTTCGACCGCTACTCGCGCCGCGGCGTCATCCCGCAGCTCTACCTCTCCAACATCGCCAAGTTCGTTCAGGACGGCGGCGCCCTCCTGGAAGCGGTCGGCCCCGGCTTCGCCGAACCGTTCGCGACGCTCTACCGCACGCCGCTGGGGCAGGTCCTGCCGAGCGAGCCCACCGGACGCGTGATCGAACGCGGTTTCCGGCCGAAGGTGACCCCCCTCGGCGAGCGCCATCCGGTAACCGCAGGCCTCGCCGAGCGCGCCGCGCGCGGCGCCCCATGGGGCCGTTGGTTCCGGCAGGTCGACGCCGACGTCCGCGAGGGCGAAACGCTCATGACCGGGGCCGACGACCGGCCGCTGCTCGTCCTCAGCCGTATCGGCGAGGGCCGTGTCGGGCAGTTGCTCAGCGATCACATCTGGCTCTGGGCGCGCGGCTTCGAAGGCGGCGGGCCGCACGGCGAACTGCTCCGCCGCATGGCGCACTGGCTGATGAAGGAGCCCGACCTCGAGGAAGACGCCCTGCGCGCCGAAATCTCGGGCGACCGGCTGCTGATCCAGCGACAGAGCCTGGCGCCGGATCCGGCGCCGGTAACCATCGTGGCACCCGACGGGACGCGCACCGAGGTCACACTGGAGGACGGCACCGGCGGCCACTCCACCGCGTCCGTTCCGATCGCCCAGGCGGGCCTCTATCGCATCGAAGACGGGTCGAACGCCGCCATAGCCGCCGCCGGCCCGCCGAACCCCGTCGAGTTCACCGATGTCCGTGCCACGACGCGGCGGCTGACGCCGGCTGCGGAGACGACCGGCGGCGACGTGCGCTGGCTGGTCGACGGCATTCCCGACATCCGTCGTGTCCGCCCGGATTCGGGGGCGCATGGCCGTGGCTGGATCGGACTGCGCGTCAACGGCGACTACACGGTGACCGGCGTCCGCGAGATCCCACTGCTCCCGCCGCTGGCGCTGCTGGTCCTGATCTGCGGCAGCTTGGTGGCTGCATGGCGGCGCGAGGCACGCTGACCATGACGCCGCACGCTTCGACGGACCTCGTGATCTTCGACTGCGACGGCGTGCTGATCGACAGCGAGTCGATTGCCTGCCGGGTCGATGCCGCGTGCCTCACCGAAGCCGGCTTTCCGACGGAGGCGCACGAGGTGCGCAGCCGCTACGTCGGGATCGGCGCCGCAGCCATGTTCGCGGATCTGGAGGCGCGCCACGGTCGTCCCCTGCCCGCCGGCTTTCCTGATCTGATCCATGACCGACTCGCGGCCGCCTTCGAAGCCGAGTTGGAAGCGGTTCAGGGAATAGCGGACGTGGTCGCCGCCCTGCCCTGCCGCACCTGCGTCGCGTCGAGCAGCGGGCCCGAGCGGCTCCGACACTCCCTCGGCCTCGTCGGCCTGTACGAGCGCTTCGCCCCCCACATCTTCAGCGGGACGCAGGTCGCGCGCGGCAAGCCGGCACCGGACCTCTTCCTGTTCGCCGCCGGCCGGATGGACGTTCCGCCGCACCGGTGCCTGGTCGTCGAGGACAGCCTCGCCGGCGTGGAAGCCGCCGTCGCGGCCGGAATGCGGGTCATCGGCTTCACCGCGGGAGGCCATTGCCTGCCGGGACACGGCGCGAGGCTGAAGGAGGCCGGCGCTTTCGCTGTCGCGGCGGACAGCGGCGCGCTGTCTTCGCTCCTCCCCTCCCGCTAGGGTCGCCCTTCGCTGTTCCGCAGACTGCGCCGGGGCCTTATCGACCTTTGACATGCGGACCGCGGAGGCCCATGTATCACCAGCGAATTCACAACGATCGCGGCGAGTATTTTTCATTCTCATGACTTTTGCTGATCTCGGACTTGGCGACGGTGTCCTGCGTGCCGTAGCCGATGCGGGCTATACGCAGCCGACGCCGATCCAGGAGCAGGCGATCCCTGTCGTCCTGATGGGACGCGACGTCCTGGGGTGCGCCCAGACCGGTACCGGAAAGACGGCCGGTTTCACGTTGCCGATGATCGAGATCCTCGCTGCGGGCCGTGCACGGGCACGGATGCCGCGGTCGCTGATCATCGAGCCGACGCGCGAGTTGGCGGCCCAGGTGGCCGAGAACTTCAACGTCTATGGCAAGTATCACAAGCTCTCGATGGCCCTGCTCATCGGCGGCGAATCCTTCACCGAGCAGCAGCGCCTGCTCGAGCGCGGCGTCGACGTGCTGATTGCGACGCCCGGCCGCCTGCTCGACCTGTTCGAGCGCGGCAAGATCATCCTCACCGACGTGAGGGTGCTGGTGATCGACGAGGCCGATCGCATGCTTGACATGGGCTTCATCCCGGACGTCGAGCGGATCGTGTCGCTGCTTCCGCCGCTGCGCCAGACGCTGTTCTTCTCGGCGACGATGGCGCCGGAGATCCGTCGTCTCGCCGACGCCTTCCTGTCGAACCCGAAGGAAATCTCCGTCGCACCGCCGGCCTCGCCGGCTCTCACGGTGGAGCAGCATCTCACGATCGTCCACGACGAGGACAAGCGCGAGGCGCTACGCGAACTGCTGCGCGCCGAGGATGTCCGCAACGCGATCATCTTCTGCAACCGCAAGCGCGACGTCGACATCCTGTTGAAGTCGCTGGTAAAGTACGGCTTCGACGCGGTTGCGCTGCACGGCGACATGCCGCAGCACAAGCGGACCGAGACGCTCGATCGCTATCGCACGGGCCAGGTTAGGCTGCTGGTAGCAAGCGACGTGGCGGCACGCGGCCTCGACATTGACCATGTCAGCCACGTCTTCAATTTCGACGTGCCGATCCATGCCGAGGACTATGTCCATCGCATCGGCCGCACCGGACGTGCCGGCCGCAGCGGCAAGTCGTTCACGCTCGCGAGCCCCGACGACGGCCGCTTCGTCGAGGCCATCGAGAAGATGCTCGGCCGCGCGATTACCCGCTTCGTGATCCCGGACATCGAGCCGACGGAGTTCGCGGCGGACGAGGACGGTGGGCGGCGCGGTCGCGGTCGCGGTCGCAGCCCGGCACGCGGCGCATCTTCGCCGAAGCCTGCCGCCGAGCGCTCCAGGAGCCGAGGTCGCAAGCCCGCCCAGAGCGAAATCGAGGCGCCGCTTCAGGCCTCTGTGCCGGCCCCCGTGCGAGTGGACGCGGTCGAGATCGTGCCGTCGCCGACCCCACCAGCGCATGCGCCAGCCTCCGTCGAGGTCGACGAGCAGCGCGATGCCCCCCGGCGTCGCCGTCCCGCCGCCGCGCGGCCGACACCCGCGCCTGCGCCAGCCGAGCGCGTCGAGGCCGCCAACGGCCGCGACGATCGCCGTCCGCGGCGCAGCGGTCGGCACGAGCAGGACGACGAACCCGCGCCCCTCGGACTCGGCGACCATGTTCCCGCGTTTCTGCTGAGGCCGGTGCCGATCGCCCGCGCGCGCTGAGGCGCCAGACCTCGCGACGCCCACACGGGAGCAGCGCATGAAGCCGATCTTCGTGATGATCAAGTGCGAGCTGGGCAAGGCCTACGACGTGGCCGATTCCCTCGTGCAGCAGATCGAGCAGGCGTCCGAGGTCTACTCCACCTCGGGAGACTATGATCTGCTGGTGAAGTGCTACCTGGACTCCGATGCCGACGTCGGCCGCTTCGTCACCGAACGGCTTCAGACGCTGCCCGGCATCAAGGACACGTTCACGCTGATCACCTTCAAGGCGTTCGCCTGAACGGTCTGCCTCACTCCACCGCGATCAGGGCCGCGGCCACCCGCCGCCCCTCGGCCATCAGCACATTGAACGTGCGGCACGCCGCCCCGGTCGCCATCGGCTCCAGGACGACGCCTCCCGTGCGTAATGGCTGGCGGATGGAACGCGGTACGAGGCACATGCGCGGCCCGCATCCAAGCAGCAGCAGATCCACGTCGGCCGCAGTGATGCCGGCGAAGCTGCCCTGATCGATCTGATCGAACGCGGCAATCCGCCAGGGCTCCGTGCGGTCGGGGAAGACGATTACCGAACCCTCGTGAACCGTGCCGCTCACGCGGAAGCGGCCGGCGCCATAGCTCTCGATCACCTGACGACCCGGTGTCTTGGCCTGGGCGAGTTCCATCTCTCACGCCTCCTCAGCCGCAAACGCGGGCGCAGCCAGCCGAAGGCTCAGGTGGGTTCCGGCTGGCTCGCCTCGATGGCGTCCTGCTGCGTTCCGGAACCCGTTCCCGGGCGTAGCCCCAGGTGGAGCAGCACGGGTACCGCGATCCACACCGAAGAATAGGTCCCGATGATCACGCCCCAGATCATCGCGAAGGTGAAACCACGGATCACCTCGCCGCCCAGCACGTAGAGCGCGCCCAGGGCGAGCAGCGTGGTCAGCGACGTCAGCAGCGTACGGGACAGCGTCTCGTTGATGCTCCGGTTCAGGATCTCCGTCGTCGGCAGACTCTTGTAGCGGCGCAGATTCTCGCGGACCCGGTCGAAGACCACCACGGTATCGTTGATCGAATAGCCGATGATCGTCAGCACCGCCGCGACCGTCGACAGGTTGAACTCGATCTGCGTGATCGCGAAGATTCCGACGGTCACCGTAATGTCGTGCAGCAGCGCGATCACGGCGCCGACGCCGAACTGCCACTCGAACCGGAACGACACGTAGATGAGGATCGCCAGCAGCGCGAGCCCGACGGCCATGAAGCCGGACTGGATCAGTTCCTCACCCACCTGTGGGCCGACGTACTCGACGCGCCGATACTCCACCCCCGCACCGAGTGCCTCCTTAACCCGCTCGATCGCCGCAATCTGGGCCTGCTCGTCGCCCTCCTGCTGCTGGAGCCTTATCAGGATGTCGCGGGGGCTGCCGAACTCCTGCAGGGACACGCCGCCCAACCCGAGATCGGACAGCGTTCCGCGCATTGCAGCGGTGTCTGCCGGCTCCGCCGTCCGAATCTCGATCAGCGTGCCGCCGGTGAAGTCGATGCCGAAGTTCAGTCCCTGGACGGCGAATGCCACCACCGACACCACGATCAGCAGCGCCGAGGCCATATAGGCCAAGATCCGCTGTTCCATGAAACGGATCGTCGTACCGGGTCGAACGAACTTCATCGGTCGCATCCGGCTCTCCTCAGATCGGAAGGGTCTGCGGGCGCCGCCGACGCAGCCACAGCACCACCATCAGCCGCGTGACCCAGATGGCCGTGAACATGGACGTCACGAGGCCGATCGCCAGGGTGACGGCGAAACCGCGCACCGGACCCGACCCGAAGATATACAGCAGCATGGCTGCGATAAGCGTCGTCAGATTCGCGTCGACGATGGTCGTCAGGGCGCGCTTGTAGCCGGCGTCCACGGCCGAGATCGGCGTGCGTCCCAGCCTCACCTCCTCGCGTATCCGCTCGAAGATCAGCACGTTCGCATCGACCGCCATGCCGATGGTGAGGACGATGCCGGCGATGCCGGGCAGCGTGAGAGTCGCCTGCAGCACCGACAGGGACGCCACGATCAGCGACATGTTGAAGAGCAGCGCGATGTCCGCCATCAGGCCGAAGAGGCCGTAGGCGAGCACCATGAAGATCACGACCAGAACCATGCCGACGATGCTGGCGATCTTGCCGGCATCGATCGAATCCTGACCGAGGCCGGGACCGACCGTCCGCTCCTCCAGGATCTTCAGCGGCGCCGGCAGCGCACCAGCCCGCAGCAGCAGCGACAGGTCCTGTGCGCCCTGCACCGTAAAGCTGCCGGAGATGATACCCTCGCCGCCGAGGATCGGCTCCCGGATCACCGGGGCGCTGATCACCCTGTTGTCGAGCACGATGGCGAGCGGCTGGCCGACATTCTCCTGCGTCGCACGGCCGAATCGGCGCGCACCCTGGGTGTCGAAGCGAAAACGCACGACCGGCTGACCATCCTGGAACGACGGCTGTGCGTCGATCAGATGCTCGCCGCTGACGATCGGGCGGCGGCGGACGACATACTCCGTCTCCTGCCCCTGTGAACTCGTTCCGGGCAGCAGAACCGACCCGGCCGGTAGGCGGCCCGCCCGTGCATCCGCCGCGGTCGCGGTTGTATCGGCCAGATGGAAGTCCATCTTCGCCGTTTCGCCGAGCAGGCTCTTGATCCGCTCCGGGTCGTCGACGCCGGGCAACTGCACGATGATGCGGTTCTCGCCCTGCCGCTGGATCGTCGGCTCGCGCGTACCGGTCTCGTCGATGCGGCGGCGGACGATCTCGATCGACTGCTGGATCGCGCTGTCGCGGATCTGCCTCTCTTCCGCCTCGGGCATGGCGACGGTGACGAGCGCGTTGTCACCGACGGTGACGTCGACCGTGCTGTCCTCGGCGCGGATCAGTCGGCGCACCTCGTCGGCCCGCTCCGGCTCCCGCAGGGTGAAGCTCACCACGCGGTTGCGCGTGCCGAGATTCGTATAGCCGATGTTCTGCGGACGCAGGGCGGCGCGAACGACGCCCTCCAGCGCCTGGACGCGGTCGCGCACGACGGCGTCGACCTCGACTTCGAGCAGCAGGTGCGAACCGCCCTGCAGGTCCAGGCCGAGATTGATCTTCTGCACCGGCAGCCAGGTCGGCAGCCCTTCCAGCGCGCGGCTCTGGAAGAAGTTCGGCGCGGCATAGATCACGCCCAGGAAGCAGATCGCGAGGATGACCCCGATCTTCCACTTGGCAAAATATAGCATGTGAGCGCCTCCGCGCGGCTGCGCTAGCCGCCCTTGCGCCCGAACAGACCGCTACCCTTCTTCGCCGGCGGCTGCTCGGCGGACGCATCCTCGACCGTCTCGGCCGGCTCATCGACCTCCGGTGCCGTCTCCTCGTCCGGCTCGGGCTCCTTCTTGGTCCGCGTCGCCGGTGCCGGTTTCGCCAGCACCTCGATGATCTGGGACCGCACGACCCGTACTCGCACGCCCTCGGCGATCTCGACCTGGACCTCCGCGTCGTTCACGACCTTGGAGACCGTGCCGATGATGCCGCCCGCAGTAACGACACGGTCGTTGCGGCGCAGATTGCTGACCAACTCGCGATGCTGCTTGACCTTCTTCTGCTGCGGCCGGATCAGCAGGAAATAGAAGACCGCAAAGATCAGGATCAGGGGCAGGAAGGCCGCGATGTCGAATGCACCCCCGCCGCCGGCAGCCTGCGCATAGGCCGGTGAGATCAACATTTTCGCTCCAAAAGCTCCGCCGCGAAGAGGGCGGGACTATACAGACTGGTCCACCGCATGCAACTGCGGCGGACCGGCGCGGAAGGCGGAACTCAGCGGTTGGAGAAGCGCGGCTGCCGCTTCTCGGCGAACGCCGCCATGCCTTCCTTCTGATCCTCGGTCGCGAAGGTCGAGTGGAACAGGCGCCGCTCGAACCGCACGCCTTCCGCCAGCGTCGTCTCGTAGGCCCGGTTCACGGACTCCTTCGCGATCATCACCGAAGGGCGCGACTTGGCGGCGATCGCCTCCGCGGTCTTCATCGCCTCGTCGATCAGGTCTGCCGCCGGCACGACCCGGCTGACGAGCCCGGAACGCTCGGCCTCGGCCGCGTCCATCATGCGGCCCGTGAGGACCATTTCCATGGCCTTCGACTTTCCGACGAAGCGCGGCAGGCGCTGTGTGCCGCCGGCCCCCGGAATGGTGCCGAGATTGATCTCGGGCTGGCCGAACTTGGCATTGTCCGCCGCGAGGATGAAATCGCACATCATCGCCAGTTCGCACCCGCCGCCGAGCGCATAGCCTGAAACCGCCGCAATTACAGGCTTGCGGCAGCGTGTCACCCGCTCCCAGCCCTTCGTGATGAAATCTTCCAGGTAAACGTCCATGTAGGACTTCGACTGCATCTCCTTGATGTCGGCCCCGGCGGCGAACGCCTTCTCGCTGCCGGTGATCACCACCGCGCCGATGTCGTCGTCGTCCTCGAACGCATCGAGGGCTGCAGCCACGTCGGCCACGAGCGCGCCGTTCAGCGCGTTCAGCGCCTTGGGGCGATTCAGGGTGATCAGCCCGACCGCGCCGCGCTTGTCCACGATGATATTGTCGTAAGGCATGAGGGCTCTCGTCTCCTCGGAATGGGCGGGCGTTGGGGCGCGGCGTTTTCGCCGTCAGCCGGGTGTTAAGAAGAAGCGCACCTGGCGCGTACGTCGGTCGTCGCGGATCTCGATCTGCAGCGTTTCCTGGCTGCGCTTGAACAGCAGGCCGCCGAAGCCGCCGACAGGCTGCCAGCCGAGTTCGGGCAGGGTCGCATCGTAGAAGGAGCGGATATCGGCGACCGCCGGCCTGCCGCCTGCGATCGTCTCGACGATCCGGCCGGTCGGCTTCTCGAACAGCACGCCGGCCGTAGCATCGACGGCGAGCCCCGGCATCAGCGGCAGGTCTTCGAAGCCGTCGACGAATCCGACCTCGTTCGCACGGCTCTCGGCTGCGGCACCGAGAAGGCCGGACGTGCCGAGAAGAAGCGCCAGAAGGACGACCGTGATGTGCGTGCGCCTTTGCATCGCCACACAGTACATCATCATCGCTGACGCTTCACGCAGAAGAACGTCGATCGCCCCGACTGGACCAGACGGTTGATGCCGCCAGTCACGCGCCGATCGCAGTTGCAGGCCGGACATGCCTCTCCCTCCCGCCCATAGACGGCCCAGCTGTGCTGGAAATATCCCAGCTCGCCTGACGTCTGCACATAGTCGCGCAGGGACGACCCGCCCGCCGCGATCGCATCCTCCAGCACCGAACGAATGGCTTCGGCGAGGCGCGCCGCCCGTGCGCCCGTCACGGTGCCCGCGATGCGCGTCGGTGACAGCCGCGCCCGGAACAACGCCTCGCAGGCGTAGATGTTGCCCAGGCCGGCGATCAGGCGCTGGTCCAGCAACGCGGCCTTCAGCGGTGCCAGCCTACCGGCGAACAGGCCCGCCAGCACCGGTCCGGTCAGCGGCGCGACATCGGCGCCCACCGGCTCCAGGCCGAGCCCGGCGAGCCGCGGGTGCGCATCCAACCCCGCCTTGGGGAAGAGATCCATGAAGCCGAACCGGCGCGCATCAATGTAGCGGACATGTTGGCCGTCGTCGGTCTCGATCGTCACATGCTCGTGCAGGCCGACCTCGTTGAGAGACCCGGAGCCGAGCACCATGCGCCCCGCCATGCCGAGATGCGTCATCCAGATCGCGCCGTCGTCCAGTTCGGCGAGGATGTACTTCGCCCTGCGGCCGATCGCCACCACGCGCCGCCCCTGCAGGCGCTCGGCGAAGCGTTTGGGAAAGGCGAAGCGCAGGTCCGGCCGGCGCACGGTCACGCGCACCAGCCGGCAGCCGACCAGTGCGGCACGCAGTCCGCGGCAAACGGTCTCGACTTCGGGCAATTCGGGCATGGGCGCCAAGCTAGCGCGAACGGGTGCCGCGCGCTATGTTCCGGCCCATGTCAAACACCGCCGATACCGCGCGGCAGCCGGCATCCGGCACCCAGGACCCCGCGATGGACGAGCCCGTATCGTTCGGCTTCCGCTCCGTCCCGGCGGCGGGCAAGGCCTCCATGGTCCGCGGCGTCTTCGATAGCGTCGCGCCGCGCTACGACCTGATGAACGACCTGATGAGCATGGGCGTCCACCGCTTGTGGAAATCGGTGCTCGTCGACACGCTCGATCCGCAGCCCGGCATGACGATCCTCGACGTCGGCGGGGGAACCGGCGACATCGCGTTCCGCATCATCGACCGGATCGGCTCGCGGCAGGCGACGGTCCCGGGCGATATCGTCGTCTGCGACGTCAACGCGGAGATGCTGTCGGTCGGCCGCGACCGCGCCGTCGACGGCGGCCTCGTGGGCCGGCCCGGCTGGGCCGGCGGCGATGCGGAGCGCCTGCCCTTTCCCGATCGCTGCGCCGACGCCTGCACGATCGCCTTCGCTCTGCGCAACGTGACCCACATCGACCGTGCGCTGGCCGAGATGTACCGGGTGCTGAAGCCCGGCGGCCGGATGCTCTGCCTGGAGTTTTCGCGCGTCGCCGTGCCCCTGTTGGCGGAAGCCTACGAGACCTATTCCTTTAAGGTCCTCCCGATTCTCGGCAAGGTCGTGGCGGGCGACCGCGAGGCGTACCAGTATCTGGTGGAGAGCATCCGGCGGTTCCCGCCCCAGGAAGAACTCGCGGGACGCATGCGCGCCACCGGCTTCGAGCGGGTGACTTGGCGGAACCTGTCGGGCGGCATCGTCGCCCTCCATTCCGGATGGCGCCTCTGATCGGGGTGCGCGTGTCCCGGACAGCCGCATGATCGCCGGCCTGCGCAATCTCGCCCGCCTGATCGTCATCGCCCGGACGCTGTCGCGCCATGACGCCCTCTTCCCGCTCGCCCTCCTCTCCGGCACGCCGCGCGTCGGATGGCTGGCGCGCCGGCTGGGGCGTGAGCGAACGGCCGGAACGCGACGGCGGGGCGAGCGGCTCGCCGATGCGCTCCAGGAACTGGGCCCGACATTCATCAAGCTGGGGCAGGCCCTGTCGACGCGCCCCGACCTCCTCGGCGCCGACGTCGCCGAGGATTTGTCCCGCCTGCAGGACAGGCTGACCCCTTTCGACGGCGACACTGCCATGAGCGTCGTCGCCCGCGAACTGGGACGGCCGGTGGAGACGCTGTTCTCCACCTTCGATCCAAACGCCGTAGCGGCGGCCTCGATCGCCCAGGTCCATCGCGCGGTGACGACGGAAGGCGAGGTCGTGGCGGTGAAGGTGCTGCGGCCCGGCGTGGAAGCCGGCTTCGCCCGCGATCTCTCGCTCTTTCTCTGGCTCGCCCGACTGACGGAGCGGCTGGACCGCGGAATGCGCCGCCTTCGGCCCGTGGAGGCGGTCGAGACCTTCGCCGACAGCGTGCGCAGCGAAATGGACCTGCGCCTCGAGGCGGCCGCCGCTTCGGAACTGCGCGAGAACTTCATCGACGTGCCCTGGTTCCGCGTGCCCGAGGTGGACTGGCAGCGCACGGCCCGCGGCGTCATGACCCTGGAATGGATCGACGGCATTCCCGTCGACGAGAAGGAGCGGCTGATCGCGGCGGGGCACGATGTCCGCACCATCCTCAGCCACGCCGCAAATTCCTTCTTCACCCAGGTCTTCCGCGACGGCTTCTTCCACGCCGACATGCATGCCGGCAACGCCTTCATCGCCGCCGACGGCACCCTGGTGGTGATCGACTTCGGCATCATGGGCCGGCTCGACCGCAGCACCCGAGACCATCTGGCGGACATGCTGATCGGCTTCGTCATGCGCGACTACGACCTGGTCGCCGACGTCCATTTCCGCGCCGGCTGGATCCCGCGCCACCAGTCGCCCGCATCCTTCGCCCAGGCGGTCCGCTCGATCGCCGAGCCGATCATGGAGCGGCCGCTGAACGAAATCTCGATCGGCCGTCTTCTGGCTCAGCTGTTCGAGGTCACCGAACGGTTCGACATGCAGGCGCAGCCGCAGCTGCTCCTCCTGCAGAAGACGATGTTGATGGCCGAGGGCATGGGTCGCCAGCTCGACCCGACGATCAACATGTGGACGCTCTCGCGGCCGCTGATCGAGGACTGGCTGCGCGAGAACCGCGGCCCGGAGGCGCGGATGCGCCGCTTCGCGGCCGAATTCGTCGCCAACGTCGTCCGCCTGCCCGAACTGCTCGACAAGATGGAGACGGCGGCGGACCGGATCGCCGAGGCGGAGGCCGACCGGCTGCAACGATCCGTGCGGGCACGACCGCGGTTCTGGCCGTGGCTCGCAGCGCTCGTCTTCCTAGCGGTGGCTCTCGCGGCGGTCTGAGCGTCAACGAAAAAGGGCGCCCCGAACGGGACGCCCTTCCTTCGATGGCCGTGAGGCCAGGCGATCAGCGCTTCGAGAACTGGAAGCTGCGGCGCGCCTTGGCCTTGCCGTACTTCTTGCGCTCGACGACGCGCGGGTCGCGGGTCATGAAGCCCGCGCTCTTCAGCGCCGGACGCAGCGGCGGCTCGTAGCAGATCAGCGCGCGGCTGATGCCGAGACGGACCGCACCGGCCTGACCCGACAGGCCGCCACCGGCGACCGTGCACCAGACGTCATACTGGTTGGCGCGGTTCGTGGTCACGAACGGGGCCAGCAGAACCTGACGCAGGTTCGGGCGGGCGAAGTAGTTCTCGCCGTCGCGGCCGTTGACCGTGATCTTGCCGCTGCCCGGCTTGATCCAGACGCGGGCGACCGCGTTCTTGCGGCGACCGGTGCCGTAGGACCGGCCCTGCGCATCGATCTTCGGTTCGCGGGGCGCGTCGTCCGTCTCGACCGGCGTGCTGCCTCCGAGCGCGGACTTCAGATCGGCGAGCGAATGTGCATCCGCAGCCATGCTCAGAAGCTCCTCTTGTTCTTCACGTTCATCGCACCGACGTCCAGCGCCTCGGGCTGCTGGGCGCCATGCGGGTGCTCCGCGCCGGCATAGACGTGCAGCTTGCGCATGACGTCGCGGCCGAGGGGGCCCCGCGGCACCATGCGCTCCACCGCCTTCTCGATGATCCGCTCCGGGAACCGGCCCGACAGGATCTGCTGCGCCGAGCGCTCCTTGATCCCGCCCGGATGACCGGTGTGGTGATAGTACATCTTGTCGGTGATCTTGTTGCCGGTCAGGCGAACTTTCTCGGCATTCACGATCACGACATGGTCGCCGCAATCCATGTGCGGCGTGAACATCGGCTTGTGCTTGCCGCGCAGGCGCATCGCGACGATCGTCGCGAGCCTGCCGAGCACAAGGTCTTCGGCGTCGATCAGGCACCATTTGTGCTCGATGTCCGCCGGCTTGGCTGAATAGGTCTTCATGTGTCCGTCCGCTGGCCTCACGCCATCCCGTGTGGCGGCGGGATATAGGGGGGTGCACCAAAGGCGTCAACAACAATCGATTTTTCGTTTTAAAACAGCCATTTGATATGAACTACCATTTTACCGCGAGATCAAGCCTCTGACGGCATTGCGTAAGTGACGGATGCCTGGGCGACGGGGTCGGCGACGCCCTCGCTGTAGAGCAGCACGTCGCCGAAGGCGAGCCGCCGGCCCATGCGGAGCAGCCTTCCCTCCGCCACCACGGCCGCCGCGGCGGGGCGGCGCAGGAAGGCCATGTTGAGATGCGTCGTCACCGCCAGTTCGACCGCCCCGGCCCGGCTCATGACCAGGCCGTACATCGTGATGTCCGCCAGAGCCATCAGCACCGGGCCGGAGATCGTGCCGCCCGGCCGCAGGAAATCCGGGTCGAACGGCGCCCGGATACGCACGAAGCCATCCTCCAGCCGCTCGACCTCGGGCCGCAGGATCCGGGTCATCGGCACGGCCTCGCGGACGAGCGCCTGGAACGCGGCGGCGGTAACGGCAGCGATGGCGGCGGCTGGCATGGCTTTCCCTTGGTCGGTTGGCGCGGACGGGCCTATCTTCCACCCCAGCGACCGTGATCGGAAGCACCGCGAGGCCAGTCATGAACCACCTGCCCAACGCCGAGCCGCTGCTGCTGCGCGACGACCGCGACGGCATCGTCACCCTGACGCTGAACCGGCCCAAGGCGTTCAACACGCTGTCGCGCGCGCTGATGACGGATCTCCAGACCGCCTTGGATACCATCGCCGAGGACCCTGAGGCCCGCGTCGTGGTGATCGCCGGCAGCGGCCCCGCCTTCTGCGCCGGCCACGACCTGCGCGAGATGCGCGCCGATCCCAGCCGCGCGGCGCAGCAAGCGCTGTTCGACCAGTGCAGCCGCCTGATGCTGACGCTCACCCGCATGCCGCAGCCGGTGATCGCGCGCGTCCACGGTCCGGCCGCCGCCGCCGGCTGTCAGCTGGTCGCGACCTGCGATCTCGCCGTCGCCTCCGATGCCGCGAAGTTCGGCACCCCCGGCGTGAAGCTCGGCCTGTTCTGCTCGACCCCGATGGTGGCGCTGACGCGCGCCGTCGGCCGCAAGGAGGCCATGCGCCTGCTCGTCACCGGCGACATCGTCGATGCAGCGACCGCACAGAGCATCGGGCTTGTGAACGAGATCGTCGCGCCCGATGCGCTCGACGACGCCGTCGCCGCGCTGGCCGGAAAGATCGCTGCCCATTCCGGCACCGTGGTGGCCATCGGCAAGACGGCCTTCTACCGCCAGATTGAGCTCGGCCTGGAGGAAGCCTATGCCTATGCGAGCGGCGTCATGGTCGAGAACATGATGAAGCAGGATGCGGCCGAGGGCATCGACGCCTTCCTGGAGAAGCGTCCGCCCGTCTGGCGCAACGGCTGAATGGCATAACGGCCGGCGCGCCGCCGACTGGAGGAGAGCGCCATGGCGTGGAACTTGCTGGCCTTGCTGACCCGCCCCCGCCGCCGCGAGGCCAGATCCGCGCCATGCTGACCATCACGCCAGAGCCGCTGACGAAGGAAGCCTTCGCTCCCTATGGCGACGTGCTGGAGGCGCCCGTCGAGAAAGGGCGCCTCTATTACGAGGAGGCCCTGGGTAACGGCCGACCGGACGCCTGGCCCAGCCTGTTCCTCTCCTGCGCCCTCCCCGTCGCCGACTTGCCGCTCGACGCGACGATCATGGAGCGTCACGAATTCTCCTCGCAGACCTTCGTGCCCCTCGCGCCGACCCGCTGGGTCGTCATGGTGGCGCCGCACGCCGCCGACGGCGGCCCGGACATGCGCCGCGCCCGGGCCTTCCTGCCCGCGCCCGGCCAGGGCATCACCTACCGCATGAACGTCTGGCACCATCCGAACACGGTGTTCGGCGCCCGGGCGCCGTTCGCCGTCTTCATGTGGCGCGACGGCGGCAAGGGCGACGAGGAGTTCTTCACGCTGCCCGAGCCCGTGCGCATCGCCGGATGAGGAGAATGCGATGACCTACGACCGCGACCTCATCGGCTACGCGAACGATCCGCCGGACCCGAAATGGCCGGACGGCGCCCGCATCGCGATCAACTTCGTGATGAACTACGAGGAGGGCTCCGAACCCTCCGTGCAGGACGGCGAGGGCTATACAGAACGGGCGCTCACCGAGGCCGGCACCGCCGATCCCGGCGTCGTCGGCCGCGACCTCGCCGGCGAGGGCCTGTTCGCCTACGGCTCGCGCGTCGGCTTCTGGCGGCTGATGCGCCTGTTCCAGGAGCGCGGCCTGCCGATGACGATCTTCGGCTGCGCCCTCGCCCTCGAACGCAACCCGCCCGCGGCCGCGGCCATCAAGGCCTCCGGCTTCGACATCTGCTGCCACGGCTGGCGCTGGGTGCCGCACTACAAGCTGACCGAGGCCGAGGAGCGCGACCACATCCGGCGCGCGATCGCCTCGTTCGAGAACATGATGGGCGAGCGCCCGCTCGGCTGGTACTGCCGCTACGGGCCGTCCGTGAACACCCGGAAGCTGGTCGTCGCGGAGGGTGGCTTCCTCTACGACTCGGACGCCTACGACGACGAACTGCCCTACTGGGTGAAGGTCGACGGCAAGCCGCACCTCGTCGTGCCCTACAGCATCACCAACAACGACGCGCAGTTCGGCCGCGGCAAGTTCGCGACGGGGGACGACTTCTTCACCTTCTGCCGCGACGCGTTCGACATGCTCTACGCCGAGGGCCGGACCCAGCCGAAGATGATGTCGGTCGGCCTGCACATGCGGATGATCGGCCACCCGGCCCGCGCTGCCGGCCTCGCGCGCTTCCTGGATTACGTCCAGATGCACGCCGGCGTCTGGGTGACGCGCCGCATCGACATCGCCCGGCACTGGATGGAGCATCACCCCTACCAGGGGTGACGCCCCTGCCCGTGCCCGATCAACCGAGCTTCGGCTCGAGGTCGACGCTGTAGAGCGTGTCGCCCTTCAGGTCCTTCAGCATGACGGTCATCACCTCGGTGCGGCCGTCGATCCTGGTCTCGCCGAAGAACTGCAGGCCGGCGGTCGGCGGAGTGTTGGCCTTGCCGTCCGGATGCTTCGTGTAGACGACCTGCGGCCCGAACGTGTCGTCCATCTTGCCGGGCCCGAACGAACCCGCGTTCAGCGGGCCGCTGACGAACTCCCAGAAGGGTTCGAAGTCGGTGAACTGCGCCTTGCCGGGATCGTAATAGTGCGCGGCCGTGTAGTGCACGTCCGCCGTGAACCACACCGTGTTGCGGATGCCGTTCTGCTTGATGAAGCGCAGCAGGTCGGCGATCTCGTGCTCGCGGCCGAGCACCGGGCCGTCGCCGTTGGCGATCGCCTCGAAGGCCTCCTTGCCGTCCGCGACGACGATGCCTATCGGCATGTCGGCGGCGATCGCCTTCCAGGTGGCGCGCGAGGCGAGCAGCTGCTGCTTCAGCCAGCGGATCTGGTCCGCGCCCATGAACGCCGTCTCGGCCCCCGCGACCGGCTGGCGGTTGCCGCTGTTGGTGGCGCGATAGGTGCGCATGTCGAGGAAGAAGACGTCGAGCAGCGGCCCGTAGCTGATCGCGCGATATATGCGATCGGGATCGGTCGGCTCCTCGCGGATCGGCATGTACTCGCTGAACGCGCGCCGCGCGCGGGCCGAGAGCAGCGAGGCGCTCTTCTCGGTATAGCGGTCGTCGAGCATCTCGCCCGGATACCAGTTGTTCGTCGTCTCGTGGTCGTCCCACTGCGCGAACATCGGCACCTCGGCCGCCAGCCGGCGGACGTTGGCGTCCACCAGATTGTAGCGGAAGTTGCCGCGGAACTCCGCCAGGGTCTCGGCGACCTTCGACTTCTCCTCGATCGTCACGTTCTTCCAGAGCGTGCCGTCGGGCAGCTTCACCTCGGCCTGGATCGGGCCGTCGGCATAGATCGTGTCGCCCGAGTGGATGAAGAAGTCGGGCTCCGACTTCCGCATCACCTCGTAGATCTTCATGCCGCCCCAATCCTCGTTGATGCCCCAGCCCTGGCCGGCGGTGTCGCCGGACCAGACGAAGGCGACGTCGCGGGCATGGCCCGGGGCGGTGCGGAAGCGGCCGACCGCGGCCTCGCTGACGATGCCGGGCTCGGCCAGGTCTTCGAACTGCACGCGATAGAAGATCGTCTGCCCCGGCGGCAGGTCGCGCAGGTCGACCTTCGCCGTGAAGTCGGTGACGTCGAGCGCGGCCGGGCCGACCACCCGCCGGGGGTTCTTGAACGACTCCGTCGTGGAGTATTCGACGATCATCCGCGCCGGCCTGTCCGTGCGGCTCCAGACGATGCCGCGATCCATGCCAACATCGCCGCTCTGCACCCCGTTCGGGATCGTCGGCCGGACCTTGTCCGAAGTGATCGACGCCGGCGCCGCAAGGCCGGAGCGTGCCAGGAGGCCGGAGGCGGCAAGCCCGCCGCCGATCAATGCGGTCCGCCCCATGAACAGGCGTCGAGTCAGCGGCTGGACAAGGTTGGTGCGGCGCATGATGTCTCCTGGAACAGGCTCGGCTTCTCGGCCCCGGACGCTAGCGCCGCCGCGTGTCGCGGCGGTGACTCGGCTGTTGCAGCCTCATGACGCGCACGGCGGTACGCGCCACGTTTCCGCCGGTGGACGGTCCCGCTATCATGCGCCGCGACGCACTGCCGGAGAACATGCCGATGCCCGAGACGCCCGCCCCCTGCCGCATCGCGATGGTGATCTTCCCGCGCATGACGCAGCTCGACCTGACCGGCCCGTTCGAGGTGCTGGCGCGGATGCCGGGCGCCAAGGTCGACCTGCTCTGGCACCATATCGAGCCGGTGAAGGACACCCAGGGCCTGACCTTCACGCCGACCGCGACCTTCTCCACCTACGGCACGCCGGACATCCTCTTCATCCCCGGCGGTCCCGGGGTCCTGGAAGCGATGCAGGACGAGTATCTGATCGCCTTCGTCCGCTCGGCCGGCGAAGGGGCGTCGCTCGTCACGTCGGTCTGCACCGGCTCTCTCGTCCTCGGCGCCGCCGGGCTGCTGAAGGGCAAGCGCGCGACGACGCACTGGGGCGCCATCGAACAGCTCGCCCTGCTCGGCGCGATTCCGACGCCCGAGCGCGTCGTCGTCGACGGCAACACCGTCACCGGGGCCGGCGTCACCTCGGGCATCGATTTCGGCCTCGCCGTCGTCGCCAAGCTGCACGGCGAGGAGAAGGCGCGCGAGATCCAGCTCCAGATCGAATACGACCCGCACCCGCCCTACGACAGCGGCTCGGTCCGCAGCGCCAGCCCCGAACTCGTCGCGCGCCTGAAACGCCGCAGCGCCGGCATCACCGAACAACGCCGCGCCGCCGCCGAACGCATCGGCCGAACACTGGGCGCCCCCGGCTCCGCCCGTTAAGCAAGGCACCGGCCCTTTAGCTGCTTAGGTGCGGATCAGAATGTTTCCGGGCAGCGGCGCGTCGCTACAGCGGCTAGCCGTCGCGCGACGCCATTGCGCCGCGACGGGGCTCGGTTCGGGGAGTGAGGCCCCGTTCGGCCAAGCGGCGGCGGCGCCGGCGCCACTGGACGGTGCCGAAGATCATGACGATCCCCAGGATGATGGGCCCGCCGAAGATCGCGAAGCCCCACAAAGCTGCAAAGAACTGTTCCATATCCCGCTCGGATGCTGCGAACCTTGTGCTCGCAACACGCAGGGTCCCTCCCGGTTCCGTATAAGAGAAAGGCTACAGATGGAGTCAGCCAGGATCGCCGCCGCGGTGTCGGCACGGCGCCCGCTCGCGGAAGGTTTTTTCGACACGCTGCGCGCCAAAACGTTTGACGGTGTCGGCATCACGCGTGCCTCGTACGGGCCGGGCGAGCAATTTGCGCACGACCTGCTTCGCGGGCGCGCGGCGGAGCTGGGGCTCGAGACGGCGACCGATGCGGCCGGCAACAGCTACATGACCCTCCCCGGCCGCGACCGGTCGGGAAACCGGACGGTGATCGGCTCTCACCTCGATTCGGTGGCGCAGGGCGGCAATTTCGACGGGGCCGCCGGGGTGATCGCCGGCGTAACCGCGATCGTTGCACTGGCCGACGCCGGCTGGCGCCCCGAGGCCGACGTCTCGGTGATGGGCATCCGCGCCGAGGAGAGCGCCTGGTTCGGCGTATCCTATATCGGCAGCCGCTCCGCCCTGGGCACCCTGCCCGACGGCGCGCTCGACGACGCGCGCCGCGCGGATACGGGCCGAACCCTCGCCGACCATATGGCCGAACTCGGCTGCGATCCAGAGACGGTGCGCAGGGGACCACCTCATCTCGAGGCCGCATCGCTCGCAGCCTACCTGGAACTGCACATCGAGCAGGGACCGGTACTGGAAGACCAGGAGATCCCGGTCGGCATCGTCACCGGCATCCGCGGCAATCTGCGCGTGCCCGCCGCACGCTGCGTCGGCGAATACTCCCATTGCGGCGGGGTGCCGCGCAGCCACCGGCGCGACGCGGCGATTGCCGTGTCGGAACTGGTGATGGGCCTCGACCGGATCTGGGACGCGTGCGAGGCGCGCGGCCAGGACTTCGCCTTCACCGTCGGCAAGATGGCGACCGACGCGCAGCGCCACGCGATGACCATCATCGCCGGCCAGGTCGACTTCAGCGTCGACATGCGCAGCCTCGACATCGCCTTCCTGGACGAGATGGAGGCGCGGATCCAGGAGATGGCGCTGGAGATCGCCGAGAAGCGCCGGGTGCGCTTCGACCTGGGCCGTTTCACGCGCGCCGCACCCGGCATCCTCGACGAGGGCATCAAGGCGCGGCTGCGCGAGGGCGTGGCCGCCCTCGACATCCCTGCGATGGACATTCCCTCCGGCGCCTCGCACGACGCGGCGGCGTTCGCGGCGGCCGGCGTGCCGACGGCGATGATCTTCGTGCGCAACGCCAACGGCAGCCACAATCCGGACGAGGCGATGGAGATCGACGACTTCATGAAGGGCGTCGAACTGCTCGCCTGGTACCTAGCTAATCCGGTCTGACCGCCGCGGGAGTGGACGGAGACGGGTGCGGCGCGTCATCTTCGGCGACGATCAAGACCACGGACCGGGAGAGAAGCATGCCGCGCGTCGCCGTTCTCGACGACTATCAGAACGTCGCCCTGAAGATGGCGGACTGGTCCGCCATCCCCGCAGGCTACGACGTCACCGTCTTCGACGACCATGTCTCAGAGCCCCAGGCCCTGGTGCGCCGTCTCGCCGACTTCGAGGTGGTCTGCATCATGCGCGAGCGCACGCCGTTCCCGCGCGCCGTCTTCGCGGCATTGCCGAAGCTGAAGCTCCTGGTCACCACCGGCGGCCGCAACCTCTCGGTCGACGTCGCTGCGGCGACCGCGCACGGCGTCACGGTCTGCGGCACCCGCGGCACCACGCCGCCGACGCCGGAACTCGCGATGGGACTGATCCTGTCGCTCGCACGCAACATTCCGTTCGAGCACCGCGCCATGCAGGAAGGCCGCTGGCAGACGACGATCGGCCGCAGCCTGCACGGCGCGACCCTCGGCCTGCTCGGCGTCGGGCGGCTCGGCGGCTATGTCGCGAAGCTCGGCAAGGCCTTCGGCATGGAAGCGATCGGCTGGAGCCAGAACCTCACCGACGAGAAGGCGGCGGAGCATGGCGTGAAGCGGGTTGAGCGCGACGCGCTGTTCGCACAGTCCGACTTCCTCAGCATCCACCTGGTCCTGGGCGCCCGGTCGCGCGGCCTCGTCGGCGCCGACGACCTCGCGCGGATGAAGCCCACCGCCTTCCTGGTCAACACCTCGCGCGGCCCCATCGTGCAGCAGGAGGCGCTGCTCGCCACGCTGCGCGACGGGCGGATCGCTGGCGCCGGCCTCGACGTCTACGACGTGGAGCCGCTGCCCGCGGATCACCCGCTGCGCAGCCTCGATAATGTCGTGCTGACACCGCATCTCGGCTACGTCACCGACGACACCTACCGCTTCTTCTACGAGGACACCGTCGAATGCATCGCCGCTTGGGCGAAGGGTGAGCCAGTCAGAGTCATCACGGCCTGATACCGTCAAGAGCGCCCCGGAACCTGCGGTCTGGCGCCGCGTTGGTGCCAGGCCGCGTGCGTCGTTCCCTCCCCCTATAGCGAGAACCCAAGTGCCGGATCGGCGCGCCGTCCTGATCGTCAATCGCAACGCGCGCTCAGGCGCCGAAGCGTATGAGGCCGTCGTCGCGGCTCTCGACGAGGTCGGCATCGAGGCCGTGCCGCCGAAGGGCGAGGCGACCGACGACAGCATCGCGATGGCCGCCGCCAACGCCGACATGCTGATCCTCGGCGGCGGCGACGGCACGCTGAACCACTTCGCCGAAGCGGCCGTCGCAACGGGCCTGCCGGTCGGCATCCTGCCGCTCGGCACGGCCAACGATCTGGCCCGCACGCTGGGGATACCGGCGGATCCGGCCACCGCCTGCGCGATCATCGCGGCCGGCGAGACCCGCCGGATCGATCTCGGCGAGGTCAACGGCAAGCTCTTCTTCAACGTCGCGAGCATCGGCCTGAGCGTCGAGGTCGCGACCCGGATGACTAAGCAGTTCAAGAAGCGCTGGGGCGTCTTCAGCTATCCCTTCGCCGCCGCCGATGCATGGCGCGCGATGCGCAGCTTCCGCGCCCGGATCACCGCGGACGGCAGCCAGCAGGTCCTGCGCTCGATCCAGCTCGCCGTCGGTAACGGCCGCTACTATGGCGGCGGCATGTCCGTCTCCGAAGACGCCGCGATCGACGACGGCCTGCTCGACCTCTACTGCATGGAGCCGCGACCGCTGGCGCGGATGGCCGCACTCCTCCCGGCCTTCCGGGCCGGCCGGCACCGAGCGAACGAGGCCGTCCACTGCCTTCGTGCCCCTGAGATTAAGGTAGAGACGAGCCGCCCGATGCGGGTCAACACCGACGGCGAGTTGACCACCGTGACGCCGGCGACCTTCCGAGTCGTGCGTCACGCGCTGGAAGTGTTCGTGCCGCGACCGCCAGAGGATCGCTCCGAGGCGGGCTGATACGACACGGGCTGTTCACCAGCCCCCGCCGCCACCGCCACCGCCCCCACCGCCGCTGGAGCCGCCGCCGCCGGAACCGGAGTTGGACTGGGCTGTCGCACTGCCGACAGCCGAGGAGATCGAGCCGCCGATCGCCGAGATGCCCGCGGCATCGAAGCTCCGGCCGCCATACCAGATGGGCCGGTACGTCTCCTGCCCGGTGCGCTGCGCCTGTCGCAGCGCCTCGGCGAACTGCTCCGCCCACTGCGTCTCGACGTCGAGCGCTATGGCGTAGGGGAGGAAGCGTTCGAACAGCTCCGGCGTGATCGGACTGCCGTGGTGGAATCGCAGGCGCTCGGCCTCGGCCACGGTGAGGTAGAGCAGCATGCCTTCGATCTCGTCGAGCGCGTCCCTGCCGATCGCCGTCGGCGCCCTGAGCAGACAGAAGAAAAGGATGTTGAGCCCGAGCGCGGCGACCAGAAAGACGGCGGCAGCCGGGCCGACGGCTTGGCTCAGGGCGAAGACTCCAAAGAGCCAGCCGCCGACGAATGGCATGGCGAAAGCCGTGCCGAACAGCGCGCCGAACACGTGTCCGAACCCCGCTCCACCGAGCGCCAGCCGCCACTGGCGGACTAGGAAGACCAGCAGCCAGCCGGTGCCGACCGACCAGCCGGCCAGCCAGACCGACAGGAACAACGTCTCGAAGAGGGTCGGTGCCGATGCCGCGACGGCCAGCCAGCCGAGGACCGTAAGACCCGCACCGACCATGAAGTACGGGCGGTTGTGGCGGAAGAAGGTCGTGTCGAACGTCTTGTCGAAGTGACCCTTCAGCGCCCGCCGAGCCGCGATCAGTGTCTTGCGCGACTCCCTGTCGAGGGCGACGCGACTGCCGGTCGCGAAGAGCGTCCGACGCAATGCATCCTCTCCCGGCGAGGCCGGCTGGCTGCTCGTGTCCCGCCGCTCCACCGTGGGTGTGCCGTCGCCGTCGCGGATGACGAGATATCCCTTGACCGCGAGGCTGACCAGGGCGGCCGCGAGGCAGCGATCGTCATAGCCCATCCGCCGGATGTAGCGCATCGCGGCCGGGGGCAGTGTCGGCGCGTAGACCGGGATGATCGGCCCGCCTCGAGGATCGCGGCCGACGCGATGCCAGACCAGCAGGTAGTACACCAGGACGAGCCCCAGGACGGCCAGGGCGACGAGGGATTGCCGGCTGTCAGTCAGGAACCAGCGCCAGCGCTCCGCTGCGGTCGGTTCGGCCACGTAGCCTTTCGCCCAGCCCACCGCCACGGTCAAGCCTTCGCCCGGTGCCAGTTGCCGGGTCGCCGTCACGAGGATCTCGCCGGCGGCACCGCTCGCGATCTCCACTGCCTGCTCGGTGTCGCCGCGGGCGCCGGTATAGCCGGCGACCTGCAGGACCGGCGCCCGCGGCGGAGGCATGACCCTCACCCGCGCGTTCTCGATGCGGAAAGCCCAGTCGTTGCCGGTGACGTTCCAGTAGATTTCGTCGAACCCGTCGAAGAAGCGAACCTGTCGGGCGACGGTGTAGACCAGTTCGTATGTATGGACGCCCGGCTGCAGAAGCCTGTCCGGGTCGCCGACATAGATCCGGATGCCGTCGCCGGCGGCTTCCTGGCTGTGGGGCTCGGCCTTGCCGTCGCGGCGCACGGCGACGAGGTCGAAAGTCGGCTGCGAGCGACCGAGCAGGCTCTCCTGCACCAGCGGCAGGTCGCGGTAGATGCCGCGCCGGATCTCCCGGCCGAGTGCCACGACCGTGATCCGCTCGGTGACGGTCGTCAGGCCGTCCGCCGCGACCTGCACCGTGACGTCGTAGTCGGTGATCCGCTCATGGTCGAGGCGCGTCTGCGCGACGGCTAGTCCAACGCCCAGCAGCAGCGCGACCAGCGCGACGACCAGATATCGCATCGACGTCAGGGAAACGCGACGCGCGGCGGCTCAGCGGCCTCAGGCGTATCCAGTTCGAAGAAGTCGGCCGTACGGAAGGAGAACTGTTTGGCGACCAGATTGCTCGGAAACTGCTCGATCGTCACGTTCAGCTCGCGCACGTTGCCATTATAGAAGCGGCGGGCCGACTGGATGCGATTCTCGGTGTCGGCGATATCGTGCTGCAGCACCAGGAAGTTCTGGTTCGCCTTGAGGTCGGGATAGGCCTCCGCGACGGCGAACAGGCTGCGCAACGCCCCCTGGAGCAGGTTTTCCGCCTTCGCCTGCTCGGCCGGGGATCCCTGCGACGAGACCGCGGCGGCACGTGCTGCCGTCACGGCGTCCAGCGTGCTGCGCTCGTGCTGCATATACCCTTTCACCGTCTCGACCAGGTTCGGAATGAGATCGTAGCGGCGCTTCATCTGCACCTGGATATCGCTCCAGGCTTCTTCAACGCGCCGCGAGAGGCTGACGAGCTTGTTGTAGACGGCGATGAAGTAGCCGCCGACGAGAGCGACCGCTCCCAGGAGGATCAACCATTCCATGCGCGGTCCGCCTGCCCCCTTCTTCCGATATCAGCCTATAGAGTGAACACGCCGCCGCCAAGCACGGCCACCGCGGCCTGTGCCTTGCATCGCCGCGGCATAGGGTGATGATGCCGAAGCGTCGTAACGGCGCGCGTCGCATCCCGGTTCCGGAAAACGGCGGAGTAGGACATGGCACGGGTTATCACGGTCGCGGGCGCGCAGATGGGGCCGATCGCACGCGGCGAGACGCGCGCTGAGGTGGTCGAACGCATGGTGGCGCTGCTCCGCCGGGCCCACGAACGTGGCGCCAAGCTGGTCGTGTTCCCCGAACTGGCGCTGACGACCTTCTTCCCGCGCTGGTACATGGAGGACTGGAACGAGGTCGATGCCTTCTTCGAGAAGGAGATGCCCGGTCCGGATACGCAGCGTCTGTTCGACACGGCGGGCGACCTCGGCATCGGCTTCTACCTCGGCTATGCCGAGCACGAGCACCGCGACGGGGTGCTGCACCGGTTCAACACCTCGATCATCGTCGACTTCGAGGGCCGGATCGCCGGCAAGTACCGCAAGGTCCACCTGCCGGGTCACACCGATTTCGAGGGCCACCGCCCATGGCAGCATTTGGAAAAGCGCTATTTCGAGGTGGGTGACCTGGGCTTCCCGGTCTTCCGCACGATGGGCGGGATCATGGGCATGTGCCTGTGCAACGACCGCCGCTGGCCCGAAACGTGGCGCGTCATGGGCATGAAGGGCGTCGAACTCGTCATGCTCGGCTACAACACGCCGGCGGCCAACTCGCTGTCCGCCACCGAGCCCCCGCACGTCCGGATGATGCACAACCACATCACCGTGCAGGCCGGCTGCTACCAGAACGGGACCTGGGCCGTCTCGGTGGCGAAGGCGGGCCACGAGGACGGCTGCGACCTGATGGGCGGCAGCATCATCGTCGCGCCGTCGGGAGAGATCGTGGCGCAGGCGCACACGCTCGCGGACGAACTGATCGTCTACGACGCCGACCTCGACGAGGGCCGCTTCAACAAGACGACGATCTTCAACTTCGCCGCCCACCGGCGCCCGGAAGTCTACGGGATCATCACCGAACGGGCGGGCATGATCGAGCCGGACTGACGGCTCGACCGAAGCCCCGCGGATGGTTCAGATCGTCATGTGCCGAGCGCGTGCGCCGCGCTCGATCGCGGCGGCGGCGAGCCGGCCGACCTGCAGGCGGTAGCGGATGATGTCGAGCATCCGCGCCTCCTCCTGGGTCACGCGGCCGTCGGCTGCGGCGACGTCGCAGGCGAGCGCGTAGGCCGTCTCCCGCAGGCGCTCGGGCAAAGCCGCCTCGACCTGATCGAGAACGTTCTCCAGGCCGTCGTCGTCGTTCAGCAACCGGCCGCAGGCAGCCGCGTCCTTCGTCAGGCGGTCACGGTCGTAGTCGCGGAAGATCGGCAGGTACTGGACGACCTCGCCGATGCTGCGCAGTTCGGAGTTCGGCATACCGCCGTCCGAACCGGCGACGAGCACCATGACGTAGATCAGAGCCGTGTGATGGGTCGTGGAAGTCGTCAGTGTCATAGCGCGTCCTTCGCTGATCTGCTGGTGCTGTTAAGCAGGCGCGCAGCCTAGGTCAAGTTAAACGCCGGTAACGCGGTCCGCGCGCGGCTCGCCTCCGGCGCCGATGAAGGCGCGCGTCGTGGCGACGGCTTCGGCCAGTCCCACCCTTTGGACAGCCACGCCCTCCGGGAAAGCGCTGCAGAGGCGCGACGGCATCATCGGATCGAGGAGGACGAACACGCCGCAGTCGTCGGCGCGCCGGACGAGGCGGCCGAACGCCTGCCGCAGGCGCAGGCGCGTGATCCGGTCGTCGTAGGCGCGACCGCCGAACCGCGCGCGCCGCGCCCGATGCAAGATGTCCGGCCGCGGCCAGGGCACGCGGTCGAAGACGATCAGGCGCAGGGCACGTCCCGGCACGTCGACCCCGTCGCGCACCGCATCCGTTCCGAGCAGACAGGAATCCGGCTCGGCACGAAAGATCTCGATCAGGGTATTCACGTCCATCCGGTCGACATGCTGGGCGAGCAGCATCCGACCTTCCGCCTCGAGCGGTTCCACAATGCGCTCGTGCACCGCGCGCAGCCGGCCGATCGCCGTAAACAGACCGAGTCCGCCGCCGCCGGAGGCCATGAACAGGGCACGATAGGCCGCGGCGACCTGGCTCAGATCATCCTTGCGCACGTCCGTGACGATCAGGACCCGTGTCTGGCGTACATAATCGAAGGGCGACGGCACCGCCGCCCGCAGTGCCGGCGCCGAGAAATGCACCGCCCCGGTGCGTGCCTCGGCGGCCAGCCAGTCCGCCTCGGGATTTCCGGTCGCGTCGCGCAGGGTCGCTGACGTGACCAGCAGCCCATGGGCGTGGCCGCCGATGCTCGCAGCGAACGGGACAGTCGGGTCCACCCAGTGGCGGTGCATGCCGACATCGAAGTCGCGACCCTCGATCCGGTCGATGGCCAGCCAGTCGACGAACTCGGCTGTAGGCTCGGCGCCCATGCCGTCGAGCATGCTGCGCCACGCCGTGACCTGGACCTCGGCCCGGCGCTGCAGCGACCGGCACAGCCCCTCGATGCGCAGCCGCATCGCGGTCTCGAGCGTGTCGGCTTCATCCTCCAGGCGCTGCAGCAGGCGCCGGCGCAGGGCCGACAGCGGGCGGGCGAGCTTGGCCAAGGCCGCCGCGAGGCTCGCCGACGCCTCTGGCAAGCCGTCGACAGCCGGCAGCAGGTCCGCTTCTATGCCATAGGGTGCGTCGGGACCGACGGCCCGCGCCGCCACCTGCTGGCGGACCAGCGCCAGGAAGGTTTCGACCGGTCCCTGCGGCCGGCCTTCGGCGAGCCGCAGCATCCAGCCTTCCGCCGGCAGGATGGCAGCCGCACGCACCGCCTGCTCCACCGCGTCCGCCGTCTCCTCGTCGGCGGACAGGTCCTCCATCCGGCGGCGCAGGCCGCGGGCGCGGCTGCGGCCGCCCTCCGCGCCCAGCATCCAGCGCCGGAGTTCCGCCGTCTCCAGGCCGGACAGCACGGCCGAGAAGGCCGAATCCGCGGCGTCGAACAGATGATGGCCCTCGTCGAACACGTAGCGCGTCGGCAGATACGCATCGTCGAGCCCGCCGAGCGCGGCCTGCGCCATGACGAGCGCGTGGTTGGCGACGACGAGTTCCGCCCGTCGGGCGCGGCGGACATTCCGCTCGATGAAGCACTTCTGATAGTGCGGACATGCGGCATAGATGCACTCGCCGCGCTGGTCGGCGAGACCGCGGGTGCGCGCTGCCCCGAGGAGGTCCGGCAGCCAGGCGGGGAAGTCGCCGCCGACCATGTCGCCGTCGCGCGTGCGCTCGGCCCAACGGACCATCAGCCCCAGGACCACGGTGTCGCCGGGCCGCGCGCCGACCACCCGTGTCGCATCCTCCAGGTTCAGAAGGCAGAGATAGTTCTCGCGTCCCTTGCGGATGACGACCTTGCCCTGCCGCTCCTCGGCATCGGGGAAGAGCCGCTCCAGTTCCCGGTCGACCTGATGCTGCAGATTGCGCGTATAGGTACTGATCCAGACGGGGGCGCCGTTCTTTTCCGACCAGACGCTCGCCGGCGCGATATAGCCGAGCGTCTTGCCGACGCCGGTGCCCGCCTCGGCGATTACGAACAGCGGCTCATCGCGGCGCTCGCGCGGCTGGAAGGCGCCGGCCGCGGCAGACGCATAGTCCGCCTGGCTCGGCCGCGGCTCGGCGTCGGTGCCGAGGAGGTCCGACAGCCGGTGGCGCGTCTCCGCCGACGAGACGGGGTGGCTGGAGGGCGGAGGCAGCGGCGCCTCCTCCTGCCAGGCCTGAAGCCGCTCCCACACCGCCATGGCGCGCTGCACCCGAGGCGCCTCTGTCGCGTTACCGTTTTCGGGGCTGAAGCCCAGGGCGTTCAGCAGCGCCGGTCCCCACGGCCATCCGGCCCTGGCCATTCCCCAGGCGACGGGCAGGGCATGCGGATCGTCGGAGCGCGCCGCCTGTTCCTGCAGGAGCACACGCGCCGCGCCGATCAGCGCCTCGGCTTCCGCCGCCTTACTGCGGGGCGGCGGCAGGCCGACGGCGGCAGCGAGGCCGCGCGGGGTCGGCAGACAGAAGCGCGCGGCTCTGACGAACGCGAACAGTTCCAGCAGGTCGAGACCGCGGAAAGGCGCGATCCCCAGCCGCCGCGCCAGGGCCGGGGCGTGCGCGACCAGCGGCATCTCGGACTGGATGCGCGCGGCCGCCTCGGCCGGCGCGAGTTCCAGCATCTCGCCGTCAGGGGTTACCCAGAGAGCCGATCTGAACGTGGCGATCAGGACGGGGGAGCGCGGGACGTGCAGCAGGGCGTACGGCCTCCTCGGGTCATCGGTCTACGCCCGGACGTCCAACTTGCTGAGGTGCGCCGCGGCGTGCAAGGCCGCAGAGGCGACCGAGGACCTCGTGACGTCTTGACGACCGCCGCAGCCGCGCATATCCGATTGGCAAGGTCCCGACGGGGGCGCGGAAATGAACAGAGAGGCGACATGCAGCCGGCGAAAGCGGATATCGACCGTCATCGCGACATTTGGGGAGGTTTCGTGCTCTTCACGAAGCTCTCCATCGCCGCGATCGCAGTGGTGATGGTGCTGATGTGGTTCTTGGTCGCTTGATGCACTGAAACGCGAAACGGCGGCCTAGGGCCGCCGTTCCACTGTCGACCGGTCGGCGTTTCAGCCGACGATGTCGCACTCGGCGAAGAAGAAGCCGATCTCGCGCTTTGCGTTCTCCAGCGAGTCCGAACCGTGCACCGAGTTCGCCTCGACGCTCTCGCCGAAATCCTTGCGGATGGTGCCGGGTGCGGCGTTCGCCGGGTTCGTGGCGCCCATCACGTCGCGATGACGCTGCACCGCATTCTCGCCTTCCAGGGCCTGCACGACGACCGGACCGGAGGTCATGAACGCGCAGAGGTCCTTGAAGAACGGACGCTCCCGGTGGACTTCGTAGAAGCGCTCCGCCTGCTCGCGGGTCAGCTTGACCCGGCGCTGGGCGATGATCCGCAGCCCTGCTTCCTCGAAGCGGGCGTTGATCTTTCCGGTCAGGTTGCGCCGCGTGGCGTCGGGCTTGATGATGGAAAGTGTCTGCTCGGTAGCCATGTGGCTCCTGTCTCCCTAGGGGATCAACGGCGCGGCGTTATAGCCGCGCCCGTGATGCCGGGCAACTCCATTGGACGGCGTAGGCCCTTCAGCCGTTCTTCCGCCACCCTTGCGCCGAAAACTCCCAGTAGACGGGAGTATGCCCGGCCGCGAGGCAGTTGCGCCAGCGTGCGCGGGCCGCATCGCGCACGGCCGGATCGTTCCTGTCGAAGAGTATGCTGCATTTCTCGAAGGCTTCGGGCGCCGCCGCCTCGGCATCGTCGATCATGACCAGCAGCGACGCCGCGTTCGGGTTCTCCTCCGCCAGCGTCAGATAAACGGGCTGCCGCTCGGCGTGGCCGTCGGCCTCGCTGCCGTGCGGCAGAAAGGATGCGGGATCGTAAGTCCAGAGGCCGAGGTTCAGCGCCTCCAGGCGTTCGCGCGTACCGCAAAGCACGACGGCGCGCCGCCCGGCGGCGAGTTCCGGCTCGAGGAACGCCGCCAAGCCCGTTTCGAAGCGCTGCCCGGCCACGTTGCGGAACTCGATCTCCACGGCCCCTCCCCCGGCCCCGTGCTGCGGCGCCTACTGCTCGTAGTGATCGGCGACGAAGCGGTCCAGCAGGCGCACACCGAAGCCGGTACCCCCCTTTGGCGACGTCGGCTTCGCCTTGCTGCCCCACGCGACGCCAGCGATGTCCAGATGCGCCCAGGGCACGTCGTTGCAGAACCGCTTCAGGAACTGCGCCGCAGTGACGCTGCCACCGTCGCGACCGCCGACATTCTTCATGTCGGCGATGTCCGATTCGATCTGCTTGTCGTAGGCGTCGTCCAGCGGCATGCGCCACAATGTCTCGCCGGAGGCCTTGCCGGCCGCCAGCAGGCGCTCCGCCAGCGCGTCGTCAGTGGCGAACAGGCCGGCATTGTTGTGGCCGAGCGCGACGATGATGGCGCCCGTCAGGGTGGCGAGGTCGATCATCGCCTCCGGCTTGAACCGGTCCTGGGTGTACCAGAGGACGTCGGCGAGAATCAGGCGGCCCTCGGCGTCGGTATTGATGACCTCGATCGTCTGGCCCGACATCGACTTCACTACGTCGCCCGGACGCTGTGCCGTGCCGGAGGGCATGTTCTCGGCGAGGCCGATGATGCCGACCGCGTTGACCTTGGCCTTGCGGCCGGCCAGTGCCTTCATCAGGCCGACGACGGCCGCCGCGCCGCCCATGTCCCACTTCATGTCTTCCATGCCGGCGGCGGGCTTGATCGAGATGCCGCCGGTGTCGAACGTGACGCCCTTGCCGATGAAGGCGACCGGAGCCTTGCCCTTCTTGCCGCCGTTCCACTGCATGACGACAATGTAGGAATCATGCTGGCTGCCGGCGCCGACGCCGAGCAGCGCCCCCATGCCGAGCTTGCGCATGTCCTTCTCGCTCAGGACATCGATCTCGACGCCGAGCTTCGACAGTTCCTTGGCCCGCTCGACCAGCGTCGCCGGGTAGAGCACGTTCGCGGGCTCGGAAACGAGATCCCGCGCCGTGAAGACGCCGTCTGCGACCTTGTCGAGGCCGGCGAACGCCTTTTTCGCGGCGGAGTGGCCGTCGAGCATCACCGACAGACGGTCCAGCGCGGGCTTGTCCTCCGGCTTCTGCTTCGTCTTGTAGAGGTCGAACCGGTAGCTCGCCAGGCGGAACCCGAAGGCTAGTCGCGCACCGATCTCGGCCGCGGTCTGCGGCGCGCCGTCGATCGGATCGAGCGACACCGTCACGCGCTTCGTCCCCGTGCCGGCGAGGTGACCGAAGATGGCACCGCCAAGATCCTCAGCCGCACGCTGGTCGAGTGCAGCGGCCTTGCCGAGGCCGGCGAGGACGACCCGATCCACCGGCAGTCCGGCGGGTGCCAGCACGTCCAGCATCTGCCGCGCCTTGCCGGTGAAACGGCTGGCGCCGATGGCACGGCGCAGCGCGCCGTTCAACCGCCCGTCGAGTTCTTCCGCCGATGGCGTCAACACACCGTCCTCAAACACGCCCAGGACGTGCGCGCCCGTGTCCGGCTGCGTCGGCGCTCCAAACTCGATCTTCATGCGGCACTCCTCGGTGGGTCTCGGCGCGGCGCCCGCGGCTCCCGGACGCCGGCATCCTCGTTGGATAGGAGCAAGCCCAGGGCCCGTCAACCTTACGGACCGAGAATTCCCGGCCACAGTGGGAAACGCCGGGCACATCAGCCGCTCCGACAGCCTTGACACGGCCCCGGCCCCATGATGCCTAGAAGCCGATGCAGCGCGGGATCTCAGCTCGCGAGGCCAGGACTCAGGCTGACGACGATGTGGTCGCAGGCCCACCGGTACATCTTCCGGCAGACGGCGCTGGCCCTACTCTGCGCCGCCGCCGCCTTCACGGCTGTGGTCTGGCTCGTTTATTCGCTACGGTTCCTCGATCTCCTGGGCGCCGGCAGCGTTTCCCCCGCCGTCTTCGCGCAACTGGTCCTTCTCAACCTGCCCCGCTTCCTCGCGGCCGCGTTGCCGCTCGCCCTCTTCGTCGCGATCCTGCTCGTCTTCCATCGCCTCGCCGGAGACCGGGAACTCGTCGCGCTGCGCGCGGCGGGCATGAGCAATCCGCGGCTCGCCCTCGCCCCAGCCGCCGTCGCGCTGCTGACCGCCGCGGCGGTGGCGTCGATCAACCTGATCGTGGCGCCCCTGGCCGCACAGGCCTTCAGGTCGCTGAACCAGACGGTGCGGGCGGACCTGCCGCTGGCGGGAATCCGGCCGGGCGCGTTCCAGTCGCCTCGCCCCGGATTGACCATCTTCGCCGCCGCCGTGAACGGCGACGGCACCCTTTCGGGCCTGCTCGTCCACGACACGCGCCGAGCGGACCGCACCGTCACGATCTCGGCGCGCAGCGCCCTGCGCACCGATCGTCCCGACGGCGCTGCCCTCCTGCTCGACGACGGGCTGCTGCAGGAGCGCAATCCGGAGGACGGTCGACTGACCACGGTGCGCTTCGAGCACTATACCCTCACGGCCGCCAGCCTGACGGATGCCGCGGCCACGCGCAGGCCCGATCCCTCCGAGATGTCCCTCGCCATGCTCCTCGCGGGAGGCGCCGGCTGGGCACCGCCCGGCACCGCGGCCCGGATGCTGGCCGAGGGGCACTACCGGCTCGCGGGAATCCTTCACGCTCCAGCCATGGCGGCGCTCGCGCTCTGGCTTCTCCTCCACCCGGTGGCCGCACGGCAGACGCCCGGCCTGCGCCTGGCCGGTACGGTCGCGGCCGCCCTCCTGCTCCAGGCGGCCATCCTCGCTGCCCGCTGGGCCGCCGCGCGGAATCCCTGGATGCTCGGCGCGGTATACCTCGTGCCGCTGCTTCCAATCGCGACGGCAGCGGCCCTGTGCCTGCGCGATGCGGACGGTCCCAGCCGTACGGCAGCAGCCCGGTGACCCATTCCACCACATTGTCGGCCTATCTTGGCCGCCAGTTCCTGCAGTGGCTGCTGGCGGCTGCGACGCTCGCTGCCGTCCTCATCCTGCTGTTCGATTCCCTCGAACTCATGCGGCGCGCCGCCGATCGCCCGGACATGACGATGGGCATGGTGGCCGAGATGGCGCTTCTGCGCCTGCCCGGTCAGTTCCGGACCGTCCTGCCGCTCTGCGTGCTGCTGGGCGCCCTGTTCGCGTTCAGGCATCTGACGCGGAGCCGCGAACTGGTGGTGGCCCGCGCTTCGGGTATCTCGGTCTGGCAGTTTCTCGCACCCGCCCTCGGGCTGGCGCTCGCGATCGGCCTCTTCGCCGTGACCGTGCTCGGACCGGCCGCGGCGATCCTGCGCGACTGGGCCGACCGCGTGGAGCATGACCATCTGCCGGTGGGCGCCGCGGCGGTCTCCGTCGGCGCATCCGGCATCTGGATGGCCGACGGCGCGGGCGGCGGACAGGTCCTGGTCAATGCGGCCGAGGCCGACGGCAATGCCGGGCAGCTGAGATCGGTGACGATGTACCGACTCGACGGCGATTGCCGTCTGGTCGAGCGCATCGACGCCGAAGCGGCACGCCTCACGGATGGCGGCTGGATGCTGGAAGCCGCAGTGGTAACCGACCGTGACGGCAGAACGGTGCGCCACGACCAAGATCTGCCGGTACCGACCGGGCTGACGTGGCAGCGGATCGAGCATGCCGGTGCACCGGTCGAGACGATGTCCGTCTGGGATCTGCCGGGTGCCATGGCAGCGCAGGAACAGGCCGGCCTGTCGAGCCTGCGCCACAGACTTCAACTGCATACGCTCCTCGCCTCGCCCGCACTCCTGTGCGGCCTCGTCCTGGTCGCGGCCGCATTCGTGCTGCATCCGGGGCGCAGGCTGCATCCGGTCGCGGTAGCCGCCGCCGGGGCCGCAACCGGGCTCGTCCTCCTTCTGTGTTCCGACCTCGTCACTGCGCTCGGGGCGGCGGGGCGGCTCCCGCCGATCCTGGCCGCGTGGGCGCCTGCCGCCTTCTGCATCGTGGCGGGAACGGCCGCACTCTTGCGCAGCGAGGACGGTTGAGGCGTTTGCGTCGCCGGGGCGCGGGGGCTATTGTCGCCGGTCCCCGGGGGGCGGCCGTACGCGAGCGACGAGTTCAAACAGTCATGTCTATCAGACCGACCGCCATCCTCCGTCATGCCGCCCTAGCGGCACTCGTCGCCACCTCGACGGCGGCGGCATCGGGTGAGGTTCTGGCGCAGCGCGGCCCTAGCCAGCAGGCTCCCGTACAGCAGCCTTCCATTCAGCAGGGCCCCATCCAGCAGGGCCCGACGATCGCTGCGATAGTCAACGAGCAGTTGATCTCGACATACGATCTGCAGGCACGCCTCCGGCTGGCGCTGTTCAGCGCCAACCTGCCCGACACGCAGGAGAGCCGACAGCGGCTGCTGCCGCAGGTCTTGCGCCAGTTGGTCGACGAGCAGCTGCAGATGCAGGAGGCGCAGCGCCTCGGACTGACGGTGTCCGAGAAGGAGTTGGCGGACGCCCAGGCGACCATCGAGCGGCAGAACAACCTGCCCCCCGGCGGGCTGCCCCAGCATCTGGCGCAGGGCGGCGTACCCTTCGAGACGCTACGCGCGCAGCTCCGCGCCAGCATCGCCTGGGGTAAGATCGTCCGGCGCCAGATCCGCCCGCAGGTCGAGGTCGGCGAGGAGGAGGTGGACGACTATCTCCGCGACCTCCGCGCCCGCGGCGGCCGGACGGAGTATGACGCCGCCGAAATATTCCTGTCGGCCGAAGTGTTCGACAGTGTCGAGGCGGCGCGCCAGGCGGCCGAACGCCTCGCCATTCAGGCTCGCGGCGGCGCAGCCTTCGGCGCGCTGGCCCAGCAGTTCTCGCAGGCGCCGAGCGCGGCCAACGGCGGTGCCCTCGGCAAGGTGCAGGAGGGCCAGCTTGATCCGCGCCTCGAGGCGGCACTGGCGACGATGCAGCCCGGGCAGATATCCGATCCCGTGCCCGTGGAGAACGGCTTCTACATCCTGCAGCTGAACGAGAAGCGGCGCATCGAACACGGTGCCGGCGGCCCGGAGACGGTGTCCCTGCGGCGCGTCTTCCTTCCGGTTGCGCCGGGCGCCGCCGCCGAAGTCGTGGCCGAACAGGAGGCCGCCGCCAGCCGGATCAGCAACACGGCGCGAAGCTGCGCCGACATGGAGCGCCTGGGTCGTGAGGCCGGCAGCCGCGGCAACATGAACCCGGGTCCCATCCCGCTCTCCGAACTGCCGCAACAACTCCGCGACATCGTGGCGCCCCTGCCGCTCAACCGCCCCACCCCGCCCCTCCGCCTCGACGACGGCTTCCTCGTCATGATGGTCTGCGCGCGCAGCGTCGGCGACACCGCTGGCCTGCCGTCGCGTGACGAGGTCATGCAGTCGCTCGGCATGCAGCGCATCGACATGATGGCGCGGCGCTACCTGCGCGATCTGCGCCGGTCGGCGTTCATCGACGTCCGCCTATGAGCGGTCGCGGCGAAGCGCCGCCGCTCGCCGTCACGATGGGAGATCCCGCCGGAGTCGGCGGGGAGATCGCTCTCAAGGCGTGGCTGGCAACGCGTGGCGATGCGGATGCACCGCCCTTCTTTCTGATCGATTCGCCCGACCGCATTGCGGCGCTGGCACGAAGCGTCGGCATCGATGTCCCCGTGCGGAGCGTCGCCGCCGCGCGCGAGGCGTCGGCCGTCTTCCGTTCGGCGCTGCCGGTGCTGGCGATCGATGTCCCCCGGCCGGTCGTCCCCGGCAGGCCAGACCGGGGCAACGCCGCGTCGGTCGTGGCGGCCATCGACCGTGCGGTGGCGCTGTCGGTGGCGGGCGATGCCGCCGGCGTCGTGACCAATCCGATCCACAAGGAATCGCTCTACGCCGCCGGCTTCCGCCATCCCGGTCATACCGAGTATCTGGCCGAACTGGCGGGCGGGGTGCCGGTGGAGATGATGCTGGCGTCGCCGCAGTTGCGCGTCGTGCCGATGACCATCCACGAGCCGCTGCGCGAGGCGATCGGCCACGTCACCGTCGAAGCGGTGCTGGGATGCGTCCGCCGCACCGCCAAGGCGCTGCGCGAAGACTTCGGCGTCGTACGCCCGCGGATCGCCGTGGCGGGCCTCAACCCGCACGCGGGAGAAGGCGGGACCATCGGCCGCGAGGAGGTGGAGATCATCGCGCCCGCGATCGCGACGCTGCGTGCCGAAGGCCTCGACGTCGCTGGCCCACTGCCCGGCGACTCGATGTTCCACGCAGAGGCGCGCGCGGGATACGACGCCGCCGTCTGCATGTATCACGACCAGGCTCTGATCCCGATCAAGACGCTGGATTTCCACGGCGCGGTCAACGTCACCATCGGCCTGCCATTCGTGCGGACATCGCCGGATCACGGCACGGCCTTCGGCATCGCCGGGACCGGCCGGGCCGATCCGGCTAGCCTGATCGCGGCGATCGCGTTGGGCGCGGAGATCGCCCGCCGGCGCGCCGATGCCGCCGGGAACTGACGGGCCGGAGACTGACGGGCCGCCGTCCCACGCCGCGATGCGCCTGCCGCCGCTGCGCGAGGTCATCGCCCGGCACGGACTGGCCGCGCGCAAGGGGCTGGGCCAGCACTTCCTCTTCGACGAGAACCTGACGCGCCGCATCGTCCGCGGCGCCGGCACACTGGCGGGCCACACGGCCATCGAGATCGGGCCCGGCCCCGGCGGCCTCACGCGCGCTCTGCTGGAGTCCGATGCGCGCGAGGTGGTCGCGATCGAGATCGACACGCGCTGCCTCGGCGCGCTGGCCGAACTCGCCGCGACCGCGCCCGGCCGGCTGCGCGTGATCGAGGGCGACGCCCTCTCGGTCGACCTGTTTGCGATCACCGAGGGACCGCGCAAGATCGTCGCCAACCTGCCCTACAATGTCGGCACGCGGCTCCTGGTCGGCTGGCTGCCGCGCACCGATGCCCTCGCCGGCATCACCGTGATGCTGCAGAAGGAGGTGGCCGAACGCCTCTACGCCGTTCCGCGGACCAAGGCGTATGGCCGGTTGAGCATCATGGCGCAATGGCGCTGGCGCGTCCGGCGCCTCTTCGACGTGCCGCGCCAAGCCTTCGTGCCGCCGCCGAACGTGACCTCCGCCGTGGTAGGCCTGGAGCCGCTGCCGGCACCCGCCGCAGAAGCGGATTGGGAAGCACTTCAAACGGTTACTGCTGCTGCCTTCAACCAACGCAGGAAGATGTTGAGATCAAGCCTCAAGGCGCTCGGCCCCCATGCCGATCGTTTCCTCGAACAGACCGGCATCCGCGGCGAAGCGCGCGCCGAGGAACTCGACGTGGTCGCCTTCTGCGCCCTCGCCCGCGCATGGCGGGAGGTGAATCCGTGACGCACGCAACCGTCACCGTGAACGGCGTGCCGCTGATGGTCGATGCGAGCGGCGCCCTGTGGTGGCCGGAACATCGCCTGCTGGTGGTCGCCGACCTGCATCTGGAGAAGGGCTCCGGCTTCGCCGAGCGCGGCGCCTTTCTGCCGCCCTACGACACCCGTACCACGATCGAGGGCCTGGAGCGGCTCGTGCGCCGCTACCGGCCTGGGTCCGTCGTCGCCCTCGGCGATAGTTTCCACGACACGCGGGCGCGCACGCGGCTCGGCGAGGCCGAAATCGAGCGCCTGCGCCGGCTGACGGCCGCGACGGACTGGCTGTGGATCGCCGGCAACCATGATCCGGCCCCGCCTGCCGACCTGGGCGGACGGGTCTCCGACGAGACGACCCTGGGCGCCCTCACCTTCCGCCACGCACCGGTGGCCGAGGGCGGCGCCGGCGAAATCTGCGGCCATCTGCACCCGAAGGCGTCGGTCGCGGTGCAGTCCCGCCTGGTCACGGCGCGCTGCTTCGTCACCGACGGCCGGCGCATGGTGCTGCCGGCCTTCGGCGCCTTCACCGGTGGCCTGGATGTAAACGACGACGCCTTCCGTCCGGTCTTCCGACGCGGCTTCCGCGTCTTCATGACCGGCAGTGATCGCCTGCACATGTTCCCCGCCTCGCGCCTCACCCGTCGGGCCGTCCCGGTCGAGGCGTAGGACTGCTGGAGACGCGGGCCCGGCGCCGCGGACTGCGCGAGCGTCGGGGGTGTCTGGAACAATCGACGATGTCCGGCCTATGCTCGGCACCAACGAGAATGCTTGCCCCGGGGAAACACCGATGACCGTCCGCATGATCGGCGACGTGAGCCTGAGCCGTGTCGAGGAGAACGCCGGCCCGTCCTTCACGCCGAGCGCGCTCTACGCCGACTGGACGCCGGCGGCGCTAGAGAAGCACCGCGACTGGCTGGTGCCGCGCTGCTTCCACGAGCGGACGGGCCGCTTCCTGATGAGCCTGCACAGCTGGATCATCAGGACCGACCGGCACACGATCCTGGCCGATACCTGCGTCGGCAATCACAAGACGCGCTCGCGCGCCATGTGGAACGGGCTGGACACGCCCTGGCTCGACCGGCTGAAGGCGGCCGGGGTCGAGCCGGAGGCCGTCGACTTCGTGCTCTGCACGCACCTCCACACCGATCATGTGGGCTGGAACACGCGCCTTAAGGACGGCCGCTGGGTGCCGACCTTCCCGAACGCGAAGTACCTGTTCTCGAAGACCGACTACGACTATTGGGGCGAGAAGAACCGGACGGAGCCGGCGCTGGACGGGGCTTATACCGACAGCGTGCTGCCGATCGTCGAGCACGGCCGGGCGGTGATGGTGGACGGCGAGCACGCCATCGACGACCAGATGATCATCCGGCCGGCACCCGGCCACACGCCCGGACACGTGACGATGCGGCTCGATTCGAAGGGCCAGTCCGGGCTCTTCACCGGCGACATCATGCACCACCCGATGCAGGTCTACGAACCGCACTGGAACAGCCGCTTCTGCGAGTTTCCGGACGATGCGGCGAAGACGCGACGGCAGGTGCTGGAGAGCCTGTGCGACACGCCGACGCTGATGCTGCCGGCGCATTTCCCCGCACCCCACTGCGGCCACGTGAAGAGCAGCGGCCACGGCTTCCGCTTCGCCTTCGCCGACTGAGGCCTCCGTCTTGCACGATTCGGCGGAGGCGCCGACGCGTCTCGACCGCTGGTATCCCTGGCTGATCGTCGTCGCGTCGCTGACGATGATCGTGGTCGGCCAGGGCATCCAGTTCGTCCTGTCGGTGTCGCTGAAGGCGATGACGGCCGACCTGGGCTGGCCGCGGCAGGTTCCGTCGCTGGCCTATGCCGCATCCATGGTCTGCGCCGGCATCGGCGCGCTCTATCTGGGCCGCCTGTCCGACCGGCTCGGCATGGGGCCGGTGGCGCTGATCGGCGCGGTGATGATCCCGGGCGGCGCCGTGCTGACCAGCTTCGTCACCGAGCCGTGGCAGCTCTATCTGGTCTTCGGCGTAATGATCGGGCTGTTCGGCAACGCGACGATCTTCGCGCCGCTGATGGCCAACACGACCCGCTGGTTCGACCGCAACCGCGGCCTGGCGCTGGGCATCGTCGCCAGCGGCCAGAGCATGGGCGGCACGATCTGGCCGCCGATCGCGACGGCGCTGAACATCGAGATCGGCTGGCGCGGCACCTTTCTCTGGTACGGGGTGGCTGCCCTGATCCTGATGATGTGCATGACGCTGATCCTGCGCCGCAGGGCGCCGGGCCACCTGCCCCCCGCCCCCGTTCCCGCGGGCAGCCGGCGGGCCGCGGCGGCGCCGGTGCTCGGCTGGCCGGCATGGCTGGTGCAGGCGATGCTCTGCGCCGCCATCGTCGGCTGCTGCGTGCCCATGGCGCTGCCCCTCGTCCACCTCGTGCCGCACGCCAGCGACCTCGGCTTCGGGCCGGCGGCGGCGGCCGGCCTGCTCTCCGTGGCGCTCGCGACGAGCTTCGTCAGCCGGGTCGGCGGCGGCATGCTGGCGGACCGGATCGGCGGCCTGCGGACGCTGTTCATCGGTTCCGCCATTCAGGCGGCGATGCTGGCGGGCATCGCCTCGACCACCGATCTGGCCCTGCTCTTCGGGTTCGCGGCGATCTTCGGCCTGGGCTACGGCGGCATCATCGCGATGTACGCCTTCATCGTACGGGAATATTTCCCATCAGAAGGCCTCGGCGGGCGGATCGCCGTCGTCTATCTGTTCGGCACGCTCGGCATGGCGCTGGGCGGATGGACGGGCGGCTACGTCTACGATGCGGTCGAATCCTATGCCGTGGCTTTCGCCATCGGCGTCGCTTTCAACGTCGGCAATCTTGCCTTGATCGGCACCCTGATCCTGCGAAGCCGCGGCCGCTCGGCCGCGGCGGTCGCCTGAAGAAGGTCAGCGCGGCACCTCGGCTCGGCTTTCGCCAACATTTTGAGCCATGGTCAGCCCGGCCCAGGGCCGCAACGCGCGGCGATAGGCCGCCTGATCCAGCAGCAGCGACTCCGCCAGCGTCTCGTCTGCGGCGCTCTCGTCGGTCTCGGCAGGGCAGACGAGGCGAAGGGTCCGCGCCAGGGCATCGTCGCTGTGGTCGTAGGCATGCCATGCGATGAAGTCCGACTGGACTGCGTAGCGCGGCGTGTTGCTGTGCTCGCCGATCACCTTGCCATCCGGTCCCCGGTTTTCCGCTGCCTCGCTGGTGCAGACGCCGGGCAGCACGCCCAGCCGGTCGAGCACATATCCCGAGGGTGCATGCATGCGGGACCAGGTGATGATCAGTTCCCCGCCGTTCGGCATGCGGGCGACGTTCTGCACCGACCCCTTGCCGTGGGTCGTCGAGCCGATGACAACCGCCCTGCCCCAGTCCTGGAGCGAGGCGGCGACCATCTCCGCGGCCGAGGCGGAGCGGCCGTTGATCAGGATCGCCATCGGGATGCCGCGTGCGATGTCGTCGCGGCTGGCGGTGAAGGCGCTGTTGCTGGCCGGGTGGCGGCCGCGCGTCGACACGATCACGCCGTCGGTGAGGAACAGGTCGGCCACGCCGATCGCCTGGTCGAGCAGGCCGCCCGGGTTTCCACGCAGGTCGAGCACGATGCCGCGGAGATTGCGCCCCATCTCCTGGCGCGCCTCCCTGACCATGCTCATCAGGTCGCTGGTCGTATGGCGGTTGAACGAAGACAGGCGGAACGTCGCAATGTTGCCTTCTCTCTTCCACGTCACCGTCTGCGGCACGATGTGCGCGCGCTGGAGCACGAGGTCGAAGACGACCTGCGGGTCCTTGCGGGCGATGCGGATCCGCACCTCGGACTCGAGCGGCCCGCGCAGGAACTCGACAGCATCGTGGTGCGACATGCCCTCGAGCGCATAGCCGTCCACATGCGTGATCTCGTCGCCCGCGAGGATTCCGGCGCGCGACGCTGGCGTGTCAGGCAACACCCGGACGACGCGCGGCCTGCCTTGCTCCTCCTCGACCACGATGCCGATGCCGCCGAACCCCTCGCGCGAGGCGCGTGCCTGATCGGCGGAGTCGGCGTCGGTGTAACGCGAGTAGCCGTCCAACTGCGTGAGCAGGGAGCCGAACATGCTGTCGTAGATGCGCTCCGGCGCCACACCCCGAAGCTTCGGCGAATGCGCCCAGCTCGCATCGAGCACGCCAGCGGTGACCCGCGCCCATCCCTCGGCGTCGCTGGCCGAGGGAACCGGGAAGGTTCGCGCTTCCCGTCCCTCAATCAACAGCTGGACCTGATCGGATGTGCGCCGGATCTGCAACCCGGAGTCGAGGCTGGTCAGGCCGTCGAAACTGGCCTGCGCGATCCGCTCGACCGGCAGCGGATCGATATAGCGCTCGTGCACATGGCGGTAGCCATCGGCGAACAGCAGTTGCGCCGACGCCTCGGGGAACGCCGCGACGGCATCCGGCTGCGCCGGCTTCGCACAGGCCGAAAGAAATGCACAAAGGCCGCCCACGGCGAGGAACGCCATTGTCGTCCGCCGCTTCGCCGAGCCGGCAACTACTGGGGTCACGCCACTGTCCATCGCCAAGATGGTAATACCTTACGATAACGCCGAGAGGCGCACCACGATCCGTGCAAGCTAAAGGCGAATGATCAACAGGCCGTCAATGGGCTGTTGCTTCGCCGACACAACGTCCCACACTGGGCTACCGTTGCTCGCGACCTGTACAGGACGCAACCATGCGGTGCCAAAACATCATGCGGATTCGGCGCTGGCCGCAGCTTCAGTCCACGGATCGAGCTGCACGGGCGGCGGCGTCGTCGTCGACATCGGCACGAACACCGTCTTCTCGTCGTGAGGCGCCGGCGACCGCTGGCGAATCCGCCACAGGGTGAAGGCGGCGAGCAACACTCCGCCGCCGAGCGAGTAGTAGAACAGGGCGTTGCGGCCGAACACGTCCATTAGGATGGATGCGGCGATCGGCCCCAGCATAGCGCCGAGCCCGAAAGCCAGCAGCAGCCCACTAGTCGCGGCAATGGCATCCTCCGGCGGCAGGAAGTCATTCGTATGTGCCACGGCGATCGGATAGATCGCGAAGGCGGTCCCGCCATAGACGGCACCGACCGCGAGCAGAAGACGCAGGTCCTCGCCCCCGGTCGCCGCCAGCACGCCGGCGGCCGCGACGAGACAGACGCAGACCGCCAAAAGGATGCGACGGCGGTCCATCCTGTCCGAGAGCCGCCCGATCGGCCAAGCCAGCACGAAGCCGCCGAAGATGATCGCCGCCATCCAGATCGAGACCTGCGACACGTCCAGCCCGGCGCCGCGCCCGTAGATCGGTACCAGGGCGTAGAGCGGTCCGAGCAGTGCCCCGGAGATGAGGCAGGCTACGATACCCAGCGGCGATGCCTCGACCAGCTGACGCAAGGTGAGACGCGACACCTCCTCCTGCGACGGCACTGCCTGCCGCGTCAGGCAGACCGGCACGATCGCCAGCATCACCAGGATCGTCGCGACGCTGAAGGCCTCGAAGCCGCGCGCGCCGAAGACCAAGAGCAGAAGCTGCCCCAGGCCGATAGCGACATAGTTCGCCACCATGTAGAGGGAGAAGACGCGGCCGCGGTTCTCGTTGCGCGACGACATGTTGAGCCAGCTCTCCATGACGATGAAGAGCGCCGCCAGGCTGTAGCCGGCGATGGCGCGCAGCACGCACCAGACGACCGCGTCGACGAAGATCGCATGCAGCAGCATCGTCGTGCCGGCGATCGCGGCGAAGGCCGCGAACGAGCGGATATGCCCGACGCGAAAGATGAGGTCCTGGCTGATCCGGGTGCCGAAGAGCAGGCCGAGATAGTAGGCGGCGGAGACGAAGCCGGCCGTTTGGGTCGAAAACCCGGCGATATCGAGCCGAAGGCTGAGCAGCGTCGTCATCAGCCCATTGCCGAGTTGGAAGATCAGCGACGCGAGAATGACGGGCAGGACGGCACGATAGACGGACATGGCTCACCGATGGGCCGGCAGGAAGCGACCTTAGATGGGGCCCCGATCGCTCACGCCAACCGTCGATGGCGGCTCAGCCGACGTGCGGCTGGGCGATATAGTCTTCCGCCTGCATTTCCATCAGGCGGGATGCCGTCCGCTGGAACTCGAAGGCACCACGGCCTTCGGGATAGAGTTCCTGCGGCGGGGCCGCAGCAGAGCAGACCAGATTGACCCTGTGTTCGTAAAGCGAGTCGATCAGGGTGACGAACCTGCGGGCTTGGTCACGGTGATCGGGCTGCATGCGCGGAATGCCCGACACAATAACCGTGTGAAAGGCTTTCGCCAGAGCCAGGAAGTCGGCCGGACCGAGCGGCTTGTCGCAAAGTTCGAGGAACGTGAACCAGGCCACGCCCCGCGCCGCCCGCGGCACATCCAGCTTGCGCCCCTTCAGCCGCAGTTCCGTCGGCCGCGCCGGCGCCTCGTCGGTCAACGCCGCGAAGGCTTCGGCCAGCGCCGCCTCGGCGCGCGCATCCGCCGGCACGTGATAGGTCGGCTGGCCCTTCAGCCGCGCGAGCCGGTAGTCGGTGCCGCCGTCCACGGAGAAGACCTCGCAGCGTCGCTCGATCATGCCGATAAACGGCATGAAGCTCTCCCGCTGCAGTCCGTCCTTGTAGAGGTTGCAAGGCTCGACGTTCGAGGTCGCGACGACCACCACGCCGCGCTCGAACAGGGCCTCGAACAGCCGGCCCAGGATCATCGCATCGGTAATGTTGTCGACCTGGAACTCGTCGAAGCAGAGCAGCCAGGCATCCTCGGTCACCGCGTCGGCGATCGCGGGGAGCGGATCGCCCCCCTTTCCGCCGCGGCGCAGCCTGTGTGCGCGCTCGTGCACCTCCTGGAGAAACTCATGGAAGTGGACGCGCCGCTTGCGCGCCACGGGTGCGGTGACGAAGAAGAGGTCCATCAGCATCGACTTGCCGACGCCGACCGGCCCGAACATGTAGATGCCGCGCGGTGGCTCCTGCTTCGGCCGGTCGAGGCCCAGCTTCGCGCGCCAACCCGTCGAGCCCCCCGGCCGATAGGTCGCGAGCTCGTCGTAGAGCCGCTGCATCCGGCGCGCCGCCTCGTCCTGCGCCGCGTCCGGTCGCATGTCGCCGCTCTTGCGGCGCTCGGCGAGCGCCGCGACTGGTCCCTGTGTCATTCCCGAAGCCGTATCCGCCGGTATGGGTGGTTTCGACACTTAGCGGATGTACCCCGCAGCGTGAAGCCTCTGCAGGCGCACCCGCGGCCGCCAAGAGTTCTCTCCTGGCCGACGCGCTCTACCGCGGGGCCGGCGCGAAGGCGGCTTCCATTTGGCGGCGGAAGGCGATGGCGGGATCGGCAGCATCGAAGCTCACATCGCTCCAGCGCAGTGTCTCGCCCGCCTTGACCGCCCGGTTCAGCCGCACACCGTGCGCGAGACCTATCGGGAGGCCGCCGAGTGCCAAGCTGCGTTCTGCCGGCATGATCTTGCCCCACACCTTGTAGCCGCCCTCGCCGTCCAGCATGTCGCCTTCCGGCAGGTCGAACTTCGCCGTGGCCACGACGTCGGCCCGCCAGCTCTGCGCCGATCCGGTCGCCTCGCGGCGCAGGGCGGCGCTGGCCACCGAGATGCCCAGTTCCAGGCCGATCAGGTGGAACGGCCGCCACAGCGCGGCATAGTTGCCCTCCTCGTCACGGGCGAGCCCGTATTCGCGGAAGCAGCGCCGGACATACTCGGTGTCGCCGGCGAAGACGACGTAGACACCCCAGCGCAGATTGTCGGGAACGGAGCCGCCTTCGTGCTTCTCGCTGGACACCACCTCGACCATGCCGCGCCGTTCCAGCAGCCCGTCGTCCGCCTCCGGTTTCAGGAACCGCGCGAGGTCGGGAATGGAGATCGCCGGGAAGGACAGGCCGCGGCTCGGCGCCGACAGGCCGGTGGCGTTCGCGACCGCCGCCATCTCGATGCCCGACTTCGTGCCGTCGATGAAGCTGTTGAACATCTGCGGGTTCAGGCTGTTCGCGCGCGCGTGCTCGGCGGAGAGCCCGTAATAGTCCCAGACCGTCTCGGGCGTCGACTGGTGGAACATCGGCCGGTAGCGCGTGCCCTTGCCCGCCGCGATCACCTCGAACCCGCAGGTCCGCGCCCAGTCGACCAGTTCGCAGATCAGCGCCGGCTGGTCGCCGTAGGCGAGGCTGTAGACGACGCCCGCCTCGGCCGCCCGGCGGGCCAGCAGCGGGCCGGCCAGGGCGTCGGCCTCGACGTTGACCATCACGACGTGCCGCCCGTGGTCGAAGGCCAGCAGGGCGTGCCGGATGCCGGCACCGGGATTGCCGGTCGCGTCGATGACCACGTCGAGGCCGTCGGCGGCGATCAGTGCCGCCGCATCGTCGGTGAGGAAGGTACCGCCATGCTTGCGCGCGGCGGCGAAGGAATGGGCGGAGTACTGGTCCTCCGGCCATCCCACCCGCGCCAGCGCCGCGCGCGCCTTGTCGAGATCGAGGTCGGCGATGCCGAGCACGTGGATGCCGGGCGTGCGGATCGCCTGGGCGAGGTACATCGAGCCGAACTTGCCGGCGCCGATGACGCCGATGCGCACCGGCTTCTTCTCCGCCTCGCGCTCTGCGAGCAGCTTGTGAAGATTCATGTGGTGTCTCCTAGAAGCTCGCGAATTCGGCGTTGAGCCGGTCGGTCACGAGCATGTGTCCGGCCTTGTGAGTGATGCAGAACGGCGGCTTCGCCGCTTCTATCGCCAGTTGCGGGGTCACGCCGCAAGCCCAGAACAGCGGCACCTCGCCGGGCCTGATCTCGGGGTCGACCCCGGACCAGGGCGTGCGGATGTCCGGGATGCCGATCATCGCCGGATCGCCGAAATGCACCGGCGCGCCGTGGACCCGCGGGAAGCGCGACGTCACCTGGATCGCACGGATCGCGTCGCGCGGCGCGAACGGCCGCATCGAAACGATCATCGGCCCGGAGAAGGCACCGGCCGGCGCGGTTGCGATGCCGGTCCGGTAGATCGGCACCTTCGTGCCGTTGGCGATGTGCTGCAGCCGCAGCCCCGCCTGAAGCAGCGCCTCCTCGAACGAGTAGGAACAGCCCAGGGCGAAGGTAACCAGATCGTCCCGCCAAAGTTCACTTATGTCCGACGGTTCCTCGGTGCAGACGCCGTCGCGGAAGACGCGGTAGCGCGGCACGTCGCTGCGGATGTCGATATCGTCTCCCAAGTCCGGCAGCGTCCAGTCGCCCGGCGCGCCGACGCCGATGACCGGGCAGGCCTGGCCGTTGCGCTGGCAGTAGAGCAGGAAGTCCGCCGCCCAGGCCTTGGGCAGGATGACGACGTTCGCCTGCACGAACCCAGGGGCGAGACCTGTCGTAACCGTGTCGTGCGCACCCGAGCGCGCTGCCGTGCGCACGGCGCGGCCGGCGTCGCGACGACCACCCCCGCCGTCGACGAGGGACCCATCCATCATCGGTAAGCCTCCACGGCCGCAGCGCCGACGCCCGTGCGTCAGGCGGCGACGATGATACCGCGGTCGCGCAGGTCCGCGATACGCTCGGCAGAGATACCGACTTCGCGCAGGATCGCGACCGTATCGGCGCCGACGGCCGGCGGCTGCCGGCGCAGGCCCATGTCGTGGTCGCCGATCTCCAGCGGCAGGCGCGGCAACTTCGTGGTGCCGCCCTGAGGCAGTTCGACCTCCAGCACGCGGCCGGCGGCGTTCACCTGCGGGTCGTCGAAGAGATCGCGCGTGCGCGCCACTGGTGCGAACGGCACGCCGATGCGCTCGCACACCTCGACGAGCACCGCCTTGGACTGCCGCCTGGCGATGTCGGCGACGATCGGCAGCAGGATCGGACGTGCCGCGACGCGCGCCTCGTTCGTGGCGTAGTCCGGGTTGTCGAGCAGGTCCTGCCGGCCGAACTCCGTGCAGAAGCGGCGCCAGTGATTGTCGCTGGTGATGCCGATAAAGACCTGTTCGCCATCCTGGGTCTCGAACGGCTCGTAGATGCCCCAGGCGCCGTGACGGGCGGGCATCGGCGGCACTTCGCGTCCGGTCAGCGCCTCCCCGGCCATGTGCTGCGCCATCAGGAATACGGTCGACTCGAACAGGGCGCTCTTCACGAGTTGCCCCTTTCCGGTGCGGTCGCGCTCGCGCAGCGCGGCCAGGACGGCAATGGCGGCGAAGGTACCGCCCATGATATCGATCACCGATGTGCCGGCCCGCAGCGGCCGCCCCGGCGGGCCGGTCATGTAGGCGAGTCCGCCCATGAACTGAACCACCTCGTCCAGCGCCGGCCGGTGCTCGTACGGACCTGAGAGGAAGCCCTTCAGTGCGCAGAAGATCAGCCGCGGGTTCGCCTTGCGCAGGTCCTCCCAGCCGCAGCCGAGCCGCTCCATCGTACCGGGGCCGTAATTCTCCAGTACCACGTCGGCCTTCGCGGCGAGCGCGTGGGCGAGTTGCCTGCCTTCCTCGGACTTCAGGTCGAGCGCGATGCTGCGCTTGTTGCGGTTGAAGGTCAGGAAGAAGCCGGCGGCGAAACCCGGCAGGCGCCGCGTCTTATCGCCGCCCGGCGCCGGCTCCACCTTAATCACGTCGGCGCCCATGTCAGCGAGGACGAGCCCCGCCGACGGCCCCATGATCGTGTGACAGAATTCGAGCACCCGCACGCCCGCCAGCGGCAGGGCATGTCCAGTCTCAGGCGAACTCGCGGCTTCGGCGGTCATCGTTCCGGCATCCTGCTGTGCGACGGTGGCATGGTAGTCCGGCCCGACGTGGACACGCAAACGGCCGGACCGAGGCGCTAAAACCTCGGTCCGGCCGCTCTTGTCGGCCAGGCCGCAGCCGTTCAGGCGCTCTTTTCGAACGCCATCGCCGTGGCTTCGCCACCACCGATGCACAGGCTGGCGACGCCCTTCTTCACATCGTACTTGTACATCGCATTGATCAGCGTCGCGATGATGCGCGCGCCGGACGCACCGACCGGATGGCCGAGCGCGCAGGCGCCGCCATGTACGTTCACTTTGTCTGGCGACAGGTTGAACTCCTTCATCGCCGCCATCGGGACGACCGCAAAGGCCTCGTTGATCTCATAGAGGCCAACCTCGTCCGGCGACCAGCCGGTCTTGGCGTAGAGCGTCTTCAGCGCGCCCACCGGGGCCGTGGTAAACCACTCCGGCTCCTGGCTGTGCGTCGAGTGCGCGACGATCGTCACCAGCGGCGTCAGTCCGCGGCGCTCGGCCTCGGAGCGGCGCATCATGACGAGTGCGGCGGCACCGTCGGAGATCGAGCTGGAGTTGGCCGGGGTCACGGTGCCGTCCTTCGAGAAGGCCGGACGCAGCGTCGGGATCTTCTCGATGTTCGCGGTGAACGGCTGTTCGTCGCGGCTGACGACCCTCTCGCCCTTACGGCCCTTGACGGTCATCGGCACCATCTCGCGGTCGAAGGTGCCGTCCTCGTTGGCCTTCTTCGCGCGGTTGAGCGAGCGGATCGCGAACTCGTCCTGCTGCTCGCGCGTGAACTGATAGCGCTCTGCCGTCGCCTCGGCGAAATGGCCCATCAGCTTGCCGGGCTGATACGCGTCTTCCAGGCCGTCCCAGAACATTGCGTCGAGGACCTGGCCGTGGCCCATACGTAGGCCGCCGCGGCCCTTCGGCAGCATGTAGGGGATGTTGGTCATGCTCTCGAAGCCGCCCGCAACCATGATGTCGTTCGAGCCGGCGACCAGCAGATCGTGCGACAGCATGGTCGCCTTCATCGCCGAGCCGCAGAGCTTGTTGATCGTGGTGGCGCCGGCGGACATGGGGATGCCGGCATTGATCGCCGCCTGACGGGCCGGGCCCTGACGCTGACCGTGCTGGAGCACGCAGCCCATGATGATCTCTTCGACGTCTTCCGGCTTCACGCCGGCGTCGGCGAGAGCGCCCTTGATCGCCGTCGTGCCGAGCTCGGGCCCGGTCGCGTCGGCGAGGTCGCCCTGGAAACCGCCCATGGGCGTGCGCGCCATGCCGACGATGACGATCGGGTCTTCCCGCATATTCCTTCTCCTCATTCTGTCTGCGCGGCGCTCCGCGCGCTCGCGCGCACTATACCACCTGCGGCGGGGCCCGCTATCGGGCCCCGCCGTAAGCTCGATCAACGGCCCAGGCGCTTGAGATCGGCCTTTGCGGCGGCCGTTTCGACCAGCGTCCGGTCGCCGCTGGCGGCGGAGCGTTGGAGCATCTCCCGTGCGCTCTGCTTCTGGTTCTGCAGCAGGTACCACTCGCCGATGTAGAAGTTCGCCTCCGCCAGCCGGCTCGCCGCCCTGGCCGGATCGGCATTCGCCGCCGCAACTACGGCATTCGGATCAGTCTGGCCCAGAAAGAGTTGCACCGCAGGCCAGGGCCAAGCCGCCTTGTTTATGCTGTCAGACTGCTTCGCCAGCAGTTCGGCGCCGGTGTCGCCGCTGCGGCTGCGGGCGATGTGCGCGAACATGGCCGCATAGGCATTGGACGGTGCCGCGGCGGTCACCTTGCCGAAGTCACCCGCCGCCTCCTTGAAGCGCCCGTCCAGGAAGCGGAAGACGCCCCGCTCCCACAATGCCAGCGGGTGGTTCTTGCGCAACTCGACGACGCGCGTGCCACGCTCGACGGCGGTGGCATAGTCGCCCTTCTCGACACTGGCCCAGGCGAGGCGGCTGAGTGTGACGGTATCGTTGGGTTCCAACTTGGCCGCGGCTTCGAGATCGATGATCGCACGGTCCACCGCCCCCTGCCGCAATTCGAGATTTCCGCGAGCGCTCAGGACGGAGGCCTCGTTCGGGTTCAGTTCGAGCGACCTGTTGAAGTCGGCCAGCGCGCCAGTGACATCGGCCGCATCGGCCTTGACGCGGCCGCGGGTAGCGTACCACGAAGCCAGCAGGTCGGGCCGACCCTCCGGTACCAGCCCGATCGCACCGTCGAGGTCGGCGATGGCCTCGGCATTGCGGTCGAGAGTCGCATAGACGCTGCCGCGCATCGCATAGAGGACGGCGCGCCGGATCGGCTGCGCCTGGACCATGAGGGTCAGCGCGTTGTTGAGGTCGGCAAGCGCCGGCTCGAAGCGCCGCTCGTCGATGTGCAGGCGCGCCCGCAGGAAATAGCGGTCCGCGAGAGCGGCCGAGCCCTTCGGCGACGCAGCGATGGCGACGTCGAGATCCTTGAGTGCCTTTGCCTCGTCCCGCATCGCGGCGTGCATGCGGGCACGGTCGGTGTACCACTTGGCCCGCTTCGCCGGCGCTGCCTTTGGATTGGCGGCGATAACCTTGTCCATCGCCGCGATGCCTTCGGCGGGCTTTCCGCCGACGGCCAGGAGCGCGGCACGATCGACCGCAACGTCCGGATCCTTCGGATCGAGCTTCGCGGCCTGGTCGTAGGCGGCGAGCGCGCTCGCCATGTCCTGCTGGGCCGCCGCAATGGCGCCGCGGCAGGCATAGGCTTCGCTCGACTTGGGGTTCAGTTCCAAGGCCTTCGCCGCATCCACCTTGGCCGGCTCCGCGTTGCCGGTCATCGCGAGGACGCTGCACCGCAGCGCGTGTGCCGATGCCAGATCCCGGCCCTTCAGCGTGTTCGACTTGATGGCCTGGTCGACCTGGGCCATTGCCGCGCGCGGGTCGCCGCGATCGAGAGCATCGCGTGCCGCGGCCACATCGCCCTTCGCATCAGCGAAGGCGGGACCGGCGACGGCCATCGCCGCGAAGCAGGTTAGGACGAGCCGTTTCATGCATTCTCCTGGGCCGTGGCTAGACGCCTAATTTGGCCGGCAGGCGACGTTCCGCAATGGGAACCGCCCCTTCAGCGCGTGATCAGGCGCTTGGCGTAGTGGTACTCGACGGTGTTCGAGATATCCGCCAGCGAGCGCGTCTGCGTCTGCCGGACATAGCCGCAGCGTTCGTAGAGGCGGTGCGCATCAAGGAAGCGAGTGTCCGACCAGAGTTCGACCTCGCCCGCGCCGGTCTCCACCGCTGCAGCCTCGACCATCCCAACGAGCGTCCCGCCCAACCCGCGGCGGCGCTGAGACCGGTCGACATAGAGCTTGCAAATTTCGACCCCCAGCGGCGACGGCAGGTAGCCCGCCGATGCAACGATGCGGCCGTCCTGCTCCGCCACCCAGAAACGGCCGCCACGCTCGGAGACGTAGCGCGCGATCGCCCGCAGCTCCGGCACCTCGCCGTCGACGTCGAGGAAGCAGCCGTCATACTCGGCCCAGCAGGCCCCGATGAGCGCGATCAGGCCATCGGCGTCCGAATCGCGCGCCTCCCGGATCGCCGGACTCACAGCAGCACCAGGGTGCCGAGGCCGAGGAAGGCGAGGAAGCCCACCACGTCGGTCACCATGGTCACGAAGATCGACGCGGCGATCGCCGGGTCGATCTTCAGGCGGTCGAGGACGACCGGAATGACCACGCCGACGAACCCCGCCACGACCAGGTTCACGACCATCGCCGCCGCGATAACCAAGCCGATCAGGACGTCTTGGAACCAGGCGAAGGCCACCAAGCCGACGAGTATGGCGAACGCGACGCCGTTGAACATGCCCACCACCGTCTCCTTCCAGACGATGCGCATGGCGTTGGACGCCGAGAGCTCGCGGGTCGCGAGGGCCCGCACCGCCACGGTCAGCGTCTGCGTCGCCGCATTGCCGCCCATCGACGCGACGATAGGCATCAGCACGGCCAGCGCCACCACGGCCTCGATGGTCGCCTCGAAGAGCGAGATGACGGTGGCCGCCAGGAAGGCCGTGCAGATGTTCACGGCCAGCCACGTCGAGCGAGAACGCGCGGTCGCGAAGGCCGCGCGATAGAGATCGTCCTCCAGCACGCCGCCCATCTTCATCAGGTCGTCTTCGGCCTCCTCGTCGATCACGTCGACCACGTCGTCGACGGTCACGACGCCGACCAGCCGGCCGTCGTCGTCGACCACCGGCGCGGACACGAGGTCCTGCTGCCGGAAGACCCGGGCCAGTTCCTCCTGGTCCATCGACACCGGCAGCGGCGAGAGGTCCACCGACATGATGTCGTCGATGCGAACCGCACGCCGGTTGCGCAGGACGCGCGACAGCGAGACCGTCCCGACCGGACGGTGACGCGGATCGACCACGAACAGGTCGTAGAAGTCGTCGGGTAGGTCGGGCGACGCGCGCATGAAGTCGATCGTCTCGCCGACCGTCCAGAAGGCCGGCACGGCGACGAGGTCGCGCTGCATCAGGCGCCCGGCGGAGTATTCCGGGTAGGTCAGACCCTGCAGTAGTGCCACCCTGTCGGCGACCGGCAGCCGCGCCAGAAGCTCCTGCTGCTGCGCATCGTCGAGGTCGGCGATGACGTCGAGTGCGTCGTCGGTATCGAGTTCCTGAACCGCGGCCGCGAGTTGCTCGGGCTGGAGAAGCCCGAAGACCTCGTCGCGGATCTGCTCGTCGAGTTCCGGCAGGATCTCCGGATCGAGCGTGGCGCCGATCGATTCGATCAGCGCGCGCCGCTCGTCCGGCGATAGGCTGGCGATAAGGGCGGCCGCATCCGCCGCATAGAGATCGTCGACGATCTCGACGACCCGGCCGGCGTCGCCCGCGCGGAGTGCCTCGCCGACCGCGCGCACCGTCTCCGGCGTAAGGCCGTACTCATCGGCCGATGGCTCGGCCCGCGCTTCGTCTTCGACCGGCATTGTCATCGGCTGCCTCCCGCCGGACGGTTGCCGGCGGCTCGCGGGTCACGGCTGGCTGGACGGCTGGGCCGCCGCACCGCCACATCGGAGGCGAACCTCACCATGTCCAGCACCTTCAACAGGATGCCGGCCGGTCAATGGCGTCGCCACATTCCTTAGGGGCCGCCGCTCCGGGTCTCCCGCCCCCGATCGTCCGGCCGAGGCGCGAGATAGCGCGGGCGCCTTCGAAAGTCCAGCGCAGGCGCCGGAAGATGCGCGCCGCGCACGGCCTTCCTTGACATGCCCGGCCGCGCCCCGTAAATCACCCGCCACGGCCCGGGCGCGTAGCTCAGCGGGAGAGCATCGCCTTCACACGGCGGGGGTCGTAGGTTCAATCCCTACCGCGCCCACCACCCGGCCCTCCGCCGCTCCGGACCATCCCCGCCCAGGAGCAGGCAGGCATGAAAACCAGAATCAAGTGGGTCGAGGAAGCCTCCTTCCTCGGCGAAACGGGCAGCGGCCATGCCGTGCTCATGGATGGCGCCGCCGATGCGGGCGGCCGCAACCTCGGGCCGCGCCCGATGGAGATGCTGCTGCTCGGCCTCGGCGGCTGCACGGCGTTCGACGTGATGCTGATCCTGAAGCGCTCGCGCGAGCCGGTCACCGACTGCGTCATCGAGATCGACGCCGAGCGGTCGGAAGACGTCCCAAAGGTCTTCACCAAGATCCACCTGCGCTACATCGTGACGGGGCGCAAGCTGAACCCGGCCAAAGTCGAGCGGGCCGTCGCGCTGTCGGCGGAAAAATACTGCTCGGCATCGGCGATGCTCGGTCGTGTCGCCGACCTAAGTCACGAGATCCAGATCCGCGAGGACGGCGCCGCCTGAGGCGGACGCCGGCTTTCGACCCCCGGACAGCGAAAAGGCGGATCTTTCGACCCGCCTTCGACGCGAAGATATACCCAATGGTGCCCGGAGCCGATCAGACGGCTGCCGGATCCCGCGCCGGCGTAGACGCCTCGGCCTCCTCGCCGCTTGCCGCGGGCCGGCGCCTTCGCGTCCGCGGCTTCGGTTCCGCTTCATCGCCGGACGTTTCCGCATCGGGCGCTACGCGGCGCCGGCGCGTCCGAGGTGCCGGCGCGGCAGCCTCTTCGGGCGCTGCCGCAGCGGGAGCGATATCGAGCGACGGCTGAGCGGCAGCCGCCTGCTCGACGGCGGGCGCAGCCGCCGGCGGCTGCTCGGAAGATGCCGAGCGTCGCGACCGGCGCGCAGGAGCGCGTTGCGCCGCCTCGCCCGGACTTTCGGCCGGGGGATCGTCGTTCCGCGTCTCGGACGGTTGGCCAGTCGGCAGGTAGCGAGCCGGAAGGCTCTCCTCGACCGGCTGCGGCTGCGGACGCGGACGATCGAACTGCTGGCGCACCGACGATTCGCCGGCTGACGCCTCGGAACGCCGCGGCTCATGCTGCGGACGTCCCTGCTGCGGACGCCCTTCCTGGGCCCGAGGCTCGTGCTGGCGACTGTCGTTCTGACGGTTGTCGTTCTGACGATTGTCGTTTGGCCGATTGTCGTTCTGGCGGGCTTCCTGCTGACGATAATCCTGCTGGCGCCCGTCCTGATTTCGACCGTCCTGATTTCGACCGTCCTGGCCGCGCACGTCATTGCGCCGCCCGTCCTGGTTACGGCCTTCCTGATACCGAGCGTCGTTGGAGCGTCCATCCTGCTGCCGTCCGTCCTGACGGCGGCCGTCATTGCGCTGGCCCTGCTGACGATCCTGCGGACGGCCATCATCGGACTGGTCGTCGCGGTAGGACTCGTTGCCGTCGTCCTCCTCATCGTCGTCCCGCATGTCGGTATCGCCGAACTGGCGCGGGCGCCCCTGGTTAGCCTGCTGCTGCGTGCCCTGACCGTTCAGGTTCATGACGCGGAAGTAGTGTTCCGCGTGCTGCAGGAAGTTTTCGGCAAGCACCGTATCGCCGCTGGTCTGCGCATCCCGCGCCTGCACCAGATACCGCTCGTAGATGTGAGACGCCGTACCGCGGACACGGCCCTCGGGGCCGTTGCTGTCGAGCTGCTGATTGGGGCGGTGCATGTGGCGGCCGCCACGAGGGGGACCCCCGCGACCGCGCGAACGACGCGTGTTCAAGCCAAGCCTCATCAATGCTGTCGATGCCGAACCAACGGGTTCATCACTCCCATCCCTTCCCGGGGCCGAAACCCGCGGATATTCCCGGCCGGATCTACAAATGACCAGCGTCGGAACCTGAAGAAGGGAGTGGCCTAAGGGCGCCGCGACGCCCGCGGTGCGTATAGCCGAGTTGAACGTAGTCGCTGATCCCGGCCGTGCAAACCCCTTTTCGCCCGTCAGCCCGCTTTTTCAGTCGATTGCACCAGGATGCACCGTTCGATACCCGCCAGGTCGCACTTCGCCCCCAGATCGGCCAGTCCGGCGGTACGACACAGCTCCCGCACGTCCTTCGCCTGTCCGGCGCCAACCTCGAACCCCGCGACTCCGCCCGGCGAAAGCAGCCGCGGAAGATCGGCCACGATCGACCGGTAGGCCGAGAGACCGTCCGGCCCTCCCGCCAGCGCCCGGTGCGGATCGTGTCGACGGACTGCAACGTCGAGTTCGGCGATGTCGCAGTCCGGAATATATGGCGGATTGGACACGACGACGTCGAACTGCCCGTCCACGGCCGTGGCCCAGTCGGACACGGCAAAAGCCGCCCGCGGCGCGATGTCCAACGCCGCCGCATTCTGCGCGGCGATGACGCAGGCACCGGGTGCCACGTCGAGGCCGACACCGTACGCGGCGGGGTACTCCTTCAGCAGCGCCAGCACGATACAGCCGGTGCCCGTTCCGAGGTCCAGGATCCGCAACGGGAGCCGCCGGTCAGGGACCGCTTCGAGCACGGCCTCGACCAGCGTCTCGGTGTCCGGCCGTGGATCGAGCGTGTCGGGCCCGAGACGGAAGCGCATGCTCCAGAACTCGCGCATGCCGGTCATCCGGGAAAAAGGTTCGCCGACGCACCGGCGCGCGACGAAGCTGCTCAGTCGCGTGGCCGCTTCGTCCGGAAACGGTCGCTCCGGCCAACCGATCACGACCTCCTGCCCGACGCCGGCAGCGAGCGCCACCAACAGGCGGGCCTCGCGGCGCGCCTGTCCGACGCCGGCCGCCTTCAGACGTCCGGCGGCCTCCTGCAGTGCCCCGCCAAGGGTGCCTGCCGCCGCTGCGGTCATTCCAAGCTGGCCAGCGCCATCGCCTGGTCTTCCTCGGTCAGCGCGTCGATGATCTCGTCCAGCGCCTCGCCGGTCATCACCTTGTCGATCTTGTGAAGCGTGAGGCCGATCCGGTGATCCGTCACCCGTCCCTGCGGGAAGTTGTAGGTGCGCACGCGTTCCGACCGGTCGCCGCTGCCGACTTGGCTGCGCCGGTCTGCCGACCGCTCCGCCTCCAGCGCCAACCGCTGCGCCTCATACAGGCGGGCGCGCAGCACCTTCAGCGCCTTCGCCTTGTTCTTGTGCTGCGACTTCTCGTCCTGCTGCGACACCACGATGCCCGTCGGCAGATGGGTGATCCGCACCGCGCTGTCCGTGGTGTTAACGCTCTGCCCGCCGGGTCCGCTCGACCGGAAGACGTCGATCCGCAGGTCCTTGTCCTCGATCCTGACGTCAACCTCTTCGGCCTCCGGCAGCACCGCCACGGTCGCTGCTGAGGTGTGAATGCGCCCGCCACCCTCCGTCACCGGCACCCGCTGCACGCGATGGCCGCCCGATTCGAATTTCAGCCGGGCGAATACGTCCCGCCCAGTCACGTTCGCGATCGCCTCCTTGTAGCCGCCGAGGTCGGTCTCCGCGATGCTCATCGTCTCGAAGCGCCAGCCGTGCAGTTCGGCGTAGCGCTGATACATCCGGAAGAGTTCGTAAGCGAACAGTGCGGCTTCCTCACCGCCCGTCCCCGCCCGGACTTCGAGGATCGCGTTGCGCGCATCCGCTTCGTCCTTCGGGATCAGCATGAGGCGCAATTCGCGCTCGATCGCCGGCAGGCGCTCACGGAGCGCCTCGGCCTCGTCGCGCGCCAATTCGCGCAGATCCGCGTCGGTCACCGGGTCGGCAGCCAGGGCCGCCAGTTCCTCCGCTTCTGCCCGCACCTTGCCGAGTTCGCCGAATTTTTCGGCGATTGGGGTGACGTCGGAGAGTTCCTTGGACATCCGCGCCATTTCGACAGGCGTCAGCGCCTCACGGCCGGCGAGCCGGTCGCGCAGTTCGTTATAGCGGTCGACGACCGCGCCGAGCTTCGCTTCGAGGCTCATATTCGGTGACACTTTTCGGAGCGGGAAAGCTGCGCTTTTTGCCAGTGAGCGGAACGCGAGACAAGACCGTAGCCGAATCGCATCACAAGTAGGGAAGAAGCCGTGGGAGTGTCGATCTTTGTGATTACAACAATAGGTTCATGGCGCAAGGTGACTCCAATCCGGTAGCTGGGAGGCCGAGGAACACATATGGGGCTTTTCCGAGGAGGCTACAGCGGCTGGTCGAGCGACCGGCGCACCGCCGAACAGCAACTGAGGGAAAGCGAGAGCCGGCTCCGGGCCGTGGTCGAAACTGCGGTCGACGGCGTTATCCTGATCGACGCGTTCGGTCTCGTGGAGATGTTCAACCCGGCCTGCGAGACGTTGTTCGGCTACCGAGCAGACGAGGTGCTGGGGCAGAACGTCAAGATGCTCATGCCGCAGCCCTACGAGGCGGAGCACGATGTCTATCTCCGCCGGTACCGGCATACTGGCGAACGCCGGATCATCGGCATCGGGCGCGAGGTCGCCGGGCAGCGCAAGGACGGCACGGTCTTCCCGATGGAGCTGTCCGTCGGAGAAGCCCAACGCGACGGTCGTCCGGTGTTCGCCGGGATCATCCGCGACATCAGCCAGCGCAAGCAGGCGGAGCAGAGCCTGCGCGAGAGCGAGGGGCGCCTGCGCGCGCTCGTCGAAACGGCCGTTGACGGGGTCATCCTGATCGACGCCGTCGGCACGGTGCAGATGTTCAATCCGGCCTGCGAGACGCTGTTCGGCTATCGCGCGGAGGAGGTCGTCGATCGGAACGTCCGCATGCTCATGCCGGAACCGTATCAGAGCGAACACGACCGCTACCTCGAGCAGTATCGCGAGGACGGAGTGCGCAGGATCATCGGCATCGGCCGTGAGGTATCGGCCCGGCGCAAGGACGGATCCATCTTCCCGATGGAACTTTCTGTCGGTGAGGCCAGCCGGGGCGACCAGCCGGTCTTCGTCGGCATCATCCGTGACATCAGCGCCCGCAAGGAGGCGGAAACGGCCCGCGAGCAGCTGCAGCAGGCGCAGAAGATGGAAGCAATCGGTCAGCTGACCGGCGGCATCGCCCACGATTTCAACAACCTGATGGCGGTGATGTTGGGCAATCTCGAGCTGGTCCTGGACCGGCTCGACCCCGCCGACGCGTCGACTGACCTCATCCGAACGGCGATCCACTCCGTCGAGCGCGGCGCGCAGTTGACCCAGCGATTATTGGCCTTCTCGCGAACCCAGACGCTGAAACCGCGCCAGATCGACGTCAATCAGCTGATCACCGGGATGATGCCGCTCGTCCGCCTCTCGGTGGGTGAGGCCATCGACATCAGGATGGACCTGGAGGCTGAGATCTGGACGACGATGATCGACGCAGCACAGTTGGAGAACGCGCTGCTCAATCTGGCGAACAACAGTCGCGATGCCATGGCGGGCAAGGGTCGCCTCACGATCTCGACCGCGAATGTCGCGATATCCGCCGACGATCTCGTCGACGAGGGTGCCGCTCCCGGCGCCTATGTCCGCGTGACGGTCCGCGACGACGGCGCCGGAATGGACGCTGCCGTTCTCGCCCACGTCTTCGAACCCTTCTTCACCACAAAGGAGGTCGGCCACGGAAGTGGCCTCGGGCTCAGCATGGTCTACGGCTTCGTAAAACAGTCGAACGGCTTCGTCGCTATCGACAGCAGGGTCGGCGGCGGCACGCGCGTCGATCTCTTCCTGCCGCGCGTGACCGACCCTGCGCTGTCCGACCGCCGCGCAGAGGAGGGGCCGGCGCCGCGGTCCACTGCACGATCCTGGAACATTATGTTGGTCGAAGACGACGCGGCTCTGCGGCAGTTGGCTGGCCGTATACTGGAATCGCTCGGCCATTCGGTCCGGGGGGCGTGCGACGGGCCGGAGGCACTGCGGTTGCTGCGGGAAGACCCGCGCGTCGATTTGCTTTTTACGGACATCATACTGCCCGGTGGCCAAAACGGCGTAGACATCGCCCAGGCAGCGCGGGAGATGCTCCCGGACCTGAAGGTACTTTTCACGTCCGGCTACCTGGAGACCCGGGATCGCGGTGCCGAACTGTCTCCCGACGAGGAGTTGATCACGAAGCCGGCGCGCCGCCGCGACATCGAGGCCGCCATCCAGCGCGTGATGAACGGCTCCCGCTAGGATGTCGGCTTCAGCCTTTCCACCAACCCGGCCAGGGGCACCTCGGCCTGCTCGCCGCCATCCATGTCCCGCAGCGTCGCCACCCCCCGCGACAGCTCGTCGTCGCCTATGATGACGGCCGCCCGGGCGGCCGCGCGGCTCGCACGCGCCAGCCGACGCTTCAGATTACCGCTATAGCCAAGTTCGACGTGCAGGCCCTCGCGCCGCAGGCTCCACGCCAGCTTCTGCGCCTCGCGCTCGGCAGCCGGTCCCATGGGCACGATCGCCACCGGCCGCGGCGGCGGCGGCGGCTCGCCGGCCAGCATCGCCAGCCGCTCGATCCCCGCCGCCCAGCCGATGCCTGGCGTCTCCGGTCCGCCCATCGCGCCGATCAGCCCGTCGTACCTGCCGCCGGCCAGCACAGTGCCTTGTGCGCCGAGATCGGTCGTCGTGAACTCGAACGCGGTATGCGTGTAGTAGTCGAGGCCGCGCACGAGGCGCTGATTGACTTCATAGGCGATGCCGATGTCGTCGAGGCCCTGGCGCACGGCGGCGAAGAAGTCCGCCGCAGCCGGCGACAGGTGCTCGGCAAAGGAGGGTGCCTCGGCCACGACGCGCCGGTCGCCCTCGTCCTTGGAGTCGAGAATTCGCAGGGGATTCCGCTGCAGGCGCGTGCGGCTGTCCTCGGACAGTGCGTCGCGATGACCGGTGAAATAGTCCACCAGCACGTCGCGATAGGCGCGGCGGCTCTCCAGGTCGCCCAGCGTGTTCAGTTCCAGCACGGTGCGGCCGAGTAGGCCCAGCTCGTCGAGGATCTGAGCGCCGACGGCGATCACCTCCACGTCCGCCTGCGGCCCCGACACGCCCAGGATCTCGATGCCTATCTGGTGAAACTGGCGCTGCCGCCCCTTCTGCGGCCGCTCGTAGCGGAACATCGGGCCCGCATAAAACAGCTTGAGCGGCAGGCTCTGCGAGAGGCCGCCGGAGATGAAGGCGCGCGCAACGCCCGCCGTTCCCTCGGGGCGCAGGGTGATCGAATCACCGCCGCGATCCTCGAAGGTGTACATCTCCTTCGTGACGATGTCCGACGTGTCGCCCAGAGTGCGGGCGAAGACCTCCGTGAACTCGAAGATCGGAGTGGATATCTCACCGAACCCGTAGCGCTCGGTCACCGAACGCGCGCGCTCGACGATCGCCCGGAAGCGGCGCGACTCGTCGGGAAGCAGGTCGCGCGTGCCGCGGACCGGTTGCAGATTCGCCAATGTCCCGCCCTTCAGATGATGCCGTCAGCCCGCCGCGAGTGCGGGAACCGGTCGGGTCGCCGCCGCCTCAGCCTCGGCGCGTTCGGCGTCGATCTCAGCGGCCTTCTCTTCGATCAGGCCGACGAGATGATCGACCAGCTGCTCGTCCTTGATCTTGTGATCGGGCAGGCCGGCCACATAGACCATGTGCGTACCCCTGCCGCCGCCGGTGATGCCGATGTCGGTCTCGCGTGCCTCGCCCGGTCCGTTCACGACGCAGCCGATCACCGAAACGGTCATCGGCGTCGTGATGTGCTCCAGCCGCTTCTCCAGAAGCTCCACCGTGTTGATCACCTGGAACTGCTGTCGCGCGCAGGATGGGCAGGAGATGATGTTGACGCCGCGGTGACGCAGGTTCAGCGACTTCAGGATGTCGAAGCCGACCTTCACCTCCTCGACCGGATCCGCCGAGAGCGACACCCGGATCGTGTCGCCGATGCCGGACCAGAGCAGCATGCCCATGCCGATCGACGACTTGACCGTACCGGTGCGGAGGCCTCCCGCCTCGGTGATGCCGAGATGCAGCGGGTAATCACACGCCTCGGCGAGTTGCTGGTAGGCGGCCACCGCCAGGAATACGTCCGAAGCCTTCACGCTGATCTTGAACTCGCGGAAGTCGTTGTCTTCGAGAATGCGCGCGTGGCGGAGCGCACTCTCGACCATCGCCCTGGGACAAGGCTCGCCATAGCGCTCGAGGAGGTCGCGCTCCAGGCTGCCGGCGTTCACGCCGATACGCATCGAACAGCCGTAATCCTTCGCCGCCTTCACGACCTCCCGCACGCGCGCATCCGACCCGATGTTGCCGGGATTGATGCGCAGGCATGCGGCTCCCGCTTCGGCGGCTTCGATGGCGCGCTTGTAGTGGAAATGGATGTCGGCGACGACCGGTACCGTCACCTCCGCAACGATCTCCTTCAGGGCCGCCGTGGACTCCTCGTCGGGACAGGAGACGCGGACGATATCGACGCCCGCCATCTCCGCCTGCCGGATCTGCCGTATCGTCCCCGCGGCGTCCGCCGTCAGAGTGTTCGTCATCGTCTGGACGCTGATCGGCGCATCACCGCCGACGGCAACCTTGCCGACCATGATCTTGCGGCTGATGCGGCGGTCGATATCCCGGTACGGCCGGTGGCTCATGCCATCCTCGTGCGCGCGGCTTCGGTGTCGACGCCTATATAGCGGCACGGCCACCGATTCTGAAGGTGCGAAGGGGCGGTTGCCGCCTCAATTCCGCGTTGCTGTCCCGGACAGCAGCCGCGGCCCCTCGAGCGGGATCTCGCGGATGACCGCGCCCCGTGCCCCAAGCTTGGGCGTGACCTCGCCGCCGACGGTCACGTCCAGGCCGCCCGCGTTGCCCGTGGTGAGGCGCAAGCCGGCGCGCTGGGGCACCTCATAGCTGTCGCCCGCCTTCATCAGCTTGGCGTGGACGACTTCGCCCGTCTCGGCACGCACCTCGATCCAGCTCGCCTCCGCGGCCCGGAGCACGACCGGACCCGTCGCGACGCTAGGCATCTGCGCCCATGCGACGCCGGGACTCGCACTAGACGGGCTGGGAGTGCCCGGGCTTGCGACCTCGACAGGATTGGGCTGCCGCATGACCGGCATCCAGGACGAGCCTTCGGCGATCCGATCGGGGCGCACGACCGCGCCGGATCCAGCCAGGACGGACCTGGTCGCCTGCGCGACCTCGGTGCCGCGCGGCTCGATCGTCACGGCCGGTACCGTCGCATACTGGCCGGGAGACACCGATCCTGCCGAGGCATGGCGGGTGTCGCCGGGTGCGCCGGACGGATCCTGAACCGATGGACTTGGGGCGGGTCTGCTCGGGTCCGGGCGCGCGCGCGGGAGCGGCGGTCCCGAGGGCACGGGGGCGTTCGCGACCGTCGTCGCCGGGGCGGACACCCCATTCAGCGGGACGGGCCGCCAGACGCCGAGCGCCTGATCCGCAGGTGCCGTTGCGACCGCCAGGGTCCGAGCCGCCGACTGATCGGAAGGCGGCACGAACTCGCTTCGCCCGCCGAGGCCCGGCGCCAGATCGGCGACCCGCCGCTCCGTCGCCGGCGGCGAATCGTCCTGTGCGATCTCGATCGGCGCGACCGGGACGCGGTCACCGTGCGCCCAGTGCTGAGCGGTCTGCATATACCAGACGACATAGACGGCGAGCGCCGCGCAGACGCTTACCGCGACGAGTGCACCGCCAGGTACGCGACGCTCCGTTGCAGGCTCCGGAAACAGGAGAACCGGACGGGCGGCGAGTTCGAGCGCTTCCTTCTTGAAACGCTCGACGGCCGCACGCGCGTCCATGCCGAGATAGTCCGCATAGGAGCGCACGAAGCCGATCGCATAGATTCGCGCCGGCAGCGCCTTATGCCGCGCAGTCTCGATGGACTCGATGTGGCGCGGCGGAATCCGAATCGCGGCGGCCACGTCGTCAAGATCCAGCCCGAGGGCCTCGCGACGGCGCCGCAGTTCGGCTCCTATGCACGCGGAAGCGGAACCGGCCGCCACCGCGGTGGGCGGGTGTTCCACCCACAGCCTAAGTCTGTGTGCCCTCGGCTTCGACATCCCGACTCATTGCTGGAGGACGCGGCGCGGCGACTGCCGACAGCGCCCGCGGTATTAGAGTATCCTAACCGACGATCGGCCCGTGTTTTTACCCGTGACTCCGTCAACGTTCAACGAGGGAAACCGGTCGGGGCATCATCAGACCGTTACGGCATGATCATTGGCGTAGGCGCGGATCTTGTCCCGTACCGAGTGGTCGGGCAAGGACAGCAGAGTTTGCATGTAGGTGGCGAGCGGCCGCAAGCGAAGGCTGCGGATCATCAGCTTGATGGCACCGACCGCCGGTGGCGGCATCGACAGCGAACGGAAGCCGAGGCCGACCAGCGCCATCGCCTCCAACGGCGTGCCCGCCATCTCGCCGCAGAAAGTAACGGGCGTCCCGCCCGTGTCGCAGCCGGCGACGATGAAGCGCAGGAAGGACAGGACGGCGGGCGAGAGCACGTCGTAGCGGTTTGAGAGGCGCGGATTCTGCCGGTCGGCGGCGAGCAGGAACTGAACGAGGTCGTTGCTGCCGACCGAGAGAAAATCGACCCGCCGGCACAGCGCCGGAAGCTGCCAGGCAAGCGACGGGACCTCGATCATCGCGCCCATCATCACCCGGGTCGGCATCGGCCCGCCGATGCGCTGCTCCCGCCGGCTCTCGACATCGAAGATCGCGCGGGCCCGCTCCAGCTCCGCTACCTCGGTCACCATCGGGAACAGCACACGCAACTCGCGGCCGGCCGAGGCGCGGATCAGTGCGCGCAGCTGCTGATGCAGCAGGAACGGGCGGTCGAGCGACAGGCGCAACGCACGCCAGCCGAGTGCAGGATTGGCGTCCCGCCCAGCGCGCCAGTAGGGCAGCAGCTTGTCGCCGCCGATGTCGAGCGTGCGGAACACCACGGGCTTATCGCCTGCCAGCTCAATGATGCGCCGATAGAGTTCAGTCTGGTCGGTCACGTCCGGGAAGCGGTCGCGCACCATGAACGGCACTTCGGTGCGATAGAGGCCGATCCCGGCCGCACCGCTGGTGGACACATGCTCGGCGTCGATCTGCAGGCCGGCGTTGATGTGCAGCGCCACCTCGATCCCGTCGAGGCTGATCGCTGGCTCGTCGCGGATGGCGGCGTAGCGCGCCTTCTGCATCTCGCGCAGCCGGACGCTCTCGACGAAGACGGCCTGCACGTCCTCTCCGGGGCGGATCAGGACCTGACCGTTGTTGCCGTCGACGATGATCGGGTCGCCAGGCTGCACCGCGCCAAGCGCGTCCTCGACCGCCCCGATCATCGGGATGTCGAGGGCTCGGGCGACCACCGCCACGTGCGCGGTCGGCGTGCCCTCCTCCAGCACGACCGCCGCGATCCGCTCCCGCGGATAATCCAGGAATTCCGCCGGGCCCATCGAGCGGGCGAACAACACCGCGCCCTGCGGCAACTCCGTCGGCGGCGCGCCGTTGGGATCGCCGGCGGCTAGATGCTGAAGCAGGCGGTTGCTCAGGTCGTCGAGGTCGTGCAGCCGTTCGCGTATATAGGGGTCGCGGATCTGCCGCATGCGCGCACGCATGTCGTCCTGGACGCGCCGAACCGACGCCTCCGCCGTCAGGCCGTTGTGCATCGCCTCGCGGATCCGCTCCAGCCAGCCGCGGTCCTGGGCGATCATCAGGTACGAGTCGAGGACGTCGCGATGCTCGCCGGTCGCCGCTAGGTCCGGTGCTGCAAACATGCTGTCGAGGCTGCTATACATCTCCCGTAGCGCCGCATCGAGACGGATCTCCTCTTCGGCAGGATTCTCCGCGACCATCCGGCGGATCGAGATCCGCGGCTCGTGCAGGAACGCCGTCCCCAGTGCCACACCCCCTCCGAGGATCGTGCCGGTCAGGCGCACAGGGCGCGCGGTCGCCTCAGCGATCGCCGCCGTCTCCTGCCACCGCGGCAAGTCGCCCGAAGCGGCAACCTCGGCGAGAACCATCGCCACTGTCTGCAGCGCCTCGACCTCGTCCTCGGTATAGTTGCGCCGGCTGCGGTTCTGGACCGCGAGCACGCCGAGCAGGCGCCCGCCACGCAGGATCGGCACGCCCATCAGGGAGTGGTAGATCTCTTCGCCCGTCTCCGGCCGGTAGGCAAACTGCGGATGCGACTGGGCATCCGCCAGCGCCAGCGGCTGTGCCTGCTCGCCGATCAGGCCAATCAGGCCCTCGCCCAGCGCCAGCCGCGTAACATGCACGGCGTCGGGCTTCAGGCCCTGGGTGGCATAGAGGACGAGCATCCTGCCGCTGCGGCGCAGATAGACCGAACAGACCTCGGCCACCATTTCCGCGGCGATCACCCTGACGACCTTGTCGAGCCGGTCCTGGGACGGGCCGCCGTCGGCCATCACGTCGCGCACGCGCCGGAGGAGCCGTCGCGAGGCCTCCCAGCTTTCGTGCACGGCGGACATCAGCCGTCGTCCATGTCGCGCGCCCGCGCCGCCAGCACCGCCGCGGCTTGATCCGCCAGTTCCTCCAGGATCTCCGCCACGGTCTGCTCGCACCGCACCATGCCGACGCTCTGGCCCGCCATCAGCGAGCCGCGCTCGACGTCGCCGTCGATCACCGCCCGCCGCAGGGCGCCCGCCCAATAGTGCTCGATTTCGAGCTGGGCCGCGCGCTGGTCCATCTCGCCGGCGCGAAAGCGGCCGATGACCTCGTGCTGGAACTCGGTGAAGAGACGCGTCCCGTCATTGTTCAGGGCCCGCACCGGAATGACCGGGAAGCGCGGGTCGACCTGGACCGTCGGCATGGCGTCGCGCGCCTCGGCACGGATGAATGCCTGCTTGAAGCGCGGATGCGCTATCGATTCGCGAGCGCAGACGAAGCGGGTGCCGAGTTGGCAGCCCGAGGCACCCATCTCCAGGAAGGCCACCATCGCCTCGCCACGGCCGATTCCACCGGCGACGAAGACCGGGATCTCGCGGATGACGGGCAGGATCTCCTGGGCGAGCACCGCGGTCGAGACCGGGCCGATGTGGCCGCCCGCCTCCGCCCCCTCAATGACCAGACCATCGGCGCCGTCGCGCATCAGCTTGCGCGCCAGGACCAGGGCCGGCGCAAAGCACACCAGCTTGGCGCCGTGGCTCTTCACCTTGCGCATCGCGTTGCGCGGCGGCACCCCGCCCGCCAGCACCACATGCGTGACGCCCAGCTCGCCACAGACGTCGATCAGCTCCAGGAGCTGCGGGTGCATGGTGATCAGGTTGACGCCGAACGGCCGGTCGGTCAGCGCCTGCGTTCCCTGGATCTCCAGTCGCAGGCGCGCCGGGTCCATTGAGCCGCACGCGATCACGCCGAATCCGCCAGCGTTGGAGATTGCCGCGACGAGGTTGCGCTCCGACACCCAGGTCATGCCGCCGCCCATTACGGCATAGCGGGACCCCAGGAACGCGCAGCCTCGTCTTTCCAGCTTCTCGAGTTTCGCCCGTCCGCTCAGGGCCGCCATCAGGACAGAACCATCATGCGGCATCCAGACCATAGGCGGTGTGCAGCGTGCGCAATGCGAGTTCGATGTACTCCTCGGCAATCAGCACGCTGATCTTGATCTCCGAGGTCGAGATCACCTGGATGTTGATGCCGCGCTCGGCGAGCGCTTCAAACATCCGATTGGCGATGCCCGCGTGGCTGCGCATGCCGACGCCGATCACCGAGATCTTCACGACGTTCGGGTCGGGCAGGATGCGGTCGAACTTCAGTTCATCGCGCTTCTGCTCGAGCAGCGCCACCGTCTTGTCCAGGTCCGCCTTCGTCACCGTGAAGGTTATGTCGGTCGCGGCACCGTCGGGTGAGACGTTCTGCACGATCATGTCGACGTTGATCTCGGCCGCCGCCAGCGGGCCGAAGATCGCCGAGGCGACGCCCGGACGGTCCGCCACCCGCGTCAGCGTGACCTTCGCTTCGTCGCGGCTGTAGGCGATGCCGCTGACCAGTTCCTGTTCCACGATTTCGTCCTCGTCTACGACCAGAGTGCCGGGTCGATCGTCGAAACTCGACAGTACCTGAACGCGCACCCGATGTTTCATCGCCATCGCGACCGACCGGGTCTGAAGGACCTTGGCCCCCTGGGAGGCCATCTCCAGCATTTCCTCGTACGTCACCTTGTCGAGCTTGCGCGCCTTTGTGACGATGCGCGGGTCGCAGGTATAGACCCCGTCCACGTCGGTATAGATGTCGCAGCGCTCCGCCCCCAGCGCCGCCGCCAGCGCGACGGCGCTGGTATCCGAGCCGCCGCGGCCGAGCGTCGTGATCCGCCCGTCCGGCGCCACCCCTTGGAAGCCGGCGACGACGCAGACCTGCCCGTCGTCGAGGCGCTTAAGCATGTCCTCCGTCTCGATCGACTCGATGCGCGCACGGCCGTGCATGCCGTCGGTGTGCAGCGGGATCTGCCAGCCGAGGAAAGACCGCGCCGGGATGCCGATCTGCTGCAGCGCCAGGGCGAGAAGGCCGCTGGTCACCTGTTCGCCGGAGGCGACGATCACGTCGTATTCGCGCGCGTCGTGCAGCGGCGCGGTATCCCGCACCCACTCGACCAGCTGGTTCGTGACGCCGGCCATCGCGGAGACCACGACGGCAACCCGGTTGCCGGCATCGACCTCGCGTTTGACCCGCAACGCGACGTTGCGGATGCGCTCGACGTTGGCGACGGACGTGCCGCCGAATTTCTGCACGATCAGGGCCATTTATACAGTCGGCCCGGCGAAGGGCCTCCCCCGACGCGCGCCGCCACGGCGGTGGGCGGAAGCAGCGTCTCGTCTGTGTTGCGGTTGTCGCCGGAAGGCGGCCGTAACATATTCGGTCGACCTATGGGCAGCAAGTCCGCGTGGCCCGACGGCCGCGCGTTCCTGCGCCGACGTGGAGCCAAGGATGCAGATGCCGGCAGCGGCCCCCCCGACCACCACGACCACCGTCGACCCCGCAGAGACGGCGCGCTTCGGCGCCATCGCGGCCGAGGTCTGGGACCCTCACGGCAAGTTCCGCCCGCTGCATCAGCTCAATCCCGCGCGCCTGCTATTTCTGCGCGACCGTCTGACCGAACATTTCGGCCGCGGTAAGGCGGCGACGCGGCCACTCGACGGTCTCAGCATCGTCGACGTCGGCTGCGGCGGCGGAATCCTGACCGAGCCGCTCGCACGCCTCGGCGCGACCGTCGTCGGCATCGACGCCGCGGCGGAGAACGTCGCCGTAGCGGCGGCGCACGCGGCAGAGGCCGGGCTGGACATCGACTATCGCTGCACCACGGCCGAGGCCCTCGCCGCGACGGGCGCCCAGTTCGACGCGGTGATCGCCATGGAGATCGTCGAACACGTGTCCGATGTCGGCCTGTTCCTGGGCGCGACGGCGGCGCTCGTGCGGCCGGGCGGCGCCTTCGCCATCGCGACACTGAACCGGACCGTCAAGTCGCTGCTCCTGGCGAAGATCGGCGCCGAATACATCCTGCGCTGGCTGCCTGCCGGCACGCACGACTGGCGCCGCTTCCTCAAGCCTTCGGAAGTCGCCGTCCATCTGCGCCGCAGCGGGCTGACGGTCCGCGACGCGACCGGTGTGGTCTACAGCCCGCTGACCGACGAGTGGCTTCTGTCGAAGGACCTGGACGTCAACTACATGATGTTCGCAGCCAAGCCGCCGGTCTGACGGTCGGCCGCCGCCTCAGCCGCGCAGCGTCTCCCGCGTGGCGCGCGGGTCGAGGGCGTCCTGCAGGCCGTCGCCCAGAAAATTAAAGGCGATGACCGTGGCGAAGATCGCCAGCCCCGGATAGACCGCCAGCATCGGCGCCTCCCAGACCAGTTCCTGAGCATTGGTCAGCATGTTGCCCCAGCTCGGCAGCGGCGGTTGGATGCCGAGGCCGAGGAAGCTCAGGACCGATTCGAACAGGATGATGTTGCCGACCGAGAGGGTCGTCGCCACGACGATCGGCGACACCACCGCGGGCAGGATGTGGACCGCCATCAGCCGCAGCGGCCCTGCTCCCAGCGCCCGCGCCGCGCGTACGAATTCCTGCTCGCGCACCGCGAGCGCGGAACCGCGCACCAGCCGCGCCACGGTCGTCCAGCCGAACAGCGAGACGATCGCCACGATCCGATAGAGGCTGATCTCGGGCGACTGGGCCAGCACCGGCGGCACGCCGATCTTGGTGAGATCGACGGCGGCGAGGACGATCAGCAGCGGCAGCAGCGGCAGCGAGATGACGCCGTCGGTGAAGCGCATCAGCAGCGTGTCCAGCCTGCCGCCGTAGAAACCGGCCGCCAGGCCGATGGCGGTCCCGAAGACCGCGCTGGTCAGCGCCGCCGCCAGCCCCACGAACAGGGAGACCCGCCCGCCCTGGAGCAGACGCGCCAGCACGTCGCGGCCGAGATCGTCGGTGCCCAACGGATGCGCCGCGGACGGCTGGCCGAACCGCAGCAGAAGGTCGACCGCCTCGCCGTCGACGCCACGCCACGCGGCGATCCTGGGCGCACCCAGCGCCAGTAAGGCCAATAGGATCAGCAGAGCGGCACTCGCCAGCGCCAGCCGGTGGGCTCGGAAGCGCCGCCATGCCAGGGCACCCGGACTGACGGAGACGGGCATGGCCGCCGGCACGCTCACCGGACCGCCTCGCCGGTGAAGCTGATGCGCGGATCGAGCGCGGCATAGGCGACGTCGGCGCCGAAATTGGCCAGCATCGTCACCAGCGTCGCAAACAGCAGCCCGACCAGCGCCAGATTGTAGTCGTTGCTCATGACGGCGTCGTAGAGCAGCTTTCCCATTCCCGGCCAGCCGAACATGATCTCGGTGATCAGGGCACCGGAGAACAGCGCTCCCGCGTCAAGCGCCAGGATCGTCACCACCGGGACCATCGCGTTGCGCAGCGCGTGCCGCAGCACGAGCCGCCCGCCGGACATGCCCTTGGCCCGGGCCGTGCGGATGAAGTCGTGGCGCAGCGTCTCGCGCATCGACGCGCGGACGTAACGCGTGATGCCGCCGGCGCGCAGGAGTGCCAGCGTGGCCACCGGCAGCACCAGGTGCCGGATCCGGTCGAGGATGCCGATGTCCGCGTCGAGCGGCACCGCGCTGGCCGGCAGCCAGCCGAGGCTGACCGCGAACAGCATGATCAGCAGCAGCGCCAGCCAGAAGGGCGGCACGGAGATCCCCGCGAAGCAGAGGAAGTTAACCGCATAGTCGGCGGCCGAGTATGGCCGCAGCGCCGCCCAGATGCCGACGGGCAGCGCGATGGCGACGGCGATCGCGAAGCTGGCCCCCATCAGCAGCAGCGTGTTGGCCAGCGGCTGACCGATCACCTCGAGCACCGGCCGTGCATAGAGGCGCGAGTAACCGAAGTCGCCCTGCACAGCGCTGACGAGCCAAGCGAGGTAGCGCTCATGGATCGGCCGGTCGAGCCCGTGGAGCGCCTTGAGGCGCGCCGCATCCTCCGCCGTGAGGTTCGGGTCGCCGCTGATCATCAGGTCGACGGGGTCGCCCGGCATCAGGCCGAGCAGCAGGTAGATCGCCGCAGACATTAGCAGCAGGACGATCACGACCTGGAAGAGGCGGCTCGCGAGGAAGCGGATCATCCGCCGCCTGCCGCCGCGAGCCCCCGCACCGTGCCGCCGCCTACTTGTTCATCAGCAGGTGGATGAGCGCCGACGTGTCCCAGCGCCCGCCGCCACGCTCCTGCACATGGGCGTAGAACTGGTCGACCAGTGCCGTCACCGGAAGGCGTGCGCCGTTGCTCTTCGCCTCCTCCAGGCAGATACCCAGGTCCTTGCGCATCCAGTTCACGGCGAAGCCGAAGTCGAACTTGCCCTCGATCATCGTCCGGCCGCGGTTCTCCATCTGCCAGGACTGCGCCGCCCCCTTGGAGATGACGTCGAGCACCTTGTTGCAGTCGAGGCCGGCCTTCATGCCAAAGTTCATGCCCTCGGACAGCGCCTGGACCAATCCGGCGATGCAAATCTGGTTGACCATCTTGGTCAGCTGCCCGGCGCCCGGCTCGCCCATCAGCGTCACCGCGCGGCCGTAGCAGCGCATCGCCGCCTCCGCGCGGTCGAATGCCGCCTGATCGCCGCCGCACATCACGGTCAGCGCCCCGTTCTCGGCACCGGCCTGTCCGCCGGAGACCGGCGCATCGATGCAGTGCACGCCCTTTTCCTTGCCGGCGGCATGCAGTTCGCGCGCGAGATCGGCCGAGGCGGTCGTGTGGTCTACAAAGACCGCATCCTTGGCGATGCCCGCGAAGATCCCAGCGTCGCCATAGACGACGCTGCGCACGTCGTCGTCGTTGCCGACGCAGGAGAAGACGATATCCGCGCCCTTCGCCGCTTCAGCCGGGGTCTTCATCGCCTTGCCGCCGTGCTTGCCGGCCCATTCCTCGGCTTTGGCGAAGGTGCGGTTGTAGACGCTGACCTCATGTCCCGCCTTGGCGAGGTGCCCCGCCATGGGAAAGCCCATGACACCCAGGCCGACGAACGCAACCCTGCTTGTAGCCATTTCTCTGTCCTTCTTCCTCGGAACGGCCGGGATGATAGACGGCGGCCATGCGGCGGTTCAACGCCGCGGGGCGGCTCAAGCCGACTTTCGCGTCTCGCCGAGGGCCGGCTGGACTAACTCGCGGTCCAACAAGTCCCACAGTGCGGGATCGGTCGCGACGACGATGCCCGGATCGCGGGCGGCCGGCCGGTAAGGGGTGCCGTCGAAACGCATGACGTGTCCGCCTGCCTCGGCGTGCAGCAGGCAGCCGGCGGCGTGGTCCCAGGGATTGAGGCGGGTATAGACACCGAAATGCATCCCGCCCTGCAGCCGCGCCAGATACTCCTGGCCGACGCAACGCGGATTGAACACCTGCCCCAGCCGACCGCGGCCGCCGGACCACAGGCCGCGATAGACCTCGCTGAAGCGGAAGGGACGACCGTAGACGGCCCCGTTGAGCTTGCGCAGATCGTCGGGGCGGCCGACGCGCACGCGGTGGCCGTCGATCCAGGCCCCCTCGCCCTCCAAGGCCGTCGCCATGCGCCCGTTCAACGGATCGTGGATCCAGCCGGCCTTCACGCGTCCCTTGACCACCAGCGCCACGATCACGGCGAAGATGGGGAGCCCGGCGGAGAAGTTGCCGGTACCGTCGAGCGGATCGACCACCCAGACGGGATCGTCCCGTTCGAGCATCGACAGCAGGCCGGCATCCTTCGCGACGGCCTCCTCGCCGAGGACGACCGAGCCGGGCAGCAGGTCGGGCAGCGCCGCGCCGAACCGCTTCTCCGAGGCCAGATCCGCCACGGTGACGAGATCGCCGGGCGACTTCTCGACGACGTCGCCGGTGCCGAGACGCGCGAAGCGCGGCACGATCTCCTCGGCGGCGACCTCCCGGACCAGCGCCTCGACCTTATGGGCATCGAAATTCATCAGGTGTCGGCCTCGGGTCAGTGCAGCGCGTCGGCGAAGCGACGCTCAAAGCGCGCCCGGTCGGCCGGCTCCAGGCCGACGGCGATATTGGCGGTTTCGCCCTCGTCCCTGCGATCGAGCACGTTGCCGTTCTCGTAAAGCCACGCGATGGCGGCGCCGTTGCTGGCGTCGACGGCGAAGCGCACGACCTCCTCGGAGCGCGAGATGCGCCGGTCGATGGCGGCGAGCAGGTCGCCCTCGCCCTCGCCCGTCAGCGCGGAAACGACGACCGACGCATCGGCGCGGACCGCTTGCTGGGCGATGCGGTCGCGTTCCTCCACATCGAGCAGATCGACCTTGTTCAGCACCTCGATCAGCCGCGAATCCTCGGCGGTGATGCCGAGCTCCGCCAGGACCTTGCGCACGTCGCTGTTCTGCAGGTCGCTCTCCGGGTCGGCGATATCGCGCACGTGAAGGATGACGTCCGCCTCCAGAACCTCTTCGAGCGTCGCGCGGAAGGCCGCGACGAGTTGGGTCGGAAGTTCCGAGATGAAACCGACCGTATCCGACAGGATGACGTGGCGGCGCGACGGCAGCTTGACCACACGCATCGTGGGGTCGAGGGTCGCGAACAACTGGTCACGCGCCACGACGTGCGCCGCGGTGAGGCGGTTGAACAGCGTCGACTTGCCCGCATTGGTGTAGCCGACCAGCGCCACCACCGGATACGGCACACGCTTGCGGGCCTCCCGGTGCAGGCTGCGGGTGCGCTTCACGTCCTCCAGGTCGCGTTCCAGACGGACGATCCGCTCGTCGATCCGCCGCCGATCGAGTTCCAGCTGCGATTCGCCGGGGCCACCAAGGAAGCCGGCACCGCCGCGCTGGCGCTCCAGATGGGTCCAGGACCGCACCAGCCGCGTGCGCTGATAGTTCAGCGCGGCGAGGTCTACCTGAAGGCGGCCCTCCCGCGTTCGCGCGCGGGCGCCGAAGATCTCCAGGATCAGACCTGTCCGGTCGATGACCTTGCAGTTCCAGGCCTTTTCGAGATTGCGCTGCTGGACCGGCGACAGGGTCGTGTCGACGATCGCGATCCCGGCCTCGCTCTCCTCGATCTCGGCCTTCAACTCCGCGACGATGCCCTCGCCGAGGAAGGTGGCTGGATTGATACGCGACACCCGCACGATGCGGGTGTGCACGATGTCGAGGTCGATCGCTCCAGCGAGGCCGATGGCCTCCTCAAGCCCGGCCTGCGCGGAGCGTCCTCGACCACGCTTGAGCGTCGTCTCGGGGTGAACGATCAGTGCGCGGCCGGTCTCGCCGGCCGCAGAACCCGGTGTGCTTTCGGTCAATCGGCCGCCACTTCGTCGTCCGCCGGCTCGAACAGGCTGATCGGTCCGCCCGGCATCACCGTGGAAATGGCGTGCTTGTAGACCAGTTGGGAATGCCCGTCGCGCCGCAGGAGGACAGAGAAATTATCGAACCAGGTGATCATGCCCTGCAGCTTGACGCCATTGATCAGGAAGATAGTGACCGGCGTCTTCTGCTTGCGGACATGGTTCAGGAACACATCCTGAAGATTCTGTGACTTTTGCGAACTCATGTCGCAGTCCTTTTCTTTGTTGTGTCTACCAGGACCGCGTCCGACCGACGCACATAAGTGGCCAGACCCCTTGCGGGAATGCGCCCCCGGATCGAACGCTATATGGATGCCCGCCGGCGACGGGCAAGGGCGGCAATCTGCCCCAGCCGTTCCACCGTCACGTCCGCAGCGAGGCCCTCGGGAAGCGGCGTCGGGTTGGCACCCCGATGCCGGATGAGGATCGCCGTGCAGCCGGCGTTGCGGGCCGTCTGCATGTCCGTGGCGGAGTCGCCGACGAACCATATCGAGCTCGCCGCTGCATGCCCCGTGCCATTCAGGACGAGGTGCACCGGGTCGGCGGCGGGCTTGTCCTGGGCTGCGTCGTTGGCGCCGACCACGCCGCCGAAATAGCCGCCCCAGCCCAGATGCGCCACTTCCTTGCGCAGATAGTCGCCGCGCTTGTTGCTGACCACGCCCATCCAGATGTCGGCGGCCCGCAGGGCATCCAGCGTCTCGACCACCTCCGGCAGGAGTTCGAGGCCAACGAGATGGTGCTTCTCGAACTGCGCGTAAAAATGGTCGCGCGCCGCCTCCCATTCGTCGCCGAACAGGATGGGGAAGCTGTCGCGCTGTGATTTGCTGACCCGCTCCATCACCTCCTGCATCGACCAGGGCTCGCGGCCCCAGGCGACGAGGGTGTCGTTGAGCGCCAGTCGGATCACCGGCCAGTTGTCGATCAGCGTGCCGTCCCAGTCGAAAAGGATCGCGCGCGGTGCCGCGATCGCATCGCTCAACGGCTGGCTCCCGCACCTTCCATGTGGGCGAGATAGGCCTGCAGCAGCGTCCGGGCGATGGTGCCCGGCTTGCCGTTGCCGATCACCGCATCGTCGATCTGCACGATCGGCAGCACGTAGGAGGTGGCGCTGGTGATGAACGCCTCTCGCGCCTGCTTCGCCTCCTCCGCGGTGAAGGGCCGCTCGACGAAGTCGATGCCTTCGCGCTTCACGAGGTCCATGACCGAGGCGCGGGTGATGCCGCTCAGGATCTCGTTGCCCGTCGGGCGCGTGACGAGCTGCCCCTCGCGCGTCACGATCCAGGCGTTGGTCGACGAGCCCTCGGTGACGTTGCCCTGCGCGTCGACCATCCAGGCTTCGTAGGCGCCGGAGGCGCGCGCATGCTGCTTGGCCAGCACGTTCGGCAGCAGTCCCACCGTCTTGATGTCGCAGCGGCCCCAGCGGATGTCGGGAACCGTCACCGCCTTCTTGCCGGTCTCCAGCACGGAGAGGTCTGGCGGCGGCTTGCGCGACGCGGTCATCACCAGCGCCGGAACGGAGACCTTCGGGAACGGATGATCACGGCGCGCCACGCCACGCGTCACCTGCATGTAGACGATGCCCTGGCGGATGCCGTTGCGGCGCAGCAGTTCGCGTATGACCGCCATCAGCGCCCGCCGGCTCATCGGCTGGTCGATGCGGAGTTCGCGCAGAGACCGGTCGAGCCGGTCGAGGTGCGGGTCGGCGTCGACCAGCATCCCCTTGTGGACGGCGATCACCTCGTAGACGCCGTCGGCGAATTGATAGCCGCGATCCTCGATATGGACCTGGGCACGGTCGTGCGGGACGTAGCGACCGTTGACGTAAGCAATGCGCCCCATGGGTCGGTCGGGCCTCCAAAAACGGTTAGAAATATTCCAGGCGGACGGCGAACATCTTCTCGACCTTCTTCACCACGGCCTCGGTCGAGAAGACGATCACGCGGTCGTTCGCGCGCACCACGCCGCTGCCGCGCGGGATCACCACCTCGCCGTCGCGCACGATGGCGCCGACGATGGCGCCCTGGGGCAACTTCAGGTCACGGATCGGCATGCCGACGATCCCGGAGGTCTCCATCGCCTCGACCTCCAGCACCTCGCCGAAGCCGTCGCCGATGGTATGCACGGCGCGTACCCGTCCGCGCCGGACATGCTGCAGGATCGTGGAGACGGTGATGGCCCGCGGATTCACCACCGCGTCGATGTCGAGCACCGAGAAGAGCGAATTGTAGGTCTGCTTGTTGATCAAGGCGACCGTCCGCTGACAGCCGTAGCGCTTTGCCAGCAGCGACACGAGAATGTTGGTCTCGTCGTCGTCGGTCAGCGCGATCAGCGTCTCGGTCTTGCGAACGTTCGCCTCTTCCAGGATCTCCGGGTCGAGCGCGTCGCCGTGCAGCACCATGGTACGGGTGAGCGACTGCGCGATCTGTTCGGCGCGCTCGCGGTCACGTTCGATGATCTTGGTCGATACCGACGGCGTGCGCGCCTCCAGGAGACCCGCCAAGCAGAGGCCGATATTGCCGCCGCCGACGATCACGATGCGCTGGGCTTCGCGCTCCTCGTGGCCGAACGCCGCCATGGCGCGCATCATGTGCTTGGTGTCGGCGACGAAGTAGACCTCGTCCTTGACCAGCATCTGGTCGTCGCCGTGCGGCACGAACTGCGTGTCGCCGCGCATGATCGCGACGACGTTGATGTTCAGGTCCGGAAACAGCGCCGTCAGCTGGCGCAGCGGCGTGTTGATGATCGGACAGTCCTCGCCCAGCCGCACCCCGATCAGCCGCACCTTGTCCCCGGCGAGCGGGATCATCTCCGATGCTCCCGGCAGCAGCAAGCGCCGCGCCACCGCCTTCGCCACCTCCAGCTCCGGCGAAATGATGACGTCGATGGGCATGTGGTCGGCGCTGAACAGCGCCATGTAGTCCTCGCGCAGATAGATCTGCTGCCGCACGCGCGCGACCTTGGTGGGCACGTTGAACAGTGAGTGGGCCACCTGACAGGCGACCATGTTCACCTCGTCGGAGTAGGTCGCCGCGATGATCATGTCGGCGTCGCTGGCGCCCGCCTGCTCCAGTACGTTCGGAAAGGAGGCGAAACCCACCATCGCCTTCACGTCGAGGGTGTCGCTGATCTTCTGGATCAGCTCCGGTGAAGAATCGATGACCGTGACGTCGTTCGCCTCGGCGGCAAGGTGGCGGGCGATGTTGCTGCCCACTTGGCCGGCCCCGCAGATGATGACCTTCATCGTCCGGCGGTCCGGCCGTCTGTCCGGTCATCCATCATCCGCGCTCCCCCGAGACCTGGACCCCCAGCGATTTCAGCTTTCGGTGGAGCGCAGACCGCTCCATGCCGATGAAGGTCGCCGTGCGTGAGATGTTGCCGCCGAAGCGGTTGACCTGCGCCAGCAGGTATTCGCGCTCGAAGACCTCGCGCGCGTCGCGCAGTGGCATGGTCATCATCTGCTCGCCCTTGTCCATGCGCAGCACGGTCGGGGCGATCGCGCTGATGTCCGGCGGCAGCATGTCCGATCGGATCGGATCCCGCACCTCGCCCGGCGCCATGATCAACAGCCAATCCATCACATTGCGCAACTGGCGCACGTTGCCCGGCCACTCGTAGCTCTGCAGGGTCGCCAGCGCGTCCTCGCCGATCTCCCTGGCCGGCAGGCCGGCCATCTCCGCGGCGACCTTCAGGAAATGCTTGGAGAGCAGCGGGATGTCCTCGCGCCGCTGGCGCAGCGGCGGCACCGTGATCGGCACGACGTTCAGGCGGTAATAGAGGTCCTCGCGGAAATTCCCCTGCCCCATCGCCTGGACCAAGTCTCGGTTCGACGAGGCGATGACGCGGACGTCGACCTCGACCCGCTGGGTGCCGCCGACGCGCAGGAAGCTCTGCTCCTGCAGCACGCGGACGATCTTGCCCTGGGTCTGCAGCGGCATGTCGGCCACCTCGTCCAGGAACATCGTGCCACCGTGCGCCTGCTCGAGCACACCAATCCGGCGCGGCGTGTCCGGTCCGTTCGACCCCGGCTCGGTGCCGAACAGCTCGGTCTCCATCCGATCCGGGCTCATCGTGGCGCAGTTCAGCACCACGAACGGTCCTTCGGCGCGGCGCGACCGCGCGTGCAGCAGCCGGGCCACCACTTCCTTGCCGGCGCCGGGAGGGCCGGCGATGAACACCCGGCTGCCGGTCGGCGCGACCCGCTCGATTGCCTGGCGCACCGCGTTGATCGCCGGAGAGATGCCGATCAGCTCGCCCTGCCCGCCGGCGCGCAGACGCAGCTCGGCGTTCTCGCGCCGCAGCTGCGCCGCCTCGATCGCCCTTTCCACCACGAGGATGAGCCGGTCGGCCTTGAACGGCTTCTCGATGAAGTCGTAGGCACCTTCCTGGATCGCCGCCACGGCGGTCTCGATGTTGCCATGGCCGCTGATCATGACGACGGGCACCAGCGGGTGCTCCTCGCGCAGGATCTTCAGCAGGTCGATGCCGTCATACTCGCTGCCCTCCAGCCAGACGTCGAGAATTACGAGATTGGGCTGGCGCGCGCGCATTGCCGCCAGGGCGCTCGCCGCGTCTCCGGCTGCGCGCGTCTGATAGCCCTCGTCGCTCAGGATGCCGCCGATCAGCATCCGGATGTCGGCTTCGTCGTCGACGATCAGAATGTCACGCGCCATAGGCCTTCTTACCGCTCTGCCTGCCTTCTGTCGGAGGCTCGCCATCGGAAGCGGACGGGGCACCGACCGCGATCTCCTCTAGAAGAGGTAGGGCGATCACTGCGCGCGCGCCACGTTCCTCGCGATCTTCGAGTACGAGCTCGCCGCCGTGCTCCTCCATGATCTTCTTAGCGATGGCCAATCCCAGTCCTGTGCCCTTGCTGCGCGTCGTGACGTAGGGCTCCGTCAGACGGTCCTTGAGCGCAGTCGGCAGGCCGACGCCGTTGTCCTCGACGAAGATCATCGCACGCCCGTCCTCTTCCTGCATCCGGAGGCCGATCCACCCGCGCCCCTCGATGCTGCCGGCCGCCCTGGCGGCCTCGATCGCATCGGCAGCGTTCTGCAACAGGTTGGTGAGCACTTGATTGATCTGCCGGCGGTCGCAGCTGGCCAACACGCCGTGCTCGGGCAACACGACGCCGAAGTCGATGTCCGAATGGGCTTGCCGTTGCAGGAACACGGCCTTGCGGCAGATGTCCGCCAAGTCTTCGGGCGCCATGACCGGCGTCGGCAGCCGGGCGAAGGAGGAGAATTCGTCCACCATCTGCCGCAGGTCGTCCACCTGCCGCACGATCGTGTCGGTACACTGCTGAAATGTCTCGGGATCGTTGGTGATCTGCGGGAGATAGCGTCGGCGCAGGCGTTCCGCGGCGAGTTGGATGGGCGTCAGTGGGTTCTTGATCTCGTGCGCGATGCGCCGGGCGATGTCCGCCCACGCCGCCTTCCGTTGTGCCGCCAGCAGGGCGGTGATGTCCGTGAAGGTGACCACGAAGCCGCCGAGATCGCCGCCGGCGACCTCCGCGGTGACCCGCACCAGCAGGGTGCGCGCCCGGCCCTGCACCGTAATCGTCACCTGCGACTCGACCAGCCGCGCCGGACGGCGACGCGACTCGTCTAGCGCATCGGCCATTTGCGGCACAATCTCGCGCAGCGGCTGGCCGACGAAGGCGTCAAGGTCGATCCCGAGCAGCTCCGAGCCGGTCCGGTTAGGCAGGTTGAGGCAGCCCTCGGCATCGAGCCCGATGACGCCTGAGGCTACGCCCGCAAGCACCGCCTCGGTGAAGCGGCGGCGCTCGTCGAGCTGCCGGTTGGCCTCGATCAGTTCGTCGCGCTGCGCCTCCAGCTGGCCCGTCATCCGATTGAACGCACGGCTGAGCACGTCGAGCTCGTCTCCGGTGCCGGGCGTCGGCACCCGGACCCCGACGTCCCCTGCGCGTATTCGCTCCGCCGCCCCCACCAGCCGTCCGATCGGCTTCGCCAGGCCGGAAGCGAAATTGAAGCCGAACCAGACCGCCGCGAGCAGGAAGAGCAGCGCCACCATCGCATAGAGCAGCGCGAAATTGATCTCGATCTGCGACCGCCGCCCCTCGAGCGTCTCGTAGGCCGAGACCGCCGCGCGCACCTGTTCGAGGTGGTTCAGGACGCGGCGTTCGACGAACCGACCGACATAAAGGAACAGGTCGTCGAACACCTCCAGCTTCACCAGCGCGCGCAAGCGGTCATCGTCGTCGCTGGTAAGAATCGGCACGCCGCCGCGTCGCGCCTCGTCGAGCGCCCAGTCCGGTACGGGCTCGAACTCCAGGCCGAACGTCAGTCCGGCACGCGCTAGGACGCGGCCGTCGCGGTCGAACAGCACCGCCTCGGTCAGGCCCCGCACCCGCGCCTGCCCCTCCAGGAATCGCTGCATGCGCGGCAGGTTCGCGAGCAGCAGCGGGCCCTCGCGGTTGAAGTCGTTGGCCATCGCGAGGACGTCGCCGATGATCGTCTGCCGATGTTCGGACAGATAGGCTTCGGCGACCGCGATCGACTCGCTCAGGGCGGTGCGTACCCGGTCGCTGAACCAGCCCTGCAGCCCGAAATGGAAGAAGAGGACAGAGAAGCTGGCGATCACGATCGTCGGCACGATGGCCACGACGCTGAACAGCATCACAAGCCGAACGTGCAGCCTCGAGCCGGCGAGCTGACGGCGCTGGTTGGCGATCAGCAGCACGACCCGATACGCGATCACCGCGCCGAGGAGCAGCAGGACGATCAGGTCGAATAGCAGCAGGCCGAGCACGTTCGGCGTGGTCGGCCGCATCACCGGGACACGCCCGGTCATCACCGCATAGGTCAGGAAGCCGCTGAGAATGGCGAGGATCGCCAGACCCACCGCGAGCGTTCGTCCCACCGCAGGCCGCCGCATGACGCGGACGAGCCGGGTAGCATGACGGCGGAGCCAGTCCACCCGAGCCGAATCCATCAACCAGCCGATCGGCGTGCGCCGCAGGCTGCCCGCACGGCGTTCCTGCGACGCGCCCTGAGTGCGCCGCGGGCTATTTTAGACCGCGAATCACCGGGATATCCAGTTCGCGTATCTTCTTGCGCAGGGTGTTGCGGTTCAGCCCGAGCAGCTGCGCCGCCCGGATCTGATTTCCGCGGGTCGCGCCCAGGGTCAGCGTAATCAGCGGACGCTCCAGCTCTTGAAGAATGCGGTCGTAGAGGCCGGCCGGGGGGAGTGCTCCGTCGTGCGCGTGGAAATAGTCCCGCAGGTGCCTCTCGATCGCCTCGGACAGGGATTCGCCCGAGCGCGGCGCCGACTCCATCGGCGTGGATTCGGCCGGAACGGTGTCGGCGAGTTCCTTCTCGATGATGTCGACGCCGATCACCTCCTCCGAATAGAGGGCGGCCAGACGCCGGACCAGATTCTCCAGTTCCCGCACGTTGCCAGACCAGCGATGGGACCGCACCCGCTCCATGGCCGCGGCATCCAGGCTCTTCGCCGGCAGGCCGGCAAGCGACGTCTGCGCGAAGAAGTGCCGCGCCAGATCCGGGATGTCGTCGGTGCGCTCGCGCAACGGCGGCAGGCGAATCGGCACGACATTCAGTCGGTAGAACAGATCCTCGCGGAAGGTGCCCTGGCGGATGAGCTGGCGCAGGTCGCGATGGGTGGCCGCAATGATGCGCACATTCGCTTTGATCGCGGTGCGGCCACCGACAGTCGTATATTCGCCCTGCTGGAGCACGCGGAGGAGGCGCGTCTGCGCCTCGAGCGGCATGTCGCCGATCTCGTCGAGGAACAGCGTGCCGCCCTCCGCCTGCTCGAACCGGCCTGGCGCCCGCGCCGAAGCGCCTGTGAAGGCGCCCTTCTCGTGCCCGAACAGGTCGCTCTCGATCAGATCGCGCGGGATCGCCGCCATGTTGACGGCGACGAACGGACCGTTACGGCGGCGGCCGTACTGGTGCAGCGCGCGTGCCACCAGTTCCTTGCCGGTGCCCGATTCGCCGACGATCATGACGGTGAGGTCGGTGTTCATCAGCCGCGCGAGAACCCGGTAGATCTCCTGCATCGCCGGCGACCGGCCGATGAGCGGCAGCTGCTCGTCGATCTCGCTCGCCGCTTCCTGAACCGGGCTGGACCGCGGCTCGGTCAGCGCCCGCGTGACGATGCTGGAGAGTTCCTTCAGGTCGAAGGGCTTCGGCAGATACTCGAAAGCACCACGCTCGGTCGCCTTTACCGCCGTCATCAGCGTGCTGTGCGCGCTCATCACGATGACGCGCAGCTCCGGCCGCAGCTTGCGGATGCGCGGCACGAGGTCCAGGCCGTTCTCGTCAGGCATCACCACGTCGGTAATGACCAGGTCGCCCTGCCCGTCGGAGACCCAGCGCCAGAGAGTACTCGCATTCCCGGTCGCGCGGACGTCGTGGCCGAGGCGCCCCAGCGCCTGGCTCAGGACCGTCCGGATGCCCCGGTCGTCGTCCGCCACCAGAATGGTCGCGTTAGACATCGCTGCTGTTCTCCTCAGTGGCACACATGGGCAACATCACCCGGAAGACGGTGCGGCGGGGCTCGCTCTCGAACTCGATGACCCCTCCATGCTCGTCGACGATCTTCGCGACGAGCGCCAAGCCGAGGCCGTGACCGCCAGCCTTGGTCGTGACGAACGGATCGAACAGATGCTGGCCGAGATCCTCGGGGATGCCCGATCCGTTGTCCTGGATGCTCACCATCAGCGGCAGGGCGACCTTCTCGCCCGTGCTGCGAACCGCGAGCCGTACGCCGTGCCTATATGCCGTGGAAATGACGATTTCGCCGTTCTCTTCGGGCACCGCCTCGGCGGCGTTCTTGATGAGGTTGAGGAAGACCTGGACCAGCTGGTCGCGGTCGCCGAGCACCGGCGGCAACGAGGGGTCGTAGTGCTCCGCGAAGCGGACGTGCCGCGCGACGCCGCTCTTCGCCAGCCGGCGCACATGATCGAGGACCTCGTGGATGTTCACCGGCCCGCGCACGATTGGGCGCTGCTCGGCGAAGATGTCCATCCGGTCGACCAGCGCACAGATCCGGTCGGCCTCGTCGCAGATCAGGCGCGTCAGTTCCCGGTCGTTGTCGTCGCAATTCTCCTCGACCAGCTGCGCCGCGCCGCGTATGCCGGCGAGCGGGTTCTTCACCTCGTGCGCCAGGACCGCGGCCATGCCGGCGACCGATCGCGCAGCATTGCGGTGGATCAGCTGCTGGTCGATCTTCTGGGCAATGGAGGGTTGGTGGATGGTCAGCAGCACACCGCCGCCGCCATCGGCCAAAGGACCGGCGTGAACGGTCGCCCCGGCGACGGCGAAGCGCGGCGATTCCAGCGCGACGCCGTACTCCGTCAGACTGTAGCCGCCTTCCCGGACCTGGTGGACGAGCCCGACAAGCGGATGCGAGCGGCTGAGCAGCTGGCCGAGTTCCTGCCCCCAGAGATTCTCGATACTGGCCTGAAAGAGCTGTTCGGCAGATGCGTTGGCGTAGCGGATCCGGCTGCCCTCGTCGAGCAGCAGCACGGCGTCGGGAAGTGCGTTGAGGATCGCGCCGACATCGACATCCGCACGGGCGACGGTCGCCGAGTTCGAATTGCCGTCCGGCAAACCTTTCTCCTCCGGTGAGCCCATCACGCGTACTGGCACCGCATGTTTGTGCATAATTTGTCGGCACCACCATTGAATGACTATTCGATAGGCATTCTAGCCGGTCGGGCCTGCCCGTCAAGCTGAGCAAACATCATGCAACTCTGGTGCCGCCGCCTTTGCCAGAGTAGGTTCGCGCCGTTCCGTTACGAGAATCCCATGAAGCGCCGCATCGCTCTCGTCGTCGCCGCCGGACGCGGCACCCGTTTCGGCCGCGCATTGCCCAAGCAATATGCCGACCTCGCCGGTGCGCCGGTCATTCGGCGGGCAGTCCTCGCCTTCCTTCAACATCCGGGCGTCGCCGGGGTCCGCTGCGTGATTCATCCGGACGATGCCAGCGCCTATGAAGCGGCCGTCGGTGACCTCGGCCTGCCCCCTGCCGTTCACGGGGGGCCGACCCGCCAGGAGTCCGTGCGGCTCGGCTTGGAAGCACTCGCCGCCGAACCGCCGGACATGGTCCTGATCCACGACGGTGCGCGTCCGCTGATCGACAGTAACGTGATCGACCGGACCGTCGCAGCGGCCGAAGCGCACGGTGCCGCCGTCGCCGCCCTGCGAGTCAACGACACGCTGAAGAGGGGCGGCGCGATTGTCACCGCGACGGTGGACCGGAATGGCCTTTGGCGGGCGCAGACGCCGCAGGCCTTCGCGTTCGGGCCGATCCTCGCCGCCCATCACACCCATGCCGGCGCCGACCTGTCCGACGATGCCGCCGTGGCGGAACGGGCCGGAATCGCCGTGGCCCTCGCCGAGGGTGCGGAGGACAATCTTAAGATCACCAATCCCGAAGACCTCGACCGCGCGCGGCGCCTGCTCGATTGCCGCGCCCTCACGGTGCGGGTCGGACAGGGATTCGACGTCCATCGCTTCGGCCCAGGCGACATCGTCGTGATCGGCGGGATCGGCATCCCGCACGACTCGGGCCTCGTCGGTCATTCCGATGCCGATGTCGCGCTGCACGCCCTGACCGACGCCATCCTGGGCGGGCTCGCCGACGGCGACATCGGCAGCCATTTCCCGCCATCCGACCCGCGCTGGCGCGGCGCCGATTCGGCCATCTTTCTGCGCCACGCCGCGGCGCTCGTCCGCGGGCGCGGCGGCGCCATCGACCATGTCGACCTCACCATACTGTGCGAGCGTCCGAAGATCGGCCCGCACCGGCCGGCGATGACCGCGCGCATCGCCGAACTGCTGCAGATCCCGCCGTCGCGGGTCGGCGTGAAGGCGACCACCACCGAGGGCCTGGGCTTCACCGGGCGCGGCGAGGGGATCGCCGCCCAGGCGGTGGCGACACTGCGGCTGCCGCCGGAGGACTGAGGGCTCACTGACCGGCCTCTGGCCAGTCCCTGTCGACCCACCCGGCGAAAAGCCGATAGTCTCGACCAGTCGCCCCCAACGGAGCCCCCCTATGACGCTCTTCCCCGATCACTTGACGGCGCTGTCGCGCGAGACGCTGGAGTCCTTCCGGCGAGCAGGCCTGCGTGCCACAGCGGCCGAATCCTGCACCGGGGGACTGATCGCGGGCCTGCTCACAGAGATCGGCGGATCGTCGGACGTGGTCGGCCGTACCTTCGTCACCTATTCGAACGAGGCGAAGCAGCAGGTGCTGGGCGTGCCGGCGTCGGTGCTGGAGGCGAAGGGCGCCGTCAGTGCCGAGACGGTGACTGCGATGGCCGAGGGCGCCCTACGCGCCTGCGGACGGGACGCCGACGTCGCGGTCGCCGTCAGCGGGGTCGCGGGGCCGGGCGGCGGCTCGCCGGAAAAGCCGGTCGGGACCGTGTATATCGCGGTCGCCAGCCGCGGCGGCATGACGAGCGCCGACCGGCACCAGTTTCCCGGCGACCGCACGGAGATCCGGCTCAGGACCGTCGAGGCTGCGCTCCGCATGATGGCCGAGCGCGTGTCGTCCAAGCCGGTTTAGGGCGCGGGCGGCGGCACCGGCCGCGCCCGCTTCGCCGCCTGGACGGCGACCTCCAGCGCCGAGAGGAAACGCGAGCGATCCTGCTTCGAGAAGGAGGGCGGGCCGCCGGTCATCGTGCCCGCGTCGCGAAGATCCGCCTTCAGGTTGCGCATCGCCAGCGCCATGCCGATCGAAGCCTCGGTAAACGGGCGGCCCGACGGGCCGAGGACGCGCGCGCCCTTGTCGAGGCAACGCTTCGCCAGCGGAATGTCCGTGGTTACCGCGATGTCCTCGGGGCCGATCCGCTCCGCGATCCAATCGTCGGCGGCATCGGCGCCCTGGGCGACCACCACCTTACGCACCAGCGGATGATCGAGCCCACGCTGCCAGCGGTCGGAGACATAGTGCGCGACGAGCGCATGGCGGGCGGCGACCTTCAGCACCTCCTCCTTCACGGGGCAGCCGTCGGCGTCGACGTAGATCTCGGTCATGGGCGGATTCGCAGCGTAATGAGCCCCGGAAAGACGAAGGGCCGCCCCATGGGACGGCCCTTCCATTGTCGTGTAGCGGTCCGCTAGGGCCGCGGGGGCCGCGTTCAGGCGACCCGGATCTCCGCAACAGAGGCGAGGATCCAGCTCCGAGCGACCGACGGCCGCGACACACAACGATGAGACACTGGATCACCTCCTTTCGGTTGTTGACGCCTAGTGGCAATTATGGAGGCGGTTCCATCGGTCGGCAAGTCTTTCACATCCTGAAATTGCCCAGGGTAACAGTGAAACCGGCCGTTGCCGCATGGTGACAGTTCGCTATCATATGCGCTTGATGTCTGTCGGCGCCGCCCCCGTGTGCCGGAACTTCGCGACGAGGGCGATCCCGTGAACCACGACGACCGCCGAGACGGATCGGCGCCGACAGAAACGCCTGAGTTTCTGACGGGCGGTGGCGAAGTCGGCCTGCTGATGCGAGCAAAGGACTGGTCCGCGACGCCGCTGGGCCCGCCCGAGGACTGGCCGCAGAGCCTGAAGACCGTCGTCCGCATCATGCAGACGTCGCGCTACGCGATGTGGATGGGCTGGGGCCGGGAGCTCACTTTCTTCTATAATGACGCGTACCGTCCGACCCTCGGCGTGAAGCATCCGCATGCGCTCGGAATGCCCGCGCAGAAAGTCTGGGCGGAGATCTGGCCGGAAATCGGCCCCCGGATCGCGAAGGTGCTGTCAAGCGGCGACGCGACGTGGGACGAGCGGCTTCTTCTGCTCCTCGAGCGGAGCGGTTACCCCGAGGAAACCTACCACACCTTCTCCTACAGCCCGCTCCCCGGCGACGCGGGCGGCATCGAAGGTATGCTCTGCGTCGTCACCGAGGAGACCGAGCGGGTAATCGGGGAGCGGCGCCTCCATACCTTGCGTGACCTCGGTGCACGCTTGGCGGGAACCAACGTCGAAGACGAGGTCCTGAACGCGTTCGGCGGCGCCCTCGCCGGAAATCGCCGCGATCTGATCTTCGCTCTTGTCTACCTGTTCGACGCAGACGGCACCGCAGCCCGCCTCGCCACGGCGTGCGGAATCGCCCCCGGTCATCCGGCGGCACCCCAGACCATCCCCGTCGATGCGGACCGACATGCTTGGCCGGCGGCGACATTCGCCGCGCGCAACCCGAGCACCTTGCGCATGTCTGATATTGACCGCGTTTTCGCCGACCTGCCGACCGGCGATTGGGCGAAACCGCCTCGCGAAGCGGTGGTGGTGCCGATTGCGCGTCAGGGTCAGGAGCGGCCCGCCGGGTTCATTGTCGCCGGCCTGAGTCCGCTCCGTACCTACGACGCCAACTATGCGGGCTTCGTGGAGCTGATCGCCGGACAGATCGAAGCCGCCCTCGGCAACGCCAATGCCTATGCCGAAGAGCGGCGCCGGACCGAAGCGCTCGCTGAACTGGATCGCGCCAAGACATCGTTCTTTTCCAACATCAGCCACGAATTCCGCACGCCGCTGACCCTGATGCTCGGACCGATCGAGGAGATCTTGTCGAAGGCGCCGGAGGCGGTCCCGATGGACGACCGGCGCAACGTCGAGTTGGCTCACCGCAACGGCCTCAGACTTCTGCAGCTGGTCAACAGCCTCCTGGATTATTCCCGGATCTCCGCCGGACGCATCCATGCGCGCTACCGGCCCGTCGACCTCGCCGCCGCCACATCCGACATCGCTGCGAACTTCCGTGCCGCCGTGGAACGGGCGGGGCTCCGCTTCACCGTCGACTGTCCGGGGCTGCCGCATCCGGTCCACGTCGACGTCGGCATGTGGGAGACTGTTGTCATCAACCTGCTGTCGAACGCATTCAAGTTCACGATGGCGGGCGAGATCGCGGTCGAACTCCGGCCGTCAGTAGATCAGGCGTCGGTGGAACTTCGGGTACGCGACACTGGCGCCGGCATCGCCGCCGACGAGCTGCCGCGCCTCTTTGAGCGGTTCCACCGCATCGAAGGCGCCCGCGGCCGCAGCTTCGAGGGCAGCGGCATCGGCCTCGCCCTCGTGCTCGAACTGGTTCAGTTGCACGGCGGGACCATCTCGGTAGAGAGCGAGCCCGACCGCGGCAGCACGTTCCGCGTGCGGATCCCCTTCGGTCGGGCCCACCTGCCCGCGGACCGCATCGGCGACGGCGTGGAGACTGATGTCGGACCGAGCGGCCGTCGCAATGCGCGCGTCGAACAGGCGCTCTACTGGCTGTCCGACGGCGACGTCGAGACCGACGAGGCGGCCGAGACAGATACCACCATCGAACGCGGCGCCGGCGAACGCATCCTGCTGGCGGACGACAATGCGGACATGCGCGGCTACATCGGCCGCCTGCTGCTCGCTCAGGGCTACGACGTCGAGGCCGTCCACGACGGGCAGGCAGCGTTGGATTCCGTCCGAAAGCAACCACCGGATCTCGTCCTGACGGACGTCATGATGCCGCGGCTCGACGGCTTCGGTCTCCTGCAGAAGCTGCGCGAGGATGTGCTGCTGCGGGAGATACCGGTCGTCCTCGTCTCCGCCCGGGCGGGCGAGGAAGCCAGGTCCGAAGGCGTCGCCGCCGGAGCGGATGACTATCTGATCAAGCCGTTCTCGGCGCGCGAACTCTTGACGCGGGTCGCCAGTTCACTGGCGAACGCGCGCATGCGACGGCAAACGGAGCATGCGCTGCGCGAAGAAGCCCGCATGCTGGAGACGCTGAACCGCGTGGGTGCTGCGGTCTCGGCCGAACTCGACATGAAGCAGCTGGTCCAGACCGTCACCGACGCGGCGACCGAGCTGACCGGCGCGGCGTTCGGCGCCTTCTTCTATAACGCGGTCGACGACGGAGGCGAATCTTACACGCTCTACGCCCTGTCCGGCGCGCCACGGGAGTCCTTCGAGGGCTTCCCCATGCCGCGCAATACGCCGATCTTCGGACCGACATTTGCCGGAGAGCGACCGGTCCGGTCCGACGACATCACGGCGGACCCGAACTACGGACTGAGTTCCCCCCACCGGGGCATGCCGGCAGGCCATCTTCCCCTGCGCAGCTACTTGGCCGTACCTGTCGTCTCCCGTTCGCGCGAGGTGCTGGGCGGCCTGTTCTTCGGGCATCCCGCGCCGGGGGTCTTCACCGAGCGTTCCGAGCGCCTCGCCACTGGCATCGCGGCACAGGCCGCCGTCGCCATCGACAATGCCACCCTCTATCGCGCGGCCCAAAACGAGATCGCCGAGCGCAAGCAGACCGAGTCGGCGCTGCGCGAGAGCGAGATGCGCTACCGCGAGCTCACCGCTACCCTGGAGACGCGGGTCGAAGAACGCACGGGGGAACTGGCCGAGGCCAACGCCAACCTCCGCGCCCAGATCGAGGAGCGGGAGCGGATCGAGGAAGCGCTGCGCCAGGCACAGAAGATGGAAGGCATCGGCCAGCTGACAGGTGGCGTCGCGCACGATTTCAACAACCTGCTGACCATTATCATCGGCAACCTCGAATCGCTGCAGCGCCAGATCGACCGCGACGAGATGGAGCCGACGCGGATGCGGCGGTGGATCGACAATGCCCATCGCGGCGCACAGCGGGCCGCCGCGCTGACGCAGCGCCTTCTCGCCTTCTCACGGCGTCAGCCGCTGGAGCCGCGGCCGGTCGACCCGAACCGCCTCGTCGCGGGCATGTCAGACCTGCTGCGGCGCACGCTGGGCGAGACCATCGAGGTCGAGACGGTCCTGTCCGGCGGGCTGTGGTGGACGCATGCCGACCCGAACCAGCTGGAGAGCGCCATCCTCAACCTCGCGGTCAATGCCCGCGACGCAATGCCTAGCGGCGGTAGGCTGACCATCGAGACAGCCAACGCCTTCCTCGACGAGGGCTACGCGGCCCGGCAGGCCGAAGTGGCGCCTGGCCAGTATGTCGTGCTTTGCATCAGCGACTCCGGCACCGGGATGAGCCGCGAGGTACTGGCCCAAGCATTCGAGCCCTTCTTCACGACCAAGGATGTCGGCCACGGCACCGGCCTCGGCCTCTCGCAGGTCTACGGATTCGTCAAGCAATCCGGCGGGCATGTGAAGATCTACAGCGAGCCCGGCGAGGGCACGACCGTGAAGATCTACCTGCCGCGCCTGCTCGCTGCGGTGGACGATTCCCATCCGGTCGAGCGCCCGCAGCAGGAAGCAAAGGGCTCGAGGTCGGAGACGATCCTGGTGGTGGAGGACGACGACGACGTCCGCCACCATTCGGTGGAGATCCTGTCCGAACTCGGCTACCGGGTGATCGAGTCGGCCACCGGTGCGGCGGGGCTCGAGCAGCTGGCCACCCACCCGGACGTGAGGCTCCTCTTCACGGACGTCGGGCTGCCGGGCGGCATGAACGGGCGCCAACTCGCCGACGCGGCCCGTCAGCTCCGTCCGCGGCTGGCCGTCCTGTTCACCACCGGCTATGCGAAGAACGCCATCGTCCACGACGGTCGCCTCGACCCCGGAGTTCACCTCATCACCAAACCCTTCACCTATGCCGCCCTCGCCGCGAAGGTGCGCGACGTCCTCGACGTGCGCAGCGGTCCGCCCTGCCTGCTCCTGGTCGAGGACGAGCCGCTGGTCCGCATGGTCGTCGCGGAAGCGCTCGACGATCTCGGGTTCAAGGTCGAGGAGGCGGCATCCGCGACCGAGGCGATCAACAAGATGCGCCTGCTCCAAGGCAAGGTCGACGCGGCGGTTGTCGACGTCGGGCTCCCGGACCGCAAAGGGGACGCGCTCGCCGCGGAGCTCCGCGCGATGGACGGCTCCCTGCCCATCGTCATCGCCAGCGGCTACGATGGCGATTCCCTGCGCGGCCGGTTCGCCGCCGACCCGCTGGTCGCCTTCCTCGACAAACCCTACGAGGCCCACCAACTCGCAGCAGTTCTCGGCGAGTTCGACGTGAAGCCGCTCGCCGGCGGCTGAGCAAGAGCGGCGTCGCGGCAGCCGTGCTGGACACGCTGGCCGAAATGGGCGACATCGGGCCATTCCCAGGCCGGGACCGCCCGACCGGCACCGGTATGTGAGTCGTAACCTCCGCATGCAGCGCGACGAACACACGAACGCAGCCGCGGCGCCCCTCATCCGGCGGTTCGAGGAACCGGCATTCGACTTCGCTGGCCGTTCCGTCCTCGTCACCGGCGGGACGGGCTCGTTCGGCCGCGCCTTCGTCAAAGCGGTGCTGGCCGGGCCCGCACCGCGCAAGCTGATCGTGTTCTCGCGCGACGAGCAGAAGCAGTACGAGATGGCGCAGCGCTGGGACCAGTCGGCGCATCCCTGCCTGCGCTGGTTCATCGGCGACGTGCGCGACGTCGACCGCCTGGAGATGGCGATGCGCGACGTCGACATCGTCGTCCACGCCGCCGCGCTGAAGCACGTCTCCGTCGCCGAGTACAATCCGTTCGAGTGCGTGAAGACCAATGTCCACGGTGCCGAGAACGTGGTCACGGCAGCGCTGCGCACGCGGGTCCAGCGCGTCATCGCCCTCTCCACCGACAAGGCTGCCAACCCAGTCAGCCTCTACGGCGCCAGCAAGCTCGCAGCGGACAAGATCTTCATCGCCGCCAACAACCTCCGCGGCACCGACGGTGCCACATTCTCGGTCGTGCGCTACGGCAACGTGCTCGGCTCACGCGGGAGCGTCGTCCCCTACTTCCAGCGCCTAATCGCCGAGGGTGCCGCCGATCTGCCGATCACCGACCCGCGCATGACGCGCTTTTGGATCACCATCGGCCAGGGCGTTGCCTTCGTGATCTCGTCGCTGGCGATGATGCAGGGCGGCGAGGTCTTCGTGCCGAAGATCCCGAGCATGAAGGTCGGCGAACTGGCGCGCGCGCTCGCACCGGGGCTGCCGCAGCGGATCGTCGGCATCCGCCCCGGCGAGAAGCTGCACGAGGCGATGATCCCCGAGGACGAGGCGCGCTCGACCCTCGAGCTGGCCGACCGCTATGTGGTGATCCCCGGCCATCCGGGCTTCGACGTGGCCCCTTACCGGGCACTGGGGGCCGCACCGGTACCCGAAGCCTTCCGCTATTCCAGCGACGAGAACGCCGAGTGGCTCGACGCCGATGCCCTGCGCCGGCTGCTCGGAAGCACCGCATGACGGCGTTTCTCCCCTATGGCCGGCAGACCATCGAGGACGACGACATCGCTGCCGTCGCCGCCGCCCTGCGAGACGATTTCCTCACCACTGGTCCCGGTGTCGCGCGGTTCGAGGCGGCCTTCGCCGAGGCGGTGGGAGCCCCGCATGCCATCGCGTGCAACAGCGGCACCGCGGCGCTGCACCTCGCCGCGATGTCGATTGGGCTCGGGCCGGGCGATACCGTCGTGGTGCCGAGCCTTACCTTCCTCGCCACCGCTAACGCCGTTCGCTATGTGGGCGCTGAGGTGGTCTTCGCCGATGTCGACCCGGACACCGGCCTGACCGGACCGGAGCAGGTACTCGACGCAGCCGCCCGGGCGAATGGTCCGGTGAAGGCGGTCTTCCCGGTGCACCTCAACGGCCAAGCCGCCGACAGTCGCGCCATCGCCGCCGCACTGTCCCCCGAAGTCGCGCTGGTCGAGGATGCCTGCCACGCGCTCGGGGCCGACCTGCAAAGCGGCGACATGCTGATGCGCCCAATCGGCAACTGTGCCGACTCAGCCATGACCTGCTTCTCGCTCCATCCCGTGAAGGCGGTCGCCATGGGCGAAGGTGGCGTCGTCACCACCCGCGACCCCGCCCTTGCCGAACGGGCAATGCGCCTGCGCAATCACGGAATAGACCGGGATCCTGCCGGTTTCCGCAATCGGGACCTTGGCTTCGCCGCGGACGGCACACCGAACCCCTGGTACTATGAGATGGCGGAGCCGGGCTTCAACCTGCGCGCCCCCGACCTGCTTTGCGCTCTCGGCCTCAGCCAGTTGGGCAAGCTGCCCCGTTTCATCTCCCGACGGCAGGCGCTCGCCGCCCTCTACGACGACAGGTTGGCCGCACTCATGCCCGTCGTGAAGCCGGTGCCGCGCGTTGCTTGGTCAGGCCACGCCCGGCATCTCTATGCTGTCCTCATCGACTTCGCCGCGGTTGGGCTCGACCGGGCAGCCCTGATGCGCACCCTGCGCGACCGCGGCATCGGCAGCCAAGTTCACTACATGCCGGTCCACCTGCAGCCCTACTACGCCGACCGCTACGGCTCGCTCGCCCTGCCGGGCGCCGAGGCCTACTACGCCCGCTGCCTCTCTCTGCCGCTGTTCCCGACCATGGCGGACGGCGATGTCGACCGCGTGGTCGAGGCGCTGGCGGACGTCGTCGGCCTGCAGGCATAGTCTCGCCCCATGAAGGTCGCCGACATCCGTCCGGACGCGCTGATGGAAGGCCAGCAGGCCGCCATGCAGCGCGACATCGCCATGCTCCAGTCCCGCAGGGCAGAGTTCGTCGAGACCCCCTGCCCCGCCTGCGGCGACGACGCCGGCGCCCCGCTCTACGAGAAGTACGGCATGACGCACCGGCGCTGCGCCGCCTGTGCCACCCAGTATGTCTCGCCCCGGCCCAGCCCCGCCGTGCTGCGCGACTTCTATCGCGGCTCCGAGAACTACGCCTACTTCGCCCGGCACATCTTCCCGGCGAGCGCCGAACAGCGCCGCGAGCGCCTGTTCCGGCCGCGCGCCGCCATGGTGGCCGATCTCGCCCGCGCGAGCGGCATGGATCGCCCCGCGCTGGTCGAGGTGGGCGCAGGCTACGGCCTGTTCTGCGAGGAGGTGCGGGCGACCGGCGTCTTCGGCCGAATCGTCGGCGTCGAGCCGACCCCCGACCTCGCCGGCATCTGCCGCGACAAAGGCATAGAGGTGATCGAATCGGCCGTCGAGGAGATCGACGCGGTCGAGCCGTTCGACATCCTCGCCGCCTTCGAGGTGATCGAGCATCTGTTCGACCCCGCCGCCTTCCTGACCGCCTGCCGCCAGCTGGTCCGGCCGGGCGGCCGTATCCTGCTGACCTGCCCGAACATCCAGGGCTTCGACACCATCCTGCTCGGCAGCGCCTCCAGCGCCGTCGACCACGAGCATCTGAACTATTTCAACCCGGACTCGATGGCGCTGCTGCTGCGCCGTGCCGGCTTCGAGGACATCGAGGTGACGACGCCCGGCCGGCTCGACGTCGACCTTGTGCGTCGCGCGCTGGCCGAGGGAACGGTCGCGCCGGCTCAGCTGGGCCCCTTCCTGGCGCACCTGCTGGACCGGGACGACGCCGGGACCGATACCCTGCTCCAGGATTTCCTGCGCCGCGCGCGCCTCTCCTCAAACCTGCAAGCCGTCGCGCGGCTTCCCGCCTGAGATGAGCGCGGCGCGGCATCCGCACGAACCGCGCTGGCGACACGCCGTACGTCTCGCCGCCGAGACGGGGCCGCTGGTGAATGCCTATCTCGGCGTCTGCGACGCCGCCGGCCGCACGCCGCGCAACGACCTCGGCTGGCGCCATCTCGACGCCTGGCTCGCCGGCACCGCCCCGTTCGTGCCGGACGGCCCCCCGCGCCGGCGCCTGCTGATCTTCGCGATGCAGCCGCACTGGGTCGACATGTCGCTCGCTCTGGCGGCCCTGTTGGTCGGGCGCGGCGAGACCATCGACTTCGTCTGGAGCCAAGAGGCGACGCATCTGCCGGATGTGCCGCCGCCGCTGCTCTACGGCCATTGGCTGGCATCCGGCCGGCGCACTCAGCAGGCCTTCAGCCACCCGCGGCTGCGGCTGATCGCACTGGAGACGCTCACGCCCGGCGCGGCGGACGACACGATGCATGCCGCGGCGAAGGCCCAGGCCCACGCCGACGCCAGCTATGCCCTGCGCAAGGAACGCCTCGACCTCCGCCCCGGCACACCGGATCTCTTCGAATTGGATCGCCGGCGCGCTGCGGACCTCGACGTGCTCCGCCGCATCGCCCCCCTCCTCGACGGCGGCGACTACGACCGCTTGCTGATGCCCTCCGGCGGCATTCTGGAGTTCGGCGCCATCCATCGCTACGCAACGACGCGCGGCCTAGCCACGACGACCTACGAGTTCCCGGACGCTCACGGCCGCATCATGGTGTCGGCCGCCGGCGCCGTGACCTCGCTGCCGACCGCTCCGCTCTGGGATGCCGCGGCACCGCACACCCTGCCCGATGCGGACCGGACGCGGATCGTGGCGCAGCTGGTCGAGGCGCGGCAGTCTCGGCCGAACGACCCCGCCGCCCCCAGCTTTCAGCACGCCGCGATGACGGCACCCCGGACGGTGCGCGACGCGCTCGGCCTGCCGACGGACCTGCGCACCGTGCTGGTCTGCTGCAACGTTCCCTACGACGCGATCTTCTACGCCGCGCGTCGGAAGTTCTTCGCCGGCATGTGGGATTGGCTGGCGGAGACGGTGCGCTTCCTCGGCGGTCGCGACGACTGCACCGTCGTCGTGCGCGCCCATCCGGCCGAGCCGCGCTTCGACACGCCCGAGACCGCCGAGGCCCTGCTGCGCGAGGCCCTGCCGGTACTGCCGGAGAATGTGCGCTTCGTCGGTCCACTCTCGCCGGTGAACACCTTCGCGATCATGCAGGTCGCCGACATCGGTGCCGTCTACGCCTCCACGACAGGGCTGGAGATGGCGATGCGCGGCATCCCGGTCGTCTGCGGCAATCCCGACCAGCACTACAACGGCAAGGGCTTCACCACCGACCCGGACGATCGCCCCGGCTATTTCGCCGCCCTCGACGCGCTTCTCGTCGCACCGGCCCGGCCGCGCCTCGCCGCGGAGCAGGTCGATCGCGCGCTGCTCTATGCCGACCTCTATTTCAATAAATGGCCGCGGCCCTTTCCGTGGCACCTGTCGACCTTCTGGCGCGACGTCCGCGCCTGGCCACCGGCTCGCATCCTCGGCCCGGACGGCACGGAACGCTACGGCACGACGGTCGACGCGTTCTGATCCTCGGCCAGATCGGCCTCGTCCCGGCCGCGATAGCGCCGCGGGCCGTAGCACATGCCGATCGTCAGCCCGACCAGCGGCAGCGCCAGCGGCACCGCCGTCAGCATCAGTGGGTGCAGCAGCGCGCTCGCCACCACCGCATGGCGGACGCTGCCGCGGAAGTAGCGGAACAGACCGAACCCAGCCACCAGCGGCACTGCTAGACCGAACATCCCCAGTTCGTAGAGCGCCGCGCCGTAGCCCGAGAGGATGCGCTCGGTCGGGTCGGCGAAGAACAGTGGCCACGCCCCGCCATCCAGTTGCGCGCCCATATAGGCGCCGAAATCGGCGAGGCTGCCGGGCAGGAGGCCGTGGTCGAGGAAGCCCTTGAAGGCGAAGAAGATCGCCGCCAACCGCTGATTTCCGCTGGGATCGGCGACGACCAGCAGCGCCGGATTGTCGATCAGCAGGCCCAGCAGTTCCAGGATGCGCAGCCCATCCGTACGCAGCGTCACCTCCAGGCCCCATGCCGCCAAGACCGCCAGCGGCGCCAACAATCCGACGAGAAAGACCACCGGACGCGCCATCGCCAGGCCGTAGACCACCACGGCGAAGGCGAGCAGGAGGGCCACCTGCGCCGACTGCGCCAGCAGCACGATCTGCACCACGCAGAGCAGCCCGGCCAGCGACCGCTCCCGCCCGCGCAGGAACAGCAGCAGCAGCAGGAAGGCCGCCACGGTCGCATAGTGGCTGGGCTCCGTCGCGAGGGCCGTCACACCGCGGTCGGCGGTCGTGCGCGCCTCCGACACCAGCCCCGTCAGCAGCGTCCGCCCCGCGAACATCTGCAGCACGCCGACCGTGAACCAGACATAGACGGAAGCGGCCAGCAACCGGTCCGACAGGGGATGCCCGCCGCGGGCCAGGAGCAGGGTCGCCGACGCGATGGCGAACAGCGACACGTAGGCGAGCGCGCTGCGCCACGCCATGAAGTTACCGATGTCGGCTGGCAGCAGAAGGAACGCCACAGCGACCGGGAGCAGCAGGGCCAGGAGCGCCACCGGCACGGGCGCGCGCAGGCCGAGCAACAGCAGCGCGATCCCCGCCACCAGCAGCGCGTATGGCTGCGTATCGGTCGGCAGCGGGAGCGGCGCCAGATACGGAAACAGGCAGAACAGGTGGAACGCCGCAGCCAGGACGGCGACCAGCCCGAAGGTGAAGTCCGGTCGGGCGGCGGGTGCCGCCCGTATCGCCCCGATCGTCACGGCCGCCGAACTCCTGCCCGCACGAAGACGATCACGATACCGAGGCCGAGCCCCGTCGCCAGCGCTATAAGCAGCGTCCGCCCGAGGCTGGGCGAGGTCGGGCGCGGCGACACGGTCGGACCGTCGACGATGCGCGCGCCGTAGCCGACGTCGACGTTCGTCATCATGCGCTGCCGCGTCTGGTCCAGCAGCAGCGCCCGCATCGCCGCGCGTGTCTCGACATTCTGTTCCTGCTGCAGTTCGCGCGTCAGGAAGGCGATGTACCGCTCGGCCCGTTCCCGGTGCGCCTCGCGCAGCACCGCGTCCGCACCCTGGTTCACCCAGGACAGCAGATCACGCGCGAAGGCGCGATCGGGGTGCACGAACTCAACGGTATGAATTCCGCGCGCCTCGCCCGAGTCGGTCACGCGGATCCGCGCCTGCAGATATTCGGCCAGCGCCGCGTCGTCGGGCGGCGACCAGCCCGGCAGCCCGACGATCCAGCGCAGTGAAGCCCGCGCCCAGGTCACCGGCCCGCCCGGCTCGTAATAGCCGCCGCCGTCGGCGTCGTACGGGAACACGCGCTGACCGAGCTTCTGACTCGCGTTGAGGTGGCGGGCCAGCCGCTCGGAGTGCAGCAGCACCCGGTACTCGGCGAAAGGATCGGCCGCCTGTTCGGCCTGCCGCCCGGGCAGCAGGGCGGCAAGCTGGCTCAGGCCTTGGGAATCGTTCGACGGGCTGGCACTCGCGACCTGCAGCCGCGCGGTGTATTGCGGCGTCGCGAACAGCAGCCACAGGAAGCCGAGCAGGAGGCAGATCGCGGTCGTGACGAGGATCGTTCGGCGCCCGTCCGACAACGTCGTCCAGACGTCCCGCAGGGTCGCCTCGCCCGCGGAATCGGCCGGGCGGAAAAGCGGCTCGTAGTCGCCCGGCATCGCCGCTCGTATCCCCCCTGTACCCGGACGCCGCCTTGCCAGAACCGCGCCGGCCAGCTTCAGCCGGCCGACGGGGGCCGGCTCAGCCGCCGGCCTTCATCGCCTGCTGCCGCTTCGCCGCATCGTCGGATGCCGGCATCACGATCTGCGTCTGCGTCACCACCGCCAGCTTGCGGCCCTTCTCGTCCTTCACCACGGTCTGCCAGACTTGGGTGGTGCGCCCGACATGTACCGGCGTCGCCTCGCCGTACAGTTTGCCCGGCGGCGTGCCGCGCAGGAAGTTGGTCTTCGACTCCAAAGTGCTGGTCCGCGTCCCGTCGGGCAGGTTCATGATCGTGCCGCGCGCCCCCAGCGTGTCGGCGAAGGCCATGTAGACGCCCCCGTGGACGACGTTCGCACCGTTCGTGTGCTGCGGCCCGGTGTCCATCTCGGCGAGGATGCGCTCCTTGCCGACCTCGGTGAAGCGGATACCGAGGGCCTCGATGAAGTTGGTGCTGTCGGTCATGACGTGCTCGTCTGGGAGGGAATGAAGGAGGATCGGATGCGGCGGCCAGTGGGGTCAACTACCCCCGAGGTCGTCATGCCGGCCGGTTGTCCGCCGGCTTGGCGTCGATGGCACCGGCGGGCTCGGTCGCGGCGACCGTGTCGTGCAGCACCAGGGGCTGCGTCTGCGAGATCCGCCGCAGCCGGTCGGGCACGCGCCATTCCAGCGTGTCGAACCCGTCCTCGCCGGGGACCGCAGACCACTCGTCCAGCGCCACGCCGCTCTCGCGCGACACCCAGGCCGGGTCCGGCTCCGCCTCGACCGCGCGCTCCAGCCAGGCGCGCGCCGCCTCGGGATCGTTGTTCTCGCGCATCTCGACGTCGGCCATCAGGCGGCAGACCCGCGCCGACGGCTCGGGCTGGCTTGCGTCGCGCAGGTGGCGGCGCGCCTCGGTCCACTGCTCGGCCTCGATCGCCGCCTCGGCCAGCATGATCCGCGTCTCGCGGTGATCAGCATTGGCGCCTGCCAGCTTCTGGGTGCGCGCATAGCGCTCCAGCGGCGGCAGGTCGGCGATGATATCGCGGAAGACGGCGAGCAGTGCCGGGTGCGGCCCCCGCTTCCACGCATCGAAGACCGTCCGCTCCGCCTTGCGCGGGCTGCCGGCGGCGAGCTGGCGGCGTGCCAGTTCCACCGACGCCGGAACGAGCTCCGGATCGAGCTTGTGCGCCGACTGCGCGATCATCAGCGCGCGGTCGCCGTCGCCCTCGCGTGCGATCTGCCGCGTGCGCTCGACCTGCAGCACCGCCCGCTTGTGTCGCGTTTCCGGCTTCGGCAGCAGCCTGTGCTTCTCGATCGACTCCATCGTGCGCTCCGCCTCGGACCAGAGGCCGGCGCGCGTCTGCAGGTCGAAGAGCGTCTCCAGCACCCACCGGGTGCCCGGCCGCTGCCGGTTGGCGCGTTCGGCCAGTTCGATCGCCCGCGGCAGGTCGCCCTCGCGCTGCGCCTGGACGAGCAGGCCCCGCATGCCCATGAACGCCGTCTCGGGCCGGTCGAGCATCTGGGTGAAGTAGCGTCGCGCCGCGGCCGAATCGCCGTCCAGCTGCGCCGACTGCGCCGCCAGCAGCATGGTCAGCGGCGGATCGTGCAGCAGGCCGTCGGCCCGACGCGCCTGCCGCCGCGCCTCGTCGGCGTCGCCGGCGGCGACCGCCACCATGCCCAGCGTCAGCGCGCGATAGCCGCGCTCGCGCCGGCGCAGGCGCCGGTGACGCATGTAGCGTCCGGGCGCATGCCGGATGGCGCTGATCGCCCCCCAGAACAGCGTCAGGATCAGGGCCACCGTCACGACGGCGGCGAGCAGGATGCCCACCGTCGTCTCGATGACCCACCCCTGCCACTCGATGACCACCGCACCCGGCCGGTCTGCGAGCCAGACCGCGATCGCGACAATGATCGCGACCTTGATGAAGAAAAGGACCGCCCTCAGCATCAGCCGGCCCCCCTCACGGCCAGTGCGGCTTTCTCGAGCCGTTCGAGACCGTCGGCCACGGCGAGACGCGCCTTGGCGTCGGCCAGCCAGTCGGCAAAGGCCGCAGCGGGCTCACCCTGCAGCGCACCCACTTCGTCCACCGCCTTCGCGAGATTGCCGTTGTCCATCGCCGCCTCGGCGCGCGCCAGGACGGCATCCGGCGTATCGCCCGCGGCGTCCTCGCCGACGCGGCGCACGCGCACAACCGACGTCGCCCGCTCGATCATCGAATCGAGCCACCCCTCGCCGGTCTGTGGCCTGATCCGGCCACCCACCTCGGAGGCGATCTCCTTGAAGCGCTTCGTCAGCTGCGGCCGCGTCGGAATGCCCGCCGCGGCGCGGTCGGCCCAACCGCTCAGCGCCTCGGCGACGGCCGGCTCGTTCTGGCCGAGTTTGCGCAGGTCGGACACCTGGGTATCGAAAGGCGCACCTTCGGCCAGGGCGTCCCTGACGCCGTTCAGCGCCATCAGCATCGCCGCCGTCCGGTCGCGTGCCGCCTCGCGCGTGGCCTCTTGGGCCGCCTCGGTCGCGGCGGTCACCTGCTTCTCGATGTCCGCGAGCCCCGTGGTCAGCCGATCGCCGAGCTTGCCGGTCGATTGCTCGACCGCGCTGAGCTGGTCCTGCAACGCGCCGCGCGCGTCCTGCACCGCGGTCAGCTTGGCCTGAAGGTCGTCGATCCGTGCCTCGAGGTCTGGCTGGCCCTGGTCGCGCGCCGCGACTTCAGTGATGCGCGATTCCAGCGCGTCGAGCCTGTCGCCCAGTCGCTGCTCGATCCGCGACAGATTCTCCGTCATCCGAGCTTCCGCAGAACCGATCCGCCCCTGCAGATCGGTGATCTCGGCGGTCGGTATGCGGCTGCGCTGGCCCTGCTCCATCGCGACGCGCAACTGCTCCTGCCGGTCCCACAGCATGTAGCCCAGGACACCCGTGGCGAGCGCCAGGAGGACGAGCAGCGCGGCCACGACGCCGGAGCCGACGCCGCGGCGGCGCTGCGGCTGAGGCGGCGGCGACGCGCGTTGCGCCTGGTCCTTCTGCTCCCAGCGGATCTCCGGCTTGCGCACCGGTTCGGCCGCGGAGGCGGCGGCTGCAGCCGCCGGCTGCGACTGCTCGTCCTGTGGCGGCATCGTCCCTGTCTCCAACCAGCGATCGACCAGCGCGATCATCGCCGGCTGCTCCGGCCGATCGGCGATCTCGACCCTGCGCCAGCCGACGGCGCGCGCCGCTTCCGCGACCTGCGCGCTCAGGCACAGCGCCGTCACCTGGGCGCATTTGTCCGCGACGCCGGCTTCCTGCACCAGCCGCACGAAAGTGCCGGCGGTGCGCGGCGAGAAGAACAGCACGAGATCGAGGCCGCCCGACTTGAGCGCCTCGATCGTCTCGATCGACAGGGCCGGCGCCGGCAGTGCCGAGTAGAGCTCGACCCGGCGCACCTCGTAGCCCGCCTCGCCGAGCTGCCCGGCGAGGTCGCCCGCGATGGTCCGGCCGCCCGCATGGAGCAGTGCGCCGTCGGCAGGCTTCAGCTTCTCCATGACCAGCATGGCGAGCGCCTCGGCATCGCCGCGCGCGCTCTCGACCTTGTCGAAACCGGCGTTCCGCGCCGCGTCCGCCGTCGCGTCGCCCACCGCGAAGATCGGCAGGTCGCGCCGCTCGGTCGACGTCGCGAACTCGCGCGCGCCGAAGGCGCTGGTCAGCAGGACCGCCTGGACGCCGTCCAGGTCGATCGGTCCGTGGTCCGTCGCCCGGATCTCGAGCAGCGGCTCCTGGATCGGCTCGATGTCGCGCTCGCTCAAGGCCCGCGCGATCGCTCCCGCATTCTCACGCGGGCGGGTGATCAGCGCCCGCATCCTGCCCCCTTCCGTTCGCACTCGGCCCTCATCAAAGGAATAGCTCCCGGTCTCCGGCAGCGCGCAGTGCGCGCCCGGCATCTTCGCCCATCGCGGCCGCGTCGGCCACCGTACCGCGTCTCTCGCAGCGCCAGACCCTGCTACCGTCCGGCCGCGCGAGCAGCGCGCGCAGGACGAGGTCGTCGCCGCTCTGCTCGGCGAGAGCCGCGACCGGCGTCCGGCACGAGCCGTCCAGCGTACCGAGCAGCGCCCGCTCCGCCGTCACTGCCGTGCGCGTCGGGGCATCGTCGAGGGCATCCAGCCAGCCGATCAGTTCCGCATCGTCCGAGCGGCATTCGACGGCGATGGCACCCTGCGCCGCGGCCGGCAGCATCTCCTCCGGCGACAGCACCGCACGCGCCTGGCTCTCGATGCCGAGTCGCTTGAGGCCGGCGAGCGCCAGGATCGTCGCGGCGACCTCGCCCTGTTCCACCTTGCGCATGCGCGTGCCGACATTGCCGCGCAGCGGCACCACGTTCAGGTCCGGGCGCACGGCCAGCAGCTGCGACTGCCGCCGCAGCGACACCGTGCCCACCGTCGCGCCCTGCGGCAGGTCCGCGATGCTGGCCGCCGTCGCGATCAGCGCGTCGCGCGGGTCTTCGCGCGGCAGGATCGCGGCGAGCGTGAATCGCGGGTCGACGACGGTCTCCATGTCTTTAAGGGAATGCACCGCGAGATCGATCCGACCGTCCGCCAGGGCCGCCTCGATTTCCTTGACGAACAGGCCCTTGTTGCCGATTTCCGAGAGGCGGCGGTCCTGAACGCGGTCGCCCGCGGTCGAGATCGGAACCAGTTGAACGGCGTCCGCGGCCGCGAGTTCCGGATGCGCGCGGACCAGCCGGTCACGCACCTGCTCTGACTGGGCAAGGGCGAGCGGGCTTCCGCGCGTTCCAATTCTGATCGACCGTTCCCGCCGCATGCGGTTTGTGTAGCCCGTCGGACGTGGATTGGCAAAGCCGGAGTTCCCGCCGCCGAGCGGGCGAAAGGGTATGGCGTGATCGTCCTGGGGATCGAAACGAGCTGCGACGAGACGGCGACCGCCATCGTCCGGGACGACCGGACGATCCTGGCGGAGGCCGTCCTGTCGCAGATCGAGGCGCACGCGCCCTATGGCGGCGTCGTGCCGGAGATCGCCGCCCGGGCGCATCTCGACAATCTCGACGGACTGATCGCCCGCGTGCTCGAGGCGGCCGGCGTCGGCTTCGCCGACCTCGACGGCGTCGCGGCGACGGCCGGCCCCGGGCTGATTGGCGGCCTGCTCGTCGGGTCGACCATGGGCAAGGCGATCGCCATGGTCCACGACAAGCCTTTCGTCGCGGCCAACCACCTGGAAGGCCATGCGCTCACGGCGCGGCTCACCGACGGCGTCGACTTCCCCTACCTCCTGCTGCTCGTCTCCGGCGGCCACTGCCAGTTCGTCTCGGTCGAGGACGTCGGCCGCTACCGCCGCCTCGGCGCCACCATCGACGACGCGGTCGGCGAGGCCTTCGACAAGACGGCCAAGATGGTCGGCCTGGGCTATCCCGGCGGGCCGCAGGTCGAGGCCGCCGCCCGCACCGGCGACCCGCGCCGCTTCGATCTGCCGCGGCCGATGCGCGGCCGTCCCGGCTGCGACTTCTCCTTCTCCGGCCTGAAGACCGCCGTGCGCCGCCGGATCGAGGCGCTGCCCGGCGGCCGGCCGTCGCCGCAGGACGTCGCCGACCTCTGCGCCTCGTTCCAGGCGGCGGTCGCCGATTCGCTGGCCGACCGCTGCCGCAACGCCCTCGCCATGTTCCGCGAAGCGCATCCCCAGGGCGGCCCGCTGGTCGTCGCCGGCGGGGTCGCCGCCAATGCGCATCTGCGCGAGCGCCTCGCCGCGGTCGCCGCACGCAGCGGCACGCCGCTGATCGCCCCGCCGCTGCGGCTCTGCACCGACAACGCCGTGATGGTCGCCTGGGCGGGCGTCGAGCGGCTCCGCCTCGGCCTTCACGACGGCCTCGATTTCGCGCCGGTGCCGCGCTGGCCCCTCGATTCGCTGGGAGGCGCCTGATGCGCGTCGGCATCGCCGGGGCCGGCGCCTGGGGCACCGCCCTCGCCCTCGCCGCCTGCCGCGCCGGCCACCAGGTCGGCCTCTGGGCGCACCGGCGGGAGACCGCCGAGGCGGTCGCCCGCACCGGCGAGAGCCCCTACCTTCCCGGCATCAAACTCCCCGCGGCGGTCGCGGCGACGACCGACATCGCCGAGACCGCGGCCTGCGACCTGCTGCTCCTCGTCACCCCGGCGCAGCACCTCCGCGCCACCTGCGCCGCCTTCGCGCCGCACTGGCGGCCCGGCACGCCCGCCGTGATCTGCGCCAAGGGCATCGAGCAGGGCAGCGGCGAACTGCTGGGCGACATCGTCGCCGCCACCCTGCCCGGCGTGCCCTGGCTCGTCCTCTCCGGTCCCACCTTCGCCCGCGAGGTCGCCGAGGAGCGGCCGAGTGCGGCCACCGTCGCGGCGCACGACGCGACCCTCGCCGCGGACGTCGCCGCCGGCCTCGCCACCCGGCGCTTCCGTCTCTATTCCAGCACCGACCCGGTCGGCGTCCAGATCGGCGGGGCGGTCAAGAACGTCGTCGCCATCGCCGCCGGCGTCGTCGAGGGCCGCAGGCTCGGCGACAATGCCCGCGCCGCGCTGATCACCCGCGGCCTCGCCGAGATCGGCCGGCTCGCCGCCGCCCTGGGTGCCGAGCCGCGCACCCTGATGGGCCTGGCCGGGCTCGGCGACCTCACCCTCACCTGCTCGGCGATGCAATCGCGCAACTTCTCGCTCGGCGCCGCCCTCGGCGCGGGACGCGGCCTGGACGAGATCCTGGGCGAGCGGACCTCGGTCGCCGAGGGCGTCTGGACCGCCCGCTCGGTGGCGACGCTGGCCCGCAGCCGCGGCGTCGACATGCCGATCTGCTTCGCCGTCGAGGCGGTGCTGCACGGCGGCGCCGACCTGGGCGCCACGATCGAGGGCCTGCTCGCGCGCCCCTACGTCGCCGAATAGACACCGCACCTTCGCCGGCTCGGTGCGATCGGTGATTGCAAAGCGGCCGCTTCCCGTTCTCTGATGGCGCAAAGCGTCGTCAGAACGTCTTCGGGGAGATGCCCAAGTGACCCTATCCGTCACCACCCCCACCCGCGATGCGCATCCTGCGGCTGCAGCCTCCGCCGTGCCACTCGACCGTATCGACGTCAGCGACCCGCAGCTCTACCAGGACGACAGCTGGGGCCCACTCTTCGCCCGGCTGCGCGACGAGGACCCGGTGCACTGGTGCGCCGAGAGCGCCTACGGCCCCTACTGGTCGGTCACCCGCTACAAGGACATCATGCAGGTCGAGGTGAACCACGCGGTCTTCTCCTCGGCGGCGGAACTCGGCGGCATCCAGGTCGAGGACCAGCCGAAGGAGATGGACCGGCCGAGCTTCATCCGCATGGACCCGCCGGGCCACACCAAGCAGCGCAAGGTCGTCGCCCCCATGGTGGCGCCGCGCTATCTCGTCGAGATGGAGAAGACCATCCGCGAGCGGACGCGCCGCGTGCTGGACGACCTGCCGCGGGGCGAGACCTTCGACTGGGTCGACCGCGTCTCCATCGAACTCACCACCATGATGCTCGCCACCCTGTTCGACTTCCCGTGGGAGGACCGGCGCAAGCTCACCTTCTGGTCCGACGTCGCCACCGCCAACGTCCGCTCGCCGGCCGCCCCCGTCCATTCCGAGGCGGAGCGCTTCGCCGAGCTGACGAAGATGGCCGAGTATATGGGCCGCCTCTTCAAGGAGCGCGCCGCGGCCGAGCCGAGATTCGACCTGCTGTCGATGCTGGCCCACGGCGAGGCGACGCGCGAGATGCCCTTCCGCGAATTCATGGGCACCCTCGGCCTGCTGATCGTCGGCGGCAACGACACGACCCGCAACTCGATGACCGGCGGCCTGATCGCCCTGAAGGAGAACCCGGCCGAATACGCCAAGCTGAAGGCGAACCCGGACCTCGTCGGCAGCCTCGTCCAGGAGACGATCCGCTGGCAGACGCCGGTGATCCACATGCGCCGCACGGCGAAGTCCGACACCGAACTCGGCGGCAAGACCATCCGCGCCGGCGACAAGGTCGTCATGTGGTACGTCTCGGGCAATCGCGACGAACGGGCCATCGAGAACCCCGAGGCCTTCGTCATCGACCGCGCCAAGCCGCGCCTGCACGTCTCGTTCGGCGCCGGCGTCCACCGCTGCGTCGGCGACCGCATCGCCGAACTACAGCTGCGCATCCTGTGGGAGGAGATCCTGGCCCGCGACCTCGACATCGAGATCGTCGGCCCGCCGGAACGGCTCTACTCCAACTTCCTGCGCGGCTACCGGGCACTGCCCGTCCGCATCGCGGCATAGGGGTCGCACGGCCGGCCGTCGCGGCGGCCGCCGGTTCAGCCGGCGCGCCGCAGGTCCTGCGGGGCCAGTCCGGTCATCGCGGCGAGCGGCGGCAGGCCCGGCCATGCGGCGGCGGTGCGCGGCAGGTGCTTCAGAAAGTCGGTGACGGGCGGCAGGGGCGGCGTCACCGCCTGCGTGTGAAACGTTGTGGAACGTCGGCGGGCGGATGTTTCACGGGATGCTGCAGGGGGCTTCCCAATCGGAGCGTCCGCTTTCCCGGCTCCCTCATTCACCGCGGCCGGCGGTCCGGCCACCGCAGCCGGCGGTCCGGCCAGTTCGGCTTCGACCTCGGGCTCCAGCGTCAGCGGCGCGTCGAGGGCGAACAGCGCCGCATCGACCGGCGGCCCCTCGCCCCAGGCCGCCGCGTCCTCGGCGATCGCGAGGCCGGCGGCCGCCTCGCCGACATCGGTCTTCGCCAGGCCCAGCCGGTCGGCCACCCAGAAGGCGGCGCGCAGGTCGCCCCGCCGGACGGCGGTCTCGATCGCGTCCACCGCCGCCGCGTGCAGCCCCCTGAACCGCCCCGCCGCCTCCACCGCGAGGAACCGCTGCTCCTCCAGGATTCTCGTCCTGAGCCGTTCGGAGCGTTGCAGTGTGCGCCAGAGCGTGGTGCGCGAGCAGCCGAGATGCTCGGCGACGGACTTGAGCGGCGCCCCGCCGGCGATCATCACGGCGGCCTCGTTCCAGGCCCCGGGCGAGGCGACGCGGCTGCCGTCGCCGGTGGAGCGAAACATCGTAGGGGTATCGGGAGCGGTGCTGTCATCGAGCGGCGGCATGGGCGCCTCCTTCAGCAAAGGGGACTTGCATCCTATTCGGCCGCCGCGATGTGAACAAGGAATTATTGCTTATCTCCGCTCGGCGGGCACACGCCCTGCCCTTCGGTTCCACCTCTACGGCCGCGATGCCTGGACGTGGCGGCGTCGCCCCGCTCCCCCACACACACCTTCCCGGACGCGCCGCCGCAGGCGGCGTGATCCGGGACCCATGCGGCGGGCGCCGCGGCGGGTGCTGCGATGTTCAACCATCGGCGCGCGTGCGCTGAGTCCCGGATCGACGCGCTTCGCGCTTGTCCGGGAAGGTGGGGAAAGGTCCTGAGCACCCGCCCGGCGGCCGATGCCCGCCCACCGTTCAGCCGCCCGGGGGCCGGCGCAGGGCCGCCAGGAGCGCCTGCGCCGCCTCGGCCGAGGATGCCGGGTTCTGGCCGGTGATGAGTTGGCCGTCGACCACGGTGTGCACGCCCCAGTCCTTCACCTTCGAGAAGACGGCGCCGAGGCCGACGAGTTCGTCCTCGAGGAGGAACGGCACGACGTCCGCGAGACCGACGGCCGCTTCCTCGCTGTTGGTGAACCCGGTCACGGCGCGTCCCCGGACGAACGGCGAGCCGTCGGGATTGGTCACCCGATGAAGGACGCCCGGCGCATGACAGACCAGGGCGAGCGGCTTGCCGGCCGCGACGACGGCTTCGATCAGGCCGATCGAGGTCGGGTCCTCGGCCAGGTCCCACATCGGCCCGTGGCCGCCGGGGTAGAAGACCGCGCCGAAATCCTTCTGGTCCACGCCGTCCAGGCGCAGGGTCTGCGCGAGCTGCGCATTGGCGGCTTCGTCGGCCTTGAAGCGCCGCGTGAGGTCGGTCTGGAAATCCGGCTCGTCGCTCTTCGGATCGAGCGGCGGCCGGCCGCCCTTGGGCGAGGCGAGCGTGATCTCGGCCCCGGCATCCTTCAGGACGTAGTAGGGGGCTGCGAGCTCTTCCAGCCAGAAGCCGGTCTTCCTGCCGGTGTCCCCGAGCCTGTCGTGGGACGTCAGTACCATGAGGACTTTCATCGTCGTTCCTTTCCTCGTTCGGCGCTGGGTCCGGCGGCGCCTTACGGCCGTCGGCCGGATCGCGTTCGATCGGCCGTATCGGCCTTTCGATGAAGGGAAGATGGCATCGGCGGAGATATTCGAGAAATTTACTTGTACGATTTCAGATATTCACGAAAACTATATCGCCATGAAGTACGACCTCAACCTGCTGCCGGTCTTCGTGGCGCTCATGGAGGAGCGGAGCGTCACGCGCGCCGCCAACCGGCTAGGGATGACGCAGCCGGCCCTCTCGAACGCGCTGGGCCGCCTGCGGGACACGCTGCGCGACCCGCTGTTCATCCGCGAGCGGTACGGCATCCGGCCGACGCCGCGCGCTGAGGAGATCGCGCCGGCGATCAAAGCGGCACTGGCGCGGCTCGACGACGTGGTGGTCCACCAGCAGGACTTCGATCCGGCGCACGCGGAGCGCCGGTTCCTGATCGCGCCGAACAGCTATGCGGAGCTGATCCTGATGCCGGCGCTCGTCGCGCGGCTGCACGCGCAGGCGCCCGGCATCCGGCTGCGCATGACGCCGTTCGGCAACGACCTCGCCGAGACCGGCGCGATCTCGGGGACCACGGCAATGGTGCTGGGCCGGATCGTCGATCCGCCGGACAACCTCGTCGTCCAGCACCTGATGGACGACGGCCTCGCCTGCATCGTGCGTAGCGACCATCCCGACGTCGACCGCGGCATTTCCCGCGAACGGTATGAGAGCCTGAAGCACGTCAACGTGCTGCCGCCCGGCCGCATCAGGGCCGGCGTGTTCCAGGCGCTGGGAAAGCGGAACCTGAAGCGGGACGTGGCCGTCTCGGTCACGCACTTCCTCGCCGTTCCCGAGATGATCGCCGTCACCGACTACTGCGCGACCCTGCCGATCCTGATCTGCCGCGGCCTCGAACGCGACCCACGCCTGAAGGTGCTCCCGGCTCCGGTCGACCTCGCGACGTTCCCGGTCGAACTGGCGTGGCATGTCCGATATCGGAACGATCCCGCACACAGGTGGCTCAGGGCGGCATTGATCGATACCGCACGGTCGGTTTCGGGGTCGTCCGCGGTGTGAACCGTGTCGCGATGCGTGGACGTAGCGGCTGATCCCGCTCTGTTCAGCCATCGGCGCGCGTGCTGGGTCTGGATCGGCGCGCTGCGCGCTTGTCCGGGAAGGTGGGAAAGGGGGGCTGTTCTTCGGGAGATGCGCCTTTCCCCGGCGCCGTCTGGTGCGGTTCAGGTGGCGGCCGGTTGCGGGTCGATCGGCTTCCCCTCGAAAGGCGCCACCTCGATCTCGGCTTCCCGGCTGCGCGCCTTTGCGATGTCGTAGCTGTTCTGCATGCGCATCAACGTGTCCATCGAGACGCCGAACGCCTTCTCGATCCGCAGCGCCATCTCCGGCGACAGGTCAGCCCGCTCGTTCAGCATCGCCGAAAGGGCGGCACGCGTGACCCCGAGAACCCGCGCCGCCGCCGTCACCGAGAGGCCGAGGGGCTCGATGATCTCGCTTTTCACGAAGCCGCCGGGATGAGCGGGGTTCTTCATCCGAAATCCCTGTGCCGCGCTCATGTCCGCCTCCTAATGGTAATCTTCGAAATCGAGATCGATGATCTCGATCTCCGCCCGATCGATGCGGAAAGTGATGCGCCAGTTCCTGGTGACGAAGAGGCTCCATGTGCCCTTGCGGTCCCCGGTCAGCTGATGCGCCTTCCAACTCGGCACCGTCCGCAGTTCGTCTTCGCGCTCCATATCCTGAAGGAACGAGATGATCCGGCGAATCTTCGGCACGATGGCCGGTTGCAGGCCGGCGGCGTCGTCATCCTGGATGAAGCGGCGTAGCCGTTTGTCGATCACGTTCCTGATCTTCATGCCCGACCTAAGAACGAAGCCGCATAGCGTCAAGCCACACGATACAGGCGCGATCGCGAAAAGCGAAACCTTCCCGGGCGGGCCGCCGCAGGCGGCGTGATCCGGGATCCATGCGGCCGGCACCGGGGTGGATGCCGCGATGTTCAGGCATTGGCGCGCGTGCGCCGGGTCCCGGATCGGCGCGCTGTGCGCTTGTCCGGGAAGGTGGGAAAGGGGGAGCGTCGGGCGGTTACGCCGGACGCTCCCCATTCACCCCGCGCGCGTCAGCCGGCGCTGCCGATCTTGTCCTGGGTCTTCGTATCGAAGTCGCTGGCGTCGTGGCGTTCGTGGAGCTGGCTCTCCGGCTTGCCTTGCAGGCGGTTGACCATCCGGCCGCGGCGCACCGCCGGCCGCTGGTTCAGCATGTCGGCCCAGCGGTTGACGTGCTTGTATTCGTGGACGGCGAGGAACTCGGCCGAATCGTAGAGCAGGCCCTTCGCCAGCCCGCCGTACCACGGGAAGATCGCCATGTCGGCGATCGTGTAATCGGAACCGGCGATGTACTCGCTCTCGGCCAGACGGCGGTCGAGCACGTCGAGCTGGCGCTTCACCTCCATGGCGAACCGGTCGATCGCATATTCGATCTTCATCGGCGCGTAGGCGTAGAAGTGGCCGAAGCCGCCGCCGAGATAGGGCGCGGAGCCCATCTGCCAGAACAGCCACGACAGGCACTCGGCGCGCGCGGCGGTCTCGGTCGGCAGGAAGGCGCCGAACTTCTCGGCGAGGTGCATCAGGATGGCGCCGGATTCGAAGACGCGGATCGGCGTCGGGCCGCTGCGGTCCAGCAGCGCCGGGATCTTCGAGTTGGGATTGATCGCGACGAAGCCGCTGCCGAACTGGTCGCCGTCGCCGATCCTGATCAGCCAGGCGTCGTATTCGGCGCCGCCGTGCCCGGCGGCGAGCAGCTCCTCCAGCATGATGGTGACCTTCACGCCGTTCGGCGTGCCGAGCGAATAGAGCTGCATCGGGTGCTTGCCGACGGGCAGTTCCTTGTCGTGCGTCGGCCCGGCGATGGGGCGGTTGATGCTGGCGAAGCGCCCGCCGCTCTCCTTGTTCCAGGTCCAGACCTTGGGCGGGGTGTAGTCGTCGGCCATAGGCGACCTCCAGGCGTGGGATGCGGAGCGCGTCCGGATTCGGGCGGCGCGTTCATGAGAGACATGGTGCCTGCGGCGCGGCGCTTCGTGAAGCCGGGTTCGCGCGCTGCCGAACCCGACCGTCGTCCGGCGTCAGCGGAGACGATCGAGGACGAAATCCGCCCGCTCGACGACGCCGACCTTGGGAAGGACGATGGTCCGGTAGCCGAGGTCGGCATAAGCGGCCAGCAGGCGGTCGTATTCCGGCACCGCTTCGTCCAGGCCATGCCGCCGCCCCGCGTCCGTGACGTAGATCTCCGGCCAGGGCGGCGTCAGGAACACCTGCGCGTGGTAGCGGTCATATCGATCGAGCACGCGGGCCGCAGGCTCGCCCGTCTCGTGCTGGAGCGCCACCGCCGCGTCCACGAGACCGCGATCGAAGAAGGTCCAACCGCCGGCCTCTCCCGCGCGCTCGCGGTCCCGGGCCGCGACGGCGATCGCCCGCCGCGCGAAGGCGGCCGGATCCGTCCAGGGAAGCGCCCGGCCGTCGCCGCGCAGTTCCTCCTCAACGATCCGCCGGCCGGGCTCCGGAACCACGGCGAAGCCCCGGCGCGCCAGTTCCGCCAGCAGGCTGGACTTTCCGCCGCCGGAGCAGCCCGAGAGAACGACGTGTCTGGAATTCACGAGGGCGCGTGTCGATGGACGAAGCGTCGGGGAGCCCCGGTCAGCCGCTCGACGGCACGAACCTGAACCCGTCGTCCCACGGCTTCACGTGACCGACGGAGGGCGACGGGAAGTGGCCGGTGCAGATCAGGGTGTCGGTATCGCAGTGGGTTTCGAGGAAGCGCCGGCGCGTCGCCGCGGCCTGGGCCTTGTCGTAGTCGACGCGGGTCGAGAGGTCGGGATAGCGCGCCTGGATGGGGCTGTGGATCAGGTCGCCGGTGATCACGCCGCGCCGCCCGGCCGAGGCGATGTGCACGGCGCGGTGGTCGATGGTGTGGCCGGGCGTCGGCTCCAGCGTGACGTGGTCGCCGATGCCGTGGTCGCAGGTCACCAGGTCGGCCTTGCCGGCCTCGACGATCGGCAGGACGCTGTCGGCGATGCAGCCGATCTCCTGCTTCTCGTTCATGTCCTTCCAGTAGGCGAACTCGCGATCGCCGAACAGGTAGCGCGCGTTCGGGAAGGTCGGGACCCAGCGCCCGTCCACCAGCTTCGTGTTCCAGCCGACATGGTCGACGTGCAGGTGGGTGCACATGACGTAGTCGATGTCCTCGACCGTCAGGCCGGCTGCGGCCAGGGCGCGCATGTAGCGGTCGCCGGTCTGCATGTGCCAGAAGGCGCGCGCCGGCCGGTCCTTGTGGTTGCCGACGCAGCTGTCGACCAGGATGGTGTGGTGCGGCGTGCGGATCACGTAGGACTGGATGCAGAGCACCAGCTTGCCCGTCGCCGGATCGAATGCCGACGGTGCCATCCAGGACGCGTTCTCGGCGAGCATCTCCGCCGTCAGGTCCGGCAGGAAGTCGCGCGCCTCGAGCAGCGGCTCCTCCTGCTCAATGATCCGGTGGATCGTCAGGTCGCCCAGTCCGAACGTCGTCGCCATCGCGCCCTCCCAACTCGTCTGTTCGGCGAACAGTAGATCAGGCGGATCGGACCGGGCCAGGGCCCCTAGAAATTGTCCTTGCGCTTGCGGATCTCGGCGAAGACCGCGACGGGGTCGGCGCCGGGCATGCCGACGGCGGCCTGCACCTCGGGCACGTCGGCGCGCAGGAAGGGGTTGGTGCGCTTCTCCTCGCCAAGCTCGCTCGGGATGGTGCGGCGCTTCTCGGCGCGCAGGGCGTCGATCCGCCTGGCGCGGGCGGCGAGTTCGGCGTTGTCCGGCTCCACCGTGACGGCGAAGCGGGCGTTCGACTGGGTGTACTCGTGGCCGCAATAGATCTTCGCCGAATCCGGCAGCCCCCGCAGCTTCAGCAGCGAATTCCAGAAGCCCTTCGGATTGCCTTCGAACATCCGCCCGCAGCCGAGCGCGAAGAGGGTGTCGCCGGGGAACAGCGCGTCGCTGTCCGGGAACCAGAAGGAGATGTGGCCGGTGGTGTGGCCGGGCGTGTCGAACACCTGGGCCGTCTGCGAGCCGACCGTGTAGGTGTCGCCGTCGCCGACCTGCACGTCGATGCCGGGGATGCGCGCGGCGTCGGCGCGCGGCCCGACGATCGGCACGCCGAACCGCTCCTTCAGCTCCAGGTTGCCGGCCGTGTGGTCGGCGTGATGGTGCGTGTTGAGGATGTGCGTCAGCGTCCAGCCGCGCTTCGACAGCGCGTCCAGCACGGGCTGCGCCTCGGCCGGGTCGACGACCGCGGTGGCGGACGTCGCCGGATCGTGCAGGATGTAGACGTAGTTGTCGCTGAGGGCCGGGACGATCTCGATCTCGAAGCTGGCCATCGCGGGCTCCTGGGTTTGGTCTGCCGGGGTTTTGGGCGCTGCCGGAAGGGTGCCAAGGTAACACCCGCAGCCGGTGGGACCAACCCGGACCGCCCGATGAGGACCCATCCATCCGTCGACGGCGCGGGCCGGCGGCCTATCTCCAGGTGGCGATGCATACGGACATCTCCGAGCTCTACGAGTTCTACCGGACCAGCCTGGGCCGCACGGCCCAGCGCATGCTGCGCCGGCGGCTGCGCGCGCTCTGGCCGAACGTCGCGGGCATGACCGTCGTCGGGCTCGGCTACGCCTCGCCCCTGCTGCGGCCGTTCCGCGACGAGGCGGTGCGCTGCATCGCCGCGATGCCGGCCGGCCAGGGCGTCATGCGCTGGCCCGAGGACGAGCCGAACGCCGCGATGCTGGCCGACGAAACAGAGTTGCCGTTTCCCGACCTCTCGGTCGACCGCATGATCCTGGTCCACGCCGTGGAGACGTCCGAGCATCTGCGGCCGATGATGCGCGAGGTCTGGCGCGTCCTGACCGGCAGCGGCCGGGTCGTCGTCGTCGTGCCGAACCGCCGCGGCCTGTGGGCGCGCTTCGACAACAATCCCTTCGGCAGCGGCCGTCCCTACTCCGTATCGCAGCTGCGCCGGCTGATGCGCGATACCCTCTTCACGCCGCTGAACGCCACGTCCGCGCTCTACGTGCCGCCGAGCGGCCGGCGCATGCTGCTGACCGGTGCCGAGGCCTGGGAGAATGTCGGGCTGCGCTGGTTCCCGCGCTTTGGCGCGGTCGTCATGGTGGAGGCGACAAAGCAGGTCTATGCCGCACCGCGCGTCTCCGCGCCCCGGCGGCGGGCCGTCTATGCGCCGCGCCCGCAGGTGGCGCTGCCGCCCGCCGGTGCCGCCAGCAGCGCGCCGGACGGCGGCCGTGGCAGTGCCGTCCCCTCTCCGCTATCGTGCGCGCCGAAAATCGAGCCCCACGGAGACAGGACATGATCGACCTCGGCACCGACCGCATGATCGCCCGCAAGGAAGGCGGCATCGGCTGGATGATCTTCAACGCCCCGGACCGGCGCAACGCCGTATCCTTCGCCATGTGGCAGGCGATCCCGAAGATCCTGAAGGCCTTTTCCGAGGACGACGAGGTCCGGGTGATCGTGATGCGCGGCGAAGGCGGCAAGGCCTTCGTCTCCGGCGCCGACATCTCCGAGTTCGCCGAGAAGCGCTCCACGCCGGAGCAGGTGGCGATCTACAACGACGCGACCGAGGCGGCGCACAATGCCATGGACGGGCTGGAGAAGCCGTTCATCGCGATGATCCAGGGCTTCTGCATCGGCGGCGGCCTCGCCACGGCGCTCGACGCCGACATCCGCATCGCCTCGGACGATTCGAAGTTCGGCGTGCCGGCGGCGAAGCTGGGCCTGGGCTATGCCTATGACGGCATCAAGCGGCTGATGGACCTGGTCGGCCCCTCCTGCGCCAAGGAGATCTTCTTCACCGCCAAGCATTTCACCGCCGCCGAGGCGCTGCGCATGGGCCTGATCAACAAGGTCGTGCCGGCCGCCGAACTGGAGGCGACGGTGCGCGACTATGCGGAGACGATCGCCGCCAACGCACCGCTGACCGTGAAGGCGGTGAAGGCCACCGTCGGCGAGGGCGTGAAGAACCCGGACGAGCGCGACCTCGGCATGATCGAGCGCATGGTGAAGGCCTGCTTCGACAGCGCGGATTATGTCGAAGGCCGCACCGCGTTCATGGAGAAGCGCAAGCCGGCGTTCCAGGGACGGTGATCTTTTCCGTTTCCTGACAGCGACTTAGGAGAAAGTCGCACGTTTTTCCGGGCTGCCGGCGGCGTTCATGCTGGGTTCAGCGACGGCTTCATAATCTGGCATCGGTTCGACAAGCCGAAGAAGACGACGTCGACAAGGAGCCAGACCATGAGCAGCACGAGCATCGCCAGCAGGATCGCCAGCCGCGCGTCGCGCGTCGGTCTCGCGGTGGTCGCCGCCCTCGCCTTCACGGCCCTCGCCGCACCGGCCGAGGCCGGCGGGCGCGGCCACGATCGCGACTGGCGCGATGGCCGTCACCACGGCCGCCATTACGACCGCCACGATCACCACCGGCACAAGAAGCACTGGCGCGGCCGCGGCCGCGACCGCGAGGTGCATCACTATTACCACGGCCGTCCGCGGGTGATTTACCGCGACCCGCCGCCGGTCGTGTACCACGCGCCGCCGCGGCACTATTACGGCCGGCCCGAGGTGAACGTGGTCCTGCCGCTGCGCTTCTGAGCGCTTCGATCGGCTTCGCACCGGCAGGATGACGGGACCGCGGCGGGGGCCTCTCCGAAACGGGGAGTTCGTTGACTTGCCCCCGCCGCGTCCCTATCTTCCGCGGCCGAAGCGGCGAGACCGCCAACAGGACAGAGACGGGACAATGAAGATCGTTCGTTCGCTGAAGACGCTGAAGTCCCGTCACAAGGACTGCCGTCTGATCCGCCGCAAGGGCCGCATGTACGTCATCAACAAGACGAACCCGCGGTTCAAGGCGCGCCAGGGCTGAGGCCCGGCGACTTCCGGGACGACTTCGACGTCGAAGCCGCGCCGGAAGGCGCGGTTTTCATTTGTGCATCAAGCGCCTATGCTGTGACGGCTAATTCCGGTCGCGAGGCGCCACCATGAAGATGCCCGATCCGGACGCGTCGGTCCTGGCGCGCCGCGACGCACTGGTCGCCGCACTGCGCGCGATCGTGCCCGGCGAAGGCGTCATCGACGACGAGTCCGCGCGCCGCGCCTACGAGAGCGACGGCCTGACCGCCTATCGCACCCTGCCGATGATCGTCGTCCTGCCCGAGACGGTCGAGCAGGTGTCCCAGGTGCTGGCCTACTGCCACCGGGAAGGCGTGAAGGTCGTGCCGCGCGGCGCCGGCACCTCGCTGTCCGGCGGCGCCCTGCCGCTCGCCGACGGCGTGCTGCTGGGCATGGGCAAGTTCAACCGCGTGCTGGAGATCGACTACGCCAACCGCTGCGCCGTGGTGCAGCCGGGCGTGACGAATCTCGGCATCTCCACGGCCGTCGCCGACGACGGCTTCTATTACGCGCCGGACCCGTCCAGCCAGATCGCCTGCACCATCGGCGGCAACGTCGCGGAGAATTCCGGCGGCGTGCACTGCCTGAAATACGGCCTGACCACCAACAACATCCTCGGCATCGAGATGGTCACCATGGACGGCGAGGTGATCCGCCTCGGCGGCCGCCACATGGAGGCCGAGGGCTACGACCTGCTCGGCGTGATGACGGGGTCGGAGGGGCTGCTCGGCGTCGTCACCGAGGTCACGGTGCGCATCCTGCCGAAGCCGGCGACGGCGCGCGCCCTGCTGATCGGCTTCCCGTCGAGCGAGAGCGGCGGCGACTGCGTCGCGGCGATCATCGGCGCCGGCATCATCCCCGGCGGCATGGAGATGATGGACCGCCCGGCGATCCACGCGGCCGAGGCCTTCGTCCAAGCGGGCTACCCGCTCGACGTCGAGGCGCTGCTGATCGTCGAACTCGACGGCCCGCCGGCCGAGGTCGACCATCTGATCGAGGTCGTACGGTCCATCGCCGAGCAGCGCGGCGCCGTGTCGCTGCGCATCTCGAACAGCGAGGAGGAGCGGCTGGCCTTCTGGGCGGGTCGCAAGGCCGCCTTCCCGGCCGTCGGCCGCATCTCGCCCGACTATTACTGCATGGACGGCACGATCCCGCGCCGCCGCCTGCCCGACGTGCTGAACCGCATCACCCAGCTGTCCGAGCAGTACGGCCTGGGCGTGGCCAACGTCTTCCACGCGGGAGACGGCAACCTGCACCCGCTGATCCTCTACGACGCCAACAAGCCGGGCGAACTCGACAAGGCCGAGTCCTTCGGCTCCGACATCCTGCGCCTCTGCGTCGAGGTCGGCGGCGTGCTGACCGGCGAGCACGGCGTCGGGGTCGAGAAGCGCGACCTGATGCCGGCGATGTTCACTGAGGACGATTTGAAGCAGCAGCAGCGCCTGAAATGCGCCTTCGACCCGAAGCAGCTGCTCAATCCCGGCAAGGTCTTCCCGACGCTGCACCGCTGCGCCGAACTCGGCCGCATGCACATCAGCGGCGGCCGCGTGCCGTTTCCCGAACTGCCGCGATTCTGATGCTGGTACGGCCCCCCGCATGACGACAGTCCACTCCCCAGCCGACGCCCGGGAGGTCCTGGAACTGGTCCGGTCCGCCGTGGCGGACGAGGTTCCCGCCGAAATCGTCGGTACCGGCACGAAGCGCGCGCTCGGCCGGCCGATGGCCGTGGAACGGCGCATTGCACTGCACCGCCTGTCCGGCATCGTCGACTACGAGCCCGAGGAGCTGGTCCTGACGGCGGCCGCGGGCACGCCGCTGCGCGAGATCGAGGCCGCCCTCTCCCAACACCGGCAGATGATGGCCTTCGAGCCGATCGATTACGGCCCGCTGCTGGGCGGCGAGCCCGGTGCGGGGACGATCGGCGGCCTGCTCGCCTGCAACCTGGCCGGCCCGCGCCGGGTGAAGATGGGTGCGGCGCGCGACCACTTCCTGGGTGCCGCCTGCGTCACCGGCCGCGGCGAAGCGGTGAAGACCGGCGGCAAGGTGGTCAAGAACGTCACAGGCTACGATCTCTGCAAGCTGCTCGCCGGCTCCTGGGGCACGCTGACCGTGATGACCGAGGTGACGATCAAGGTCCTGCCGGCGCCCGAGGACATCCGCACCCTGCTGCTGCACCGGCTCGACGACCGTGCGGCGGTGGCCGCCATGACGGTCGCGATGCAGAGCGCGCACGAGGTCTCGGGTGCGGCGCACCTGCCCGCCGACACCACCGGCGACCTGGGCATGGCGCGGGTCAGCGGCGCCGGCACCGCGGTCACCGCCCTGCGCCTCGAAGGCTTCGGCCCGTCGGTGCGCGCCCGCGTCCAGGCGCTCGGCGCCGAACTCGCCGCGTTCGGCGACGTCACGGAACTGGACGCCGTGCCGTCGCGGGCGCTGTGGCGGTCGATCCGCGACGTCGAGGCTTTCTCCTCGCTCTGGGACCGGCCGGTCTGGCGCCTGTCGGTGCCGCCCGCCGCCGGGGCCGAGGTCGCCGAGGCGATCCACACCCAGGTCGACTGCCGCATCCTGTTCGACTGGGCGGGCGGCCTGCTGTGGGTGGCACCCGTCGCCGAACCCGGCAGCGATCTCGGCCAAGCCGCGATCCGCCTCGCCGTCTCCACGTCCGGCGGCCATGCCACCCTGATCCGGGCATCGGCCGAGTATCGCGACGCGCTCGACGTCTTCCAGCCGCCCGCGGCCGGCGCCGCCGCCCTGTCGCGCCGGGTCAAGGAGGCGTTCGACCCGACCCGAATCCTGAACCGTGGCCGCATGTACCGGGACGTCTGACGATGCAGACACGCTTCACGGCCGCCCAGCTCGCCGACCCGGACACGCGCGAATCGGAGAAGATCCTCCGCGCCTGCGTGCATTGCGGCTTCTGCACCGCGACCTGCCCGACCTACGTCCTGCTCGGCGACGAACTCGACAGCCCGCGCGGCCGCATCTACCTGATGAAGGAGATGCTGGAGAAGGGCGGCAAGCCGACCGACGAGACGGTGCGCCACGTCGACCGCTGCCTCTCCTGCCTGTCCTGCATGACGACCTGCCCCTCGGGCGTCCACTACCAGCATCTGGTCGATCACGGGCGGACCTATATCGAGCAGAACTACAGCCGCTCGCTGCCCGACCGGTTCGTGCGCGGCATGCTGTCGACGGTACTGCCGCGGCCGTTCCTGTCGCGCCTGTCGCTGATCGGCGCCTGGTTCGCCAGGCCGCTGGCGCCGGTCATGCCGCCGCGCCTGTCCGCGATGCTGCGCATGGCGCCGCGCGCCCTGCCCGCGCCGTCGCCGGTCGACCGGCCGCAGGTCTTCCCGGCCGCGGGCGAGCGCCGGATGCGCGTGGCCCTGCTCACCGGCTGCGTCCAGCAGGTGGTGGCGCCGTCGATCAACGAGGCGACGATCCGCCTGCTGACGCGCCACGGCGCCGAGGTCGTGGTGGCGCGCGGTGCCGGCTGCTGCGGCGCCCTCTCCCACCATCTCGGCAAGGAGAGTCCGTCGCACCGCTATGCCCGCGCCAACATCGCCGCCTGGATGCGCGAGATCGACGGCGAGGGCCTGGACGCCATCGTCATCAACGCTTCCGGCTGCGGCACCCAGGTGAAGGATTACGGCTTCATGTTCCGCGAGGACCCGAAATGGTCCGAGCGGGCGGCGAAGGTCGCCGCCCTGACGCGCGACGTGACCGAGGTGATGACGACCCTCGGACTCGCCGAACCCGCGCCGTTCGCGCGACCGGTCCTCGCCTACCACTCCGCCTGCTCGATGCAGCACGGCCAGCAGATCCGCCGCGAACCGGTGGCGCTGCTCCAGGCCGCCGGCTTCGAGGTGCGCACCGTGCCGGAGGGCCACATCTGCTGCGGCTCGGCCGGGACCTACAACCTGCTGCAGCCCGAGATCGCGACCCGCCTGCGCGACCGCAAGGTGGCGAACATCGAGCGCACCGCCGCGGACGCCGTCGCCACCGGCAACATCGGCTGCATCAACCAGATCGCCTCGGGCACCGGCACGCCGGTGGTGCATACGGTGGAACTGCTCGACTGGGCGACGGGCGGGCCGCGGCCGCAGTCGCTCGCGTGGAGCGCACCCGACGACGCAACGGCACCCGATCACCCTGCCGCACCGCCGCCGGCACCGGGGCAGTCGGACCTCAATCCCCGCTTCGACGACGGTGCTGACGCCTCGGCGGCATAGGGGCCGCGTCCAGGGTCAGAGCGACGCCAGCCCGACCCTCAGGCGCGGCGTCGCGAAGTCCAGGAAGACGCGCATCTTCGAGGGGAGCGCGCCGCGGCCGGCGTGCAGCAGGTGGATCGGCGCCGGCTCCGGCTCGAAGTTCGCCAGGACGATGCGCAGCGCCCCCGCACGGACCGCCTCCGCGCACTGATAGTGCAGGACGCGGGTGGCACCCACGCCCCGGACCGCGGCCCAGACGGCCGCCTCGGCCGTCGACACCGAGAGGCGCGGCCGGACCGGCACGTCGACCGTCCGGCCCGTCCCGCCCGGCCGGAACGACCAGGTCGCGGCGGGCGACAGGAAGTCGAAACTGACGCAGGGCATCCGGGCCAGGTCGGCCGGCGCCTGGGGCGTGCCGTGCGCGGCGAGCAGCGCCGGGCTGGCGCAGACGACCCGCCGCATCGTGCCGACGCGCGTCGCCACCATGCTGCTGTCGGGCAGTGTGCCGATCCGCACCGCCATGTCGACATGGTCGTCGACGAAGTGGAGATTGCGGTCCGACAGCAGCAGCCGGACGTCGATTTCCGGATAGGCCGCCAGGAAATCCGTGACGACGGGCAGGATGTGCAACCGGCCGAAGAGGACGGGCGCCGTCAGGATCAGTTCGCCGCGCGGCGCCTGGAATTCGCCCGCCGCGACGCGCTCGGTCTCGTCGATCTCCTCCAGGATCCGCCGGGCCGAAGCGACGTAGGCAGTTCCCGCCTCGGTCGGCGCCACCCGCCGCGTCGTGCGGACCAGCAGCCGGGTGCCGATGTGCGCCTCGAGTTCGGCGACCTTGCGGCTGACGGTCGCCAGCGGCATGCCGAGATCCCGGCTGGCCGCCGAGAAGCCGCCCTTGTCGACCACCCGCAGCAGGATCGCCATCGCTTCGAGCCGATCCACGATCATCCCGCGAGATGAGAAATAGCTTCCCGAACTTAGCCGATTATCCCGCACTGCGTTAGCGGCCATCTTCGCCGGCAGGACAGTGCCGAAGGAGGCGAACATGGCTTACGGTTTCCTCGACATCGCCGCGACGCCGAGCGTGCGGGCGGCCCAGGCGGCGATGGGCGCTGCGCGGAACTGGGAAGACTTCAAGGGCGACCGGGCATTCGACCGGCTGACACCCGACGTGTCGGCCTTCATCGCCGCCCGCGACAGCCTCTACATGGCGACGGTCTCCGAGACGGGCTGGCCCTATGTGCAGCACCGCGGTGGTCCGGCCGGCTTCCTCCACGTTCTCGACGACCGGACACTGGCCTTCGCCGACTATCGCGGCAATCGCCAGTACATCAGCGTCGGCAATCTGGCGGCGAACGACCGGGCTTCGCTGATCCTGGTGGACTATCCGGCACGAGCGCGCCTGAAGATGTATGTGCGGGTGGAGGCGGTCTCGCTCGAGGCCGATCCGGCGCTCGCCGCACGCGTCGCCGTGCCGGGCTATGCGGCCAAGGCGGAGCGGACGCTGCTGCTGCACCTGGAGGCGTTCGACTGGAACTGCCGGCAGCACATCGTGCCGCGCTTCACGGAAGCCGAGATCGCGGCGGCGGTCGCGCCGCTGCGCGACCGGCTGGCGGCACTGGAGGCGGAAAACGCCGCGCTGCGGGCGCGGCTTCCGGCCGAGGACGGCGTCGGCTGACGGCGTGCCGTCGCGGTCAGCCGCCCCAGATCCGTCCCAGCACCCGCCGCAGATTCTCGCCCAGATAGCCGCGGACATGCTCCTCGCGCCAGCCACGCTCCAGCAGGGCCGCCGTCACCCGCGGCAACTCGCGGTGCGAGGTGCAGTCGGAGAGGTAACGTGCCGGGATGTCCTCGCCGAAGGCACGGTTGAAGCGGTCGATACCCTCCCAGCGGCGCGGCGTCGCCCGCTCGAAGGCGATCTTGCGCAGGTCGCGGCCGGTCGAGAGGTCGGTGCCGAAGGAGACGTGCTCGATGCCGGCGACCTCGACCAGATATTCGAGGTTGCGGACATAGTCGGCGATCGCCGGCTTGGCGCTCGTGTCGCCGTTCCAGCACATCGGCCCGTAGATGCTGGCGCCGATGACGCCGCCCTTGGCGACCAGCGCGCGGATCAGGTCGTCCGGCTTGTTGCGCGCGAGATCGGTGACCGCGAGCGGGTTGGCGTGGGTGACCAGCACCGGCTGCTCGCTCAGTTCGATCACGTCCATCGCCGTGCGGTAGCCGACATGGCTGAGGTCGATGGCGATGCCGAGTTCGTTCATCAGCCGCACCGCGTCGCGGCCGAAGCTGGACAGGCCGGCACCTTCGTCCTCCAGGCAGCCGTCGCCCAGGAAGTTCCGATAGTTATAGGTCGGCTGCATGATCCGCAGGCCGAGCCGGTGGAAGAAGTGCAGCCGGTCGAGCCGGTCGGCGATCGGCCGCGTGTTCTGCCAGCCCATGACGAGACCGGTCCGGCCCTCCGCCCGCGCCCGGTCGAAGTCCGCCGCGGTCTCGATGAGGCGCCAGCCGCTCTCCTTCGCGCCCAGGATGCCGTGCCACTGCGCGACCTGGGCGCAGGCCTCGGGGAAGTCGGCCTCGAAATGGCAGACGGTGACGTTGATCGCGTCGATCCCGCCCGCCTTCAGATCCTCCGTCCAGCCGTCGCAGTGATAGACCAGTCCGTCCATCACGAAAGCGTCGCGATGCAGCCGCTCCGCGTCCGTCATTTGGCCTCTATTCCCGTCGATCATTTAGGATGCGCCGTTCAGTTCTCGTTCATCGACGGAAATTAAGCTCGATCTTCACGCCGTTGGGATCGAAGAGGAACACTTGCCGGATCTTGCCGCCGGGCACGTCGCGCACTTCGTATTCGATGGCCTTGCCGGACAGTTTGGCCGCGAAGCCGTCGAAATCGTCGGCGCCGAACGCGACGTGGTCGATCGTGCCCGTTCCTTCGCCGGCACCGGCGCCGCGTTCGCCGCCGATCAGGTGGATGACCGGCTCGCCGCCGATGTAGAGCCACGCGCCCGGAAAGGCGAAGTTCGGCCGTTCGCCGAGTTCCAGGCCGATGACGTCGCGGTAGAAGGTGACCGTCTCGTCGAGACGTTCGGTGCGGATGTTCACATGGTCGAGCGAACTGATGGACATGAGCGCCCTCCTTTGCGATCGGCCCCTCTGCGACCGATGCGAGCCGTCTGCGGTCGAACCGTAGGACGAAGCGGGCGCCGGGTCCAGAAGCGGCCGGCCGCCGCCGTGACGATCGCCGGTGCCGCGGAGGATAACCGATTTGTAAGGTGTGCGACGGCGACCACCGACATAGATTCGATGTCGAGAGAGCATGTGCTCGATGGTCGCAGCTTCGTCCGGATCCATGGTCGCGACCGTACGGTAAAGAAATCGTGCGCGACGGCACTGCACGAGTTCACGGAAATGTCCGGATGAAGGTGCACCGGCTTCTTTTATGACCGGCGAGGCATGGTTTGCACGGACTTGGGGAACCCGAAGATGATTGCGAAATTCATTGACAAAACGGGGTCGCATCCGTATCTTGTCCGTGAATGTCGCGAGGGCGACATCGGTGATCCCAAGAAACCGAAGTTTCCTTAGGGGGTGCGGCGTCCGACGCCGTCGCCGCCTGAGGCGTCCGCGTCACCAATTGCGGGCGAGGACGAGGTGTTACGGGGGTAACCACTGACGTAAAGGACGAGGCGAGTTGAACATCACGACCCACATCTCAGAATCCGGCCTGTCGCACTATCTCGCGGAGGCGAAGGGGTTCCCGATGCTGGCACCGGAGCTGGAACAGCTCCTGTCGCGCGCGTGGCGTGATTCGCATGATGAATCCGCGCTTCGCCAGCTCGTGGGCAGCCATCTTCGCCTCGTCGTCAAGATCGCCCGCGGCTACAGCGGATACGGTCTCCCCGTCGAAGACCTCATCGCCGAAGGCAATGTCGGCCTGATGCAGGCGGCGGAGAAGTTCGATCCCGATCGCGGCTTTCGCTTCGCGACCTATGCGATGTGGTGGATCCGCGCCGCGATCCAGGAATACATCCTGCGTTCCTGGTCGCTCGTGAAGATGGGAACGACCGCGGCCCAGAAGAAGCTTTTCTTCAACCTGCGCAAGCTGAAGGCGCGCATGCAGGAGCTGGAGAGCGGCGACCTGTCGCCGGAGACGGTGGCGACCATCGCGACCGAGCTCGACGTCCCGCAGACGGACGTGATCGAGATGAACCGCCGCCTCGGCGCGTCGGACAGCTCGCTCAACGTCACGATCGGCGCCGACGGCGACACGGAGTGGATGGAGCTGCTCGGCGACGACCGCCCGAGCCAGGAGACGCTGCTGGCCGATGCGGACGAGCTGTCGCTGCGCCGCCGGCTGCTGACGAAGGCGCTGGAAGGCCTGACCGACCGCGAGCGCAAGATCGTCCTGGAGCGGCGCCTGCGCGAGGAGCCGATGACCCTGGAGGCGCTGAGCCACCAGTTCAACGTCTCGCGCGAGCGCGTGCGCCAGATCGAGGTGCGGGCGATGGAGAAGCTGCGCAAGGCGGTACTGAACGCCGCCCGCGCCCTGCGCGCCGAGCCGCAGCAGATCCTCGCCGCGGCGTAAACGTCGCCGATCATCGGTGAAGACGCGACCGCCGGGCGAAAGCCCGGCGGTTTGCGTTTGGGGGGCCGAGGGGTCACCGCCTAACATACCTTCCCGGACAAGCGCGCAGCGCGCCGATCCGGGACCGAGGGCCCGCGCCGAGGCCGGCGGTCAGAGAGCGTCCTGGCGGCCGGGTGGGTCCCGGTTCTGCGCCGCCTGCGGCGGCTTGTCCGGGAAAGCACCGAGGTGGGCCGGCCGCCCCTACCCCCACGAAACGGAATGAAACACCCTCACCCCGCCCGCGCCGCTCCTCTGACGAAGGCCTGCACGGCCGCCAGGTCGTTCGGCAGCGGCGTCGCGCGCTCCTCGCGCTGCAGCAGGTCGGCGAGGCGCTTCGGCAGTTCCGGGCGGATGCCGCAGGCGCGCTGCACGGCGTCCGGGAATTTCGCCGGATGCGCCGTCGCCAGCGCCACCGTCGGCACGCCGGCGATGCGGTGCTCGCGCGCCGCCGCCACGCCGATGGCGCTGTGCGGGTCGAGCAGTTCGCCGGTCTCCGCCTGCTCGGCGGCGATCACCTCCAGCGTGCCGACGTCGTCGATGCCGGTCGACTTGATCAAGTCGGCCGCCGCACGCCAGCGGTTCTCGCCGACGCCCAGCCTGCCCGTCTCGCGGAAGGCCGTCATCGCCTCTGCCGTCGCCCGCCCGTCACGGTCGTAGAGGTCGAACAGCAGCCGCTCGAAATTGCTCGATACCTGGATGTCCATGCTGGGCGACAGGGTCGGCTTGACCGGCCGCACGCTCATGTCGTCGGCACCGAAGAAGCGCGCCAGGATGTCGTTCTCGTTGGTGCCGATGGCGAAGCCGGCGATCGGCAGCCCCATCTGCCGCGCCAGATAGCCCGCATAGACGTTGCCGAAATTGCCGGTCGGCACGGCGAACGCCACTTCGCGTTCCGGCGCGCCGAGCTGGACCGCGGCGTACACGTAATAGGCCGCCTGGGCCATGATCCGCGCCCAGTTGATCGAGTTCACCGCCGACAGCCGCATCTCGTCGCGGAAGGCCGCGTCGTTGAACATCGCCTTCACCAGGTCCTGGCAGTCGTCGAACGTGCCCTCGACGGCGACGTTGTGGACGTTGGGCGACAGGACGGTGGTCATCTGCCGGCGCTGCACCTCGGACACACGGCCCTTCGGGTGCAGGATGACGATGTCGATGGACGCCCGGTCGCGGCAGGCCTCGATCGCCGCGGCACCGGTGTCGCCGGAGGTGGCGCCGACGATGGTCACCCGCTCGCCCCGCTTCGTCAGCACATGGTCGAACAGCCGGCCGAGCAGCTGCAGTGCCACGTCCTTGAACGCCAGGGTCGGGCCGTGGAACAGTTCGAGCAGCCACAGGTCGCTGTCGAGCTGGCGCAGCGGCGTCACGGCGCGGTGGCCGAACCCCTCATAGGCGTCGGCGACGAGCCCGGCGAAATCGTCCTCGGCGATCTCGCCGCCCAGGAAGGGCAGCATCACCCGCGTCGCGACCTCGGCATAGGGTCGCCCGCGCAGGTCGCGGATGTCGTCGTGGCTCAGCGTCGGCACCGTCTCCGGCACGTAGAGGCCGCCGTCGCGCGCCAGCCCCGCCAGCAGGACGTCGGCGAATCCCAGGACCGGGGCCGCGCCCCGCGTGCTCACATAACGCAAGATCGTCACTCCGCTGCCGGTCTGATGCTGCCGGGGTCTCTCTGCCGTGGGTCTGGACAGGTCGCGGCGGTAGCACGGGCGGCCGGGGAGCGCAACGGAGCGCGGGCGTCGTGCAGCTACGCCGCCGCCATCTCCCGGTCGATCGCCAGGGCGCCTTCCTTCACCCGCGGGATCAGCTCGCGCCCGAAATCCTCGACGTCGGCGACGGGATCAAAGCCGCGGATCAGGAAGGAGGCGACGCCCAGCCGGTAGTAGCGCAGCATCGCCTCGGCCACCTGCTCAGCCGTGCCGACCAGGCAGGAGGTGTTGCCCTTCGCCCCCGTCGCCTGCGCCACCGCCATCCATAGCCGCTCGTCGTGCACCTCGCCGCGCGCCGCCAGTTCGAGCAGGCGCTCGGCGCTGCGGTCCTGGCCCTTGCCCGGCGTGCCGGAGCCTTCCATGTCGGCGAGGATGCGCCGCGCCCGGTCCCACGCCTCGCCCTCGGTGGCGCCCAGGATCGGCCGGAACGAGATGTTGAAGCGCGGCCGCTTGCCATGGACGGCGGCACGGGCGCGGAAGTCGTCGATGCGCTCGGCCGTCTCCTTCAGCGGCTCGCCGAAGAGCGCGTAGACGTCGCAATGCTCCGCCCCCATGGCGAGCGCGCCGTCCGACGACCCGCCGAAGAACAGCGGCGGATAGGGCCGCTGCAGCGGCTTCACCGCGGTGAAGCCGGCGTTGATGCGGTAGTGGTCGCCCGCATGGTCGAACGGCGCCGCCTCGGTCCACAGCCGCCGCATCACGTGCAGATATTCGGCGGCGCGGGCGTAGCGGGCGTCCTTGGTCAGGAAGTCGCCCTCGCTCTCCTGCTCCTTGTCGCTGACGCCTGCAATGATGTGCAGCGACAGCCGCCCGTCGGACAGGTGGTCGAACGTCGCCGCCGCGCGCGCCGCGAGCGTCGGCGCGACGATGCCCGGCCGGTGCGCGATCAGGTAGCGCAGGGTCTTGGTATGCGCCGCGGCGTGCGAGGCGACCGTGAAGCCCTCGGCCGAACTGGAATAATAGCCGACCAGCACCTCGTCGAACCCGGCCGCCTCGTGCGCCTGCGCGAACGTCCGCAGGAACGGCGCCGACACCGCGCCCGCGATGACGTGCAGCGTGTTCCCCTGCGGCGGCGCCACGCCGATCATGCCGAGAATGCGGACGGGCATGGAATGCTCCTGGAGGGCGGTTGCGGTTGCCGCGATGCTGTCCGGACAAGGCGGGGGCGTCAAGGCGGGGGCGGCGCGCCCTCGCTCACGTCCCTCTCCCGCCGCGCCGCGGGGAAACCGCCAAGCCGAGGAACACCATCACCGCCTGATTGAGCCGCACCACGTCCTCGTCGTCCAGACGGCCGACGCGCACGCCGATCTTCGACCTCGGGACGGTGGTGATCTTGTCGACCATCAGACGGCACGCCGAGCGCAGTCCGTTGCGCTCGTTCGGCTCCACGGGCAGACGGAACAGGGGCGCTTCGGTCGGGTCCGTCGTGAAGGCGCAAACGGTGATGGAATCCGTCGCGTCGAAACTGTCGTCCTGCACGATGACCACTGGACGCGGCTTACCGGCGTAATCCTTGCCGCCGGAGACGGTCCAGATGTCGCCGCGCCTCATTCATCGTCCCGGTCTATAAAGTCGGCCGGCAAGGCGTCCGACACGGCGTCGATGAACGCCTGATCCTCCGCTGCGTGCGGGCTGCCGGCCACCGCGAGCGACTGGCGATGTGCCTCCGCCCGGAAGGCGGGCGCACGCACGTCCGGCACCCATATCTGAATCGGCCGCAGCCCCTGGGCGCGCAGACGCTCGCGATGGTTCCGCACCTTGTCCCGGGAAGGCTTGGGCCTGGATGATGATGCCATGATCATTCTCCCCGCCGATGGCTACATGTAACCTATCACGGTTTAGGGGCGGTGGCCAAGGCCGCAGGTCGCGAGGCCTCGATAACAAACCCTCATCCGAATCGCGAGGCGCGCAGCGCCGCGGCGATCCAGGAGCCGGCGCACCGGCGCCGATGCGCGCGCCATGGATCGCTTCGCCTTCGGCTCGCGATGACGGCTGAGTTCAAAGCTCCTCGGCGAAGAAGTCCTCGTCCAGGCGCTTGAACTCGATGGCGCGGCTCAATCGCACGCCGACGCCATGCTCGATCATCAGGTCGGCCAGCCGCTGCCCTTCGATCAGGATCACCCGCTGCGAGAGGTGGCGGACGAAGTCGACAGCCTGAGGACTGAACGAGGACGTCGTGACGAAGACACCCTTCGTCGCACCCAGCCCGACGAGGCTGCCGACAAAGGCCTGCACGCCGGGGCGACCGACCGTATTGCCGGACGCATACCGCTTCGCCTGCACGTAGACGCGGTCGAGGCCGAGCCGATCCTCGTTGATCACGCCGTCGACACCACCATCCCCGGAACGTCCGAGTTGGGCGGCGGCGTTCCGGTGCGATCCGCCATATCCCATGGCGACGAGCAGAGCGACGATGACCTGCTCGAAGAACGCGGGACTGTTCTGGGCGATCCGTTCGAGCAGCTCCGTTCGAAGCGCCGACTGCACCGCCTGATAGGCCGCCTCGATCTGCTCCTCGGGCGTATCGCCGTCGAGGCGGGAAGGCGACGGATCGTCCGTCGGCGGAACAGAAGGCGCGACTGCCTGGCCGCTGCCCTTGTAGAAGGCTCGGAAGTCCGGATAGTCGAGCAGCCGGTTTACGTCGATCCTTTCGGGGTTCTGCGCCGGAAGTGTCTTGCCCGCGTCGGTCGCGATGAAGCGTCCGCGCCCCGGTGCCGTCAGCAGACCGGCCTTCGACATGTAGAACTTGGCCCAGTGAATCCGATTGTGCAGAATTCGCTGCCGCCCACTCGGGAGCATTGCCTCCCGCTCCTGTGCCGTCAGGTGGAACCCGTCGGCGATCTGATCGACGACGTCCCCCACCCGGCGCTCCCGTTCGGCAGCGAGCCTGAGCACCGGCAGCATCAATGTCTGGTAGTCCGGAATTGCCACCCTGTCCGCTCCTGCCGCCTGCTTTCGCCGTCAGAGTATGGGTATGACCCTGTCGTTTCACCCTGGTAAGCGACCGAAGCGACTGGCAAGGAGTCCATCACGATGATCCTGATCGTTGAAGCCGGCGGACAGATCCTTCTACCGGACGAACTGCTCGAACACCTCGGTGTCAAAGCGGGCGGCGAAATCAGTGTCGCATTGCAGGCCCAGGGCCGGATCGTGCTGAGATCGGCCGAACGCACCGCCAGCATCAAGGACTTCTTCGGATGTCTCGACAATGAAGACGGGCCGTCGTTGAGCCTCGAAGAGATCGAGACGGCCACCCGACAAGGGTGGGCGGGCGAGCGGTAGCGGACCCTACTGCGACACGGAACCGAACAGATGAATGCGCTCGAACCCACCGACCGCGGCACCTCCCATTACCTTCACTCGACCCTGCGCGAGCGCATCGTCGAACATGTGTTCGTCGGCGAGACCCTGCGGCGCATGTGGCAGCGCGGGGTCACCGACGTGGAGGTGCTGCGCTCGGAGTTCGACGTCCTGGAACGCCTGTTCGGACCGATCCACGACGCGACGGCTCAGGTCAACCCGACGCCCGTCGCTTCGCCGACCACCCCAAGCGTGGCCGTCATCTCGTAACCCGCCCGCCTCAGCGCCGCGACGCACGCCTCCGCCTGCTCCGCCGGCACCCCCGCGAGCAGCCCGCCCGCCGTCTGCGGGTCGAACAGCAGCAGGTAGCGCGAGTGTCGCCGGGCAGTGGCGGGATCGGTCAGGCCGCTCTCCGCCCGCGCGTTCGCCGTGTGCAGGGAACTCAGCAGCCCCTGCCCCGCCGTCTCCTCCGCCCCGTCCAGCACCGGCAAAGCGTCGAGCCGGAGCGTCGCACCGACGCCGGAGGCCTTGGTCATCTCCAGCAGGTGGCCGAGCAGGCCGAAGCCGGTCACGTCGGTGCAGGCCGTCGCGCCGTGCGCCTGCAGGATGGCGGCGGCTTCGCGGTTGGGCCGGAGCATCGCGGCGATGGCGGCTTCGATCCAGCGGCGCTTCGCGCGGCCCCGCATCTCCGCGGCGAACAGGGTGCCGGTGCCGAGCGGCTTGGTCAGGATCAGCGCGTCGCCGGGGCGCAGGCCGGACTTGCGCATCAGGCGGTCGGGGTCGGCGAGGCCGTTGACGGCGAAGCCCAAGGCCATCTCCGCGCCCTCGCCCGTGTGGCCGCCCGCCAGCGTGCAGCCGGCCTCCTCCAGGGTGCGGGCGGCACCGGACATGAGCTGGAACAGCTGCTCCTCGACCTGGGCCTCGGGACCGTAGGGCACGGTGACGATCGCCAGGGCCGACTGCGGCTCGGCGCCCATGGCGTAGACGTCGCCCAGCGCATGGTTGGCGGCGATCCGGCCGAACAGGTAGGGGTCGTCCAGGATGGCGCGGAAATGGTCCACCGTCTGGACCAGCACCTTGCCCGGTGGCACCGCGATCACCGCCGCGTCGTCGGGCGCGTCGAGCCCGACCAGCACGTCGTCGCGCACGACGGGCGTCAGTCCGCCGAGTGTGCGCGCCAGCAGGTTCGCCCCCACCTTCGCGCCGCAGCCGCCGCAGCGCATCGCCGCCTCGGCCAGCATCGCCCGCGCGGCGGCGTCGGCCACGGCGGGCACCGGCGGCTCCGGCTGTTCCATCGCCGGCAGGTCGGCGAAGCGACGCATGAAGCGGCGGTCGATCCGATCCTTCCAATGCCAGACCCAGCCGCCCTCGACCGACCAGCCATCGCGCAACCAGCCGCGCCGAAAAGCCACCGCATGGCGGTCGCCGGTGCCGACGATGCCGAGGAAGGCACGCTGCGGGCGGTAAAGGCGCAGGCTGCGGCCCTCGAAGGCGCGGCGCAGATTGTCGGCCAGCGGCCGGCCTTGGCGCACCGCGAACACGCCGGACTTCGGCCGCGGATGCGCCACCATGGCAGCGATGTCGCCGACGGCGAACACGCTCGTGTCGGAGACGGAGCGCAGCGCCTCGTCGACCTGGACGAAGCCGCGCTCGTCGAGGGCGAGCCCGGTCTCGCGCAGCCAGGGAGCGGCGGCGGCGGCCGTCACCCAGAGCGCCGCGTCGACCGGATGGGCCGTGCCGTCGTCGGTCGTGACCGCGTCGGCGGCCACTGCGGTAACCGCTCTGTCGTGAACGGCCACGCTCCGCTCGGCAAGGATGCGGCCGAGGCGCCGCCGGGCGCCGGCGGGATGGGTAGGGACGATGCCGCCGGCCCCGGCGAAGAGCGCGAAGCCGAGCCGGTCCGGGTCGTCCCCCTGCCCCGCCAGCAGCGCGCGCAGGCGGTGGCGCACCGACAGCAGCAGTTCGACCCCGCCGGCACCGCCGCCCACCACCGCCACGCGGAACGGCCCGGCGCTCGCCTGCACCCGCGTGACCAGCCCCGCCCACTTCTCCAGGAAGCGGCCGATCGGCTTAACCGGGATGGCGTGCGCGGCCGCACCGGGCACGCCGAGGTCGGGGGTCGAGCCGATGTCGAGCGAGACGAGGTCGTAGCGTACCGGCGGGCGCCCGGTGCAGAGCACCCGGCCCGCGGCGCGGTCGAGGCCCACCGCCTCGTCGCGATAGAGCCTAGCGCCGGCGAAGCGGCAGAGGGGCCCCAGGTCGATATGCGCGTCGTCGAAGCCGTAATGGCCGGCGATCATGCCGGGCAGCATGCCGGAATAGGGCGTGTGCACCTCGCGGCAGATGACGGTGATCCGAACGCCGGGCAGCGGCTTCATGCCGAAGCGGCGCAGCACGGCGACATGCGCATGCCCGCCGCCGACCAGGACGAGATCTTTCAGGACCGGTACGTCAGGTTTCCGCACGCGCTGCCTCCGACCGCCTCGATAGCGGCTGCGGCGGACGGGGGCAATGCGGGTTAGGCTTCGACGGCCGGTACGCCCGCGCTGGGTTGCCGGGTCTTCGCCCGGCAACGACAATAGAGGTGACGGGGACGACGGGACGAACCATGCGCGCGATCGGGCTGATGAGCGGCACGTCGATGGACGGCATCGACGTGGCGCTGCTGGAGACGGACGGCGAGCGGGTGCAGGCGTTCGGGCCGCGCACCACCCTGCCCTATGCGCCCGGCCTGCGCGCCGCACTCGGCGACCTGGTCGGCGACGCGCACCGGGCCGAGCACGACCCGGCCGACGATCTGGTCGCGGCCCTGACCGACGCCCATGCCGACGCGGTGCGGGACCTGCTGGCCGCGGCCGGCGTGGCGGCGGCGGATGTCGATGTGATCGGCTTCCACGGCCATACGGTGCTGCACCGGCCGGAGCGCCGCCTGAGCCGCCAGATCGGCGACGGCGCGCGGCTGGCCGCCGCGACCGCCATCGACGTGGTCTGCGATCTGCGCGGCGCCGACGTGGCGGCCGGCGGCCAGGGGGCGCCGCTGGCGCCGCTGTTCCACCGGGCGCTGGCGGCCGACCTGGACCGGCCGCTGGCCGTGCTGAACCTGGGCGGCGTCGGCAACGTCACCTGGCTCGACGGCGAGCGGGTAGTGGCGTTCGACACCGGCCCGGGCAACGCGCTGATCGACGACTGGGTGCGGCGCCACACGGGCGAGGCCTGCGACCGCGACGGCCGGCACGCCGCGGCAGGCACGGCCCAGGCGGGCCCGCTGCAGCGGCTGCTCGACCATGACTATTTCGGCAGGCCGGCGCCCAAGTCGCTCGACCGGAACGATTTTTCCAGCGACGCCGTCTTCGGGCTGAGCCTGGAGCATGGGGCGGCCACCCTCGCCGCCTTCACGGTCGCCAGCGTCGCGCGCGCCCTGCGCCACCTGCCCGCCCGGCCGAAGCGCTGGCTGGTCACCGGCGGCGGGCGGCACAACCCGGTCCTGATGCGGCTGCTGGCCGACGACCTCGCCGTCCCGGTCGACCCGGTCGAGGCCGTCGGCTGGGACGGCGACGCGATCGAGGCCCAGGCCTTCGCCTTCCTCGCCGTCCGCTCCCTGCGCGGCCTGCCGCTCAGCCTGCCGTCGACTACCGGTGTGCCGGCGCCGACGACGGGCGGCGTGCTGCACCGGGCGCCGCGATAGAGACCGGATCAGTCGCGAGCGCCGAATTTGCGTCGGCCGCGCCAGGGGCGGGTGTCGGGATAGCCGCTGACCGCCCAGGCGCCGTCGACCAGCAGGCTGGCGCCCGAGACGTAGGAGGCGTCGTCGCTCGCCAGGTAGAGGGCCGGTCCGGCGATCTCCTCGGGCTGGGCGGCGCGGCCGAGCGGGATGCGCTCCTTGAAGGCGGCGAGCGCCTGCTCGTTCTCGAAGTGGCGGCGGGTCAGCGGCGTCTGGACGAGGCCGGGCAGGATCGCGTTCACGCGGATGCCGTCCTCGGCCAGTTCGAGGGCGGCGTTCTTCGTCAGCATCTCGACGCCCGCCTTGGCGCTGGCATAGGCGGCCCCGGCGTGCATCGGCACATGGGCGTTGAGGGAGGCGATGGTAACGATCGCGCCGCCCACCCCATTGGCGCCGCCCCCATCGTTCCCCTGGGTGATCATTTGCCGCGCGGCGTGCTTGACGGTGAACATCACGCCCTTCAGGCAGAGGTCGACGGTGAAGTCCCAATCCTCTTCCGGCATGTCGACGATGTGCGCCGGGCGCGAGGCGCCGGCGACCGCGAAGGCGCAGTGGACGGCGCCGAACCGCTCGGCGCACTGCTCGAACAGGTCGGCGACATCCGCCTCGCGCGTGACGTCGGCCTGGAGCGCCAGGACATCGGTGCCCCACTCGTCTTCCAGGGCGCGCAGCCTGTCGGCATCGAGGTCGCACAGCGCGACCTGGCCGCCTTCCAGCAGGAAGCGACGCACGATCGCGAGGCCGATACCGGAGGCCCCGCCGGTGACCACGGCGACCTTCCCGTCGAACCGTCCCGTCATCATCTACCTGCCTCCTCCGCTGTGTCGATTGGACCCGCCTCGTCGCGGGCTTCTCCGGCCACGCGCTTCTCAGGCCGGCAGCGCCGGGTCGATCAGCACCTTCAAATGGTCGTTCGGCGTGCGCAGCTCCTCGAAGACGCGCGGCAGGTCGCCGAAGCCTATGACCGACGAGACGAGGCTGCCGCCGTCGATGCGGCCAGCGCGCATGTGGCCGACGACGCGGTCGAAATCCTCGGCCGTGTAGGCCAGGACCCAGCGCACCGTCAGTTCCTTCTTCAGCGCGGCGCGCGGGATCATCCGGTCCTCGGTCATGCAGACGCCGACCACCACCACGCGGCCGCGCGGGCCCGACAGCTCGATGCACTGCTGCAGCAGGCCGGGCTTGCCGACGCAGTCGAAGATCACGTCCGGCCCGCCGCCGGCAGCGGCGGCGAACTGTCTCGCGAGGTCGCCGGCGGCGGGGTCGAGCCCCGGGTCGACGCCGGCACCCGCAGCGCGCCGGCGGCGTCCGGCGGCAGGCTCGCTGATGGCGACATGGGCGGCACCGGCGAGCCGCGCCATGATCGCGACGGCGACGCCGATCGGCCCGGCGCCGAGGACCAGGACCCGGGCGCCCTCGACCGGCCCGGCCGCCGCGACGGCGTGTGCACCCACGGCGAGCGGCTCCAGCAGGGCGCCGTCGCGCAGCGAGACGCCGTCCGGCAGGCGGATCGCCTGCGCGGCGCGCACCACCGCATATTCGGCATAGCCGCCCGGCGCCGGGCCGAACAGGCCGGTGAAGCGGCTGTTCGGGCAGAGGGCGCCCAGGCCGTCGCGGCATACGCCCTCCGCCGCGCAGTCGTCGCAGGCGCGGATCGGGTTGACCGCGACCCGCTCGCCGGCGCGGAAGTCGGCCGAGCCCGACGCGACCACCTCGCCGGAGAATTCGTGGCCGAGGGTGGCGCCGAGCGCCAGGCCGTAGCTCTCGGTATCGGTCGCATGGAGGTCGGAGCCGCAGATGCCGCAATAGGCGACCTTCAGGAGCAATTCGCCCGGACCGGCTTCCGGCATGTCCCGCGGGGCGATCGCGAGCGGGCTGCCGACGCCCCGGAAGATCGCCGCCCTCATCTGTCGCGCCATCCGTCCTCCTTCCGCCGGCTGTCCGGGATCTCCGCCCCGCGTATCCGTTCGGGATGTGCCTACCGCGACACCGGCATGTTGAACTCCGCACCACTGCGGATGCCGGTCGGCCAGCGCGAGCTGACGGTCTTCAGCTTGGTGAAGAAGCGCACGCCGTCCGGCCCATGCACGTGCAGGTCGCCGTAGAGCGAGGCCTTCCAGCCACCGAAGCTGTGGAAGGCCATCGGCACCGGGATCGGCACGTTGACGCCGACCATGCCGGCGGAGACGCGGCTGGAGAATTCGCGCGCGGCGTCGCCGTCGCGGGTGAAGATGGCCGCACCGTTGCCGAACTTGTGCGCGTTGGTCAGGTTCAGCGCCGTCTCGAAGTCCGGCACGCGGACCACCGAGAGGACGGGGCCGAAGATCTCCTCGCGGTAGATCTTCATCTCCGGCGTCACGTCGTCGAACAGGCAGCCGCCGAGCCAGTTGCCGCCCTCGTAGCCCTGGAGCTTCAGGCCCCGGCCGTCGACCACCAGCTTCGCACCCTCGCGCACGCCCTCGTCGACATAGGCCGACACCTTGTCGCGGTGCTCGCGGGTGACGAGCGGACCCATCTCCGAAGCGGGGTCCATGCCCGGGCCGACTTTCAGCCCCTGGACGCGCGGCACCAGCCGGTCGATCAGCGCATCGCCGGCGCCGCCGACGGCGACCGCCACCGAGACGGCCATGCAGCGCTCGCCGGCCGAGCCGTAGGCCGCACCCATCAGCCCGTCGACGGCGAGGTCGAGGTCGGCGTCGGGCATCACGACCATGTGGTTCTTGGCGCCGGCCAGCGCCTGGACGCGCTTACCGTGCGCCGTGCCGGTCGTGTAGACGTAGCGCGCGACGGGTTCGGAGCCGACGAAGCTGATCGAGGCGACGCGCGGGTCGGAGAGCAGCGCGTCGACCGCCTCGCGGCCGCCGTTGACGACGTTCAGCACGCCGTCGGGCACGCCCGCCTCCTTGGCCAGTTCGGCGATGCGCAGCATGGCCGACGGCACCTTCTCGGACGGCTTCATCACGAAGGTGTTGCCGCAGGCGAGCGCCACCGGGATGGTCCAGAGCGGCACCATGACGGGGAAGTTGAACGGCGCGATGGCGCCGCACACGCCGAGCGGCTGGCGCATCGACCAGCTGTCGATGGATGTCCCGACATTCTCGCTGAACTCGCCCTTCAGCAAATGCGGGATGCCGCAGGCGAACTCGACGACCTCGATGCCGCGGGTGATCGAGCCGCGCGCGTCCTCCCGCACCTTGCCGTGCTCGGACACGACCAGGTCGATCAGTTCCTCGACATGCCGCTCCAGCAGGTCCTTGAACCTGAACATGACCCGCGCCCGGCGCAGCGGCGTCTGCGCCGCCCACGCCGGAAACGCCGCCTCGGCCGCCGCGATGGCGGCCGCCATGTCCGACGCCGACGCCATCGGCACCCGCTTCGTCACCTCGCCGGTGGCGGGGTCGAAAACGTCACCGAACTGCCCGGAAGCACCCGCCGTCCGGGCACCGTTGACGAAGTGGTAGAGTGTCTCGGGCATCGGAACCTCTGCGGCTGGACGTGTTCTTGTTCGTTGAGCGTAGGGACCGGAACGCCCCGCCCTTCGAGACGGGCCTTCGGCCCTCCTCAGGACGAGGCGTTCCTAATGGTGCATTCCGGAACCCCGTGCTGAGGAGCCGCCGAAGGCGGCGTCTCGAAGCACGAGGGGTGACAGCTCAAGCGACCTTGGCGAGCTTCTTCTGGTCGACCATGGCGGCGGTGTCGTCGAGGGCCTTGCCGAAGCGGCTCAGCATCTCGTCGATCTCGGCGGCGGTGATGATCAGCGGCGGGCAGAAGGCGAGGCTGTCGCCCATGCCGCGGGTGATCAGGCCGTGCTCCTGCGCCCGGTCCTGGCAGAAGGCGCCGATGCCGTCCTTCGGGTCGAACGACTCGTGCGTCGCCTTGTCCTTGACCAGTTCGATCGCGCCGATCAGGCCGATGCCGCGTACCTCGCCGACCAGCGGATGGCCGGCGAACTTGCGCATGCCGTCCTGCAGGCGGCCGGAGATCGAGGCGATGTGGCCGAGGATGTCGCGCTCCTCGTAGATCTTCAGCGTCTCCAGCGCCACCGCCGCGGCGGCCGGATGGCCGCTGTAGGTGAAGCCGTGGCCGAGTACGCCGACCTCGCCCGACTGTTTGGAGATGCCGTCGAACACCTCCTGGCTCATCATCACGCCGGAAATCGGCAGGTAGGCCGACGAGAGCGCCTTCGCGACCGTCATGAAGTCCGGCTTCAGGTCGTAGGTCTCGGTGGCGAACATCTTGCCCGTCCGGCCGAAGCCGCAGATCACCTCGTCGGCGACGAAGAGCACGTCGTACTTCTTCAGCACCGCCTGGACCTTCTCGAAATAGGTCTTCGGCGGGGTGATGACGCCGCCGGCACCCATGATCGGCTCGGCGAAGAAGGCGGCGACGGTGTCCGGGCCCTCCTCCAGGATCATCTTCTCCAGGTTGTCGGCCATGCGGGTGGCGAACTCTTCCTCGCTCTCGCCGTCCTTGCCGAAGCGGTAATAGTGCGGGCAGTCGGTGTGGAGGATGCCGGGCATCGGCAGGTCGAAGGCCTTGTGCATGTGCGGCAGGCCGGAGAGGCTGGCCGCGGCCAGCGTCGTGCCGTGATAGCCCTTGATCCGCGCGATGACCTTCTTCTTCTGCGGCCGGCCGAGCGCGTTGTTGTAGTACCAGATCAGCTTCAGGATCGTGTCGTTCGCCTCGGAACCCGAATTGGCGAAGAAGACCTTCGACATGCCTGCGGGCGCGATCGACAGCAGCTTCTCGGCGAGGTCGATGCCGACATGGTGCCCCATGCCGCGGAACTGGTGATAGTAGGGCAGCTGGCGCATCTGGCGCGCGGCGGCTTCGACCAGCCGCTCCTCGCCGAAACCGAGCGAGGTGCACCAGAGGCCGGCGAGGCCCTCGATATATTCCCTGCCGGTGTCGTCGTAGACGTAGATGCCCTTGCCGCCGGTCACCACGGTCGGCTCGATCTCCAGATGACGCTTCAGGTTCGTCATCGGGTGCATCAGGTATGCCTTGTCGCGGCTCGCCGCGGAATTGCCTGCCGTATCCACCGCCAATACTCCCCTGCCGTACCGCTGAAGCAGGGACTGTATACCCTTCAGGCGGAGGCCGGCAAACGCGTCGTCTCGTCGGTCACGGCGCGCTCCAGCTGCGACGCGGTCAGCCCGCGGATGAGCCGCAGGTCGACCCGGCGCAGGTCGGCGCCGTCGAGATGCGCGCCGTGCAGGTTGACGTCGTGCAGGTCGGCCTCGGCCAGCACCGCGCCGGTCAGGATCGCACCCTCCAGGTCGACGCCCGAGAACTCAGCGCCGCGCAGGTTGGCACCGGCGAGATCGACGTTCCTCATGCTGGCGCCGATGCAGACCGCCCGGCCGAAATCGGCGCCGGTGCACTTGGCGCCGTCGAGCCGCGCCTGATACAGGCGCGCCGCCTCGAGCCGCGCGTCCTTCAGGACGGCACGCGTCAGGTCGGCGCGGCGCAGATTGGTGCGCCGGAGGTCGGCGCCCGTCAGGTCGGCGCCGATCAGGCTCGCCTTCTCGAAGTCGCCGCCGACGAAATAGACCTGCGTGAGGCGCGCGCCGTCGAGGATCACCTTGGCGAAGCAGGCGGCTTCCATATTGGCCTTATGCAGGTCGGCGCCGCCCATCTGCGCCTTGCGGCAGTTCGCCTCCTCCAGGTCGGCCTTGCGCAGACAGGCGCCGGACAGGTCGGCCTTCTCCAGGTTCGCGCAGATCAGCACGGCCTTGGACAGGTTGGCCTTGCGCAGCAGGGCGCCGTCCAGATCCGCCCTGAAGAAATAGGTGTGGGAGAGCCGCGCATCGCACAGGTCAACCTGGGCTGCGACGGCGCGGCTCAGATTGGCCCAGCGGAGGTCGGCCCCCGGAAGCTGGACACCGCGGAGGTCCAGCCCCCGGAGCTGCGCCGGTCCTGGCGGCGGTTTCCCGGTTGCCGACAGCGCTAGAAGCCAGGCGCGATGCTTGTCGACCGCTGCCGCGAGGTCAGCGGCACTGATCGCCTGGGGCGGCGTGCGAGCGGTCCCGGTAACGACGATGGCCATGGCTGCCTCCGTAGCGGACGGCTCCCGCATCGGCGCGGGTGGCGCATCGTTATCCCAACGTCGCCGCCCGCGTCCACCCCGAGAAGGACGCGGGCGTGATGTCGGCTACAACTCAGCCGGTGAACTGCATGATCGCGAGCGTGATGCCGACCGAGAACGTGACGATGATGGCGATCACGGCGGCACCGCCGGCCATCTCGCTGTTTGCGAGCACGGGCTTCGCCACGCCGTTGCGGGCGCGCGCCCAGTTCAGGAGATAGAAGCTCGCGACGATGAAGACGATCCCGAGGACGAGATACATTGGAGCGCCTGCGTGTCCGGTTGATGATGAGTGCGGGGAAACGTGTGTTTCTTGATCACGGCGGGGCCCCGGGGCCGGCAAGGCCGGCCTCGGGGCTTCCCTTCTGCGTCAGACGTTGGAGACGCGGAGCGCCGCTGACCTGCGGGCGAGCCAGCAGACGCCGAGGCCGCACGCCATCGCCACGAACGACGCTACCGTAAGCTGGTAGAACCCGAGTCCGCCGGTCCCAGGAGGAGCGGCCATCGCCACCCCGCCCAGCATCACCAGCGCACGGCCAAAGATGCCGAGGGGTCCCGATCCCAGCGTGCCGAAGCCGATCAGGTAGTCCTGAAGGGCAGCGGCGATGAAGAGGACCCCGATGACCGCCGTCGTCGCGACGAGGATGATTTCGTCGAGCGGGGCGTTCAGCATCAGGGCCGAGTTGTAGATGAAGAAGAAGGGCACGAAGTACAGGATCACGCCGAACTTCATCGACTCGATGCCCGAGCGCCACTGCGGCGCCTGCGCGAGGCCCGCGGCGATGGTCGACGCGATCGCGACCGGCGGCGTGATGAACGAGATCGTGCCCCAGTAGAGCAGGAACATGTGCACGGCCATGCGGTCGAGGCCGGCCTTTTCCAGCGCCGGGGCCAGGATGACCGCCAGGAAGATGTAGCAGGCCGTGGTCGTCAGCCCGAGACCCAGGATGAAGCTGGTGATCGCGCCCATGATCAGGAGCAGCAGCGTGCTGCCGCCGGCGATGAAGACGAGGTCGTTGGTCAGGGTGCCGACCATGCCGGTGACGGTAAGGCCGCCGATGACGAGGCCGATCGGTGCCAGGAATCCGGCGAGTTCGACGAAGAGCAGGCCGCAGCCATAGACGAACTTGCCGAAGCCGGCCGCATTCATCCGATATTTGGACGAGAACTGGTTGATCACCAGCAGGATGAGCGTCGCGTAGAACGGCGCGGTCTGTTCGCGCTGCAGGAACAGCAGCATCCACAGAAGCACGCCGAAGGCGGCGCAGTAGTACCAGCCGTCCTTCAGCGTCTGCCAGAGGCCGGGCAGTTCCGAACGCTTCATGCCGGTCAGCTTGTGCTTGGCGGCATAGGCGTCGATCTGCATGAACAGGCCGAGATAGTAGAGGATCGACGGCAGCGCCGCGGCGATCGCCACCTCGGCATAGGAGACGCCGAGGAACGAGGCCATGACGAAGGCCGTGGCGCCCATCACGGGCGGCATCAGCGCGCCGCCGGTGGAGGCGCAGGCCTCGATCGCCGCGGCATGAGTCGGGGCGAATCCGGCCTTCTTCATGGCCGGAATGGTCATCGAGCCGGTGGTGAGCACGTTGGAGGCGACGCTGCCGCTCATCGAACCGAACAGGGCGGAGGCGAAGATCGCGACCTTGGCGGAGCCGCCACGGACGTGACCGAGCAGCGCGAAGGCGATGTTGATGAAGAACACGCCGGCGCCGGTGTACTGCATGGCGACGCCGAAGATCAGGAAGCCGAAGACCAGCAGCGCGAGCGCCTGGAACGGCGGGCCGAGCAGGCTCTCGACGCTCATCATGTGGAAGCCGGCGGTCGTCCAGAAATCCTGGTTCACGCCGCCGAGCGGGTCGGGGATCAGGTGCGCGAACACCGGATAGAGCGACGGGATCAGCGCCATCCAGAAGACGACGGGACCGCCGGTCCGGCGCCCCGCCTCGAGCAGCAGCGGCCACAGCAGGACGCTGGCCACGATCGCATGGGTCGGCGCCCGGTATTCCCACGCCTCCTCGAGGATGCGGTCCGCGAAGTAGACGAAGTAGCAGAGCAGGAGGAAGGTCACGACCGCGGCGGCGATGTCGTACCACGGCACCCTGTCCTCGCTGCGGTTCTCGCGCAGCGGGAAGACGATGAAGACGAACGGCAGCAGGATCGCCGCGATCATGTAGAGGTAACGGTTGTCGATCAGGACGTAGTCGACGAACAGACCCAGATTGAACATCTGGTTGATCGCCAGGAAGGTCGCGACGATCGCTACCGCCTGGAACATCCTGGTCCAGACGGGACCGATCTTCCGATAGCGGCGCAGCTCCTCCTCGCCGGCCATCTCCAGCGTCTCGGCAACGCTGGGCAGTATCTGTCCCGTATCGGGATCGATGCGCGGGGCATCGGCCGGAGACGACTTCACGGGCGTACTCATATCTCGGTGCTCCTCCAGCCACGGCGACCGCTGCGGCGTTGCTTCGTCCTGCGCGCGACGTCTCTTCCCGCCCCGGTGGCGACAGGGGCCCGGCGGGATCGCTCCATCGCGTCCGACAATGCGGGTTTCATTCCTTGCAGTTGCAGAGAGGGGTCCACGTCAGCCTCCCGTCAGGCCCGCCAGGGCCATGGCGCCGGCAACGAAGCCTCCCGTCACCAAGACCGCGGCGGCGATCCCGAGGATCCCCATCGCGATCCCCGCGAGCACCGCCGCCCCGTCGCGTTCGATGAGACCGGCGGCCATGAGGGCGAGCGCCACGCCCGGCAGCCAGTTGGCGAAGGGTATCGGCAGGGCGACGATGATGGCCTGGACGACCATGTAGCCGCCGACCCACCGCTCCGCGCGGCCGTGGACGAGGCCCGCGAGCCTCGGCCGGGAAATGCGCTCGAACCGCCGCAGCGACGGAAGCGCCGACCGCACGATCCGGGCGAACCCCGCCCGGTCGAAGCGCTTGCGCTCGACCCAGGCCGGCAGTCGCGGCCGATCGCAGCCGGACGCCAGCTGGCCGGCGAACAGCGCCATGAGGACACCCGTGACGCCACCGAAGCCCGGGGGCGCGATCACGCAGTTCGGAAGCGCGAGGGCCAGCACGACGATGCCGAATGCACGGTCGCCCAACGCGGCGTTCATCTCGCCGACGCTGATCTTGCCGCCGCCGTCGCTGCCGACCGCGCGCAGCAGGATGTCGGAGATCCGCTCGTCGTGGCCCGCCGCCGGCACGGCCACCGGAACGACCGCCGCGGTCATGGCCGCGATCCGCCGGCAGCGTCGCCCGTCTTGGCGGCGAGCGCGACTGGGCCCGGTTCGCTCGCGGCCGCCGTCGGCACCTCGGCGCGCCGGATCGCCGGCAGGTAGAGCAGCAGCGCGCCGGCGACATAGACCGACGAGAAGGTGCCGATCAGCACGCCCCAGAACACCGCCAGGCTGAAGTTGAACAGCGTGCTGCCGCCGAACAGCAGCAAGGGCAGCACCGCCAGGAGCGTCGTGCCGCTGGTCAGGACCGTACGGGCGAGCGTCTCGTTGATGCTCAGGTTGATGATCGCCGCCATGTCCGGGTTCTTCTGCCGGCGCAGGAGCTCCCGGATGCGGTCGAACACCACGACCGTGTCGTTCACCGAGTAGCCGGCCAGTGCCAGCAGCGCCGCCACGGCGGTCAGGTTGAAGTCGAGGCCCAGGACCGAGAACAGCCCGAGCGCTATGAGCACGTCGTGCCCGGTGGCCAGCAGGGCCGAAACGGCGAACTGCCACTCGAAGCGGAAATAGACGTAGACGCCGATCGCGAGCACGGCGAGCACGGTGGCGGTGACCCCGTCCTGGAACAGCTCGCCCCCGACCTTGGGACCGACCAGTTCGACGCGGCGATACTCCCAGCTGTCGCCGAGGGTCTGGCGGATGGACTCGACGGCGGCCTTGGATGCCTCCTCCGTCTCCTGGGCCTGGACGCGGATCAGCGCCTGATTGGGCGAGCCGAACTGCTGCAGGTCGACCTCGCCGAGGCCGAGACCGTCGAGCCGGCCGCGCAGGTCGGCCATGTTCACGGGCGCCGGAGAGGCGACCTCCATGAGCACGCCGCCCTTGAAGTCGATGCCGAGATTGAGGCCCTGCACCGCCAGCGACACGACGGTCACGAGCAGCAGCAGGCCGGTGAATGCGAAAGCGACGAAGCGCTGACGCACGAAGTCGATCTTCGTGCCGTCGGGCACGAAGCGGATGCCGTGAAAAGCCACGAGAGCCTTCTCCGACTGCGCGCCGTACCGGACACGCGGAGGCGTGGCGGCTCAGGCGCGGAGGGAACCGATGTCGGAAGAGAGGTGCGCGCCGCTACAGGGCGGCGGCACCGGAACGGCCGAAGCCGTCAGGCGGTGACTAAGGGCGGGCCGGTCGGGCTGCGGTCGCCGCGGCGGATGCCGCTGTCGGCGATCGCGACTTCGGGCCAGGACAGGATCGGAGCGATCGTCGACTCGCCCCAGGCCAGCGCCGTGGCCGCGCATGGCGGCAGGACGGGCTTGCCGCCCCCGACGATGCGTTTGGTGTCGCCGGAATCGATCGAGAGAAGCTTGCCCAGCATCGCCGGCTGGTCGGCGGACCCCGCATCGACCTCCAGTCGCGGACCGCCCGAGATATCGGCGGCCAGTGCCGCGACATGCTGCGACGCCGCCCCGTTCGCGAGGGGCAGCATAGGCAGCAGCAGGCCGAGGAGGCAAAGAAGCGCGATCGCGCGGCGCCGGATGCCTCCGGCGTCGCAACCTTCACCCTCGTCGGGGTTCACGCTGTGGGCGAGGCGGTCGATCTCAGTGACCTTTCCCTGGGCGGTGCCTCTGCGGGCACTGCGCGGACGATGAGATCGCACCACCCGCGCGAGCATTCAAGCGAAATCGCGGTGCGCTGTTCGGACGGCTCGCACTGCGGCACCGCCGCAACCACATCGCCTCAGCTCAACCCTTTCGAGACCCCATGGCCCTGACCCGCTCGCACAAGATCAAGCTCGCCGTCCTGGCCGTCCTTCTCGCCGCCGCCGGCGTGCGCGAGACGGAATGGGCCAAGCGGACCTTCGCCCTCGACGGCTATTGGGAGGAGGAGGTCCGGCACCGGGAGATGGCGGTTTGGGATATCGAGGGCGACCTCGCCGCCCTGGAGACCGCGCTCCAGGCCGCGGATCAACCCGCCGAGCGGGCGCGACTGGAACGCGAGATCCGGGCGGCGCTCAGCGAGGCCCAGGAACTCCGGCGTGCACTCGAGACGGCGCGGTCGCGCCTGTGACCGTCGCACCTTGATTGGCGCGCCTTGATCGGCGCGCCTGCGAGCCGGCTCAGCCGCCGGCGCTCGCGTAGCTCGCCCCCTCGGCGCGCAGACCCGCACCGAAGCTCCGAGCGTCCTGGCGCGGTGCCGAAACGGCCGCGCGGAGCCAGAACTGCTCCATCAGCTTCAGCGTCTCGTTCGCCTCGGCGATCCGCTTACCGTCGGCATGCTCGTCGGCGAGCGTGGCCGCGTGGCGCTGGAACATCTCGTTGATCCGCTTCCACAGTTCGACGCCCTTGGCCGAGAGGCGGATCCGCACCGAGCGCCGGTCGTGCGGCGATCGCTCCTGGGCGATATAGCCGTTCTCGACCATCTTCTTCAGGTTGTAGGAGACGTTCGAGCCGAGATAATAGCCGCGGAGCGTCAGCTCCCCGACGGTGAGTTCCTCGTCGCCGATATTGAAGAGGATCAGCGCCTGCACGTTGTTGATGTCATGGATGCCGAGCCCGTCGAGCTCCGCCTTCACAACGTCGAGGAACTGACGGTGCAGACGCTCGATGAGGGAAATCGATTCGAGATAAGCCTGAAGCACTGTGCCCTCATTCCGGTTCGGCTCCCCCACGGGGAGGTACGGCATTGGCCCAATGTTTCGAGGCAGACCGTTAAAATCCGCTGAATGATCGCCTCGACTTTGCGCCGGATTTGGCTGCTGTGCAGAGCATGGCATCGTTAACGGCGGTTGCAAGGGATGTCGGCGGATCAGTTTTCGCCGCGCAGCATGCGAATGATACCGGAGAAGTCGGCCGCACCGTGCCCCGAGCCGGTGTAGAGCGAATAGAGCGCCTGTGCCGCCGCGCCGAGCGGGGTCGCCGCCCCCGACTTCTGGGCGGCATCCTGTGCGAGGCGCAGGTCCTTCACCATCATGTCGGCGGTGAAGCCGGCCTGGTAGTCGCGATTCGCCGGCGATGTCGGGACCGGTCCGGGAACCGGGCAATAGGTCGTGACGGACCAGCACTGGCCGGACGACTTCGAGGCCACGTCGAACAGCTTCTGATGGTCGAGGCCGAGTTTTTCGGCCAGGGCGAAGGCTTCGCAGGTCCCGATCATCGAGATGCCGAGGAGCATGTTGTTGCAGATCTTGGCGGCCTGGCCATTCCCCGGCCCGCCGCAATGCACCACGGTCCTGCCCATCGCCTCGAGGACCGGCCGCGCCCGCGCGAACGCCGCCTCCGTCCCGCCGACCATCATGGTGAGCGTCGCCGCTTCGGCACCGCCCACGCCGCCGGAGACGGGGGCATCGACCATGGCGAACCCGGCCGTCTCGGCCGCCGCCGAAACCTCGCGCGCCGTCCCGACGTCGATGGTCGAGCAGTCGATCAGCAGCGCCCCCTTCCGTGCGGCGCCGAGGATGCCCCCCTCGCCCAGATAGGCCTGACGGACATGGGGCCCGGCCGGCAGCATGGTGACGACGATCTCGGCATCGGCCACCGCATCGGCGAGCGCGGATGCTTTCGTCGCGCCCGCCTGAACGGCCGCGTCGAGTGCGGCGGCGCTCAGGTCGAACGCCTTCAGGGCGTGGCCCGCCTTCAGCAGGTTGCGCGCCATCGGCCCGCCCATGTTGCCGAGGCCGATGAATCCGATCGCCGTCATGTTCGTGTCTCCCTGATGTCGTGTGCGACGGCTAAAGCGCGTCGGGGCCGTGCGGGCCGAAACCGGTCGGCGGGAAGCGCAGCTCGTCGTCCAGCGGCGCGAAGCAGGCATCGACCATGTCCTGCGTCACGTCCTCCAGCCGCGCCGGGTTCCACCGCGGCGCGTTGTCCTTGTCGAGGATGGTCGCGCGTACCCCTTCGAAGAAGTCGTGGCCGGCCATGAAGGCCTGGCTCACCCGGAACTCCAGCGCCAGCGACGCGTCGAGGTCGAGCCGCGCGCCGCGCCGGACCTGCTCCCGCGCCACCTTCAGGGCGAGCGGCGAGCGGCGGCGCATGGTTGCTGCCGCTTTCGCCGCCCAGGCACCCCCGTCGGCGTCCAGCCGGTCCAGGATCTCCTCGACGGTGTCCGCCGAGAAACAGGCGTCGATCACCCGCCGGTGCACCTCGATCGGTGCGGTGCCGGCATTCTCGGACAGGCGCTCGATCGCGACGGTGACCGCGGCGTGCGCCGCCTCCAGGTCGTCGGCGGGAAAGTTCGGCGCCAGCAGGTTCGACGCCAGCTGCGGCAGGCGCTCGCTCGGCATGTAGTGGGTGCCGATGCCGGCGTAGACGCAATCGGCGCCGCCGAGGCGCGCGCCGGTCATGGCCAGGTAGACGCCGAGCGCTCCCGGCAGACGCGGCAGGAAATAGGTGGCGCCGACGTCGGGGAAGAAGCCGATGCCTGTCTCCGGCATGGCGAAGACGGTGGCCTCGGTCACGACCCGGTGCGAGCCGTGGATCGAGATGCCGACGCCGCCGCCCATGGTCACGCCGCTCATCAGCGCGACATAGGGCTTCGGATAATGGAAGATCCGCCAGTCGAGCGTGTATTCGTCGCGGAAGAAGTCGGCCGTGTAGCGGTCGCGCGATCGGCCGGCGTCGTAGAGGCGCCGGATGTCGCCGCCCGCGGCGAACGCGCGCTCGGTGGTCGAGTGGATCATGACGGCGAGGACGCCGTCGTCGCCTTCCCACTGCCGCAGCTGCGCGTCGAGCGCGTGCACCATCTCCAGCGTGACCGCGTTCAGCGCTTTCGGCCGGTTCAACGTGACGATCCCGAGCCCGCCGGCGACCTCGAACCCGATGTCTTCGCTACTCAACGTCCCTACCCCGTTCCGTCACTGTGCCAGCAATCGCCGCGCGATGATCACCCGCATTATCTCGTTGGTGCCCTCGAGGATCTGGTGGACGCGGGTGTCGCGCACGTAGCGCTCCAGCGGGAAATCCTTCAGATAGCCGTAGCCGCCATGCAGCTGCAGCGCCTTGTTGCAGATGTCGAAGCCCGCATCCGTGGCGAAGCGCTTCGCCATCGCGCAGTGCAGCGTCGCTTCCGGGTCCTTGGCGTCGAGGGCGGCGGCGGCACGCCAGACCATCAGCCGCGACGCCTCCAGCATCGTGCCCATGTCGGCGATGTCGAACTGCAGGGCCTGGAAGTCCGCGAGCTTGCGGCCGAAGGCCTCGCGCTCGCCGAGATAGCTTCGGGCGGCGGCGAGCGCCGCGCCGGCCGCGCCCAGCGAGCAGGCGGCGATGTTGATCCGGCCGCCGTCGAGGCCGCGCATAGCGATGCGGAACCCCTCGCCTTCCTCGCCGAGCCGGTTGGCGACGGGAACGCGGCAGTCCTCGAACATCACCATGGCGGTCGGCTGGCTGTTCCAGCCCATCTTCCGCTCCGGCTTGCCGAACTTCAGCCCCGGCGTGTCCTTCTCGACGACGATGCAGGAGACGCCCTTCGGCCCCGGCTCCCCCGTCCGCACCATGCACACGTAGAGGTCGGTGGCACCGGCGCCGGAGATGAAGGCCTTCACGCCGTTGAGGACGTAATGGTCGCCGTCGCGCTCGGCCCGCGCCTTCAGCGCCGCCGCGTCCGAACCGGCTCCCGGCTCCGTCAGGCAATAGCTGGCCAGCAGGTCCATCGCGGTCAGGCCCGGCAGCCAGCGCGCCCGCTGCTCCTCGCTGCCGCGCACGTCGATCATCCAGGCGGCCATGTTGTGGATCGACAGGTAGGCGGCGGTCGAGGTGCAGCCGGCCGAGAGCTCCTCGAAGATCAGCGCCGCATCGAGCCGGCCCAGGCCCGAGCCGCCGACGTCGTCGCGCACATAGATCCCGCCGAAACCGAGGGCCGCCGCGGCGCGCAGGGTTTCCACGGGAAATACGCACTTCTCGTCCCAATCGGCGGCCTGGGGCGCCAACTGCTCCGCCGCGAACTGCCGGGCCGTTTCGCGAAACGCCTGCTGCTCTTCGGCCAGGCTGAAATCCATATCCTCGACATCACGCTGTGGGCGGGAACTGCGATCATACCGGCCGGACCGGCCCTCGCAAGCGGGCGGACCGCGCCGTCCGCCATGCGTTAACCAATCCATCATCCCCTCGGATGGAAGGTGCGTCACCTGCGACAACGGGTTCGATTGCAGGCACCTGCCCGATTTCATACTATCCGACGATAAATCTGCACGAACGGACGCGGCCGGACAGACATGGTCAAGCTTCTGAAAGACGTCGCCGACGCACAGACGCATGAGAACACCGTTCGCGGCGAGGTTCGCCCGACCGGGCAGTTTCCGCGCGTGCGCATGCGCCGGAACCGCCGCGACCCGTGGACGCGCCGTCTCGTCGCCGAGAACAGGCTCAGCGTCGACGACCTGATCTGGCCGGTCTTCGTGCAGGAGGGCAACGCGAAGTCCTCCCCCATTCCCTCCATGCCCGGGATTGCGCGCCATTCGATCGACCGGCTGGTCGACGCCGTGGGTGAAGCCGCCGAACTCGGCATTCCCGCCATCGCCATCTTCCCGGTCGTCGACGAGCGGCTGAAGTCGCCGGAAGCCGAGGAAGCCTGGAACTACGACAATCTCGTCTGCCGCGCCGTCTCGGCGGTCAAGGCCGCCTTCCCGCACATCGGCGTGATCTGCGACGTGGCGCTCGACCCGTTCACCAGCCACGGCCAGGACGGGCTGATCCGTGACGGCTACGTCGTCAACGACGAGACCCTCGACGCCCTGATCAAGCAGTCGCTCGCCCAGGCGACCGCCGGCTGCGACGTCATCGCGCCGTCCGACATGATGGACGGCCGTGTCGGCGTCGTCCGCGACGCGCTCGACGCGAACGGTTTCCAGCATGTCCGCATAATGTCCTATGCGGCGAAATACGCCTCGGGCTTCTACGGCCCGTTCCGCGATGCCGTGGGCTCGGCCGGCTTCCTCGGCGCCGGCGACAAGAAGACCTACCAGATGGACCCGGCGAACACCGACGAGGCCCTGCGCGAAGTGGCGCTCGATCTCGCCGAGGGCGCCGACATGGTCATGATCAAACCCGGCCTGCCCTATCTCGACGTCATCCGCCGCGTGAAGGACAAGTTCGCGGTGCCGACCTTCGCCTACAACGTCAGTGGCGAGTACGCGATGCTGAAGGCCGCCGCGGCCCAGGGCTGGCTCGACTACGACCGGGTGATGATGGAGAGCCTGCTGGCCTTCAAGCGGGCGGGCTGCGACGGCATCCTGACCTACGCCGCGGTCGAGGCGGCGACGCTTCTCAAGAAGGGCTGATCCGGCCCTTGCCCGCGGCGGGCCCTACGGCACGCCGTCGCGACGGTTTATCCGCCGTCTGTTGCCAGGGTGGCGGCACGGGTTCCGGCCGCTCGGCTCTCGATGAAATCGATCTGGTTCCGATCGGAAGCCGCCGGTAATGGATGTGCGGCCGGCGCACGTCTTTGCTCGCCACTGCCAGTTGGCAGCGCACCACTCGCGAACAATTCGAATTCAGCTAAACTCCAAATTGTCTTGCATCTCTGACGCTTTTGTGTCGGTGGCGCTCGAGTCTTAACCTCGCGGAAGCAAGTGAGGTCCTATGGTGCCACACGCTTGTTTCGCCGATGCGGGGCACTGGATCTGGCGAAAATATGCAGAACGCTGAATCGCAATGAGTTTTGTCACCAAACCGAGATGTCATGAGAAGCGACGCCATCGAGGTCCGCCGTGAGCGGGCCCTCGACGATCTGGAGATCGTCGGGTCGGAGACCGAAGAGCGCTTCGACCGCATCGTCCGCTTGGCGGCGAGCCGCTTCAGCGCGCCGGTCGCCCTGATAAGCCTGATCGGCGGCGACCGGCAGTGGTTCAAGGCGCGGGTCGGCTTTGCACAGCAGGAAACCCCGGTGTCCGAAGCCTTCTGTGTCCACACCATCGCCAGCGACGCGGTCATGGTCGTCCCGGACGCGACGCTGGATCGACGGTTCTCCGACCACCCGCTCGTGCGTGGGACATCCGGCATCCGATTCTATGCCGGCGCGCCCCTCACGCTCAGCAACGGTCATCGCGTCGGAGCGCTGTGCGTGCTGGATCACGCCCCCCGGCCGAGGTTCGACGAGCCGGATAGGCACGATCTGGCCGCTTTCGCCGCCATCGTCGCCGATCTGATGGAACAGCGCGTGGCGATGATGCGCCACGCCACGACCGAAGTGCGCTATCGCGACATCGTGGAATCGGCAGCCGCCAGCATCGTGGTGGTCGATACCGATGGAGCGATCGTGTCGGCCAATCCCGCCACCGAGATGATCTTCAAACGCGACGCGGACAGTCTCCAGGGTGCGGCCGTTCGCCTGCTGCTTCCCGATCTCGTCGCCACACCCGCGAACGATGGCGCGGCGACAGGCGCCGACGAGACCATGAAGCTTCGGGGGCGCCGAGCCGACGGATCCGACGTGCCGGTCCAACTCCACGTGAACCGTTGGCACGACAGTCGGGGCCGCCAGTTCACGACGCTGGTGATACGCGACCTGACGGCCCGCAACGAGGCGGAAAGAGCGCTCGCGGCCTCGAAGCGGGAGACGGATGCAGCCCGCGCCGCCGCCGAGCAGGCGCACCTCCGCCTGGAAGAGGCCATCGAAGTCCTCCCCGGCGGCTTCGGCCTCTTCGACGCCGAAGACAGGCTGGTGGTCTGCAATGCCGGGGCCAGATCGCTGTATCCCACCCTCTCCCATCTCCTGACTCCGGGGACCAGTTACGAAGAGCTGCTCCGGACGTTCGTCGAGGCGGGCATCTTCGTCCTGCCCGATGACATGAGGCCGGAGGACTGGGTTCAGAAGCGGCTCGCATTCCATCGCGCCCCGGCAGGCCACGACGACGTCCAACTCACCGGCGGGCGATGGCTCCGCTTCGAAGACAGGATCACCCGGGAAGGCGGCCGCGTCGGCATCCGCATCGATGTCACCGCGTCGAAGCGCCGCGAGGAGTCCTTCAAGCTGCTCTTCGAGGGCAATCCGGTCCCGATGTGGCTGCACGATCCCCGGTCGGGACGCATCGTCGAGGTCAACGACACCGCCGTCGCGGCCTACGGCTACGACCGCGAGACGTTCCTCGCGATGAGCCTCGCCGACATAGAACTCACAGAGGATCCGGACGCCGTAGCCCCGACAGCCGAGCGGCGCCACCGGCGGGCCGACGGTTCCCTCATGGACGTCGAGATCGTGCAGTCGCGGATGGTTTTCGAAGAGCGCGAACTGACGCTCTGCGGACTGATTGACGTGACCGCCCGGAATCGGGCAGAGGCGTCCCTGCGGCTCGCCCGCGACTCGGCGGAAGAGGCGAGCCGGATGAAATCGCAGTTCCTGGCGAACATGAGCCACGAGTTGCGCACGCCCTTGAATGCGATCCTGGGATTCGCGCAGCTCCTGGAGAGCGGGATCGCGGGGCCGCTCTCGACGAACGCCCACGCCTATATCGGCTATATCGGCAGTTCCGGCACGCACCTGCTGTCGATCATCGAAGACGTGCTCGATCTCTCCCGGTTCGAAGCCGGCTACCTGACGCTGGAGGAACAGGAGGTCGACCTCTTCGAGACGATCGCGTCGGCGGTGGAACTCGTTCGCTGCACCGCGGTCGACCGGGGTATCACCATCCGCGTCTGCCATCCCTCGGCGGATTACCGGATCCGCGGCGACTCGTTCCGGCTGAAGCAGATCGTCACCAACCTCCTCTCCAACGCCGTCAAGTTCAGCCTGCGGGACGGCACGGTTTCCGTGGAACTCGCGCCGGCTCCCTCGGGAGGACTGGACCTGAGGGTCGTCGACCACGGCATCGGCATGCACGAAGAGGACATCCCGATCGCCCTCGAACCGTTCATGCAGGTCGAAGGCGGACTCAACCGCCGGTTCGAGGGCTGCGGGATCGGGCTGCCGCTGACCCGGTCCCTGGTTCAACTCCATCAGGGCAGCCTGACGATCGACAGTGCCCCCCGCAGAGGCACCAGCGTCCGGGTGCGTTTGCCGGCCGATCGCATCCTATCGGCATCGTGGCTCGGAGGGACGGAGGCTCGGCCGCCACAGTCGACGCCTCCGGGCCGGCGATGACGGACGACCGCAGCCGGTCGCTCCAGGAGCTCCGAATTCTCGGTACGCCGGCGGAACCCGCCTTCGATAGTCTGGTCGCGCTTGCCGCGGGTCGCTTCGATGCGGCGATAGCCGTCGCCGCATTCCTGGACGGCGACCGGCAGTGGTTCAAGGCACGTGTCGGCCTCGCCGCCGAGGAACTGCCTGCAGCGGGATCCATCGCGCGGGCGGCGATGGACGCGAACACTGCGATCGTCGTCCCGGACATGTCGCATGATACCCGTTTCGCATCGGATGCGATCCTGCGGGAGCATCCCGCCCGCTTCTGCGCCGCCGCGCCGATCCGTACCGCGGCAGGCGTGGCGATCGGTGCGCTCGTGGTCCTGGATGGCGCGCCACGCGCCGCCTCGCCCGCGGCGGCGCGCGACATCGAGACCCTCGCCACACTCGTCGCGAAGGAGTTGGAGCGGCGATGTCGGCAGTTCTCGGACACGCTGGTCGAGGGCTCGTACCGCGGCCTGCTCGAACTGTCGTCCAACGCGATCATCGTGATCGACGAAGCGGGAACGATCCACGCGACGAACCCGGCGACGGAACAGATGTTCGGCCACCCGCACGACAGGCTGATCGGACGCAACATCTCGGCTCTGATGCCCCCGTCGCATCGTTCCGCCCATCCCGGCTACCTGGAGCGCTACCGTGCGACTGGAGAGCGCCGTGTCATCGGCTTCCGACGCGAGGTCGAGGGATGTCGCGCCGACGGATCGACCTTTCCGATGGTGCTGCGCGTCGTCGAGTGGCGGGATGCGTCCGGCGCCCGGTTCTTCACCGGCATGGCACGCGACATCTCCGAGCAGAAGGCTGCCGAACGCGCACTGATCGAGGCTCGAAACGAGGCGACCAAGGCATGGGAGCGCCTCGAGGACGCCATCGACGCCCTGCCGGAAGGCTTCGCACTGTTCGACGCCGAGGACCGCCTGGTGGCTGTCAACGAGCGGGTGCGGACTCTCTATTCAGGAATAGCGGTCGACCTTCTGGAGGGAGCGCAGTACGAGCACCTGCTGCGAACGGCGGTGTCGCAGGGCCTGTTCAAGCTGCCGCCGGACACGGATCGCGAGGCGTGGATCGCCGACCGGCTGACCTATCATCGGGCACCCGACGGTGTGGAGGAAATCGAACTCGCCGATGGCCGCTGGGTGCGCTTCCAGGAACGCGTTACCCGGGAGGGCGGCCGGGTCGGGCTCCGGCTCGACATTACGGCGACGAAGCAGCGCGAGGCGGTCTTGCGCCACTCCATCGAAGCCGCAGAGGCATCCAACCTGTCGAAGACGCAGTTCCTGGCGACGATGAGCCACGAGTTGCGCACCCCGCTGAATGCGATCATCGGCTTCTCGCAGCTGATGCTGGCCGGCCTGGCCGGCGAGATTTCCGAGAGCAACGCGGTGTACCTCCGCCTGATCGCCGAGTCCGGCGAGCATCTGATCAAGATCATCAACGAAGTCCTCGACCTCGCACGGCTCGACACGGGCCACCTTACGCTGAGCACCCAGGTCCTGGACATTCGTCGGATCCTGTCTGCCGTCCTGTCCCAGGCCCGCCAAACTGCGCGGGCGAACAACGTCACCCTCGGGCTGGATGCGCCCGAGGCGTTGCCGTCGCTGCGGGGCGACCCCCTACGCCTGCAGCAGGCGTTCGCCAGTCTGGTCGCCAACGGGATAAAGTTCGCACCGAACGGCCACGTCACGGTCACCGTTTCGCCGGACGTCCGGGATCGGCTGACGGTGGTCGTCGCCGACACCGGCATCGGAATGCGGCCGGAGGATGTCGCCGTCGCATTGGAACCGTTCAGCCAGCTCGATGCGGGCCTCGACCGCAAATTCGAGGGGTGCGGCATCGGTCTGTCGCTCGCCAGCCGGCTGATCGCACTTCACGACGGGCAGATCGTCATCAACAGCACGCCAGGCCACGGGACGCGCGTCCAGGTACGACTGCCGGTCGAGACCCAGGCTGCCGCACCGGCGAACGACGGGGCGTGACCGCCTGAACCCTCGCCCGTCGCGGCGGGTCAGCCGTGCTCGTCCGCCGGACCTCCCGCCACCAGCCCCGGCGGCCGCCGGCGCCGCACCGGCGTCTCGGCATCGCGCCGCCTGAGCAGCGGCACCAGCGCGATCAGCGTTCCCGCCCCCAGGACCCACCAGACAGGTCGGACGGAATAGGAAAAGTCCAAGTTCGCCGCGAGGATGAGCACCGGATCGACGCCCGTGGCGGCGGCGAACCAGCCGACCTCGGTCAGGGCCGTCGCCATCGCGGCGCCGACCGCCACCACGGCGAGAACCGGCGGCGTCGATCGGAAGCCCCGCCAGTCGGCGACGCGATAACCGACGGCGAGATAGAACAGCCCGGTCATCAGGGTCGCCTGGGTCACGTCGAGCTTCGACTGCATGAAGAAGTGCAGCAGCGCCAGCACGCCGATCCCGTAAACCGCCCGGTGCAGCCGTCCCCAATTCCGCCCGAGGCGCCGGACGGCCCGATCGGTCGACGTCGCGCCGAGCAGGGCGAGGCCGACCAGCGCGACGAACCCTATGGTCAGGTAGATCCGCAGCACGATCTCCGACGCCACCCTCGGAATGTCGAACTTCAGCTCCGCCGCGTAGAGCATCAGGTGCAGAAGGGCATAGGCCATGGCGGCGAGGCCGATCATGCGCCGCACCAGGACGAGGCGCGGCCATTTCCCGATCCGGCGCAACGGCGTGACCGCGAGGGAGAGGAGCAGGAAACGCACCGTCCAGTCTCCGGTCTCGTGGATAGCCGCCATGATCGGCCGCGCACCGAGCCCGCCGCTCCAGAACGACCAGGCGATCCACATCGCGGGGAGGAAGAGGCCCACGAAGGTGAGCGATTTGAGCGCGGAGAACTGTCCGCTGCGGTCCGTCCAGGGTGTCACTGACGCTGTCCTGCTGCGTGTCTGCCAGAGTGATACGTTCCGCTAATGCGATTCGTAACGGCTCCTGGCTTCACGGAGGTTTGAGAACGAGCGGACCCGCTGACGCGGATCGGCTGGCGCGGTTCTTCCCGGAACCCTCGCTCGCCGGCCGCCGTTTCGAGTCGGTACCGTACGAGCAGGAGTACAGGTGTCGGAAGCGGCCTTTCCTCCCATAGGCGACTACGCGCTCATCGGGGATTCGCGTTCGTCGGCTCTCGTCTCCAGGGCGGGGGCGATCGAATGGCTCTGCTGGCCCGACTATGCGAGTCCGTCGGTCTTTGCCGCCATACTCGACCGCGAGCGCGGCGGAGCGTTCAGTATCGGACCGGCGTCCCAGGCACGGACGAGCCGACGCTATCTCGACGACACGGCGATCCTCGAAACGCTGTTCACGACCGCGGACGGTCGGTTCCGCCTGGTCGATTTCATGCCGATCCCCACCGACCGGACGCTGCAGCCGCAGCGGGAGATCCTGCGGCTCGTGGAGGCGCTCGACGGCACGCCGGAGGTGGATGTCCACTACCGACCGAGGCCCGACTATGGCCGCGAGGCCCCGCGGATCGCCTCGCGCGGTCGTCTGGGCTGGCTTGTCGAGCACAAGGGGCAGACGTTCCGCCTGATGTCAGACATACCGCTCGAGCGGAACGGAGGAGACCTTTCCGGACGAATCCGTTTGATGACGGGCGAGCGTCGATGGCTGACGCTGACGCATGTCTGCGCCGACGTCGGCATCGTGCCGCCGCACGGCGCCGAAGCCGACCGCAAGCTGACCGCCACCGCGGAATGGTGGCGGCACTGGACCGGCCACTGCACCTATCGCGGCCCCGATGCCGCGATGGTCCGGCGTAGCGTGATCACGCTGAAGCTGCTCGCCCACATCCTCTCCGGCGCCGTGATCGCAGCCCCCACGACCTCGCTGCCGGAGGTCGAGGGCGGCAGCAGCAACTGGGACTACCGTTACTGCTGGCTGCGCGACGCCTCGCTCACCCTGCGCGCGTTCGCGGACCTCGGCTTCATCGACGAGGGAGCGGCTTTCCTGCGTTGGCTGCTCCTCGCCAGCGCGCGCACGCACCCGGAGCTCCAGGTCCTGTACGACGTCTACGGCCGGACGAGGCTGCACGAGGTCGAGTTGGACCATCTCTCCGGCTATCGGGGCGCGCGTCCGGTGCGGGTGGGCAACGCCGCAGAAACGCAGCTTCAGCTCGACGTCTACGGTCAGGTCGCGACGGCCGCCGCGGATTTCGCCATGCGCGATCAGGTCGTGGACAGCCATGAGCGACGGCTGCTGACCGGCTTCGGCGACGTGGTCTGCCGCCGCTGGCGCGAGCCCGACAACGGCATCTGGGAGGTCCGCGGCGGCCGCCGCCACCACACATTTTCGAAGCTCATGTGCTGGGTGGCGCTCGACGCGCTGCTGCGACTGTACGAAGACGGGGCGATCGCGGTCGACGCCGCGCGCTTCGCCAGTGTGCGTGACGAAATCCGCGAGACCATCGAGACCCGCGGCTTCGACAGCGAACTGGGCAGCTTCGTCGGCGTGCTTGACGAGAAGCTGCTCGACTCGGCGCTCCTGCTGATGCCGCGCTACGGCTTCATCGCCGCCGATGATCCGCGCATGACGGGGACCTACCGGCATCTGGTCGAGAAGCTCGGAAGCGGCGGCTTCCTGCGCCGCTACTGCGCAGCCTTCGACCCGATGAACGCGTCGGAGCACGCCTTCGGCATCGTCGGCTTCTGGGCCGTCGACTATCTCGCGCGCGCCGGGCGCATCGACGAAGCGGAAAGCCGCTTCCAAGCCCTCCTCGGCGAAGCGAACGACCTCGGCCTGTTCGCGGAAGAGACGGACGCCGGGACAGGACAGCTGTTCGGCAACTTCCCGCAGGCCTTCACCCATGTGGGACTCATCAGCGCGGCCCTCGCCCTGGAGGCGGCCAGGGCCCGCGCGCACGGCGACACGCGACGGAGTGCAATCGCATGATCGCGCAGCTGCTGGCGAAGCTCGACCAGATCCTGCTCTGGGGCTGCGTCGCGACCGCCGCCATGACGACGCTGATGGAGGGCGCGCAGCAGTTCCGCCTCTCGCGGATGAGCCTGCCTTTCCTGTTCGGCACGATCTTCTCCGACAACCGGCGAGAGGCGCTCGTCTACGGGTTCGTCGCCTATGCGACGGGCGGCCTGCTGTTTTCGTTCCTCTACGCGGCGATGTTCGAGAGCATCGGGCGGGCCGACTGGTGGATCGGCGCCATCATCGGCCTCGCCCACACGGCCTTCCTGCTCGTCGTCTTTCTGCCGCTGCTCGCGCGGCTGCACCCGCGCATGGCGAACGAGTATGACGGCCCCAGCGCCATTCGCCGCATCGAGCCGCCCGGGCCGCTCGGCCTGCACTACGGCCGGCCCACGCCGCTGGTCACCCTGGTCGGCCAGACGGTCTTCGGCCTCATTCTCGGAACCTTCTATCCGATGCCGCTTTGACGCACCGAGACATCGAACAGGAGCATCAGATGCTGCAGCAGGTCATCGCGATCACCGGCGCTTCGGCAGGCGTGGGACGTGCCGCCGCGGTCGCCTTCGGCAGGCGCGGCGCCGCCGTCGCCCTGATCGCCCGCAGCCTGTCCGGCCTCGAGTCCGCCGCAGAGGAAGTGCGTGCCGCAGGCGGTCGTGCATTGCCGCTCGTCGCCGACGTCTCGGATCCCAGTGCGCTGGCCGCCGCAGCATCGGAGGCCGAGCGGGCGCTCGGTCCGATCGACGTCTGGGTCAACGCGGCGATGGTGACCATCTTCGGCGAAGTGGAGCAGATGACACCCGAGGAGGTCCGACGCGTGACCGAGGTGACCTACCTCGGCACCGTCAACGGCACCATGGCCGCCCTGCACCGCATGCAAGAGCGCGGACACGGCACCATCGTCCAGGTCGGGTCCGCCCTCGCCTACCGGTCCATACCGCTTCAGTCGGCCTATTGCGGCGCCAAGGCGGCGGTCCGCGGCTTCACCGATTCGCTCCGCTGCGAGCTGATCCACCAGGGCAGCGCCGTGCGCCTCACCATGGTCCAACTGCCGGCGGTGAACACGCCGCAGTTCGAATGGGCGCGGGCCTATCTGCCCCACCATCCGCAGCCCGTGCCGCCGATCTTCGAACCGGAGGTCGCGGCGGACGCCATCCTTTGGGCGGCCGAGCATGCGGCGCGCGAGTATGTCGTCGGGGCGAGTTCGGCCATGGCGATTCTCGGCCAGAAGGTCGCGCCCGGCCTGCTCGATCGCTACCTCGCCTCGACCGCCTATGCCGGGCAACAGACGGCCGAGCCGATCTCGCTCGACCGGGCCGACAACCTGTTCCATCCGGTGGAGGGGCTGCACGCCACCCGCGGCCGCTTCACCCGGGAATCACGCGGCCACAGCCTGCAGTTCGAGGCCGTCAAGCACGCCGGCACCATCGGCCTCGCCGCGCTCGCGCTGCTCGCAGGGGCGACACTGGCGGCAACCGCGGCGATGCGGAATGACCCGCCGCGAACAGGCGCGGCGGCCTGACCCACCGTAGCCGCCGATCAGGCCTCGACCACCACGTACTGCTCTTCGACGGTCACCGGAAAGGTCTCCGCCTGGAGCGTCTCCGGTTCGCCCTCGACCGCCCCGGCACAGGCGAGTTCGGCGCCGGCGGCGACAGCGACCGCGAAGGCCGGAGTCTTCAACCGGTCGGGATCGATGCGCGAACGGCCGGTACGGATGTCGAACTCCCAGCCGTGCCACGGGCAGCGCAGGATCTCCCCGCGACGGGTATAGGCGTAGTCGCCCGGCTCGTTCGCCTCGACCAGGCCGATCAGCTTGCCTTCGCACAGGCTGCCGCCCTGGTGCGGGCAGCGGTCGAGGATGCCGAAGAACTCGCCGTCGACGTTGAAGACGACGACCGGCCGGCCCTTCACCATGACGCGCTTGCGGCTGCCCGGCGGAATGTCGCGGACCGGGGCGACGACGTGTTTCGACATGCCTGCCTCAGAGCCTGTCGGCGTAGACTGCGCGGGCGTTGTCCATGAAGAACTTCTGCCGCTGCTCCTCGCCGACCTTGGGCGGCAGCACGAACTGCGGATCGTCGAAGTCCCAGTGCGGATAGTCGGTCGCGAACAGCAGCCTGTCCCAGCCGATCCAGTCGATGGTGTCGAGCAGGTGCTTGCGCGGCTCCGGCTCCTCCATCGGCTGGGTCGTCAGCCACACCTGCCGACGGATATATTCGGACGGCAGCATCGAGAGATGCGGCGTCTCGTCGTGCATGCGGGTCGCGAGCTTGTCGAGCCGCCACGCCAGCGGCGGCAGCCACGCGAAGCCGCTCTCGACCAGGACCAGCTTCAGCGTCGGCAGCCGCTCGAACACGCCCTCGAGGATCATGCTGGTCAGCAGCGCCTGGCTGCACTGCGAGTGGCCGACCATCTCCTCGATGTAATAGGAGGGCCAGCCGCTGCCCGACACCGGCGAGCCGCCATAGCCGAAGGCGTGGATCGCCACCGGCAGCCCGGCCGCGGCGGCGGCCTCGTAGATCGGCCAGTAGCGGCGCTGGCCGGCGGGATCGGCGGTGCGGCTGAGCAACAGCACCTGGGCATAGTCGCGGTTGCCCGCGCAGCGCTCGATTTCGCGCGCCGAGGCGGCACCATCCTCGTAGGGCACCACGATGGAGGCCTTGAGGCGCGGCTCCTTCGACGTCCACTCCGCCACCTGCCACTCGTTGATGGCGCGGCAATAGGCGATGGCGAAATCCAGGTTCTGCATCCCCTGCCCGCTGCGCAGCGGATTGAGAATGCCGAGCTGCACGTTCAGCGGGTCGAGATGGTGCTCGCGCATGAACTCCAGGTCGCTGCCCGGCCGGCCGCCGTTCGGCGGATAGGCGTCGCGGCGTGCGGCGTCCGGCTGGCCCTTCGGATAGGCCGGCCCGTTCTGGTATCCGTGACGCGGCAGGGACCCATAGGTCTGCATGTGGTGCTGCCAGCGCTTGTCGAGGAAGGGGAAGACCTCCTTCTCGATCGACTTGGGGCTGGGATGGATGTCGCAGTCGGCGATGGCGATCCGCGTCTGCGCCGGGCGCCGCGCCGTCGGGCGATCGAGGACCTGGGTATCCATGGGGGCGGTCATTGCACCGTCTCCGTCAGGCGGGCGTACGTCGCCCGCGGGTTGTCGACCATGATCTTCCGAACAAGGTCGGGCGACAGCCCCTCCGGCAACGCCGCGTCGCCGTCGAACTGCCAGTGCGGATAGTCGGTCGAGAACAGCAGCAGCTCGTCGGAGCGCATGTGGTCGATCAGCCGCTCCAACTGCTCCGGATGCGGCGGGCCGTCGACGGGCTGCAGGGTGAAGCGGACATGCTCGCGCACGATCTCGACGGGCGGGCGGTCCACCCAGGGGATCTCCATGCGCAGCCCCTTCCAGTACTTGCCGAGCCGCCAGAGATGCGCCGGCAGCCAGGTGAAGCCGCTCTCGATCATGACGACCCTGAGCGCCGGGAACTTGGCGAACACGCCCTCGCAGATCAGGCTGGTCAGCGTCTGCTGGAAGGCGAGCGCCTGGGCGGCATAATCCTCGGTGTAATAGTTCGGCCAGCCGACCGGGGTGACCGGGTGCTTGTAGGCGCCGCCGGCATGGATGCCGACCGGCAGGCCGTGGCGCTCCGCCGCCTCGTAGATCGGCCAGTAGCGGCGGCGGCCGAGCGGCATCTCGTCCATCGCCAGCATCAGCACCTGGACGAAGCGGCGGTCGGCGGCGCAGCGCTCGATCTCTTCCACCGCCGCCTCGGGCGACTGCGGCGAGATCACGATGGAGGCGCGCAGGCGCGGTTCGCGGTCGAGCCACTCGCGCGCCATCCAGTCGTTCACCGCCCGCGCGAAGCCGGCCGCCATGTCTTCGGAGAAGAAGAGCTGCACCCCGTACAGGCAGTTGCAGATGGCGAGGCTGGTGCCGAAGCCGTCGAGCGCCTGGGTACGCAGCATCTCGAGGCTGGTGCCCGCCTTGCCCGACGCGGGCCGCCAGTCCGGCCGCGCCGTCAGCGGCGCGTTGTTCGGATAGGCGACGGAGTCCAGTTCGTGCACGCCGCGCTGCTCGACCATGTCGCGCCAGTGGTCGCTCAAATAGGGCAGCAGCGCCTTGATGCTGGGCACCGCCGGGTGGATATCGCAGTCGATTCCGCCGGCGGGAACCCGGCTGCCGCCTGCCTGACCCGAACCGGGCATGGGTGGATGGGCGTTCACGTCTCTCTCCCGCGGTCCGCCTCGGCGCCGCGCGGACGCCGGCAATCTGTCCGGACCTTCTTATGCCCAAATTTGAGGCCGGGGCCCCCGGATGTCAAACGGAGCGGCGCCGCGCCCGGCGAAAACCAGGGGCGGCGACAGCGGCCGGACGCTTCAGGCCGCGTGTTCGATCGGCGTGATCTGCCGCTCGATCTCCGCCTCCCGCTCCGCCCGGACCTTGCTCAGATCGTGAGCGGACTGGAGGTCGAGCCAGAGTTCGGCCGTCGTCCCGAAATATCGCGCGAGGCGCAATGCGGTGTCGGGGGATACGCCCCGCCGCTCACGGATGATCTCGTTGATCCTGGGCGCGTCGAGCCGCAACGCCTTGGCGAGCGCGTTGGCGGACAGGCCGTATGGCGCCATGAACTCCTCACGCAGGATTTCGCCGGGGTGTGTGGCTATGCGCAAGCGGTTGCTCCTCGGTGCCTCTGAGCCTCAGTGATAATCGAGCTTCCGGACCGCAACCTTGGCGATGTTCCCAAAACGACGAGAACGTCCGGTCTCGAAGAGTTCGGCAGTAGCGCGGTCCCTGAAGCTCCTGATCACGAACGCATATTATAACGCCGCGCGTTAAACGCAAGACGCTCGACCGCCGGTCGGAGAGGTTGACCTTGCGCTCCGCTTCACCCGCGACGATCTAGCTCAGCGGTTCGATGCATCACGTCTCCAGCTCCAGCGACGCGGAAGGAATTCGGGCATGGGCATCGTCGAGACCATCGCCATCACCATGGGCCTAGGCTGGGCGAGCGGCTTCAATCTCTACGCCGCCATGCTCACGCTCGGCCTGCTCGGCGCCACCGACTCCATGGTCCTGCCGGAGGGGCTGACGATCCTGCAGCATCCGGCGGTGATCGCGGCCGCCGGCTTCATGTATTTCGTCGAGTTCTTCGCCGACAAGACGCCGGGCGTCGACACCGCCTGGGACACCGTCCACACCTTCATCCGCATCCCGGCCGGCGCCGTGCTGGCGGCGATGGCCGTGGGCGACGTGTCGCCGGTGGCGGAGACGGTGGCGCTGATCGTCGGCGGCGGCATGGCGGCGACCGCCCATGCGACCAAGGCCGGGACGCGCATGCTCATCAACACGTCGCCCGAGCCCTTCAGCAACTGGACGGCGTCGGTGGCCGAGGACGTCGCCGTGGTCGGCGGCCTGTGGCTCGCCCTGGCGAACCCGGGGCTCTTCCTGGTCCTGCTGGCCGCGGCACTGGTCGCGATGATCTGGCTGCTGCCGAAGATCTGGCGCGGCCTGAAGGCGGTCGCCGCACGCATCCGCGGCTGGCTCGGCGGGACGCCCGACGCCCCCGAACCCAGCGCGACGAACCGCACCGACCTTACCGACGGCGATGCGAGCTTCACCCTGGCCCTCGATCGCGGCCGGCCGGGCGACCGCCCGGCCTGACCCCCCTACTCGGCGGGTGCCGCCACCGGCGCCTGCCGCTTGACGCGGCCGAGCACCCAGGCGAGCGGCAGGGCCAGCACGAAGACGATCGCCAGGATCATGAAGCTGTCCTGGTAGGCCATGGTCAGGGCCTGCGCGTAGACCACCTTGCCGAGATAGTCGAGCGCCATCGGGTCGCTGAGCGCGCTCGACAGGCCGGCCGATTCGAGGCTGGTTCCCACCGTGTCGAGGAACTGGCGCACCGTGTTGTTGTCGGCCGTCTGGGTCGCCGTCAGCGCCTCGGCATGGAACATCGTGCGGAGCTGCAGCCAGACGACGATCAGGTTGGTACCGGCCGCGCCGCCGAGTTGCCGGAAGAAGTTCAGCGACCCCGACCCCTTGTTCAGCTGTTCCGGCGGCAGCGCCCGCAGCGCCGCCGCGCTGAGCGAGGGGAGGATGAAAGCGAGGCCGAAGCGGCCGACCATGGCGAAGGCGGCAAACGTCCAGAACGGCGTGTTGACGTCGGACGTGACCATCAGCGCCATGCCGAGCGCGAAGAAGGCGAGCCCGGCCATCACCGGCACATGGTCGGGCAGCCTGTCCGCCGCCCGACCCGTCAGCGGCAGGCAGGCGACCAGGAGCAGGCCGGCCGGCAGGATCACCATGCCGGCACGCGTCGCCGTGTAGCCCTGGATCGTCTGCACGAACACCGGGATGACATAGGTCGACGCGAAGTTGCCGGCGCCGAAGACGAAGGCGACGGACGCCGCCGAGGCGAACTTGAGATTCTGGAAGAGGGTGCAGTCGAGGATCGGCGCGCGCCCGCGGATCTGCGAGAAGACGAAGCCGACGGCCGCGGCACTGCCCAGGATGAACTCCAGGAGGATCGTGTCGGACAGCCAGCCTTCGCGCGGCCCCTTCGCGGCGGCGGTCAGCAGCAGGAAGATCGCCGCGCACAGAAGGATGTAGCCGGTCCAGTCGAATTTCGGCGTCGGCCCGCGATGGGCGCGCGTCGGCATGAAGATCGTTCCCATCAGGAACGCGACCGCGACGAACGGCAGCGGCATGAGGAACATGTGCCGCCAGGAGAAGGTGTCGATCATGATGCCGCCGAGGGCGGGGCCGATGGCCGGCGCCATGACGACGCCCGTTCCGTAGATGCCCATGGCGAGGCCGCGCCGGTTCGCCGGGAACACCTGGAAGATCGTCACCATGACCAGCGGCTGGACGACGCCGGCCGCCGAGCCCTGCAGCACGCGCCCCACGATCAGCATGTCGATCGACTGCGACGTGGCACTGACCAGGGTGCCGACGATGAACACGCCCAGGGTGCAGAGGAAGGCGACCCGCTGCCCCAGCGCCGCGACGACCCAGGCGTTGAGCAGCTGGCTCGCCGTCATCGTCGCGATGAAGGCGGTGGCCATCCACTGCGCCTCGTCCTGGCCGACGCCGAATGCACCCATGACGTGCGGCACGGCGACGTTGACGATCGTCGCCGACAGCACCATCGCGAACGCCCCGAGCAGGCCGCCGATGGTCACGAGCCACCGGTAGGACTGGCCGTAACGCTCGAACAGGACTTCGATGGATTCGTTGGTCAAGGCGAGGGGGCGCGCTGGCGGTCCATGTCACGATTGTGACGCCATTGGCGACGGAGGGAAACCGGCTGCCCTCCGCCACGGCGCCCGGCTATCCTCGGCGCCATGATCGCACCGGCCCTATCGACCCCCCGACTGCGCCTCAGGGCGCGCACCCTCGACGATGTCGAGGCGAACCTGGCCATGGACATGGATCCGGCGGTGCAGCGCCATCTGCCCAACCTGCACGACCGTTCGCCCGACGCGCACCGCAAGGAACTGACCGACCGGATCCTCGACGGCTGGCCACGGACCGGCGCGCTTTGGGTCGTGGAATGGCGCGACCCGCAGGCGGCGGGCGGCCCTGCAGGCTTTCTCGGATGGTGCGCCCTCTTCCCGCTGCAGGAGTCGGGCCTGATCGAGATCGGCTACCGCTACGTTCCCGCCGTCTGGGGCCGCGGCGTCGCGACCGAGGCGGGCCGGGCAGTCCTGGACCACGGGTTTCGAGTCATGGGCTTCGACCCGATCGTCGGCGTGACGGCCCCCGAGAACCTAGCCTCGCAGAACGTCCTGACGAAAATCGGGCTGAGACCCGAGGGCCGGCAGTTCCACTACGGCCTGATGCTGCCCTTCTTCGCCCTGCGGCGCGCGGAATATGTCGGCGACGACTGACCCTCGCTCCGGTCTCTCCGCACGGCTTTCGCCCGGCCGGGCCGCGCGATAAGATCCGGACATTCCGACAAGCAGAACCTCTAGGAGATGCGCGCGTGAGCGGCGAACTGGTCACCTATACCTCCGAGAACCGCATCGCGGTGATCACCCTCAACCGTCCGGACAAGCTCAACGCGCTGTCGAACGGCCTCGTCATCGAGCTGCGCGAGGCGATGAAGCGGCTGCAGGCCTCCGACGACCGCGTGGCGATCGTCACCGGCTCCGGCGACCGCGCCTTCTCGGTCGGCGCCGACCTGACCGACCCGCCACGCGACCCGGACCTTTGGGAGTGCATGCCGGGCGTCGGTGTCGACGTCGACAAGCCGCTGATCGCCGCGGTCGCCGGCCACTGCGTCGGTGGCGCCTTCTGCCTCGTCCAGTTCTGCGACATCGCCGTGGCGGCCGAGAACGCGAACTTCTTCTACCCGGAGGCGCAGCTGGGCTTTTGCGGCGGCCTGGTGGCGAGCGTCGCAGCGCGCATCCCGCACAAGATCGCCATGGAGTTCATGCTGACCGGCAAGCGCTTCGACGCGCAGCGCGCCTACGAGGTCGGGATGGTCAACAAGGTCGTGCCGACCGGCCAGCAGGTCGAGGGCGCGATGAAGTATGCGAAGATCCTGGCCGACAGCTCGCCGATGGTCATGGGCATGCTGAAGCGCTTCGTGCGCGACGACGTCATGGCGCGCGGCCCCTCGGAGAAGGCGGCGCTCGCCCGCCGCCAGCTGCTCTCCCTCGCCCGCAGCGAGGATCAGGCCGAAGGCGGCCGGGCGTTCCGCGAGAAGCGCAAGCCCGTCTTCACCGGCAAGCCGGGCTGACCGGCGCAGCGATCAGCGGACCGGATAGGTCACCACGTCGACGGTCGTTCCGACCGCCGTCGTGGTGACGTCCACGCCCGTCTCCACCACCGCACCGGCGACGCCCACCGTCGCTCCGACGACGGAACAGCCGGCCATCAGGGCCGCCGCGGCAGCGATCATCAACAGTCTCATGTCTCGCGGCCCTCGCCCTCGGTTCGATGCGGCCGCATGCTAGCGGCCGGTTGTTGCCAGTCCGTCAATGCGCGATCGCCTACGCCGCATCGCCCGCCCGTCGTGCCCGTGTCCGGCGATGGAGATCGGCCCAGGCGCCGATCAGCCGGTCGATGTCCGCGGCCGCCGTGCCCCAGCCGAAGCTCACGCGGATCGCGCAGCGCGCCTCCGCCTCCGTCACGCCCATCGCCCGGAGCACGTGGGACGCCGACACCTTACCCGAGGAACAGGCCGCACCGGCACTGACGGCGATTCCGGCGAGATCGAACGCCATCAGCTGCGTCTCCGCGGACACGCCCGGCATCCCGATGCAGCTCGTCCCCGCCGCGCGGCGCGCCTGCGCGCCATGCACGACCGCCTCCGGACATACCGACTGCACCCCCTCCTCCAACTGCCGGCGCAGCGCGTCGAGGCGCTGCATCTCCACAGGATCCGCGACGACCAGCGCCGCCGCAGCCCCGAAACCGGCTATGCCGACGAGATTTTCCGTCCCGGCGCGGCGCCCGCGCTCCTGACCGCCGCCGCGCTGCGGCTCGAGCGAAACGCCGGGGCCGAGGACGAGCGCGCCGACGCCGGCCGGCCCGCCGAGCTTGTGCGCCGAGACCGCGATGAAGTCCGCGCCTGCCGCCTCTGCCGCCACGTCGAGTCGGCCCGCTGCCTGGACCGCGTCGCAGTGCAGCAGCGCGCCGTGTGTCTTTGCGATCTCGGCAGCGGCGGCGACCGGCTGGACCACACCCGTCTCGTTGTTGACCAGCATCAGCGCGACCAGCGCCGGCTCGTCCGAGGCAGCCAGCATCTCGGCCAGGACGTCGAGCCGGACGAGCCCGTGCGCGTCGACGGGCACGACCGCCGCGTCGGGCACGGCGGAGAGGACAGAGTCGTGCTCCACGGCAGAGACGAGCACCCGGCGCCGGCCGCTGCGACGCAGCGCCAGGGCGTTCGCCTCCGTTCCGCCGCTGGTGAAGACGACCGCCGCGGGCGCGGCGCGGAGAAGCGAAGCGACGGATGCGCGTGCCTCCTCCACCAGACGGCGCGCCTGACGGCCCTGCGCATGCACCGAAGAGGGGTTCCCGATCGTGCCGAGCGCGCCGACCATCGCAGCGCGTGCTTCCGGCCGCAGCGGCGCGCTGGCGTTGTAATCGAGATAGATCGGGGCGCCCATATGTTCGGCTTGGCTCCGTCGGAACCGCCGAAATGCTTGAAAGCTCTTCCGGTTCGGCCCATTTAGCGAGTGGCGCACGCTGCGTGGCCGGCATCGATGCCTCGACAGCCGCGCCGGACGCCATATGGCTGTCGCGCCGTGCCGATCAAGCTCGTGTACCGCACCGCAATTTCGTGCGCACCGGCTCCGGCTGGCCGCGATTCGCCAGCCGTCGGATAGCGCAACACGCAGCAGGTGCCCAGGCATATGCCGGAAGTGATCATCAACGGCCCCGAAGGCCGCATTGAAGGCCGCTACCACCACAGTCCCGTCGCCGGAGCGCCCATCGCGGTGCTCCTGCATCCGCACCCGCTGCATGGCGGGACGATGAACAATCGCGTCGTCCTCAACATGTTCCACGCCTTCACCCGGCGCGGTTTCTCCGTCCTCCGCTTCAACTTCCGCGGTGTCGGCCGGTCGCAGGGGCGCTTCGCCCGCGGCGAGGGCGAACTGGCGGATGCGGCGGCGGCGCTCGACTGGCTGCAGGCGGTCAATCCCAGCGCGCCGGTCGCCTGGGTCGGCGGCTTCTCCTTCGGCGCCTGGATCGGCATGCAGCTGCTGATGCGCCGGCCGGAGATCAACGGCTTCATCTCCGTGGCGCCCCCGGCGAACACCTACGACTTCACCTTCCTGGCGCCCTGCCCCTCCTCCGGCCTGATCGTCCACGGCGACGCGGACGAAATCGTGCCGCGCGCCGACGTGAAGAAGCTCGTCGACCGCCTCTCGAACCAGCGCGGCATCACGATCGACTTCCGCAGCATCGGCGGCGCCAACCACGTCTTCCAGGATCGCATCCCGGAGCTGGTCGAGCACGTCGAGACCTATCTGGAGCATGCGCTCGGACAGGAAGCGGCGGTCGCTTGAGGCCGTAGTTCCCGGCGGGGTCGCCCCTCCCGCAAGGGAGCGGGCGCGGGAACCAATCCCGTAAGGCGCCGTTCCAGCGCGCACCATTCCATCGGGATTGAAACCAATGCGCCTGTTCGAGTGCCAGAACTGCGGGCAGCTCGTCTATTTCGAGAACAGCCACTGTCTCCGTTGCGGCCATACGCTGGGCTTCCGCGTCGAGGACATGGAACTTCACGCGCTGACGCCCGACGACGATGGCACGTGGCACCCCGTTGCGGACCCCGACCGTTCCTATCGGTTTTGCGCCAACGCGGCGCACGACGCCTGCAACTGGCTGGTGCCGACGGAGGAGCCGGAGACGCTCTGCATCGCCTGCCGCCTCAACCGCACGATCCCGGACCTCGACAATCCCGAGAACCTCGCCCTGTGGCAGAAGATCGAGATCGCCAAGCGGCGGCTGGTCTTCTCGCTCCTGCGGTGCGGCCTGCCGATCGTGGCCAAGGTCGACGACAAGCCGCAGGGCCTGGCGTTCGATTTCCTCGCCGACGACGGCACGCCGGACGGGACGAAGGTGACCACCGGCCATGCCGACGGCCTGATCACGCTGAACGTCGCGGAGGCGGACGACGCCCATCGCGAGAAGCACCGGCTGGAGATGGGCGAGCCCTATCGCACGCTGCTGGGCCATTTCCGCCACGAGGTCGGCCACTATTACTGGGACGTCCTGGTTCGCGACCGCAATCATCTGGATGCCTATCGTGCCCTGTTCGGCGACGAGCGCGCGGACTATGGCGAGGCGCTGCAGAACCACTATCAGAACGGCCCGCCGGCGAACTGGCCCGACCATTTCGTCAGTTCCTACGCCACCGCCCATCCGTGGGAGGACTGGGCCGAGACCTGGGCGCACTATCTGCACATCATGGACACGCTGGAGATGGCCGGCGCCTTCAACCTGCGCGTCCGCCCCGACGCCGGCACCGACAAGGACCTGTCCGCCCGCCTCGACTTCGACCCCTATGACGGGCGACCGTTCGACGACCTGATCGCCGGGTGGCTGCCGCTCACCTATGCGGTCAACAGCCTGAACCGCAGCATGGGGCAGCCGGACCTCTATCCCTTCGTCCTGCCTCCGGACGTGATCGAGAAGCTGCGCTTCGTGCACGACCTCATCAGCCGGGGCGCCGACAAGGCGGATTGACTCCACGACATTTCTAGTTCTATCGTTCAGTCCATGGAAGACGTGCTTTCCGAACAGGCGGCAGCCGATGCGCTCGCCGCCCTGGGCAACCGGACGCGGCTGCGGCTCTTCAAGCTGCTGGTGCGGGCGGGGACGGACGGCCTGATCGTGGGCGAGGTGCAGCGGCATATGGACATGCCCGCTTCGACGCTCGCCCACCACCTCGCCGCCCTCACCCGGGCCGGTCTCGTCGTCCAGGCGCGGAACGGCCGCGAGGTCGTCTGCACCGCCGACTATGCGGCGATGCAGCACCTTCTCGGCTGGCTGACGCAGGAATGCTGTGCGGGCGTCGCGTGCCGGAGCGGCATGGTCGCCTGATTTTTTGGCCCCGTTTTTTTGGCCGATAGAACGACTTTTCTAGGGGTTTCGTAGCATGCAGCTCGCTTCGGTCGCAGCCTCCCTGCCGGGCAGGGTCTCCCGCCTCGATCGCGCCTGGCTCGCGATCGCCTGCATCCTCGTACTTCTGCTCGCCCTGACCCCGACCCAGGCCGAGGCCTCGCTGATCTTCACGGCCCGCGCCCTGCTCGGGGTGGCCCCCTTCCTCGTGCTGTCGGCCGGGATCGCCGCCTACGCCAAGGCGACCGGCGCCGAGCACCTGATCGCCCGCGCCTTCCAGGGCCATGTCCTGATGATGGTGCCGGTCGCGGCGGCCGTCGGGGCGCTGTCGCCCTTCTGCTCGTGCGGCGTCATTCCGATCATCGCCGCCCTCCTCGCCGTGGGCGTGCCGCTGGCGCCGGTCATGGCCTTCTGGCTCGCCTCGCCGCTGATGGATCCCTCGATGTTCCTGATGACGACGGGCACGCTCGGGCTCGGCTTCGCCCTCGCCAAGACCGCCGCGGCCCTGGGCGTCGGGCTGCTCGGCGGGTTCGGCATCCACCTGCTGCAGCGCCGCGGCCTGCTGACTGAAGGCCTGCGCGAGGGCGTCGGCAACGGCGGCTGCGGCGGCGCCAAGATCCGCAACCCGAAGGCGGTGGTCTGGCGCTTCTGGGACGAGCCGGCGCGGCGGACGACGTTCGTTTCGGGCGCCACCGACACGCTGCTGTTCCTCGGCAAGTGGCTGATCCTGGCCTTCCTGCTGGAGAGCCTGATGCTGGCCTACATCCCGGCCGAGACGGTGGCCCGGTTCGCCGGCGGCGACGGCCTGCTCCAGGTGGTCGGTGCGGCTTTCGTCGGCATCCCGGCCTACCTCAACGGCTATGCCGCGCTGCCGCTGGTGTCCGGCCTGATGACCCAGGGCATGGGCGGCGGCGTCGCGATGACCTTCCTCATCGCCGGCGGCGTCACCAGCATTCCCGCCGCGATCGCCGTCTGGGCGGTCGCCCGGCCGCCGGTCTTCGCCGCCTATATCGGCTTCGCCGTCGCCGGTGCCATCGCCTCCGGCCTGCTGTACGGCCTCGCCTGAACCCGGTCAGGCGGAGGCCGACGCCGCCTCGCGGCCGACGGGGCCGGCCGCGATCGGCCTGAGGTCCTCGACGAAGCGCGCATACGCGGCCGTCCGGGCCGCCTCCTCCGGCAGGCGCAGGATGTAGGAGGGGTGGACGGTCGCGAGGACCGGGATGCCGTCGGCGCGCTGCAGGACGCGGCCGCGCACCCGCGTCACCGGCAGGTCGCGGCCCAGCAGGGCGAAGAGCGCCGTCGACCCCAGGCCGACGATCAGGCGCGGCCGCACCTGGGCGATCTCGCGGGCGAGCCACTGCCCACAGGCCTGCACCTCGCCGCGCCCCGGCCGCTCGTGGATGCGGCGCTTGCCGCGCAGCCTGAATTTGAAGTGCTTCACCGCGTTCGTGACGTAGACGTCGAGCCGGTCGAGGCCGGCCTCGGCCAGCGCCCGGTCGAACACCTCGCCGGCCGGCCCGACGAACGGCCGGCCCGCCAGATCCTCCTGGTCGCCCGGCTGCTCGCCGACGAACATGATGCCGGCCATGGCGGGCCCCTCGCCGAACACCGTGCCGGTCGCGTCGCGCCAGAGGGGACAGGCGCGGCAGCCGGCGGCCTCGGCGGCGAGCGGGACATCCGCCGCCGGTACCTCCAGCGCCGAGCGCGCCGCGACCGCCTGCGCGGTGCGTTTCGCCGGCACCGTCCCGCCGCGATCCACCATGGCGCCGGCTCGCCCGCCCGCCGCCTCGATCAGCGGCCGGATCAGCCGTGCCTCCGGCAGGTTGTGCCAGTATTTCTTCGGCATCTCGGCGCGCATGTGCGCCGGCTTCAGGCGCGCCGGGTTGAAGATGCTCGCATAGTAGGTGCGCCACTGGTCGTCGAGCGCGTCGGCGTCCGGCACCGCGTCGCGCCTGCCGCCGGGGCCGAAGGTCACCGCCTCGCCGTCCCACGCCATGCTGCGATAGGGTGTCAGGATCGCCCAGCGCATCGCCGCGAAACGGTCGGCGAAGAACGGCGCCAGCGAGTCCACGACGAAGTGCTCGGGCTCGAACCACGACAGGAAGCGCACCCCGCCGTCCTCGTCCGCGACCTCGCGGAAGCGGACGAAGGCCTTCATCTTGTGCTGGTCGCGCCGAACCGCCTTCGCCATCTCCGACACCCGCGCGACCAGCGGGTCCGAGGCGATCTCCAGCAGCGACCGCTCGCCCGCGTGCAGCCGCCAGAGCAGGGCGTAGAGCAACCCGAACCGCTCGCGGTCGCTGTGGCAGATCGCGTCCGCCGCGAGGGTGACGAAGGCGCGCGGCACGGTGAAGGCCGGCGCGGGCGGCTCCGCCTGCCGGTCGGGGACCGGTGCCGGCGCGAACAGGTCTCGCTGACGGTCGGCCACCGTCCAGACGACGTTGCCGGGCGGCACGCGCCCGGCCACCAGCCGGCGGGCGGCGGCGCGCCAGCCGTCGAAATCCGCCTCGAAGCCCAGGTCAATGTGCTGCATGGCCGTCGAACAGCGACAGCTGCGCCGGCGCGGGCGCCAGTTGCCGCCGCAATTGCGCCGACTCGATCTCCGCCGCGCGCGGTGTGTGATCGGACGTGCAGAGGAAGGGAAGAACCTTCTTCAGCGGCACCCGCAGCCGCGCCAGGTCGGCGACCCGCACACCGTGGTGCCGGCGGATCGCCAGGATGCGGTCGACATTGCGCGCGCCCAGGCCCGGCACGCGCAGCAGGTCCTCGCGCGACGCCCGGTCGACGTCGAGCGGAAAGCGGTCGCGGTGGCGCAGCGCCCAGGCCAGCTTCGGATCGATCTCCAGGTCGAGCATGCCGTCGCCGCCGCCGGCGAAGATTTCCTCGGTGGCGAAGCCGTAGAAGCGGAACAGCCAGTCGGCCTGATAGAGCCGGTGCTCGCGCAGCAGCGGCGCCGGCCGCGACGGCAGCGTTCGGCTGGCGTCGGGGATCGGGCTGAACGCCGAGTAATAGACCCGCCGCAGCCCGTAGGACCCGTACAGCTTGGCACTGGTCCCCAGGATGGTGGCGTCGGTCGCCGCATCGGCGCCGACGATCATCTGCGTCGACTGGCCGGCCGGGGCGAAACTCGCCGGGCGCCGCTCCTCGCGGGCCGCGTCGATGCGCAGGCGCATGCGCCCCATGCTCCGCCGGATGACGCCCTGGTCCTTCTCGGGTGCGAGATGGCGTAGCGCCGCGGCCGTCGGCAGCTCGACGTTGATGCTCAGACGGTCCGCGAGGCGCCCCGCCTCGGCGATCAGCTCCTCAGACGCCTCGGGAATGGTCTTCAGGTGGATGTAGCCGCGAAAGCCGTGCTCCTCGCGCAGCGCGCGCGCCACCGCCACCATCCGCTCCATCGTGTAGTCGGCGTCGCGGATGATCCCGGAGCTCAGGAACAGGCCCTCGATATAGTTGCGGGCGTGAAAGCCCAGCGTCAGCCGGACGACCTCCGCAACCGTGAAGCGCGCCCGCGGCACGTTGCTGGAAACGCGGTTCACGCAATAGGCGCAGTCGAAGACGCAGAAATTGGTGAGCAGGATCTTCAGCAGCGAGATGCAGCGGCCGTCGGGCGCGTAGCTGTGGCAGATGCCCATCCCCGCCCCAGCGTCGGTCGGCGCCGCACCCCGCTTGCCCTTGCCACCCGAGGCGCAGGACGCATCGTATTTCGCCGCGTCGGCGAGGATGGCGAGCTTGTCCTTCAGGTCCATGGTCCGTCCACGCGTCGCGCTTGCCCGTCATGTTCCCTATATGTTCTAGTTCGTCGCCGCCGTCGCGGCAAGGCCGTGTCGCCGATCAACGTCATGTGAACGCGCGCGCCTGATCCCCATTGTTGGCGGGGCGTGCGCGGGCGTGGCAGAGGGTATTGATCGACGGGAGCCGACTCGGCGGCAACGAAGTGTTAGGGTCGCCCGATACTTAGTGCTTAGGCCGTCACGCTCCGCCCCCGGCGGTCGTTGCGGCTTTGTTACGCCCGATGCGGAGCCGCAGCGGGAATGCTCCATCCCCTCCCCGGTGCGGGAGGACACTGATCGTCAGGTGGGTCCGTCCATGAAGCGCGCAGCAATCCTCGTCGTAGCGGCAGTCGTGCTGGCTGCGCTGATCGGCGGCTTTGCCTGGTTCCAGTTCGTCATGAAGCCGGAGATGGTCCGCGGCTTCATCACCGGCGCACCGCAGCCGCTGGTGACCGTCACCGCCGAACCCGCACGGCAGGAGCAGTGGCAGACCCGGCTCCCGGCGATCGGCAGCCTGCGCGCCATCCGCGGGATCGACGTGGCCCCCCAGGTGTCGGGCCTCGTCTCAGCGATCCGGTTCGAATCGGGCAGCACCGTCGAGCGCGGCGCGGTCCTGGTCCAGATCGACGATTCCATCGAACAGGCGGACCTGAAGGCGGGTCAGGCGGAGCTGCGCAACGCCGAACTGAACCTGTCGCGGCAGCGCGAGTTGCTTGGCCGCGGCAACACCAGCAAGACCGCGTTCGACACCGCACAGTCGAACCGCGACGTCGCAGCCGCGACGATCGACCGGACGCGGGCGCTGATCGCGCAGAAGGTGATCAAGGCGCCCTTTCCCGGCCGCCTCGGCATCCGGGTCGTCGACCTGGGCGCCTACGTCTCGCCCGGCACCACGATGGTGACGCTGCAGCAGCTCGACCCGATCTATGCCGACTTCCCGATCCCGGAGCAGCAGTTCGACATGCTGCGCACCGGCCAGACCGTCGAGGTGACGGTCGACGCCTATGCGGGGGTCGTCTTCAAGGGCCAGATCGACTCCATCGATGCCCGCGTGAACGAGGAGACGCGCAACGTCCTGGTGCGGGCCGAACTGGCGAATCCCGACCGCCGCCTGCTGCCCGGCATGTTCGCGAACGTCGCCGTGGTCGCGGGCGACGCGGCGACCGTCGTGACGGTGCCGCGGACGGCCGTGACCTACAGTCTCTACGGCGACAGCGTCTATGTCGTCGGCGAGGACGGTGCCGCGGCGGAGGCCGGCAGGCCGATCGAGCGCCGTTTCGTGCGCACCGGCGACACGCGCGAGGGCCGGGTGGCGATCACCGAAGGCATCAAGGCCGGCGACCAGGTCGTCACCTCCGGGCAGCTGAAGCTGCATACCGGCAGCCGCGTGCGCATCGAACAGGCCGAGATCCTGACGCCGCCCGCCGTCCGACCGAAGGAATAGGACCGCCAGGATGGCCATCACCGACATCTTCATCCGGCGCCCCGTCCTCGCGACGGTCGTCAGCCTCCTGATCCTCCTGATCGGCCTGCAGGCCGGGCTGAGCCTGCAGATCCGGCAGTACCCGGAACTCTCCAGCACCACGATCACGGTCACCACGTCGTATCCGGGCGCCAACGCCGACCTGATCAAGGGCTTCATCACCACGCCGATCGAGCAGGCGGTCGCCAGCACCGAGGGCATCGACACGCTCGTGTCGACGTCGCGGCAGAACGTGTCGACGGTGACGCTGAACCTGCGCCTCAACGCCGACCCCGACCGCGCCGCCACCGACGTGCTCTCGAAGGTCAACCAGGTCCGCGGCGTCCTGCCGCGCGAGGCGAACGACCCGATCGTCGTGAAGCAGACGGGCCAGGGCTTCGCCCTTATGTACCTCTCCTTCAACTCGGACGAGCTGACCGGGTCGCAGATCACCGACTATCTGACCCGCGTCGTCCAGCCGCGCCTGCAGACGGTCGACGGCGTCGCCAATGCCGAGATCCTGGGCGGCCAGACCTTCGCCATGCGCATCTGGCTCGACCCGAACCGGATGGCGGCGCTGGACATCACACCGGCGGACGTTCGCACGGCCCTGGCCGCGAACAACTTCACCTCGGCGGCGGGCCAGATCAAAGGCGACTTCGTGCAGACCGGCATCGAGGCGCTGACGTCGCTGAACAGCGCGGAGGCCTTCTCGCGCCTGGTGGTGGCGACGCGCCAGGATTCGCTCATCCGGCTCGGCAACATTGCCACAGTGGAGCTCGGGCCGCAGAGCGTCGACGCCTCCTCCGTGTTCGACGGGCTGAAAGCGGTGTTCGTCGGCATCTACGCGACGCCGACCGCCAACCCGCTGACGGTGATCACCGACGTCCGCAACACCATGCCGGAGATCCAGGCGCAGTTGCCGCCGGCGCTGGACGCCGCCATCGCCTACGATTCGACGGAGTTCATCCGCGCGTCGATCGACGAGGTCGCGCGCACGCTGATCGAGGCGGCGGTCATCGTCGTCGTCGTCATCTTCCTCTTCCTCGGCAACCTGCGCTCGACGCTGATCCCGATCGTGACGATCCCGCTCTCGCTGATCGGCGTGATGATCATGCTGGTCGCGCTGGGATACTCGATCAACCTGCTGACGCTGCTGGCGTTGGTGCTGGCCATCGGGCTCGTCGTCGACGACGCCATCGTGGTCGTGGAGAACATCTACCGGCACATCGAGGAGGGCATGACGCCCTACGAGGCGTCACTGAAGGGCGCGCGCGAGATCGCCCTGCCCGTCATCGCCATGACGATCACCCTGGCCGCCGTCTACGCGCCGATCGGCTTCGTCTCGGGCCTGACCGGCGCCCTCTTCCGCGAGTTCGCGTTCACCCTCGCGGGCTCGGTCGTCGTTTCCGGTGTGGTCGCGCTCACGCTCTCGCCGATGATGTGCTCGCGCCTGCTGCGCCCGACCACCGAGCAGGGCCGGTTCGTGAAGTTCCTCGACCGGATGTTCGACCGGCTGAAGCAGCGCTTCCAGCGCCGCCTGCACCGCACGCTCGACTTCCGCGCGATGACCATCCTCGTGCTGGCGGCGGTAATCGCGATGACCGGCCTGCTCTACCTGTCGACCCCCCAGGAACTGGCGCCGGAGGAGGACCAGGGCATCGTCTTCTCCATGGTGAAGACGCCGCAATACGCCAACCTCGACTATCTCGAGCGCACGACGGCGAACCTCTACGAAACCTTCGCCAAGGTGCCCGAGCAGGCGCACGTCTTCACGATCAACGGTTCCGGCGGCGTACACGAAGCCTTCGCCGGCCTGCTGCTGAAGCCCTGGGCCGAGCGATCGCGCACGGCCAAGGAGATCACCCAGTCCCTGCAGCCGGATCTGGCCAAGGTGGCGACCGGCCAGGTGCTGGCCTTCTCGCCGCCGGCCCTGCCCGGCTCGACCGGGGGCCCGCCGCTGCAGTTCGTCGTCACGACGACGAACGACTATCAGCAGCTCGCGACCGTCATGGAGCAGCTGCAGCAGGCGGCAACCAAGAGCGGCATGTTCCTGTTCACCGACACCGACCTGAAGTTCGACACGCCGCAGTACGAGTTCCGCATCGACAGCGACAAGGCGAACAGCCTGGGCATCAGCATGGAGGATGTCGGCGTCGCGCTCGGCACCATGCTGGGCGGCGGCTACGTCAACCGGTTCAACCTGTACGGCCGCAGCTACGAGGTCATCCCGCAGGTGCCGCGCGATTTCAGGCTGACCGCCGACTGGCTGACGCGCTATCAGGTGCGCACCAGCGGCGGCGAGATGGTGCCGCTGTCGACGGTCGCCTCGATCGCGCAGACGGTGCAGCCGAACGCGCTGACCAGCTTCCAGCAGCTCAATGCCGCCACCCTGTCGGGCGTGCCCTTCCCCGGGCAGACCCTGGGCGACGCGCTCAATTTCCTGGAATCGGAAGCCGCCGACATCCTGCCGGAGGGCTTCAGCTACGACTATCAGGGGGAGAGCCGGCAGTTTATCCAGGAGGGCGGCACCCTGGTCGTCACCTTCGGCTTCGCGCTGATCGTCATCTTCCTGGTGCTGGCCGCCCAGTATGAGAGCTTCCGCGACCCGTTCATCGTGCTGATCGCCCTGCCGACCTCGATCTTCGGCGCGCTGCTGCCGCTGAACATCGGCGGAATCATGGGCCTGACCAGCGTCAACATCTACACGCAGATCGGCCTCGTGACGCTGATCGGCCTGATCTCCAAGCACGGCATCCTGATGGTCGACTTCGCCAACAAGCTGCAGGAGGAGGGCATGGGCCGGCGCGAGGCCATCGAGGAGGCCGCCGCCGTTCGCCTGCGGCCGATCCTGATGACCACCGCCGCCATCGTGCTGGCGATGATCCCGCTGATCATCGCCGACGGCGCCGGTGCGCGCAGCCGCAGCGACCTGGGCATCGTCATCGCCGCCGGCATGACGATCGGGACGCTGTTCACCCTGTTCGTGACGCCGGCCGTCTACACCCTCGTCGCGCGCGACCACAGCCGCGACAGGGCGAAGGCCGAGGCACGCCGGGGGGCGGAAGCGCCGGCGCACTAATGCGCCGGCGCGGGCGTCAGCCGCCCTTGCGGATCAGGCCCGCGGCGAGCATCCGCTCGGCCAGGGCGCCGACCTCCTTCGCACACCGGTCCGGCTCCACGTCGAACCGCTCCTGCAGCGCCGCACAGAGTGCCGCGAAGGTCATCGGCTCCTCCAGCATCTCCCACACCCGCAGGGCGGTGGCGTTGAGGTGCAGGTATTTCCCCGCCTCGACGTCGAGCACGACATAGCCGCCCTCGACGGGCGCGCCGATCATGCCGTCGTTGCGGCGGAGTGTTTCGTCGGGTGCAACGGACGCCATCGCAATCATCCTCGTTTCGCTCACGGCCGCCCGGACATGAGACGTCGGGACAGCAGGCGCGTGGCCTGCGGCAGCGCCGAGACGTCGTCCGGCAGGCTCAGGGTGCGGACCGGCCGCCGGCAGGCGATTTCGAGCGCCGCCTTCATCACATTCCCCCGCGCTTCCGGCGGCAAATGCGGCATCCAGTACCCGCAATCGGCCAGAGCGGCCGCCGCCTGCACCGCAGGTAGCGGCGATGACAGTGCCGGGCGCTCGCCGCCGTGCCGCTGCCCCAGGAGGATGATCTCGCCGATCGGCAATGCCGCGCGTGACACGAACTGCGCCCCGTCGAGATCGACGAGCACCCCCTCGTGCCCGTAATCGGCATGCGCGTAGGCCGGGCGCGTCCGGCCGGCGAATCCCAGGACGGCGGCAACCTGCGGGCAGATCTTCACGGCCGGCGTGCCGGCGACCACGGTGAGCGGATCGGCGTCGAGCATGACGATCTCCTCGGAGACCAGCCGCGCACCGTCGGCGATCATCGCGGCGGCCAGGATGGATTTCCCCCGGCCGCTGGCCCCCAGGACGAGGGTCGCGCGATCCCCGGTCGCGACGGCACAGCCGTGCAGGCAGACGCCGCCGCGGACATAGGCGTGCGCGGCGAGCACCAGGCTCACGAGGTGGCGGGCCACGTCGTCGCGCAACACGCCCGCGTTCCACCCCACGTCGACCCGTCCGGGCCGCACGCTGGCGGCGTAGCGCTGGGCCGGATCGAAGCCGCAGGCATGGATCTCCCAGTGATCGGCAGCCCGAAAGGCGAGCCGCAGCAGGGGCGACACCACGGCGATATCGCTGCCCGCGCCCGGCGGCGCCTCCAGAAGCGGCCCCTCACGGATCGTGAGGTCCGGCGTCCGGCCGGGTTCGGGCTCCGAGGGTACGGACAACGCAATTTCCGACTCGATCGTCAGTCCGTAGGCGCGATACCGGGGATGGCGGCTCACGGTCCGCTGCCGCCGCCGAGGCCGGGGGGCGGCGAGCGGTCGAGCAGCCGCCGCCGCAGGCGCAGCTCTGCTGCCGCCGCGACGTCACCCCGGCGCTCCAGCCGCCGCTGTTCGACCGCCAGCGCGAACGGGTGATACGGGTGTGCGGCCAGCATGTCCCGATGATAGCGCGCGGTCTCCGCGTCGCCCTCGCCCCGGGGGGCTACCCGCAGGAAGGGGATGCCGGTGCGCTGCCGGAGGTCCCGATCGCCGGTGAGGGTGGCGGCGAACGGCCACCAGACGTGCCGGAACACCGGACACGCCGCCAGCGCCGCCCCGACGGCCAGCGCTTCGTCGGTCCGGCCGAGCCTGGCCAGCAGGCGCGCCGCCAGCCACCGCGCCTGGGCGTGGTCGGCATCCTCGGCGAGCAGGCCCGCCGCCGTCTCCAGCGCCGCGAGCCCGTCGCCGCCGCGGGCGCGTTGCAGGGCGTTGTCCAACCGCGGCGCGGGATCGGGGTCGGGGGGCGGCGGCAGCGGGCCGCCCCGCGTCGCCGGCCATCGCCGGTACCAGTCCACCTGCTGCGCCCGCACGGCGGCTGCGCCGCGCCGGGCACCGACGGCGCGGCGCATCGCGCAGGCGGTATCCGCCAGCGTCGCGCGGTCCCGGTAGAGCCGCTCCAGGCGAGCATCGAGGTCCGCTCCGTCCGTGAACAGCTCCACCACACCGCCGAGATGCCGGTATGCCGGTGCGTCCTGTGCCAGCACCACCGCCCCGGCCGCCGCCATCTCCACCGGCTTCACGTCCGAGCGCCCCAGGTTGAAGACCGTGTCGCCGAGGGGAACCAACCCGACGTGCAGGCCGGCCAGGAACGCCCCATAGTCCGCATACGCGCCGAACGGCCGCGCGGCGAACTGCGCCCCGAGCGTCTCGAACGGCGGCCAGAGTTCGCGATCGCCCATCAGTGCGAAGCGGACGTCGGGATGGCGCCGGCAGAATGCCGTGATCGCGGGCGCCACCGACGCGAGGTCCGCCTTATGCGAGCGCGTCCCCGCCCAGCCCACCGTGAAGCCCTCCGGCTTCCCCGGCACCGAATCCGGAAAGGCGACCAGATTGTCCAGCACCGCACTGTCCGGGTTCACCGCGGCGTACCGATCGCGCAGCCAGGGCGACGAGAACTGGACGCCGTCGGACAGCGACGCGTGGAGCAGGACGCGTCCCACCGTCAGCGGACCGGGAGCATCGGGGCTCCGCCGGCTCCAGGGGCGCGGCGACGACAGTTCGTCGCCGATCTCGAACAGGGTGATCCGGCCTGCCCGGCGCCGCTCCCTGATCAGCCCCTCGATCTCCTCGCCGGCCAGGCCATGGACGACCACGATGTCCGCAGATACTGCCAGCCGGGGCGCGTCGGGGCTCAGCCAGGAGCGATGCGTCAGCGCTAGGTCCGGTTCGGCCGCGAGCAACGCGATCGGGTTGGCGATGCGATGCTGGAACTGCCCCTCGTCCTCGCCCGACCGGTCCAGCGCGTGCAGATGCAACACGGAGGCCGGCGCCGGGTCATTCATCCTTGCGCCAGTGGATCACCGTCCAGTTGATCCGCTCGATCGGCGCCGTGATCCCGCGGCGGTCGCGGAATCCGTCCACCGCCTCGCGGCACGACGGCAGCCACGCATAGTCGTCGACGATCACGAAACCGCCGGGGACGACCCTGTCGTACAGCGCCTCCAGGCATTCCATGGTCGAACTGTAGAGGTCGGCATCGATCCGGAGCAGCGCGATGGCGCCGATCGGCGCGTCGGCCAGCGTGTCGGCGAACAGTCCGGGCAGGAATCGAACCCCGTCGTCCAGGAGATCGTACGTGGCGAAGTTGTCGCGGACCGCCTCCAGCGACGCCGTCAGCCAGGGATAGCGCGCCTCCGTCAGGTCGACATCGTCGCGCAGGTCGGCCGCCGCAGTCGACGGCGGCACGCCGCTGAAGCTGTCCGCCACCCAGACACGCCGCTGCGCCTCGCCGAACGCCTGCTGCAGCGCGCGCATCAGGATGGCGCAGCCGCCGCGGCAGGTTCCGGCATCGACGAAATCGCCCGCGATCCCTTCGGCGAACAGCCGTTCCGCCAACCGTTCGATATGCGTCAGTCCGTGCAGCCCGACCATGGTGTGGGCATAGCGGCCCGGCTGCCGGTTGATCACCGTGCCGATCCGCTTGGCGTCGACCAGCGACCGATAGGCCGCCGGCTCGCGGTAGCGGATGTCGCGCATATGGGTCTGGCTCGGCGGCTCGGCCGGCGGCGGTCCGTCCGGACCGCAGAGCAGCCACAACCGCTGCTCGTTGTCGACGTAGATCAGGTTGACCAGCGCCCGCTTGAGCAGTGACAGATACCGGTCGCGCATCGGGTCGGATGCGTCGACCCCGACGATCAGCCCCCTGCCGCCGAGCATGCTCAGGAAGCGAGCCACCTCACGCCGGCACGTCTCCGCGTCGATGTCGTATCGCGCCGTCAGAGCGGCAGAGATCTTATCGAGGGTGGTGGCGTACTCGGCGGCTTCCCAGATCCGCTCCCCGGTTGCGCTGAGCAGGACCGGGCGGTCGGCAGAGCCGATGACCAAGCCTTCGTCACCGATGTGCGCGAAGCCCTCGACCCGACGAATGAAGCAATTGGCTTCCAAAAGATGTCCGGACATGGGTAACGAGAACTGCAAATCCTGTCCGACCCTGTGGCAGATGCCGCATTACGTCCGCGCTCTCAGCATCACGTGAAGTGCGGAAAACCAGGCAGCGAGATGGACCATCCGTACGGGCGGCCACCCCGCCCGGCCGGAGCAGCCAAACGGTCAGCTATAGAGACCGCCATCGGCGGCGCCGCCGGGACCGGGTGATTCCGTGAGTGCCTCGATGTCGTAGTCTGACATATCCGGCGTGACCCAGGGCTCCCTGCGCATCGCCCCCGCATCGGGCGTGACGGGCTTACTGTCCTGATCTCGATTCACAGAATTCTCCCGAGGCAAAGGGCCGTTCGTCACGAGAGATAGCATAACGAACGATATGCCTGTCGACGCCGAAACCTACTCCCCGATCGCCGCCTGCGCCGCCGCCAGCCTTGCGATCGGCACGCGGTAGGGCGAGCAGGAGACGTAGTCGAGCCCGGCCTCGTGACAGAACATCACGGATTGCGGGTCGCCGCCGTGTTCGCCGCAGATGCCGAGCTTGATGTCGGGGCGGGTCTGGCGGCCGCGTTCGGCGGCGATCTTCACCAGTTCGCCGACGCCGTCGACGTCCAGGCTGACGAACGGGTCCTTCTCCAGGATGCCGCGCCGCTGATAGGCGTCGAGGAAGGAGGAGGAATCGTCGCGCGAGATGCCGAAGGTCGTCTGCGTCAGGTCGTTGGTGCCGAAGCTGAAGAACTCGGCGCTCTTCGCGATCTCGCGCGCCATCAGCGCGGCGCGCGGCAGTTCGATCATCGTGCCGACCAGATAGTCGATATGCACGCCCGAAGCCGCCTGCACCTCGCCGGCGACGCGGTCGACGACCTCCTTCAGGAGCTCCAGCTCCTTCGGCATGCCGACCAGCGGGATCATCACCTCGGGCACGACCGGGTTGCCGGTCTCCTTGCCGATCTCCACGGCCGCCTCGAAGATGGCGCGCGCCTGCATCTCGTAGATTTCGGGATAGGAGATGCCGAGGCGGCAGCCGCGATGGCCGAGCATCGGGTTGGATTCGTGCAGTTGCAGTGCGCGATGCCGGACCATGTCCATCGACTTGCCGGACGCCGCCGCCACCTCGCGCATCTCCTCGTCTGTACGCGGCAGGAACTCGTGCAGCGGCGGGTCGAGCAGGCGGATGGTCACCGGCAGGCCGGCCATGATGCGGAACAGTGCCGCGAAATCCTCGCGCTGCATCGGCAGGATCTTGGCCAGTGCGGCCCGGCGGCCGGCCTCGTCCTCGGCCATGATCATCTCGCGCACCGCGATGATGCGCTCGCCGTCGAAGAACATGTGCTCGGTCCGGCACAGGCCGATGCCCTCGGCGCCGAACTTGATCGCCGCCTCGGCGTCGGCCGGCGTCTCGGCGTTGGTGCGCACCTTCAGGCGGCGGATGCCGTCGGCCCAGACCATCAGCTTAGCGAAGTCGCCGGAGACCTTCGGCTGGATCGTCGCGACGGCGCCCAGCATCACCTCGCCGGTCGACCCGTCCATGGTGATCGTCTCGCCCTTGGAGACGGTCTTGTCGCGCGCCGACAGGGTCTGCGCCTTGTAGTCGATGCGCAGCTCCCCGGCACCGGCGACGCAGGGGCGGCCCATGCCGCGGGCGACCACCGCAGCGTGGCTGGTCATGCCGCCGCGGCTGGTGACGATGCCGCGCGCCGCGTGCATCCCGTGGATGTCCTCGGGGCTGGTCTCGATGCGGACGAGGATGACGTCCTCGCCCTTCTGCGCCATCGCCTCCGCCTCGTCGGCGCTGAAGACGACCTTCCCGGAGACGGCGCCGGGCGAGGCCGGCAGGCCGCGCGCCAGCACGGTGCGCGGCGCGTCGGGGTCGAGACGCGGATGCAGAAGCTGGTCGAGCGACTGCGGCTCGATGCGGCGCACCGCCTCGGATTCGGAGATGAGCTTCTCCTCGACCATGTCGACGGCGATGCGCAGGGCGGCACCGGCCGTGCGCTTGCCGCTGCGCGTCTGCAGCATCCAGAGCCGGCCCTGCTGGACCGTGAACTCGATGTCCTGCATGTCGCGATAGTGCGATTCGAGCCGGTTCTGGATGTCTACCAGCTGCCCGAACACCTCCGGCATCACCTCTTCCATCGCCGGCAGGTCGGAGCCGTGCTCCTCCTTGCCCGCCAGGGTCAGGTGCTGCGGCGTGCGGATGCCGGCGACGACGTCCTCGCCCTGGGCGTTGACCAGGTATTCGCCGTAGAGGCGGCGCTCGCCGGTCGACGGGTTGCGGGTGAAGGCGACGCCGGTGGCGCTGGTGTCGCCCATGTTGCCGAACACCATGGCCTGGACGTTGACCGCCGTGCCCCAACTCTCCGGGATGCCGTTGAGGCGCCGGTAGGTCACGGCGCGCGCCGTCATCCAGCTGCCGAAGACGGCGCCGATGGCACCCTTCAGCTGCTCGCGCGGATCCTGCGGGAAGGGCCTGCCGAGCTGGTCGGCGACGACCTTCTTGTACTCCTCGACCAGCTTCTCCAGGTCGGAAGCGGCGAGTTCCGTGTCCAGCGACACGCCCTTGCGCTCCTTCATGATCTGGAGCGCCTCCTCGAACAGCGAGTGGTCGACCTCGAGCACGACGTCGCCATACATCTGGATGAAGCGGCGATAGCTGTCGTAGGCGAAGCGCCGGTCGTCGGCGGCCTTGGCCAGCCCCTCGACCGTCTCGTCGTTGAGGCCGAGGTTGAGGACCGTGTCCATCATGCCCGGCATCGAGGCGCGCGCGCCCGACCGGACCGACACGAGCAGCGGCTTGGACGGGTCGCCGAAGACCATGCCGGTGATCCGCTCGATCTGCTTCAGCCCGGCGTCGATCTGCGCCTGGAGATCGCCGGGATAGGTCTGGCCGTTCGCGTAATAGAAGGTGCAGACTTCCGTGGTGATCGTGAACCCGGGCGGAACCGGCAGGCCCAGATTGCTCATCTCGGCGAGATTGGCCCCCTTGCCGCCCAGCAGCTCGCGCATGTCGGCCCGGCCCTCCGCCTTGCCGTCACCGAAGCCGTAGACCCACTGCGTCATTGTCCGACCCTCGTTTCGGAGCGCTTGTCGTAAAGGTCCGGCGCTCGTTGCGGACGGCAGATGCCGAAAGACCCGATCAGAGCCCCCCGATGGTCACCGGCGCCGGTCAACCCTCGACCTTGGAGAAATCCGCGACCACCTGCATCGTATCCCGGATCTGCGCCAGCAGGCGCAAACGGTTTGCGCGCACCGCCGGTTCCTCGACGTTGACGGTCACCTCGTCGAAGAAGGCGTCGATGGAGGGACGCAGGCCCGCCATGCGGCGCATCGCGTCGCCGAACGCCTCGGCGCGGACGGCATCCGCAATCGCCCCCCGCTCCGCCGCGAGCTGCATCGCCAGCGCGACTTCCTCCTCCTCGCGCAGCCGGTCCCGCTCCGGCACGCCGTCGTAGCGGGCGCCGTCCTTCTTCTCCTCGATCGCGACGATGTTGGCCGCACGCCGATAGGCGATCAGCAGGTTGGCACCGTCGTCGGTCGCCAGGAACGCGCCCAGCGCCTCGACCCGCGCCAGCAGCCGCACCAGGTCGTCCTCGTCGCCCAGCGCGAAGACGGCCGAGACCAGATCGTGCCGGACCCCCTCCTCGCGCAGATGCACCTTCAGGCGGTCGGCGAGGAAGTCGAGCTGTTCGTCGGCCACGAGGTCGGCGCTGCGGTCCTCCGGCGCCGTCCCCTGCCCGGCATAGAGCGCGTGCGCCGCGGCGAACGCCGGACGCAGGGCGACGCGCAGGCCGTTTTCGCGGATCAGCCGGATGATGCCGAGGCCGGCGCGGCGCAGCGCGTAGGGATCGCGCGAGCCGGTCGGCTTCTCGCCGATGGCGAAGAAGCCGGTCAGCGTGTCGATCTTGTCGGCGAGCGCCACGGCGACCGCCACCGGATCGGTCGGGCAGGCGTCACCCGGCCCTTGCGGCGCATAGTGGCGCGCGATCGCCTCGGCCACCGGTGCCGGCTGGCCCTCCTCCAGGGCGTAGTAGCGGCCCATCAGGCCCTGCAGCTCCGGGAACTCGCCGACCATGCCGGTGACGAGGTCGGCCTTGCACAGTGTTGCCGCGGCCTCGACCGACGGCGCGTCGGCGCCGGGGATGTGGCGCGCCAGAGTCGCGGCGAGGCTGCGCAGCCGGCGCACCTTGTCGCCGACGCTGCCGAGCTTCGCGTGGAAGACGATCCGGTCGAGCGCCGGCAGGCGGTCCGCCAGTGCCACGCGCCGGTCCTGGTCCCAGAAGAACTTCGCGTCGGACAGGCGGGCGCGCAGCACGCGCTCGTTGCCGGCGATGACCTTCCGCCCGCCGTCGCGCGTCTCGGTGTTGGCGACGACGACGAAGCGCGGCGCGAGCCGGCCC